>LGVD01011138.1_pt2 | contig 15351 bp, 15 predicted proteins | sample 469861 | NCBI WGS metagenome assembly LGVD01 (sample SAMN03857201, study PRJNA290197) | marine sediment metagenome | biome: ocean floor; feature: cold seep; material: sediment; isolation source: sample #3730, Push core (PC) 16 from cruise R/V Atlantis leg AT-15-68, Alvin... ... | reverse complement strand
CCGAGGATCAGACCGCCGGTGATCAGGTGGAACAACGGGTTCGGGTATTTGCTCGGATCGAGCAGCCGGAAAATCCCACCGATGATCAGCACGGTGCCGATAAAACTGATCGGGATGTGCCAGCTGATCACCTTTTTGAAGAGCAGAAAAAACCCGCCAAGCAGCAGAGCCAGGGCTGAAACCTCACCCAGGCTGCCGGCCATGTTGCCGAGAAAATAGCTGCCGAAGCCGCTGGTGGCCATCTCCGGCAGTTTGCCGGTCAACATCACCGCGGTTTTCATCTCCCCCAGGGGGGTGGCGGCGGTGACCGCATCGATCCCGGAACCGATGGGTGCCGGGGTTGTCCAGCTGGTCATCTGCACCGGAAAGGAGATCAACAGAACCACCCGGGCAACCAGTGCCGGATTAAAGGGGTTGTAGCCGAGACCGCCGTAGATCTGCTTGCCGATCAGGATGGCAATGGCCGCACCGAGTAGCGACATCCACCAGGGGGTGGAAGGGGGCAGGTTGAGGGCCAGCAGGATACCGGTCAGCGCAGCGCTGCCGTCAACCAGGGTCAGCGGCTGCTTCATCAGTTTACAGCTGAGGGCTTCAAAAGCCATGCAGCCGAGGGTGCAGATCAGCAGTACGCTCAAAGCCGGCAGGCCGAAAAAGTAGATCGACAGGGCGGTCGCCGGCAGCAGGGCGTAAATGACCAGACGCATCACCTTGTCGGTGGTTTCGCCGCTGTGGATATGGGGCGAAGATGACAGATAAAGCGGATTTTCCACGTCAGATCTTCCTTCTCTTGGCCATGATGCCACCCTTGGCGTGGCGGATCGACTGAACCAGCGGTAAAGTCGCCGGGCAGATATAGGTACAGCAGCCGCACTCGATACAATCGAGAGCGTTATAGTTTTCCGCTGCGTCGATCATCTCAAGGCGGGCATAAGCCGCGATGGTGGTCGGTTGCAGGTGAATCGGGCAGACACCGATACAGCGGCCGCAGCGGATGCAAGGCCCGGCCGGTTTTTTCGGCAGATCCTCTTCGCGGAACACCAGCACTCCCGAGGTGCCGCGAATCGCCGGGATGTCAAGCGAAAGTTGCGTCTGGCCCATCATCGGCCCACCCATGATGATCTTGGCCGGTTCGCCATTGAGGCCGCCGCACTGATCAACCAGGTACTGCAAGGGAGTGCCGATGGTAATCCGCAGGTTTTTCGGTTCGACAATCCCCGGCCCGGTGATGGTGGCGATCCGCTCGACGAGCGGCCGTCCAAGGCGCACGGCATCGCTGATGGCGGCCGCGGTCCCGACGTTTTGTACCACCACTCCGCAATCCATCGGCAAACCGCCGGAAGGCACCTGACGGCCGGTGCAGGCATTGATCAACTGCTTTTCCGCGCCCTGCGGGTACTTGACTTTGAGGGGTTGCACCTGGATGTTGTACGCTGCGCAGTCGCTGGTCAGCTTCTCGATGGCGTCCGGTTTGTTGACTTCGATACCGATGATCGCCTGGTCGATGCCGAGTACCTTGCGCAGGATGTTGATGCCGTCGATGATCCGTTCGCTCTCTTCGAGCATCAGTCGGTGGTCGGCGGTCAAAAAGGGTTCACACTCGACACCGTTGAGGATCAGGGTGTCGATGGTTTTTTCTTTTGGCGGAGACAGTTTGACATGCGCCGGGAAGGTTGCCCCGCCCATGCCGACGATCCCGGCATCACGAATCAGGTTTTTCAGACTATCAACATCGAGCTGTTCCGGGTCATTTTGCCGCAGTGATTCATGCCACTGATCAAGTCCGTCCGGCTTGATGACCACCGCAGGGAGTTCCCGCCCCATGGGATGCAGGCGCGGTTCAACGGCGATCACTTCCCCCGAGGTCGAGGCGTGAATCGGCACCGAGACAAAGCCGTTGGCATCGGCGATAACCTGCCCCTTTTTAACCTGATCACCGACCGCAACACAGATATCGGCCGGGGCACCAATGTGTTGGGCCGCCGGGATGATCAGCTCTTCCGGCAGGGGGCAACGCTCGATCGGTTTGTGGGCGGAATATTCTTTACTGTCCGGCGGATGCAGCCCACCGCTAAAACTTTTCAGCTTCATCTTTTATGCAAATCCTTTCAGGCGGCCGGATGCTTAACTGGAACGGTCGCTGGAGAGAAGCTGCTCCCCTCCGGGTAGCCGGTACTGAAATCGCGGATACATTTGGTCGGACATTTTTCGATTGCCGCCGCCGCATTCTCGATATGCTCGTAATCGGCGAAAGCGAGAAAGTTTTCGACGACATAGGCTTCGGGGACGGTCTTTTTGCAGATGTGGCAGCCGATGCAGCCGATCTGGCAGTATTTGCGGATCAAGGCACCCTTGTCGTGACTGTTGCAGAGGACATGTACGGTTGCTTTGAGCGGCACCATTTTGATCACCTGCCGTGGACAGACAGCGACACATTTTTCACAGCCGGTACACTTTTCCCGGTTGATCACCGCCAGATTTTCGGCGGTCATTTCGATGGCGCCGAAGGGGCAGGCGCGTTCACAGGAACCGAGGCCAAGGCAGCCGCCGGGGCAGGTTTTGGGCCCATCGGCCAGTTTCTGTGCGGCGTTGCAGTCCTGTAATCCGAGGTAGCGGTATTTATTGGTTGCCTTGCGGTTGTCACCCTGGCAGCTAACGATCGCCACCTGTGGTTCGACGGTGATGGCTTCGATGCCGAGGATATCGGCAATGGCTTCAACAGTCTCGCTTCCGCCGGGGGTGCAGAGGTTGGGAGCGATGGTTCCCTCAGCCACCCCTTTGGCATAACCGGAACAGCCGGGGAGACCGCAGGCGCCGCAGTTGACACCGGGAAGCGCTTCGAGGATCGCCAGTTCGCGCGGATCGACTTCGACGGCGAACTTTTTGGCGGCGAGACCCAGGGTGGCTGCTGCAACGAGGCCGATACCACCAATACTTAATACTGCTGCAAGCATTATATTATATATTCTCCGAAAAGGATCGGGCGGGGCCGATCCCTGAAATCTTTAACTTCTCAGCCTTTGACGAGCCCGGCAAAACCCATGAATGCCAGTGACAGCAGGCCGGCAGTAACCAAAGCAACCGCGGTGCCGCGAAAACACTTCGGCACCGGACAGAGGTCGATTCGCTCACGCAGCCCGGCGAACAGTACCATCGCCAGGGTGAAACCGAGCCCGGCTCCCATGGCAAAGACCACCGATTCGATAAAGCTGTAGCTCTTTTGGATGTTCAGCACGGCGACACCGAGTACGGCGCAGTTGGTGGTAATCAGCGGCAGGAAAATGCCCAGTGATTGGTAGAGGACCGGACTGGTTTTCTGAATCACCATCTCCACCAGCTGTACCAGTGATGCGATGACGAGGATAAAGGCGATGGTTTGCAGGTATTCAATACCGAAGGGGATCAACACCAGGTACTGGATAAACCAGGTGACGACCGAAGCGACGGTCATGACAAAGATGACAGCCATCCCCATACCGAGTGCGGTTTCAACTTTTTTCGACACGCCCAGAAAAGGACAAATGCCGAGAAATCGCGCCAGGACAAAGTTGTTGACAAAAACCGCACTGATCAGAATCAGCAAAAGCTCAACCATGAAAGCACTCCCGAAATCCGCTGTAAATGGTAAGACCACTTGTTTTTAATGGAGGAGGGATTATTTGTCAAATGATTTGTTTATTAGTGAAATATGGAGATATTCAGTTTCTAAAATGTTTCAGGGATGCATGGAATCTCATTTCCCCTGGAGCGGCTATTTCAATAATTAAAGGATGCCCATGTGCCCGCTCAGGCAGGTTCGGGGCGTGGTGCAACTCTAAATGTCAGGTTTTAAAAGACAGGGTCCGGAGATCTGCTAAAATGATTGTTTGTGCCTTTATCAAAAACTTACCTGACGTCTGGTGTTATTGTTGACCCAGCCTCCCGAGCAAGGCTCTGTGCCTGAATGCGCGGGTCAGAGGCTGTGGAAGTGGTGGGCTGACGGCAGCAGCGATTATAACAGAAAGGAATTCAAGCGAGATGGCGAAAGAGATTCGTTCTCTGAATGCAGATTTTGATCTGAATGACCCGAGTCTCTATCTCAACCGGGAACTCAGCTGGCTGGAGTTCAATAAACGAGTTTTATGTCAGGCCGCTGATCGCGAGAAGCCGTTGCTCGAGCGCGTCAAGTTTCTGGCCATTGCCGGTTCGAATATGGACGAGTTTTTCATGAAGCGGATCGGCGGCTTCAAGCAACTCGTTGCCGCCAATGTTCAGAAATCAACCGTTGATGGACGTACCCCGCAGCAGCAGATCAATGAGTGCTTTGCGGTAATTCGCGAAGATCTGGATGAAAAAGAGCAGGTGATTGCGGACATTTTTACCGAGCTGAAAAAGGTTGGGATCGAGATTCTGGCCTATGATGAATTGTCCGCGCAGGAAGCGGAAGAATTGCGGGATTATTTTTACGACAACATTTTTCCGCTGATCACGCCGCAGTCGGTCGGCCCGGCCCATCCCTTTCCTTTTATCTCCAATCTGTCCCTGAATCTGCTGGTCACCTTACGCTATCCCGGTGAAAAGGAAAGTTCGCTGGCCCGGGTCAAGGTGCCGGTCGGTGCCGGGGTCAACCGTTTTCAACGGGTTGGCAACGGGGACCGGTTTGTCCTGCTCGAAGAGGTGCTGGAGAATAATCTTGATCTGCTGTTTCCGGGGATGGAAATTCTCAGCTGCGAACTGTTCCGCGTGACTCGCAATGCCAACACCAGCAAGGAGGAAGAGCACGCTGATGACCTGATGGCAATGATCGAGAGTACCTTGCGTCATCGCAAGTTTGCACCGATTGTGCGCTTACAGGTCAAGCCGGAGATCGCCCCTTTGTCTCGTGGGCGTCTGGCGGCAGACCTGGGTCTGGACGAAGAACAGGATGTTTTCGCCGCGGCAGGGATGCTCGGTCTGTGTGACCTTTGGGAACTTTACCGATTGGAGTGCCCGGAACTGAAAATTGCTCCTCATCACCCGATTGATCATCCGCTGTTGACCAAGGAGCGGAACATTTTTCACACCATCCGCGATTACCGGGCGATTTTACTGCAGCATCCCTACGAATCCTTCGCCTCTTCGGTGGGGCGTTTTCTCTATGAGGCGGCGACTGATCCGAAGGTGCGTGGGATTAAGATGATTCTTTACCGCACCGCCCCCGACAGCGAGATTATCAAGTTTCTGATTCGTGCTGCGCAGAACGGGAAACAGGTCGCAGTCGTCGTCGAGTTGAAAGCCAGCTTTGACGAGCAAATCAATATCAAGTTGGCCAGCCGCATGGAAGAGGCGGGCATCCATGTCACTTACGGGGTGGTCGGGCTGAAAACTCATGCCAAGGTGATCCTGGTGCTTCGCCAGGATTTCAAGGGGCTGAGGCGCTACGTGCACATCGGCACCGGCAACTATCACCCGGTGACCGCGCGACTCTATTCTGATTTGGGAATATTTCTTTACGATAAAGAGATTGGTCGGGATGCGACCGAACTGTTTAATTACCTGACGACCGGTTTTACTCCCAAGCGCAGCTATACGCAACTGTTGCCGGCCCCGAAAATTCTCAAGAAGGCGCTGCTGGATAAAATCAACCGCGAAATTGGCCGGCACTCTGCTGAAACACCCGCTTTGATCCGCTTTAAAATGAATGCTCTGGAGGATGTCGATATCGTCAAGGCGCTTTACCGTGCCTCCCAGGCCGGGGTCAAGGTCGAGCTGCTGGTGCGTGACAGCTGCCGCATTCGTCCCGGGATTCCCGGATTGTCGGAAAATATCCGGGTGGTTTCAATTGTCGGCCGATTTCTGGAACATGCGCGGGTCTTTTACTTTCAGAACGGTGGCGATGAAGAATTTCTGATCGGTTCAGCGGATGCCATGAAACGGAACCTGGAACATCGGGTGGAAACCCTGGTGCCGATTCCTAACGAAGGCATGCGCGAGCAGCTGCGGGAATTTCTCGATCTGCAGCTGAATGATCAAGTCAGTGCCTGGGAGCTACAGTCGGATGGCCGCTACCGGTTGGTCAATCCGCAGGCACGCAAAGGTGCGGACGGTTGCCAGGAAAAACTGATCAAACTGGCAGAGAAACGTCGGCACGAAGTGCAGCGCTTGCGCAAGCGAAAATCGCGCCAGGCCGGGGAACCCGGGAGGCTTCCGGACTATTCGGATCGAAGCGAAAATTTGGAAGTTTGAGGCCGGATTTTGGCTTGTTTGAGAGCCCATGGCTGTAGCTATGGGCCGAAAAGGAGAGCTAACTAACCGAATTTGCAGTCGATTCATGGAGGGTTCGACAGGCTCTTAAGCGGCTCAACGGTAAATTCTTCCGAAGGAGAGCCTCGGGTGTCAGGTTTTTCCCTTGACAGTTATGTTGCCGGTGGCTACAGTACGCCGTTGCGGCGCTGTTTCTGCGTCTGCAATTTGTTCAATTATGTCGATAGGAGATAGAAACAATGTATGCGGTGATCAAGACCGGAGGAAAACAGTACAAAGTTTCCGAAGGCGACCTGCTCAAGGTCGAAAAGATCGACGGCGCAGTCGGTGAGACTGTCGAACTCGATCAAGTCCTCATGGTCGGTGGCGCAGAGGTTAAACTCGGAACACCTCTCGTACCAGGTGCCAAAGTCAAGGCACAGATCGTTGCCCAGGATAAAGACAAGAAAATTCTTGTCTTCAAATCCAAGCGGCGCAAAGGGTACCGTAAAAAATACGGCCACCGTCAACCCATTACCCGACTCAAAGTCGCGGCAATCGAAGCTTAAGGAGGCGATCTCATGGCTCATAAGAAAGCTGCCGGTAGTACCAGAAACGGTCGCGACAGTGCGGGCAAACGTCTCGGAGTGAAGCGCTTCGGTGGTCAGGAAGTGACCGCCGGTTCCATTCTGGTCCGCCAGCGCGGCACGACTTTTCACCCCGGCAACAACGTCGGTTGCGGCAAGGACTACACCCTGTTCGCGCTGGTTGACGGCGTGGTCAAGTTTGAAGTCAAGGCCAAAGGGCGTAAGCAGATCAGCGTTTACACTGCCTGATCAGCTCCTGCCCAGGAACGCAAAAAAACCCGGTGCTGCTAATGCGGCCACCGGGTTTTTTCCTTTTGTGGCAAGGCGACTCGTTGCTGCGTTACGCTCAGTATCCAATTTAAAGTTATGGCGACTCCGCTTCGCCCTGAAATGTCTGCAAGTCTTGTCGCAGACGCGTCTTTACCGTTGGGGTGTCGCGGGTTAGGAAAAAAGCTATGAAGTTTGTCGATCAGGTCATAATTGAGGTCAAAGCCGGGGATGGTGGGCGCGGTTGCGTCTCCTTCCGCCGTGAAAAATTCGTTCCCAAGGGTGGGCCCGACGGGGGTGATGGCGGCAAGGGGGGGAATATCTTTTTTGTTGTCGATACCGCCTTGACGACCCTGCTTGACTATCGTTATATGCGCCATTGCAAGGCCAAGAACGGTGCGCCCGGGCTGGGCAAGACTATGCATGGGAAAAATGGTGAATCTCTTGAACTGCGGGTGCCGTCGGGAACGCTGGTTTACGACGACGAAAGCGGTGAACTGCTGGCCGATCTGATCGAGACGGGTGAACCGATTCTGTTTCTGCCCGGTGGCCAGGGTGGCCGGGGTAATGCCCGCTTTGCCACCAGTACCAACCGGGCACCGCGTCATGCCCAGCCGGGGATTGCCGGTGAAACCAAGCAACTGCGCCTGGAATTGAAGCTGCTCGCTGACGTTGGTCTGGTGGGGTTGCCGAATGCCGGCAAGTCGACCCTGATTTCGGCCGTTTCGGCGGCCAAACCGAAGGTTGCCGATTATCCCTTTACCACTTTGGTGCCGAACCTCGGCGTGGTTCCGTACGGCGGCTACAAAACCATGGTGATTGCTGACATTCCCGGGCTGATTGCCGGAGCCAGCGAAGGGCATGGTCTGGGGACCCGTTTTTTGCGCCACGTCGAGCGGACCGACCTGTTTCTGCATCTGGTTGACCTGAGTTGTATGCAGAGTGGTGATCCGTTTGAGAATTTCCAGATGATCAACAACGAACTGCGTAACTATGATGAGTCGCTGGCGCAAAAGCCTCAGTTGGTGGTCTTGACCAAGATGGATGTCCCCGAGGTCAGGGAACAGGCGGAACAGTTAACAGGTCACTTTGAGTCACTCGGCTTCCCGGTTTTTCCGATCTCTGCAGTGACAGGTGAAGGGCTCAAAGCGCTGATTTTTTCCCTGGGCGAGGAACTGGATCGCCGCCGCGAGAGGGAATCGGCTTCAGGTCAACTTGACACCGATCCGGACTGGGGCTAGTCTGCTGCGGTTCACAATATGCAGCAGTAAATTTTATGTAACTGTTCAGAACGGGTGCTGTATGTGCCGGTGCCGCCCATTCCGAGGGCCGCCGATTGAATGAATAGATGGCCATCTCCGGGACTTGACTGTCGCCATNNTGGGCATCACCAACACATCTTGCTGAACAGTTACCAATTTTATTTATCCTGATGATGAATTGAGGGGATATGCGCGAGGCATTACTTGCCCATGTAAAACGGGTGGTGGTCAAGGTCGGCAGTGGTGTGATTTCCAATACGGCCGGGCTGGAAAATCAGCAGCTGGCGGCCATTTCTGAAGACATCTGTACTCTGCTCGACCGGGGCCTGGAAGTGATCCTGGTGTCCTCCGGTGCGGTGGCGGCCGGCAAGGGCCAGCTGGGTATCACCGGACGGCCGCAGACGATCCCGCAAAAACAGGCGGCTGCCGCCATTGGCCAGACCCTGATTATCCGGGCCTACAAAGAGACCTTTCTCGCCCGTGATTATAACGTCGCCCAGGTTCTGCTGACCCGTGATGACCTGTCGAACCGCCGTCGTTACCTGAATGCCCGTAACACCATGATGACCTTGCTGGAATATGGCGTCACGCCGGTTGTCAATGAGAACGACACCGTTGTTGTTGAAGAAATTCGTTTCGGTGATAATGATAATCTTTCGGCTTTGGTAACAAGTTTGGTCGAAGCCGACCTGCTGATTATTCTCTCCGATGTCGACGGGCTTTACGATAGCAATCCGCTAGATAACCCCCGGGCAGAATTGATCCCGGAGGTGGAACGGGTGACTCCGGCCATAGAGGCCATGGGGGGAAGTTCACGGGGACCTCTCGGCACCGGTGGCATGATCACCAAGCTCAAGGCGGCGAAAAAAGCGGCGTTAAGTGGCGTCGGGACGCTGATCGTTAACGGCCGCAGTCCGCATATCCTGCCGCGAATTTTTGCCGGAGAAGAGGTCGGAACCTATGTTCTGCCGGCTCAATCAAGGTTGACGGCGAGAAAACAGTGGATTGCTTTTTCCAAGAAGCCGCGTGGTAAATTGCTGATTGATGAAGGTGGCCGGCAGGCGGTGATCAAACGTGGCAAGAGCTTGTTGCCATCGGGAGTTTGTGGAGTTGACGGTGGTTTTGAGCGGGGGGATGCCGTGCGACTTTGCGATCGGGACGGTCACGAATTTGCCCGCGGAGTGGTCAGTTATTCGCTGGCGGAAACGCTCCAGATCATGGGAAAACAGTCTGTCGAGATTGAGAAGATCCTCGGCTATAAATATCGGGATGAGGTGGTTTGCCGGGATAACCTGGTGCTGACTGTTGCAGGAAAAGAGGAGATCGAGTGATGGCTGTGCGGGAAGAGATGCTGGAACTGGCAAAAGCGGCGCAACAGGCGTCGCGACAAATGGCGATTTTGTCGTCGGGGGTGAAAAATGAGCTGCTGCTGAAAATGGCTGCTGCTCTGGAGATCGCCGAAGCGGACCTGCGACAGGAGAATGAAAAAGACCTGCAGGCCGCCCGTGACCGGGGCATGGCAGCGGCGATGCTTGATCGTCTGACGTTGACTCCGGAACGGATCAAGGCGATGGCCGATGGTTTGCGTGAAGTCGCGGCATTACCCGATCCGGTTGGTGAAATTACCGGCATGTGGCTGCGTCCAAACGGCATCCAGGTCGGTCGCCAACGGATTCCCCTCGGGGTGATCGGTATCATCTACGAATCGCGTCCCAATGTTACCGCTGATGCGGCGGGCCTCTGCTTGAAGAGCGGCAATGCCGTGGTGTTGCGAGGGGGATCGGAGGCGATCCATTCAAATATGGCGATCGGCAGTATTCTGCAACAGGTTATGGAAGAAATGGGTCTGCCGAGAGCGGCCCTGCAGGTAGTTACGACCAGTGATCGCAACGCGGTCACCGAACTGCTTAAATTGGAAGAGCAGATTGACCTGATCATCCCGCGCGGCGGTGAGGGGTTGATCCGTTTTGTTGCCGAAAACTCCCGCATTCCGGTCATCAAACACTACAAGGGGGTCTGTCACACTTACGTCGATGCTGCTGCGGACCTGCAGATGGCGGAAGAGATCTGTCTCAACGCCAAGGTGCAGCGGCCCGGGGTCTGTAATGCGATGGAAACCCTGCTGATCCATCAGGATGTTGCTGAAAGGTTTTTGCCGCAGATTGTTGCGGCGATGCGCAAGGCAGGTGTTGAGTTGCGCGGCTGCGAAAAGGCCCGACAGATCGTTGCCGACCTGGTCCCGGCCACCGCAGAGGACTGGCATGCCGAGTATCTGGAGTTGATCCTGGCGGTGCGTGTTGTTGAAAGCTATGAAAAGGCGAAAGAGCACATCGAAACCTACGGTTCTTTACACACCGAGGTGATTGTTACCGACAGTTATCCATGTTCCCAACGCTTCCTGCGTGAGATCAACTCAAGTGTGGTGATGGTGAATGCTTCGTCCCGGTTTTCCGATGGTAACCAGTTGGGACTGGGTGCCGAGATCGGCATTTCGACCTCCAAGTTGCATTCTTTCGGTCCCATGGGATTGGAAGATCTGACGACGCGTAAATTCATCGTCTTGGGTCATGGTCAAGTCAGACATTGATGGGCGGCACTGATGCGTATCGGCATTCTCGGTGGTACTTTTAATCCGATCCATTTCGGTCATCTGCATATTGCCGAAGAGGTATTGAAGAGCTGTGCTCTCGACCAGATCTGGTTTCTTCCGACCTGTCAGCCCCCCCACAAAGAGTTGGCGGTCGAGGTGTCTTTTTCGGATCGCCTGGCAATGGTAGCAGCAGCGGTGGTTGATGAAGAACGTTTCGTCGCCTGTGACCTGGAGGGGCGGCGCGGCGGCCCCAGCTACTCGGTCGAAACTCTGGAACAGTTGCGTCAGACGTTTCCGTTGCATGACTTTTATTTCATTATGGGGCTCGATTCCTTTCAGGAGATCGGTCTCTGGAAAAATTACCCACGTCTCTTTGAACTGGCCCACTTGGTTGTCACGGCCAGGCCCGGATTTTCCGGTTCTCTCCAGCAATTGCTGCCGGTTGCTATCGCAGATCGCTTCTGCTATGATGCCAAATCCAAAAATCTGGCGCATGCAGCGGGGTTTTCGGTCTTTTCCGTCACCCATACCAGCCGGGACATTTCATCGACAGCGGTGCGAAAGCTGCTGCTGCTGGGGGGTGATGTGGGAAAATTGATTCCGGCGGCAGTTTATGAATATATCAGGCGGCATCATCTCTACCGGAATGGTTGAGTCGTTGCCCGGGAAACGTCTGTCGCGTTATTGTCTTTGTTTAAAGGATTGATCTTGCAAGCAAGAGAAACTGCCCTGAAGGCTATTGAATATGCTCTGGATAAAAAGGGCTTCGACCTGAAACTGCTGGAAGTCATAGAGCTGTCGTCGCTGACCGATTACCTGCTGCTGGTTTCAGGTCGTTCCGATCGTCAGGTACAGGCCATTGCTGAGAACATCAAGCTTGAGCTGAAGAACCGTGAAGATCTCCTGCCGCTGGCGATTGAGGGGATGAGCCAGGGACGTTGGGTGTTGCTTGATTATGGCGGGGTCATGGTGCATGTCTTTCAGCAGTCGGTGCGTGAGTTTTATGATCTCGAGGGTCTTTGGAGTGAGGCTCCGGAAGTGCCGCTTGAGCGGACCGACGCCGGGTGAAGCTGCGGCTGGTTTGTGTCGGCAAACTGGCAGAGATCTGGCAACGGGAGGCTGCTGAGGAATATGCCGGCCGGTTGCAGCGATATTTCTCATTTGAGGTCATCGAGCTGAAGGAAGAAAAGGGGGGGCGCAAGGGAGATATTCCCGGTTTGCTCAGACGCGAAGGGGGAAGGATTCTGGCCAAGGTTCCCGATTCGTCCTTTCTGGTTGTTTTGGATGAGCGTGGCCGCAGTCTCGGCTCCGAGCAGCTGGCGACAAAGCTGGGAGAAGAAATGCTGCATGGCGGTCGCGACTGGTGCCTGGTGATCGGTGGCCCCTACGGGCTCGATCCGGAGCTGCGCTGTCGGGCGGACTTGTTGCTTTCCCTGTCGAAAATGACTTTTACCCACCAGATGGCAAGAATATTTTTATTGGAACAACTTTACCGCAGTAGTACTATCCTGCGGAATGAACCCTATCATAATCGTTAGTTTTGCAGGACAGCTCAGGAGTCGGAAGGTAAGATGGAAGAAGAACAGCTGCGGGAAATCAGGAAAAACCTATTGAAAATGCGCGAAGAAGTTCTGCTCGAAGCAGAACGGGCGTATGCTGCTTCGCAATCGTTGGGAAAAGATGGTGTCCCGGATATCGGCGATATGTCGTCGAACAGTTATAGTCAAGAAGTATTGATGAATTTAAGTGAGACACAGCGCGTTCGGGTTCGTGATATCGACGCTGCTCTTGACCGGATGGATAAGGGTGTTTACGACCTTTGCGCTCGTTGTGAAGAGGAAATCCCAAGTCGTCGGATGGAAGTTCGTCCTTTTTCCCGTTATTGTGTTGACTGTAAGTCAGAAGTCGAAAAATTCGGTGAATAACAACCGCTGATCGCACCTTTCGGGTGCCGCCTGGAGATGACCATGATTGTTGTTGCTCTGTTCGTGTTCGTGTTTATTCTTTTTGCCGTCGGGTTCCTTTATTTCTGGGGGATCAATCCGGGGGTGGTCACGGTGTTTCTGACCAGTGAGCAGAGTTTTACCCTGCCGACGGCCATCATGATGATCTGCGTGCTGCTGATCGGCTTGTTGCTCGGCAACGGGGTCCATATCCTCAGTGCTGTTGCCAGCTCTTTGGGTTACTGGCGCGGTGGTCGGCGGAGAAAGAAAGCTGAGGAGGTCAGTGCCATCTATCGCAGCGGGGTCGGACGATTGCTCTCCGGTGATCTGAAAAAGGCCAGAAGCCTGTTAGGGAAAGCTCTGGATCGCGATCCGGAACGGGTTGACAGCCATCTGGCTCTGGCCAGTGTTGCTGAACAGGACGGTAACCGGCAGGAAGCGATCGAGCTGTTACAAAAGGCGCGTAAACTCGATCCCAAAGGGATTGAAATCCTCTTCAAACTGGCGCTGATTTTTCAGGATGTCGGTCGCCGCGAAGAGGCGATGGGGGTTTACAAGGAACTGCTCACCAACGATGCGAATAACCGCAAGGCGATGCGCGCCCTGCGTGACCTGCAGATCGATCTGGGCAGTTGGCAGGACGCCTTGGCACTGCAGAAGCGGATTGTCAAGGCCACCTCTTCCGGTCCCCGGGTTGAAGATGAAAAGCGGCAATTGCTGCAACTGCGCTACGAGGTGGCCCGTACCGCCCTGGCGGACGGTGAGGTGGAACAGGCTGCTGAGGAGTGTCGCGATCTGATCAAGCGGGCTGCTGAATTCACTCCGGCGCGGGTGACTCTCGGGGATGCTTACCGCCAACTGAAGCGGGATAGCGATGCCGCCCAGGTTTATCAGGACGGTTACAAGGCTTTGAAAAAGAGCGTTTTCCTCGCCCGCCTGGAAGACCTTTATATCGGTGCCGAAGATCCAGCGGCACTACTTTCCTTTTATCGCAGCCAGATGCAGGACGATAGCGATGATCTGCTGCTGAAACTCTATCTGGGCCGTCTTTGTCTGCGGCTGGAAATGGTGGACGAGGCGCTGCAGCATCTGATTGACCTTGAAGCCAGCGGTATTGAATTCCCTCAGCTCCACCTGCTGTTGGCCGAAGCTCATCGGCGGCGCAACAAAATTGATCAAGCGGTGGTTGAATACCAGCGCGCTTTGGGCATCGACAGTCACCTGTCCCTTGGTTTCGTTTGTGAGGTCTGTGGTGCCAAGCAGGATGAATGGCTGAGTCGCTGTCCGGAGTGCAAAGCTTGGGATTCCCTGGTACTGCCCGAGCGAAAACAGATTCAGGATGCCAAACCGGTGGAGGGTCCAAAGGCGATCCCGCACGGGCAGAGGGATGACTAAATGACCGTAGGGCCGGTGGCGCTGGTCATTCTTGATGGCTGGGGGATCAGTGACCGTTGCGACGGCAATGCCGCTTGCCTGGCAAAAACACCGACCATGGATAGCTTGCGGCGTGACTGGCCGAGTGGGCAGCTCGGGGCTTCCGGTCGCAATGTTGGACTGCCGGACGGGCAGATGGGAAATTCCGAGGTCGGGCACTTGAATATCGGCGCCGGGCGGATTGTTTATCAGGATTTGACGCGCATCAGCCTGGCCATTGAAGACGGCAGCTTGTTCAAGAATGCGGCCTTGCTCGAACTTTGCGGGAAGCTTGTTGTCAGCGGCGGTAAGCTGCATCTACTTGGACTGCTGTCCGATGGCGGCGTCCATTCCCACAATACCCACCTCTACGCACTGGTGCGCATGGCTAAGAAAATCGGCGTCCAGGATGTCTGCATCCATGCTTTCATGGATGGCCGTGATACGCCGCCGAAAAGCGGTTCCAGCTACTTGCAGCAACTGGAAAAGGAGCTTGCCGACATCGGCCTTGGTCGAATTGTCACGATTAGCGGCCGTTACTGGGCCATGGATCGTGATAATCGCTGGGAGCGAGTGGAAAAGGCCTACCTGATGTTGACCGAAGGAATCGGTCAGCAGGCTGCCGACTCGGCCGAAGCGATTTCTTCTGCCTATGCCGCGCAGCAGACCGATGAGTTTGTTGAGCCTTGGGTGATCGGCTCTACCGGAACCATTGATGATGGTGATGGAGTGTTGTTTCTTAATTTCCGTGCCGACCGGGCCCGGGAGATAACCCGTGCCTTGACCGAGACCGGTTTTTCCGGTTTCAACCGCAACAAAATTCCGCAACTGATCGATTATGTCTGCCTGACCGAGTACGATGAGACTTTTGCCCTACCGGTTGCCTTCCGGTCGGAAACTTATCCGGATATCCTTGCCGAGGTGGTATCAAAGGCGGGTCTTAAACAGCTCAGGATTGCTGAGACAGAAAAGTATGCACATGTGACCTTCTTCTTTAATGGCGGCATAGAACATGCCTGGGAGGGGGAGGATCGGGTGTTGATCCCATCCCCGCAGGATGTTGCCACCTATGATCTGAAGCCGGAGATGAG
>LGVD01013101.1_pt1 | contig 15468 bp, 13 predicted proteins | sample 469861 | NCBI WGS metagenome assembly LGVD01 (sample SAMN03857201, study PRJNA290197) | marine sediment metagenome | biome: ocean floor; feature: cold seep; material: sediment; isolation source: sample #3730, Push core (PC) 16 from cruise R/V Atlantis leg AT-15-68, Alvin... ... | reverse complement strand
GCGGCAGCGAAAGCCGAACTGATCCCCGGAACGACCCGGTAGTTAATCCCCAATTTATCCAGGGCTTTCATCTGTTCAGCGATGGCACTATAAATTGAAGGGTCACCCGTATGCAAACGCACAACTTGCTTATTCTGCTTCACAGCTTTCGCTATGAGCGCCACCTGCTGCTCCAGTTTCAACTCGGCGCTATTGTGTAATTGCACACCTGCAGGCGCGTATTCTAACATCGCTGCAGAAACCAAAGAGCCGGCATAAATAATGACATCTGCGCCAGCGATTAATTTCTGCCCTTTTACGGTAATCAACTCCGGGGCACCCGGTCCAGCTCCGACAAAATAAACGATGCCTCTCATCTAAAAATCGATGCCAGGCTGGCCTGTAATGCCATGGGATTCGAAGGGATGCCTAATTAACTTCATTTCAGTCACCAGGTCGGCGAAGTCAATCAACTCCTCCGGTGCATACCTGCCAGTAATCACTATATGCATCATGGGTGGTTTATTCTCAGCGAGCCAAGCCACAACTTCTTCGACATCTAGCCAACCATAAACTAAGGGATAGGTAAACTCATCCAGCACCAGGACATCATATACCTGACTGGTAATAAATTCTTTCACATTTTCCCAACCATGTAATGCGAGAGCCCGTGAGAGGTTCAGGTCTTCACTATTCCAGAGGCATCCATCACCTAACTGGATAATATCAAAACCCATTCTTTCCGCAGCCATATATTCACCGTATCCAGCATCTGGGCTTTTGATAAATTGCAACATACCAACCCGCTTCTCGCGCCCCCAGGAACGCATCAATAATCCCAGGGCTGCGGTAGTTTTTCCTTTGCCCTCACCGGTGTTGACGATCACCAAGCCCTTTTGGGTCCCTTTGTTTTTCTTGTCTATAACCACGTTTTTCACTCCCCTGCTTCTAAGTTTCCTTCCAATGCTAAAATCAAATTCTATATGTTCTGCCAACTTTGCTTGAGCCGGCTCCCATATCCGCTTGTTTCCGATTGAAATTGTCGTTCCATTATCTCACCTGAGTCATATGGATTATTGGTCTGGATTCTCTCCTTGATGGAAACCTGCCTCAGCTGTCCTCTCCGCCAAGGGCGGATTTGGTGCTCCGCCGTCTGACCACACCCACCGGAACGAAGATCCGCCTGCCTTCCTGTTCATCCTCGAAAAATCGGGACCGGACCTGGAAAACCTCTTCACAAAGCTCCGGGGTGACCACCTCATCGGGATGTCCCTGGGCATGGATCTGCCTATCATAGAGAACGATTACCTGATCCGCGTATTGAATGGCATGATTGATATTGTGCAGCACCGAAATAATCGTGATCGTTTTTTCCTGATTCAAGCGCCTGATCAGGCCCATAACCTCTAATTGATAGCAGATGTCCAGAAAGGTGGTTGGTTCATCAAGCAATAGCACTTCCGGCTCTTGAGCCAACGCCATGGCCAGGTATGCTCGCTGTCGTTCTCCACCTGATAACCTACTCACCATCCGATAGGACAGCCTTTCCATACCAACCCAATCGATGGCCTGCTTAATAACATACTGATCCCTTTCACTCAAGATTCCCAACAAATTTCGATAGGGAAACCGCCCCTGGCTGACCAGGTCATAAACAGTGAAATCGTCCGGGACATGCGGCGCTTGAGGCAGCAGAGCGATCTTTTTTGCATACTGGCGGGTGGGTATGCTGCGAAGAGGTGTATCCTGGTAATAAATCTCACCTTCCCAGGGAATCAAAAGACGCGCTAAGGCATTCAGCAGGGTTGATTTCCCGGATCCATTCGGACCAATAATCACCGTGCTCTTTCCCGGAAGTACAGAAAATGTACTCTTTCGAAGCACATAGGTATGGGTACCGTAGCCCAGCACCAGGTTTTCGACCCTATACATCTCTTAAACTCTGTGTCCGCAGCAAGTACAGGAAGAACGGCGCTCCCAGGGCTGCGAGGACTATCCCTACAGGAATTTCAATCGGCTTGACCACCACCCTGGCAAAGGTATCGCAGAGGATTACCAACCCAGCGCCAAAAAAAGCACTGGCAGGAAATAGATAACGATAGTCCGAACCCACGATTAAACGCACCACGTGGGGAACAATCAATCCCACAAAACCCAGGAGCCCAACCACAGAAACACTGGCAGCGGCCAGCAGGGAGGCAAGGGCAATGAACGCCAATCTGGCTCGCTCAATATCCACTCCCAGCGAGGAAGCCATTTCATCGCCCATCGCCAATACTGTCATTCGGCCGGATGCGATAATAGCCAGTACGCTGCCAATCACAGCATATGGCATCACCAGTCGGAAATGCACCCAGGACCGGGCAGACAGCGATCCAACCATAAAACCCAATGCGCTCTGCACCCTGTCTGAATAGAAGATCAAGATCCCGTTGCTTACTGCGGCCAGTAGGGAAGAAACCGCTATACCCGCCAGGATCATGCGCAGAGGGTCGACTCCCTTTTTCCAAGACAAAATATAGATAACCAGCGTTGTGACCAGTCCTCCCAGAAATGCCACAGGAGTGAGTAAAAAGGTATATTCGGGCAAAACCACCAACACTAGCATTGCCCCCAGACCGGCTCCAGACGAAACCCCGATCAAACTCGGTGAAGCCAAGGGGTTCCGCATTACCCCCTGCAGTATTGCCCCTGACAGCGCCAGGCATGCTCCCACACAAGCCGCTACCGCGCTGCGGGCCACACGCACATTCCAGATGATCGACCGGGACATGCCCCCTCTTTCAATGAAAATCGCTCTGAAGACCTCACCAGGGGTGGCCTGATACACGCCTAAGCAGCAGCTCAGTAAGAAAATCACCAGGGCAGAGACGGCAAAGAGAAGGATCATGTTGACCCGAAAGATATGCCGTTTGCGGAGAATGAACCCCGGGGTATGTTTATCATCAGTTTCCGGGGGCGGGAAAAATTTCTTCAACATAGGTCGCCTTATTGATATGTTTTGACTTCCTGATATATGCTTATCTCGCTGTATGGCAACAGTCTAGATCTGTTTCCATTCCAACCATGATCTGCTGTAAAGATCAGGGATAGAGGATTTCCATTAGCCCCTGCAGCGCTTCCGGGTATCGAGCGTTGGGCTTGTAGAGGTAAAGGTCTTTAGGCAGAAAATGAACTTCCCCATTTTGAACTGCAGTCAGGGAAGCCCAGGCCTCGTTATTCGCCATGTCTTCATAAAGCCGATCCCTGGCTGCCTCCATATTCCCTATCGCGGTGACCAGGATATAATCAGGATCTGCTTCCACGACCGATTCCAAACTGAAATCAACCTTTGATTCACCCTCGATATCGATGGTTTTAACAACATTATTGGCTCCCAGCATGGATACCATTTCACCGACCAAACCGTTTTCCATCTCTGCCTTAACCCATTTGGACGACCCGAACAGCACCAGCACATCTGGACCATCTCCGTCCGGGATCTGGGCAATGATCTGATCAACCTCTTCGGCGATGGTAAGCATATTTTTGTGGTATGCCTCCTCGTCCCCGGTCAATCGAGTGAAGGCATACAATGCTTTCATGACATTCTCGTAAGGAGTAATACTGGTTCCGGTGAAAAAATACGGAATATCGTTCTCGTCCAGGATAGGCACCAATTCGACATGGGAACTGGTCCAGGCATTCATGACTACCAGATCGGGATTTTGCGCCAGAATCAGCTCCACATTAGGGGTTGTTGTATTTCCTACTTCAGGAAGATCCAGGGCGGCTTGCGGCACTGAGGTCGTACCGGACACGCGGCTTACCGCCTTCCCGCCTGCCAGATACCAGAGATCCAGCAGCGTGTTCTGAAGGAGGATCACCCGGTCCGGTCCCTTCTCAAGCACCACCTCCCTTCCCCGTTCATCCAGGATGGTCACCATGGTATCATTCTCGGCGATCACCATGGTCTGGTACCTGTCCAGCAGATCAGATATTTCTAGCTCCCCTTCGCCAGTAGTTCGACTGTTATTGGCAAAATACTCTGGGGCTGATTCAGGGGCCAAGTTTTGTACACTATTCAAAACCAGGAATCCGGTGAAAATCAAAATCAGCGCTGCCGCGGCGATCACGAGCATTCGTTTAGCACTCTTATTAATGGGAATCTCCTTTCCTCCCAATAGTTATTATTAACCTACTGTAGATAGATCTACTTGGTTGAATGAACATCACCCTTTTGATCCCCGGTCCAGGAAATGGATGGATACCGCTTTCCAGGCGTGATCGACATACATCTGCTGAATTCCAGCCATTTCGCCCAGACCGATCAGCCTGACCTCCACCTGATATCCTGCTGCTTCCAGGCGTGATTTCCAACTCTCCTCACTTTCTCCGGCCATGTCGTTTTTGGCATGGTCACCAGCGACAACCATCAGGGGCATCAAGAAGACCCTAGTAACCCTAGCATCCTCCAATAAACGACAGACATCATTGATCCCGGGGAACCCTTCCACAGTACCGATGTGAACCAGCTTGTAGTCCTGGCGCTTGAAGGTGTAATCCAGAGCGGGATATGAAGCGTTGGCGGGGTGATCGGTACCATGCCCCATCAGCACCACCGCTTCCCCTTTTCCCAGATCAGGCATCTCATCCGCCATTGCTTCCACAAGGGAGAGGTAATCATCCGGGCTGCTGAGCAGCGGGGAGCCAACTGATAATGTATCGAACTTTTCCGCGAACGGAGCCAGGTCACGAAGAAGACTATGGTATTCACTGCCATTCAACACATGCAGCGGCTGTGCCAGAACATCCCGGTAGCCTTCCTGGTGGAGCTTCTCTGCTGCCTGAGATACGGTATCCACCTCAATCCCATCTCGATCCCGCAAGATCCTAATAATTTTCTGGGCTGTGAAAGCTCGTTTCAGATCGCGATCTGGAAAGGCTACCGCCAGTGCTTGCTCGGAAGCATTAATGGTCTTCACTAGGGTATCCTGGTGGGTAGTGCCAAAACTTATCACCAGCAGTGCTTTCTTTGTCTTACCCTTTTTGTGATTTCCAACCTCAGTATCCATGGTCCTCCTTGAAACAAACAGCTTGGAATGACAAGTCAATTCTTATAGAAAGGAATTCTTTCGGGCTGATCTGACCAAATCTCCAAGCACATCAGACCGGATTTGATCGATCTTGTAATAATGGGCCTTCATTTTCTCGGAGATCTCTCTGGCTATGCCCATCAGAAAATGACCTTTTTCAGTATCGATCACAATAGATGGGATATGATGATTCCTCAGTAATGTTGCGGCAGCCAAGGCTTCTTTGACTGGATCAGCATCGCGATAAGCGGAATTGGCTTTCCCATCCGTAATCAATATCAGCAGCGGCAGCATATCAGCATCCTTCAAACGCCGGGTCATGATCATCTGCCAGGAAAGGAACAGCCCTTCTGAAAGCGGAGTTCTTCCGCCGGTCGGCAGCTGCTGCAGGCGTTTTTGGGCCAGGTCAACGCTTCTGGTGATCGGGAGCAGGATATCAGCACGGTCTTTACGAAAGGCAACCATCCCCACCTGGTCCCTTTTCTGGTAGGCATCGTAGAGCAGTGATAAAATTGCTTCTTTGGTCGCCACCATCCGTTGTTTTGCACCCATCGAACCGCTGGCATCCACGGCAAAGATGATCGTGGTGCCAATCCTGTTTTCACGTTTCTTGCTTCTAATATCACTCTTATGGATCTTGATCGCCATCCCGTTTTTCTGGCGCTGGTGTTGATAGGCGGCAGCTACACGCAGGGTTGCATCCAGAGCAATATCTGTGGTCAAATTCCTGGGAATCTCAACCCCGATATACCGTCCCCGGCTGGTGCCAGAGACCGATTTACTCCTTTTTCCACTGCCCTTGCGGCGTGTTCGATCCATCGTGTTAATCGTCAGGTCATAGACAGCGTAGATCTCTTGTCCCGGCACAACTGGGTCATCCAAATTGTTGTGCGAAGGGAGTTTCTCAACATCAGGGGGGGCGGAAGAATCCCCCGGGACAGGCATAAACTCCGGACTTTGGGAAAGAGACGATTCCAGTTCTGCTGGCTGTGTGTCAGTATCCCCNNGGCTGCTGAGGTTGTTGTTCCTCTAGCTGCAAAGGCTGGGGAGGGTTTTCATGGATGCGGTGAGGTAAGACAAAATGCGCAGCATCTTTGATATCTACTTCTGTGATTGAATCCTGTCCATTTAAGGCCGCGATGGCAATTGCCGTTTCGATCATCACGATCTCGGCTCGATGTCCGTGAGTATTGGCGGTTTTCGCCAGTTCAATCGCCAGGTGGGTGGCCGGTTCTTCCACACCAATGAAAGGGGTCCTTTTCCGGGCGGCTTTGATCTTTTCGGACAGGAGTTGATCTTGCGCATGATAGCGACTGGAAAATGCAACCGGATCTGCTTCGAAGTCTATCCGTTGTTTGATGACCATTTTGCGATCTTCCGGGCTTTGGATACCACACATCTCCACATACAGTCCAAACCGATCTAAAAAGTGCGCTCTGATTGGCGATTCTTCCGGGTTCATGCTGCCAACCAGCAGGAATTCGCTGAGATGCGTGTGGGAGATTCCATCACGTTCCATCCGGTTTAACCCACTCTGCATGACGTCCAGCAAAGCATTAACGATCGTATCAGACAGCAGGTTTACTTCATCCACATACAGAATATGGCCGTGAGCCCGTTGAAGTACACCGCCCTCGAAAGTTTTCCGTCCAAAGTGGACGGCATCTGAGAGATCTATCATCCCGACGAGCATATCCTCGGTGATATTCAGGGGAAGGTCCACAACCTTGAGGCCCTTGAGGTTGGCAAGCCCACGCACCAGGGTGGACTTTGCGCATCCCTTTTGCCCGCACAGCAGTACCCCGCCGATCCTGGGGTTGATTGCCCCATAGATCAAGGCTTTTTTGGCCTGCTCCTGCCCGATGATTGCGCTGAAGGGAAAGAATATCCTATTCATCAAAAACAATTTCTCGAATTCGCTGAATATCCAGACTGGCATCTTCAAAGGGATGCTTCCGCATCCGATGAGGCAATGCAAGGATCGCGGCACGGAAGACATGTTCCCGCGTCACGGCATGATCTACCTCAAAAGCCGCAATCGTCTGGGCGGTTTTTATCAAGGTAATATCTGCTCGATGCCCATCCACCTCGAAGGCGATGCCAATTTTGACCGCGATATCGAACACCTCTTCAGAAATCTCGATGGAAGGCAGATTAAGTCTTGCATTGGCTATTCTTTGCCGCAGTTCAGTTTCCTCTTCGGTAAAAGAGACTGTCATCATCTGAGCATCTCTTTCGTAATCCAGCCTTCGCTTAATGATCTCTTTACGCAGGTCTTTGTTTGCTTCTCCCCTCACCAGGACGACAAGACCAAAGCGGTCCAGCAGCTGAGGGCGCAGGTCTCCTTCTTCCGGATTCATCGTACCGATCAAAACGAACCTTGCCGGATGGGAATAAGATACCCCTTCCCGCTCGACTGTGTTGACGCCCATAGCGGCAGAATCAAGCAGCACATCAACCACATGGTCTTCCAGTAAATTTACTTCATCAATGTAGAGGATATTGTTATTTGCTTCTGCCAGAACGCCCGGCTCAAATACCTTTTCCCCATCTTTGAGGGCACGTTCAATATCCAGCGTCCCTACCACTCGGTCGTTTGTGGCGCTAATCGGCAATTCAACCACGCGCTTCTTACGGTTCACCGGTGTCAAAGTTTCTTTATTTTCCAATCGGGCCTTACACTCACTACAATAAAACTCAGGTTCATTATAATTACAGTTGAATCTGCAATCTTCCACCACGGTTGTTTCTTCCAATAATTCAACCAAGCCGCGCACTGCGGTGGATTTGGCTGTGCCTTTCTCACCGCGGATCAGTAATCCGCCAATCGCCGGATTGATCACATTCAACAATAACGCCAATTTCATGTCGTCCTGACCAGAAATAGCCGCAAATGGGAAAGGTCTTCGGTTTGGTTGATCCACAATGTTCTCCTGTGATTGCGCGTGGTGATTTTTTTGGCCGGTCAGTGAAAACCGCAACCGACCGGCCATGATTGGTGATTATTCTACAGCTTCAGCCAGCGTCATCCCGTAAGTTTCATTAAAATATGCAATCAATTTATCTACATACTCCTGGGTTTCACTCTGGGCGCCCTCAAACCGGCCAGAATCTTTGGAGGACTGGGTTGAATCATCCCCATCCATATTCATTATTTTGGTTAATTCACCTGCACCATAGTCATACGTATAGTAGAAACCAGTTCCCATCATCGAAACATATTTATAGCGTTCGCATGTTTCTTCAGCAGGGTAAAACTTTAAATATTCCACTGTTTCTGCACCCGATGCATTTGTGATCTGCATATTGACGGTCCCTTCATTTTTATCAAGCGTAATCAGCAGCCCGCCGTCCAGCGGACTGTTTTCAGTGTCAAGGGCGGTAGAGGTGCCGTCTCCATTGTCAGTGAATCCACTCATCACACCTTGTTTTCCGCAGGCAGCGCAAGCGAATACCATCAGAACTACAGCGATTATGATCCATGCTTTTTTCATTATCAGTATCTCCTTAGACTTGTTCTCTACTTTAGGCTAGAACTATTCATTGTCTATCTTCTCCTCAACACCTCCTTCTGTATCCAGGTAAACCCTACGAATGGTTTCTAATTGTTCCTCTGTTGCTTCCCAGTACCCGCGCTGGTAATACTCCATCATCTGTTCTAGGATATCGATGTAGGCGTATGGATTGTTCTCTTTCATGCGTTGCTGCATTTCTGGATCTTCGATGAAGACTGCGTGCATCTCATCGTAGATCCATTCTTCCACTTCACCAGTGGTTGCTGCCAATCCCATGATGTTTTCAAATCTTTCTCCAATCACCTGCGCTCCGTGGAATTGATGTGCCAGCATACCATCGATCCATTTGGGGTTAAACAGCCGTGTCCGCATACCGCGATTGATGGATTTCGCTGCGGTCTCTGTTTCCACCTGTTCTCCGGTCGTATCGGTGATGAAGATCTCCACTTTGTGCCCACGAGCGATCTCAACTGATTTGGCCAGTCCTCCAAAGAATTCAAAATAATGGTCAAGGTCTGTGACTTCATATTCGTGATTGCTTCGAATCTGTGAAACCAGGTCGACGACTTCCAAATTGGAGGTGTAAAGTTCTCTGGCTTCCAACCCGCGATAATTTAGAGAATACACATGTTGGATGCTGTCGATAAAGGCATTGCCAAGTTGGGTTTCATCTTCCCAGTTTTTTGTCTCGATGATGGTCGTCAGGCTGGTGCCATAATGTGCTTCCGCCGGCCCGAAGATCCTTGCACGAGAGAGTTCCTGCGCTTTCCCGCTCTCCATCCCGCTGTTAATCAGTTGTTGATGTATCCGGCGGGTGTTCGCCTTGATGCAGTTCATTTCCTCTGGTTCGTCCAAGTTGGATAACTGCTCCAACAGCTTATTCAGATCATGAATGATATTGGGGAACATATCGCGGAAGAAACCACACATATTGATCACAACATCCACACGTTTCCGCCCAAGCTCTTCCAATGGTATGATCTCAAATGTTGATTTCCAAACATTCTGATGGGCAACTGCCCGTACCCCCCAGTACGCCAGGATCTGTGCCACGGTTTCTCCCTGTGTGCGTGAGGTCTCCAACCCCCAAAGGATCACCGCGGCGGTCTCGGGCGAGGTGCCATTAGCTTTCAGGTAAGCCTCGATGGTGTTGCAGGCGATCTTGATGCCCGCCTGCATGGCTGTTGCGCTGGGAACCTGGCGGGGATCAAACTGATAGAGGTTCTGTCCGGCAGGAAGCACTTCGGGGCTGCGGAAGATATCACCTGCCAGCCGGGCTGGATTATATTTCCCTGCCAAAACAGCTATCAAACCTTTGGTTTCATTGTTTTGCTTGCTGTTTTCGCTCATTTCACGTGCAAAAGCCAGGGTAATCGCCGCTTGTTTTTCTAATGCTTTGTCCCCAAATGTGGGCTTTTTGCCTTTTGCAAAGTACTCCCCCAATACCGTATTGGCCTGTGCTTCAATCTCCTTGATGAGTCCATGTTGTTCTTTCTCGAATAGCTCGTCGTAATCGTATCCCAAAGACGAGGCAACAATCCGGTTCAACCCCAGGATCTCCCCATGGTCCCGCCGCACCAGGGCGCGTGCATATCCTTCCGCCTGAACCTGGTCATAGCCAATCCCAAATGTGTGCAGCCCCTTTGGGATCAGCGTCCGGTCCATTCTAAATAATTCATGTTCAAGTTCTTCCAGGCTGGTGGGCAGATTATTATCTTTCGCCGCTTCTTCAATATTCTTGAGAATCCCCTCACAACGCACCGGTGATTTCAGCCGGGCTTCCCGATATTCATCGATCATCGATTTCAGGTTCAGGTATTCCCCATACAAATTGCCAGGGACGTATTCTGATGGTTGGTAGCTGATGATATTGGCATGTGAGCGGCGTTTGGCGATCATCGCCTCAGATGGATTTCCCGAATAATACAGATACAAATGGGGAATATCGGAAATCAGCATATCTGGGAAGCAATCCCCTGACATACCGCACTCCTTTCCAGGGGTGAATTCCAGCGTGCCGTGTGTTCCCACATGGATCATGGCATCTGCCTGGAATTCATCATGCAGCCAATAGTAAAATGCCTGATATTGATGGTGCGGGAACAGCTCTTTATCGTGATATACCTTATCGCTGTCTTCCTCATACCCGCGCGAGGGCTGCAAACCGATGAACACGTTGCCTGCCAGGACGCCGGGAATCCGAAACTCTTTCTTATCAGTCACCATGACCTTTCCCGGCGCTTCGCCCCACTGGGCGATTAATTGATCATATACGGGGAGCTTATTGATTTTTTGTTGATAAGCCGACGTGGGGTAGGAAATCACTTCTGCTTCAGTCAGAAAGTAGCGCGCTGAATTGACAACCCCTCCGGTCGTAAATTTCTCCATCAGCTCTTCCGCCGTGAATGGCGTTACGGCATACCCATGGTCTGCCAAGTCCAGCAGCAATTTCTCAATACTTTTGAAAGTATCAAGGAATGCACCCCCGAAAACATTGGCTTCTCCGGGGGGATAGTTGTAGCAAAGAATAGCAACTTTTTTGTCCGCATTGTCCTTTTGGCGCAGCTCAAGATATTGCCTGATGCGCGCTAAAAATTTTTCGACGCGATCTTCAATCAGGGATAAGTCTCTGAGTTCGACGTCAAATTCAGCGACATATTCAGGTTCACACATCGCGCCGACCGGCAATGCTTCGAAACAACCATCTAGTTCGGGCAGCATAACTGATACCATAAATTCAACCGTACTGACCCCTTGCTTGGATTCTGCCCATTCCTCAATCCTTCGCCGCGACATGAAGAACGGGTGAAAATACGGCGCATCAGTTTCGGCAAGAATATCAATCGCTCTTTGGGCATCCCCCCCCATTGGGCCAGCACCAAGCCGGAAAGACATGAAATTGATTATCAGATCCACTTTTTTCCCATCCACATCTTTCAGATATTGAGCCAGGGTCGAATAAGCCTGCACAGATGGGCTGGAAAACGCGATGGGTAATACATTGGCAAATTCCTGGATCCGATCACAAATGGAAGCCACACAAGCTGAGGTGTCGTTGGGGTAAGTATGTCCATAAAATAACACCGCTACCGTGGGCTGTCCCGGATCCCCGCCAGTTGCTTTTTGATATTGATCATAAGACTGGAAATATTCCTTCGTCCTCGGGTCCCGAATACCCAGCTCAGGAATTTCTCTGGCTTCTTTGGGTTTGGGCAGATCAGAAAAATTGCCATATTCTCGCAGCAGCAAGATGAGCATGTTTTTGATATTGTAGTCATCCGCAACATTGAAATACTTGATGATCTGTGAATAATTGCGAAGGTCTTTCATTTTCCCCGGCATTACCTTACCCATCTTCTCTGCCATGCTGCTCATTTTCTTCATGGCTTCCATGCTGGGTTTTTTCTTTACAGTTGACCTTCCCATCCCCCCATTCATGCTTTCGGCGCTTAATTCACCCATCCGCAGGTATTCCCTGCCGCTACCTCCAAAGGGGATGATATCCGCTTGGGTCTTCTCAAATGCAGCAAAAATATCCTTGACAATCGCTTCAGGCGTTCCCATCAAATCGATTAGTACACTATCACTATCCAGGATTAATTGCTGTATTTTGTTTCGTCTATTTTCACTCATCTCCCTGCCAGCATAGATCAGGCGCAGGTCCAGAATGCCCGGATACTCACGTCCAAGATCTCTTGAAACCTTGACCATTGTATTGAGGATAGAGGTAGAAACTGTAATAATCGTGATCTTCATGGCTGCCTGCTTCAATTCCTGATAATACTTTTGGCATAAAATCTTGGCTTTTTAGTTTCCCGATCTATAGAAATATCCGCATTTATCCGGAAAACTTCGGAAAGGCTTTTGGGCGTGAGCATTTCCCATGGATCTCCATGGGCATACAAGAATCCCTCCTGAATAATGATGATCTCATCGGAAAACCGGGCAGCGTGATTGATATCATGCAGGACCATCAACACGGTGATGTCATCAGTCCCATTTAGATCTGTTATCAATTCAAGGATCTCAAGCTGGTGTGAAACGTCCAAGAATGTGGTCGGTTCATCCAGGATGAGGATCTTCGGCTTTTGGGCCAGCGCCATTGCGATCCAGGCGCGCTGCTGTTCTCCGCCAGAAAGGGTAGATATTTTCCTGTTAGCCATATCATCCAGCCCGGTTTTGTGGATGCATTCCTCAATAATTTCCAGATCCTCCTGGTGGCTTCCTTTCCACCAATCGCGGTGGGCAAATCTTCCATAGGAGACCAATTGCCAGACACCCACATCTGACCTCCCTGTCCGGGTTTGGGTGAGGAAAGCAATTGACTGGGCGACTTCCTTGGTAGGCATTTTATGAATGATCTTCCCGTTCATTCTGACCTGGCCGGTGCCTGGCTTCAGATTCCTTGTGATTATCCGCAGCAGGGTAGTTTTACCTGAACCGTTGGGGCCAATGATGGTGTAAATTTTACGCGAGTCAACGCTGAAATTAATATTCTGAAGGATCGTTTTGTCCTTGATACTGAAACTGAGGTTTTGGACTTCTAAGATGTCGGTCGGCATTGGTTATTCTCTCCTCAGCAAATACAGGAAACAAGGCGCGCCTAAAACCGCCATAACCACACCCACAGGAATCTCCGTGGGCGAAAAAGCGGTCCTGGCAAATGTATCTGAAAGCATCACTACCGCAGCGCCAAGCGCCACAGAACCAGGGAATAAATACTTATAGTCGGTACCAATGAGTAAACGGACTGCATGGGGAATGATAAGTCCAACAAATCCAAGCAGCCCAACTACCGAGACAGCGCTTGCGGCCAACAATGCCGCCAACGCAGTCAGCCCCAAACGGGTGGCTTCCACATTCAAACCCAATCCCCGGGCAATATCATCTCCAAGGATCAGAATATTGAGCCTGTCTGCCAACATAAAGGAGATAATCGCTCCACTCACTGAGTAAGGCAATATGGTAGACACTTCCGGCCAGCTGCGGGTCGAAAGGCTGCCGTTCATAAACGTCAGGGCACCATGAACACGGTCAGAATAGAAAACCAGCAGTGCAGAAATGCCTGCGCCAAATAAAGCAGACACTGCAACCCCGGCCAGGATGATGCGAACAGGCTGAATTCCGCCCTTCCAAGCCAGGATATAAATAATGATCGCTGCGCTCATTGCACCAATAAAAGCGCCAATCGGCACCAGGAAGCTATACTGGGGAAATAGGATCAGGATCACAATACCCACCAGCCCAGCACCGCTGGAAATACCGATGATTCCCGGATCCGCCAATGGGTTGCCCATAACGCCCTGCAATATCGCCCCGGACAATGCTAGATTTATTCCAACCAATGCGGCTGCAATCATACGGGGAAGGCGAATGTTCCGGATGACCAGACTGGCTGTTGAATCATCAGGCTGGAAGAGCGCATCCAGCACTTCAGCCAGGTTGATCTTCATACTCCCCACCAAATTACCCAATATAAAAGCGAAAACCGCCAGCACAAAAAAAGCAAGGATGAAGGCATATTTCTCCCACGCCGCTGTTTCTTGTGGATTTTGCAAATCTTTTGATTTATTCATCCAACTCTCCATAGATCTCGGGATAAACACCTTTCGCCATATATTCAATGGCTTCAACATATAAATGGCCGGCGTTGAATAAAAAGTATTCTTGGGGCAGGTATACGATACTTTTATTGGTTACAGCGTCGACGGTCTGCCAGACGGGATTCTCCTCAAACTCCTTGTTCATAATGTTCATGGCATCTTCATTTGAACCGATCATGGAAGTCATAAGAATGACATCCGGGGACATCTCAGCGATGTACTCTACATCAAGCGGTGTGGTTTCGCTGCCTAAAGTGTCGGGCGGTAACCCAGAAGCAATATTATCCAACCCCAGGATATTTGCCACATCACCGGCAATGGAATGATCAAGTTTTACCGAGAGAGTGGATGCAGTCACATACATGATCACAACCGATTTGCTTTCTTCTGGCAGTAGCGCGGTGATAGCCTCTTTATCAGCCTCCATCTGAGCAATTGTCTGTTCTGCTTTTCCTTCATTCTCAAGCAGTTTCCCAAAGGCTCGCAAATGGCCGAGTACATCTATATAGGATTTCATTTTGAACACCGCAGCGGGCTTTCCCATTTCATTCATCGCCGCAGCCACGCTGCTTTGGATACCGATTTGGGCAATCGTGAATTCCGGATCAATTTCCATGATCAGTTCAAGATTTGGGTTGTACACCGCTCCGACATTAGGCAGCGCAACAATTTGATCAAAATATTCCTCATCAACAGGCGCCGTGTTCAAATTAGTGGCGCATACAGATTCGCCGCCCAGGTAGTACCACATGTTTAAGTACGTTCCAGAAAGCACGGCCCAATTCCCGGGCATTTCTTCCAAGACAAATTGATGATTCAAGTAATCGGTGAGTACATAAGGATAGCCGTCCCCCTCAAGCAAAAGAGGACTTACCTCATTCTCTCGCGTTTCGGCAACATCTGAATTGACCATGCCGCCCAAATTAGCCTTTTCTGAATTTGAACAACCTGATAGCATGACCAGCAGAAGCAAAAATATGGATAAGATAAGTATGTTTTTCTTCATTTCTCTGTTCCTGTCTCCTGGCTAATAAAAATCTCCTGCCCCAACAATGGTTCTGGAGGGACGCAATTAAACAAAAAAAATCTTGCCCACAACGCAAGATTTACAATATATACACTGTATTTACCCATCATCGCGAGGGGACACATTCTTGATTGAGCGGTTGTCCTGGCTTCTGGGGTAACCCAGTTACAGTTGCGCGTCAGCGCCGGACTTTCACCGGCTTCGCCTTTATCCTTCCCATCCGGGGGTGGAGGCACTCAACCAAATAATTATTCAGTTGTAATAAAACA
>LGVD01024492.1_pt1 | contig 15688 bp, 17 predicted proteins | sample 469861 | NCBI WGS metagenome assembly LGVD01 (sample SAMN03857201, study PRJNA290197) | marine sediment metagenome | biome: ocean floor; feature: cold seep; material: sediment; isolation source: sample #3730, Push core (PC) 16 from cruise R/V Atlantis leg AT-15-68, Alvin... ... | reverse complement strand
CCTCTTTCTCTGAGAGAATGTCGAGAAGTTTGTCCCCTTCCCCGGTCAATTCATAGATAGAGTCAAGTGTTTGTAAAATGAGCGGATTATTCGGCAATTTTTCTTTCAGAACTTCATAATAGTTTTTCAGCTTTTCCAGACGATCCGCTTTGAAGAATGCTTCTTTCCACTCTTCAAGCTCGGAAAGTGCCTGGTCAAGCTGATTGCTATCAAAATAAACCTTGATCAACAATTCACGGATATCCAGATCTGACGGGTCAAGTTCCAGCAACTGGAGGGAGGTCTCAGCCGCACTGTTCCACTCCCCGAGATCATTGTAACCCCGAGCGATCAGACGCAGGATATCCGGATTTTGCGGGTTCTCCTGAAGGAGACCGGAAAGAATGGAAATCCCCTTTTTCAGATCCCCTTTTTCGTAAAGAGTCAGCGCCAAACCCATCTGCAATTTTTTGTTCTTGGGAAACAGGGGGAGGATGATCTTGTACAGCTTGAGAATTTTATCGAATTCGTTCTTTTCACTAAGCTCCGCGAGAACCGCCTCAAACTCGGCAAGCCCCTCATCCGCCCGCCCATTTGCCGTGTAGACCTCAGCTAACTTGATACGAACATTGAGGTTTGCAGCATCAAGGTCGCGCATTGTTTCCAACACCTTGAGCGCATCAGCAACCATCCCGTTTCGCTCATAATAGCCGACAAGATTTCGGTACTCGCTCATCGCGTTGCCGATCAAACCCTGTTTTTCATTCAGCTCGGCCATGCGACCGGAAAGTGCAACCTGACTTGGGTCAAGGCGTTGCATCTGCTTATAAATGGCGATCGCCTTCAGATAAAAACCATTACTGGAAAAATACTTTGCGACCGCCTCGTAATGCTCATAAGCCTCGACATTCTTCCCGGTTCGAACATAAAGCTCTGCCAGCTTCTGACGAGAACGCACATCGGCAGGATCGAGCTCTACGACCTTGGCATAATCTCTAATCGCCTTAACAAGCTGTTTTTTCCTCAGACTTTTCTGAGCGGACTCAAGTAATTTGTCTTTATTTGCAGCCAAAAAAACTTCCTCCGACAAACAGTTATTTATTTAAACCAGACATCATCGAACAATACGCGATTGTTACTTTTACTGTCAAGTAAAGCTATTGTATTCGCAAATGAAAATCGCCCCTGCAGACAACTAAACTACACTGCACTNNCCTCAAATGAAAATCGCTCCTGTAGACAAATAAAAATGGCCATTTTTCATTACAATTCTCGCAACTTTTTGATTTCACCCACACCTAAAATGCGAAACTGCCCGGTCGGAAGATTAGCGAGCTCCAGGAAAGCAACACGAATTCTTTTCAATCTCACGACAGAAAGACCCAGTGACTCACACATCCGTCTGACCTGCCGATTGCGCCCCTCACGAATGGTCAACGCGAACCAGCTGGAGGTACGCCCTGATCTGACATTTGCAATTTTTGCAGGCAGCGTCAAACCATCGCTCAGCTGGACGCCCTGCTGCAAGAGGAGAAGTTTTTTTTCACTGAGAACGCCACGCACCTTAACCAGGTAGGTCTTTTCCACATGATGGCTCGGATGGCTGAGCCGTTGCGCCAACTCCCCGTCGTTCGTCAACAGCAACAGTCCTTCAGTGTTGAAATCAAGTCGGCCGACCGGATAAAGCCTCTGCGGGATAGCTGCCACCAGATCAGTCACCAGTTTCCGTCCCTGCGGATCCTTCATGGTCGAGATATAGCCGCGCGGCTTATTCAATAGAACGGTCACGGTTTTTTCTGCCACCGACAGTTTTTGTCCATTGACTATGACCTGATCAACGGCCAGATCAGCCCGGTCTCCCAAACCGGCAACAGCACCGTTCAGCAAAACCTCCCCCTCGGCAATCCAGACTTCCGCCTGCCGCCGGGAAGCAAGACCGGCCCGGGCAATTAATTTCTGCAAACGCTCAGCCATTGTACGGCTCTACAGACGCCGGTTCGAGAGGAACGGCTTCGATCAATTCAGGATCGAGAGAACTGAACTCTTTCAAGGTCGGCAGATCATTCAGATCACGCAAACCAAACAGTTCGAGGAACCGGCGACTGGTTCCATACAGAAGCGGTCGTCCGGGAACATCCTTCTTGCCGAGAATCTTCAACAAGTTTTTCTCCAGAAGAGTTTTCATCACCCCGCCGGAATCGACTCCACGCAGATATTCGATTTCCGCCCGCGTCACCGGCTGACGATAGGCAATAATTGCCAGGGTCTCCAATGCCGCACGGGAGAAACGAAACGACCGGTCCTTGCTCAGCTTACGCAACCAAGGGGCAAACTCAGCCACAGAACGAAACTGATACCCTCCTGCCACCTCAGCCAGATAAAAACCATGCGCAGTCGGAACGTACTCATCCTGCAATTGCATGATGACGGGGCGCAGCTCGGCGCCCGGTTTCTCCAGAACAGCACTGAGTCGCTCAAGGGATATCGGGTTTTCAGCAGCAAAGATGACTGCCTCAACCAGTCTTTTCAGTTCATTCATAGCCAAGAGCCGCCTCCCCCAAGTCGGTAACTGCGGAAATTCCATCCTGTACGGCAAGCAAAAGCCAGATCTCGCCAAACGCTGCGACCTGTTCAATCTTCACCACCCGAATTTTGACCAACTCAAGCACTGCCAAAAAAGTCACGACCAGTTCCTGACGGGTCGGGCGGATCGAGCGGGTCGCAAATATATCACGAAAAGCCAGTCGTTCAGCAGCTGACAAACGATCCAGAAGCAACGACATATGTTCAGCGACCGAGTACTGTTCCCGCACAATTTCGTGAAAAACTTCAGCGGGAATTTCTTTCAGCAAGCGATGAAAAGCATCGGCCAGTTGATAAATCCCCACAGCAACTTCATCATCAGTTTCTGCTTCGAGGATGTCTGCGGGAAAAAACTGCCCGACAAAAACATCCCGATCCAACTGCGGAAGTTTCTCTAAAGTTTCTGCCGCCCCCTTGTAACGTTGGTATTCAAGCAATCGCCTGACCAGTTCAGCCCGTGGATCCACCTCCTCTTCATCTGCCATCTCTTCACTGGCCGGCAGCAGCATGCGTGACTTAATGTGAATCAAGGTCGCAGCCATTAATAGAAATTCACCGGCAGCATCAAGATCCAGCTGTTTCATCTGCTCAATAATAGCCAGATACTGTTTCGTGATCGCCACCACCTGGATATCGTAAATATCCATTTCGTTGGTCTTGATCAAGTGCAACAGCAGATCAAGTGGACCGGAAAAGTTTTCCAGGCGGATTTCTATCGACATCGCAAACTACTGTCCAAAAAGAAAGCTCATGGCCTGCTCCACCAGCCCGAATTCATCGCCCGCCAGCAAAACGACCAGGCTATTGATCACAGGAGCGAGGACCAGGGACCAGAGATCGGTAAAGAAAACCAGGAAAAGGATCAGCATAAAACCGAACGGCTCCAGACGACTGACAATCATTGCCTGTTTTTCCGACAAAATTCCGGTCAGAATTCGACCACCGTCGAGAGGCGGCAAAGGAACAAGATTAAAGATACCAAGCAGAACATTGATATAGAGGCTGAATCCGGCCATCATCTGTAAGGGTTTCACAATCTGGCCAAACAGCTGAAGATCACCGACAGCGGTCGATTCCAACAGACCGAGACCTCGCAACAGCAAGGCGGAAAGCACCGCCAGCAGTAGATTGGTCAGCGGCCCGGCCAAGGCGACCCAGATCATGTCACGCCGTGGTCGCCGCAGATTAGCGGTATTGACCGGGACCGGACGGGCCCAACCGAAACCGAAAATAAAAATCGCCGCGGTACCGATCGGATCAAGATGACGAAGCGGATTCAGATTAAGACGTCCGAGCAATCGCGCCGTCGGATCACCAAAACGTTCAGCAACATATCCATGTGCGACTTCATGCATGGTAATGGCCAAGAGTGCAGGAACCAGCATGATCGATATTTTTGCAATGATTGTTTCCATTAACCCTCAAAACAACTCTAGGAGGCTGTGTGCAAAAGCATATTTTTTCGCCGGATAAAACAATTTTCCGGATTTACCAAAAGTCCCCGCAGCAGTCAACTCCGCTATCCCGATCCCACTCTTGATTCAGCGAGAAACTGTTCACGGACCAACTTTTTTTCCTCTTCCAAAGTCTCTACCCGGCCATCGAGTCGCGCATTGAGCAGAGCAAGAAACACCTTGTGGAAATTCGGTCCCGGCGGCAAACCCAGGTCGATCAGTCCATTACCGTCAAGCAAAACGCGGACCTTTCGGTAGTCGGTGACATATTGTGAAATCCACTTGCGAACCTGGTCATCTTCTGCCGAGGACATCAAAAACAGAATCATTTCCAGAGAGAGTCCGTTGAACCAATGGTAGATCTGACTGTTTTGGGGAACACGTTTCTTTTCCACATGAAAACGCGCACTCCGCAATGATTGTTGACCTTTCGGCCACTGCTCAAGTAGCAGCTCCCGGTATTTTGGCTGCAGCTCCAGCCAATGACAGACCCGCTGAATGTCTTCACGCGACATTTGACTGAGCAGGCAGAAAAGATAAAGCAACCAGCGCTGGTACTTTTCCCCCGTATAAAGCAGATCGAACCAGCTGCTTGAACGCTCTGCAGCAACGAATAATTGCGCAGATTTGTGATCAAAACGTAGCTGCGGATCAATGAATTTCAACAGATCAAACTGTTCAAGTCTGCGCAGCGCAGAAATCACCTGCGGTTCGTCCAGAATCTGTACCAGTTCATTGAGGATTCGCACGCCACCGACCTTTTTGACCAGGTTCATTCGTACGACACTGCGCATCAACCGTTCCGTCTGCTGCCCGATATGAAAACCGAGTCGCTGTTCGAAACGCACCGCTCGAAACAAACGGGTGGGATCTTCGATCAAGCTGAGATTATGCAGCACCCGAATCGATTTTTCCTTGATATCCCGCTGCCCACCGAAAAAATCAAGCATCTGCCCGAAACTGGCTCGGTTGAGAGAAATCGTCAGGGTATTGATGGTAAAATCCCGGCGGTAGAGGTCGTGGCGGATCGAGGCATGCTCCACGTGCGGCAACGCAGCCGGACTTTCATAATATTCCAGACGAGCGGAAGCAACATCAATTTTAAAATCATCCGGAAGAACAATTACCGCCGTGCCGAACTTTTCGTGTGAGCGAATTCGGCAACCCCTTGTTTTGGCAAAATTCTCAGCGAAAACAATGCCATCCCCCTCGACGACAACATCGATATCAAGATTTTTCTGCCGCAACAAAAGGTCACGGACAAAACCGCCGACCAGGTAGATATTCACTCCCTGACGATCTGCCACCTCCCCCAACTGCTGCAACAGCTCACGAACAAATCCCGGCAATTGGGCATCGATTAAACGGATGAGATTTTTCTGTTTCAGTCGCAACCCTCCCCGTCCGGACTCAACGGACAGGCAATCATCCATGTCCTGATGGGCACCGATCAGATAGCGCAAAAGATCCGTTCGCGTGACAACACCGATCAACTCACCACGATCGACAACCGGGATACAACGTTGGTTGTGTTCAATAATCCCCTGCTTCAATTCGTTAAGGGCCGCCCCGGAAGCCACCACGTCAAAATCTGTGGTCATCACCTCCATGACGGTCATCCGCAAGAGCTTATGATAAGCCGCTTTTTCAACCACCTGGCGCGTGATGATACCGACCAGTCGCTGTTGCTCATCAAGTACCGGCACGGCGTTAAAACTGAACCGGGCCATCAATTCGCGTGCCGTCTCGATAGTCGCCGTCGCCGGCAAAGTTTTCACCGGACTCGACATGAGATGTCTTGCCTCGCAGCGGGAGCGCACTGTCCGTTGCAACAGATCTTCAATTTGATCGAGCAACTGCACCAGGGGCATATTCCACACAGTTGCCGATGACGCAAAGGCGTGGCCTCCACCACCGAATTCCTGAAAGAGTTCACCGACATGCACTTCAGGAAGGCGCGAACGCCCGACCAGAAAAACCCGGTCTTCCATGCGCACAGCGACAATCAGCACATCGAGGTTCTCAATATCTTTGAGCTTGTGAACCAGTGAGGAGATATCAGCAACATAATAATCGATGGATGCGTAGGCAATAGCAACCTCGATACCGTTAAAAATTTTCTTGTGACAGGACTTGAGCAGTTCATTCAACAGATCAACCTGCTCGGGAGTCATTTCACGAACCAGGAAGTCGGCGACGGCGTTGAGATTGGCACCATGTTCCAAAAGAAAAGCAGCAGCCTGAAAATCCCGCGGAGTGGTCCCGGAAAAAAGCAGATGCCCGGTGTCTTCGTAGAGACCGAGCATCATCATGGTCGCTTCATCAGGCGTCGGCACAATTTCTTTTTCCAGAAACAGCTGCGCCATGATCGTGGTTGTTGCGCCAACCTGTTCGATACGCTCAAACGTCCCGACAACCGTATTTTCATCGCTGGGGTGGTGATCGTAGATATGAATTTCAAGACCCGGCTTGTTGATAATTTCGGCAAAGTGGCCGATGCGGGCTGCGCTGCGCACATCGACCAGAATCAAGCGGGTCACCTGCTGCAAATCGATATCGCGGATCCCTTTGACATCATAGGCGTAAAGGGTGGTCTGCAACAGAAAATCTCGCAACCCACGTTCTTGACCACCGGGAAAAATCAGCTCCGCATCGGGATAGAGCCGCTTGGCAGCAATCATGGCCCCGAGGCAGTCGAAATCGGCATTGACGTGGGTAGCAATAACATCCATAACTGTGCGCCGGTTAAACCTCCAGCGTTCCTATCAAGTCATTGATATCCGCAACCCCTTCATTCCGGCAGAACTCTTCCAGTCCGTCGATGACCGTCTGCATTGCATTGGGATCGACAAAATTGGCCGTCCCCACCTGCACCGCACTGGCCCCGACAATCAGGAATTCCAAGGCATCAATCGCCCGAGAAATGCCGCCGATGCCGATGACCGGCACATTAACCGCCTGCACGACCTGATGAACCAGACGCACAGCGATCGGTCGGATTGCCGGGCCGGAAAGACCGCCGATGGTATTGGCCAGACGTGGCTTACGGGTTTTGACATCAACCGCCATCCCGGTCAGGGTGTTGATCAGGCTGATGGCATCGGCGCCGGCATCCTCAACCGCCCTGGCCAAAACCTGGATGTCCGTCACATTTGGTGTCAACTTTACGATCAACGGTTTACCGGTTCGCTTACGTACCAACGAAACCACCTGGTGAGCCGCCTCAGCCTCGGTTCCGAAGACGATCCCGCCATGCTTGACGTTGGGACAGGAGATATTCATTTCCAGGGCACCGACCCCCGGGACATCATCCAAACGGGCCGCCACTTCGCCGTATTCTTCTTGGGTGTTGCCGAAAAAATTAACAATGACCGGCGTATCAAATTGGTCAAGAAAGGGCATTTTATGCTCGATAAAAGCATCAATACCGACATTCTGCAAACCGATCGCATTGAGCATCCCGCTGACTGTTTCACAGATCCGCGGGGTGCTGTTTCCAGCCTTCGGATTGAGAGACAACCCCTTGGTGACAATCGCTCCGAGTCCGTTCAGATCAAGGTAGGGTGCATACTCCTCGCCATAGCCGAAAGTTCCCGATGCGGGCATGACCGGATTCTTCAATTTCAGACCGGCAATCTCGACACCCAGGGAAGGACGCTTGTTTTTAACCTGCTGTTCATGCTGTGTTGCCATCAGTGACACCCCCCACGGGCTGAGTCCTGCCGGTCCAGGCGATTCCAGTCCAGTTCTTCCGCGTAGAACACCGGGCCCTCTTTACAGGTGCAGAGATAGTGTGGATTCTCAGTACTGTGCCCGGCCCCTTTAACAACACAGCCGAGACAAGCGCCAACCCCGCAGGCCATCAGTGCTTCCAGGGAAACCTGCAATGAGGTGCCGCGCTCGGCACAGATTTTTTGCACAGCATCAATCATCGGCATCGGCCCACAAGCGTAAACCGAAGCCTTGGGATATTTATCAAGCTTGCGTTGCAACACCTGAGTGACCAGACCCTCCTCACCGAGACTGCCGTCTTCGGTAGAAACGTAGGTTTCAACACCGAGCCGTTCAAATTCGGTGACCGTAATGATATCATTGCGGGTTCGCCCTCCCATCAACAGACGAACCTGCGACGTTTCAACCAATTTTTCCGCCAGCATATAGAGCGGCACCAAACCGATACCGCCACCGACAAGAATTTTTTCCTCGTGCGGGTCACCCAGATCAAAACCACGTCCAAGCGGGCCGAGCAGTTCAACACGATCACCCTGGTGTAACTCCTGCATGATCTCGGTCCCGCTGCCGACCACCTTGTAGAGGATCTCGATAAATTCTTTTTCCGCCATTCCGTCACAATCCGACGCCATGAAACCAGCGCGGAAAATACCGAAAGGACGCCGCAATAACGGGGGGAGGGAGCACTGAACGCGGAACATGACAAACTGGCCCGGCTTGGCCAACCGGTTGTAGTCCGGCGCAAGAATACGCATCCGGTAGTAGCCCGGGGAGATCTCCTGGTTCGACAGGATGATCGTTTTGTGATTTTTCATCCACCTCTCCTTGAAAAACAATCCTGAAATTATTTGTTTTCATCCGGAAACGGCCNNAATTGCTCGTTTCCCATATGAAAACTTACCATGCACCCATCCGAAGTTTCCGGATGGGAACTATTTACTGTCGGCACAAGTGGCCTTAAAAACGACGAACCATCAGCAGGGCATCCTCACCGTCCCGATAATAACCTTTGCGCGTCACATCAGCGACAAAACCGTGCTGATGATAGAGAAAAATTGCCGCACGATTACCGGCCCGGACCTCAAGCCAGGCACTCTCAAGTCCAACAGCATGACAACGGACAATGGCATGCTCAAGTAAACGGCCCGCTACTCCCCGACGGCGCCATTCCGGCGCGGTGGCCACATTGAGAATCTGCATCTCGCCGGCAATCAACCAGAAACAGATATATCCGGCAAGTTGGCCATCAGCCCAGAGCAGATCGACCGTTGCCACGGGGTTGTTCAATTCTTGCAAAAACTGCTCTGCGTTCCAGGGATGCGGGTAGCAGGCCCTTTCAACAAGCAGAACGGCAGGCAAATCAACCTTCCGCAACGGTAAAATACAAAAATCAACAGTAGGCATCTATTTCTAAGGCTGAAGAAAATGATTTCCATGATAGGATTGTGTTTCCGAAAAGGGCCATTTCCGAATGGAAACTAGCATAATTCTGCTTCGCAATACAGCTAAAGAATGCCTGACGAAATGAGCTGATGGCTTTTTCGACAATTGACAATGACCTTACCGGGTGCTTTAATACTCAGCCATTTACCAGCATAGGAGTGATGAAAATTGGGTACCAAAAAACCGATCACCTATAAAGATGCCGGGGTCGACATCGACGCCGGGAACCGCTTTGTCGATCTGATCAAACCACTGGTCAAGCAGACATCCCGTCCGGGAGTCCTCACCGATATCGGTGGCTTTGGCGGCCTGTTCTCACTCCACCACGACAAGTACAAACGGCCGACCCTGGTCGCATCGACCGACGGTGTTGGAACCAAGCTGAAACTGGCCTTCCTGATGGACAAACACGATACCGTCGGCATCGATCTGGTGGCCATGTGTGTCAATGACATCATTGTCCAGGGAGCAGAACCGCTCTTTTTTCTCGACTATCTGGCCACCGGAAAACTCACTCCGGAAAAATCGGTCGAAGTTGTCAAAGGGATCGTCGAAGGCTGTAAGCAGGCAAACTGTGCCCTCCTCGGCGGGGAAACAGCAGAAATGCCCGGCATGTACAGCGCAGGGGAATATGATCTGGCCGGGTTTTCTGTCGGGGTCGTCGATAATGATAAAATTATCGATGGTTCGACAATCACCAAGGGGGATAAAATCGTCGGCATCGCCTCAAGCGGTCTACATTCCAACGGTTACTCTCTGGCCCGTAAAGTTTTCCTTGATGAATTGAGCTTAGATCTCAACACCACGCCGACAGGACTGAGCAAATCATTAGGAGAAGAGCTACTCACCCCGACGCGCATCTACGTCAAAAGCATCCTTAACCTGATACGTGATTTCACCATCAAGGGGGTTGCCCATATTACCGGTGGCGGACTGCTGGAGAATCTGCCACGCGTTCTGCCCCAGAAATGCAGGGCCATTATTGACCGCCACAGTTGGAAGAAACCGGCACTTTTTGAAATGCTCCGTGAAGGCGGCAACATCCCCGAAGAGGAGATGTATCGAACCTTCAACTACGGTATCGGCATGGCAATTATAGTCTCCGCGGCTGATGTAGAAGATGTCATTGATCGACTGGCCGCTCTCCAGGAAAAAGCCTACCTCATCGGCGAAATTGAACCGGCAGAAAAACCAGTCGTCATCCTCGCTTGACAGGATTTGCATCATGGCAAAGAAAAAATTGCGCTTAGCTGTTCTGGCATCCGGCGGCGGTACCAATCTGCAATCGATCATCGATCAATGTCAGTCAGAGCAGATAGATGCGGAGATTGTACTGGTCCTCAGCAACAACCCTGACGCTGGTGCTCTCGCTCGTGCAGAAGACGCCGAACTGCCACACTGCTGTATCAACCACCGGGATTTTGCTGATCGCGAAACTTTCGATCAGCAGGTTATTGCCGCATTGCAGGAAGCCGGAGTCGAGCTGGTCGTGCTGGCCGGTTTCATGCGGATTATCTCGAAGGTTTTTCTCGTGGCATTCCCGCACCGCATCATCAATATTCATCCCTCGTTATTACCGGCATTCCCCGGCCTTCACGTACAGAAGAAAGCCCTGGAATACGGCGCCCGCTTCTCCGGTTGCACCGTTCATTTTGTGGATGACGGCGTGGATAGCGGTCCGATCATACTCCAGGCGGCGGTGCCGATTCTGGACGATGACACTGAGGATTCTTTGTCAGAGCGGATACTGCAACAGGAGCATAAAATTTACCCGCAGGCCATTCAATTGATCGCCGAAAATCGTGTCCTGATCGAAGGCCGCAGAGTCAAGATTCTCGGTGCGGAAAAATCCACGAATACGCTGATCAACCCACCCTTACGAGCGCTTTAATGACAGAGACAATTCTGGTCAGCAGCTGCCTGCTGGGGCTGCCGACCCGTTATGACGGCGCCGATAATCACAGCCGGGCGGTAATCGATTATCTATCGCAGAACAATTTGATGCCAATCCCGGTGTGTCCGGAACAACTGGCCGGGCTACCGACTCCCCGCCTTAAATGTTGGTTTTCTCAGGGAGATGGAAGTGCCGTCCTGGCGAACCAAGGCAGAATCTGTGACGAAGAAAATCGGAACCTCACCGAAACCTTCCTGCGCGGAGCCAAAGAGAGTCTCAAAATCGCAGAAATGACCAACTGCAAAAGGGCCATATTGAAACAACGTAGTCCATCCTGTGGCTGCCGAAACATCTATCAAAATGGTCAAATTATCGAAGGGATGGGCGTGACCGCTGCCCTGTTGCTGCAAAAAGGCTTACAGCTTCTGAGTGAAGATGATTTCTGAACCGAAACACAGCAAAAAACACTGAAAAATATTTGCGTCGATAGAGAAAACATGTTATTAATGCGCGTTCGAAACTTTCAGGAGGATTGAAAAGATGTCCAAACAATGTGAAATCTGCGGAAAAAAACCCGTTACCGGTAATAATGTCAGTCATGCGCATAACAAGACCCGTACTGTCTGGAACCCGAACCTGCAAAGGGTTCGCGCCGTACAGAACGGTGTCGTCAAAAAGATAAAAGTCTGTACCCGCTGCATCCGCTCCGGAAAAGTTCAAAAAGCGATCTGATCGTTTTCCATACAGACAAAATCGAAAAAGGGATGGCCAAACTGGTCATCCCTTTTTCTCGTTCATTTACGATCCAAACTAATTCCCACAATATGCAACCGCATCAATTTCCACCAGTGCCCCCTTAGGCAACGCAGCAACCTGCACGGTCGCCCGGGCCGGAGCAATCGCAGCACAATAGCCGGCATAAACTTCATTAACAACAGCAAAGTCGCCCATATCTGCCAAGTATATGGTTGTTTTGACCACCGCACTGATAGCAACCCCGGCAGCACCCAGAACTTGCAGCAAGTTATCAAGAACCTGCCGGGTCTGCTCTTCAATACCGCCCGCAACCATATCGCCAGTCTCCGGGACAAGCGGAAGCTGTCCCGAGCAGAACAGGAAATTACCGGCCCGTACTGCCTGCGAATAGGGTCCGATCGCTGCGGGAGCCTTTTCTGTTTCAATTTTGGTTAAAGTCATTGGCTATCTCCTTTTCGAGTTCATCGTACTCATCCGAAAACTCCGGGTGAACACGAGGAAGTTCACTAATTACGAACCCGCTCAACCCGGTAAACACCCTTCACTTTTTTGATCTCCCGGATAACCCGATTTAGATGTTCCAGATTCTGTACATCAATTTCAAACAGGTTGGTTCCCTTTTTGTCACCACGAGAGTAGACACTGGCACTGACAATGTCGGCGTCAGCCTCTGTTATGGCCCCGGAAATACCAGCCAGCATGCCCTTTTGATCACTGCAAAAAATCTGGATTTTTACCGGCCGGGAAGTCTTGCGCTGCATATCCCACTCGACCTCAATACGGCGGTCCGGATCACTGGCGAGCACCTGTGGACAATCGACCATATGCACGGTGAGGCCGCGACCGCGCGTGATGAACCCGGTCACCGGCTCACCCGGCAAAGGATTGCAGCAGTTGGCAAAACGCACCATGACATCATCAATACCGTCTATCCGAATCGCGCTGCTCGGCTTGCGTCGGCTGAACTTACCCAACACCTTGCCGATCGTTCCCGGCTTGGCAGTTGCGATTTTAAGCTCTTCACGAGGCAACACCTGTGACACCACCTGCCCCGCCGAAAGTTTGCCATAGCCGACCGAAGCAAACAGATCGTCCATCCGTTTGTAACCGAAATCGGCCATAGCCAGATCAAAAGACGCGAGAGATTGTGCCCGCTTCATACTGTATTGATGTTTGCGCAGTTCTTTTTCCAGCAACTCACGACCGATGACAATACTTCTCTCTCGCTGTTCGGTTTTAACCCAGAGGCGGATTTTATTGCGTGCCTTTGAGGTCTTGACGAAAGAGAGCCAGTCTTTGCTCGGATGATGATTTGTCGCCGTAATAACTTCGATAGTATCGCCATTTTTCAACGGGGTCTTCAAAGGACAAAGTTTGCCGTTGATACGCGCGCCGACACATTGATTACCGACATCCGTATGGATTGCAAAGGCAAAATCGACCGGGCTGGATCCTTGCGGCAACTCTTTGACCTCACCGTTCGGCGTAAAAACATAGACCTCTTCGGGAAAGAGATTAATCGATGAAGATCCGGAGTGTTCTTGCAGGGAACTCACATCCTGCTGCCATTCAAGCAATTGCCGCAACCAACTGAATCGTCGATCATCACGACCAGTGGCCGGAACGGCTCCACCCTCTTTGTATTTCCAGTGCGCAGCAATCCCCTCTTCGGCAATCCGGTGCATTTCATGAGTCCGGATCTGCACTTCCATCCGCTCGCCGAAAGGACCGATAACTGCGGTATGCAGAGATTGATACATATTCGCCTTGGGCATGGCGATATAATCCTTGAAGCGTCCGGCAATCGGTTTCCAGGTGGCATGAATCAGCCCGAGAACCTCATAACAGGTTCGTACCGAATCAACCAACACCCGAAATGCCGTCAAATCGTAGATTTCATCCAGATCGACCCCGGTCCGTTCCATTTTCTTGTATACGGAGTAAAAATGTTTGAAACGTCCGGCGACCTCCCCTTCAATATCGTTTTCCTGAAGCAGCGCGCAAATCCGCTCCTTCACTTTAACAACGTACTGATTACGCTCTTCTTGCTGAGCCGTGATCCGGCCGGCAAGCTCTGCGTACTTGACCGGCTCAAGAAAGCGTAACGACAAGTCTTCAAGTTCGCCTTTCAGCCAACTGATCCCCAAACGATTAGCCAAAGGAGCGTAGATCTCCAGCGTCTCGCGAGAATAGGAGATCTGCTCATCTTCAGCAGCAAACTCAAGAGTTCTCATATCACTCAGCCGGTCGGCAAGATAAACCAGCAACACCCGCAGGTCACGAGCCATAGTGATAAACATCTTGCGAAAACTTTCGACCTGCTGACGATTGCTTTTTCGATAGGGGATGCTGGTAATTTTGTTACCGATTTCGATCAAGGAAAGGACTTCGTCGCCGAACTCGGCTGCCAGTTCCTCAGCAGTGATCCGGTCTGAGTCCAGGACATCGTGTAACAGGCCGACAATCAATGTTGTTTCATCAACTTTGAGGCGCGTGAGAATGGAAACGACTTCCAGCGGGTGCTGAAGATAGTCTTGACCGGCCCGATTTTTCTGCCCCGCGTGAGCCCGCACACTGAACTCATAAGCACGACGCAAACTCTTCTCATCAACCGAATGCCGGTCATTGCGGAGCGGTTCAAGAATGTCAGTAAAAGTGATCATACGCAGCGGCAGAATTGCCTTCCTGGGTCAACGGAACAGAAGGGATGCTAATAGCCTCCCCCCGCAAGGCGCAGGAGGAGTTATGAAATCAGTCAGTGCTTTTTCGGGTCGGAATATCGAACTCAACAGCATCGGCAGCAATTTCACGCAACGCCAAGACAATTTTTTTATTCCCCGATTTATTCTCAATCAGCGGCTCAGCACCTTTATAAAGCTGCTTTGCACGTTTAGATGCAACCATCGCCAACAAAAAACGATTCGGAATGACATCAAGACAATCTTCGACAGTAACACGTGCCATTTACTTTTCTCCCTCTAGGGCTAATTCTGCCAACAGCCTTTTATTTCGGCTGCTTCGACAGCGTTCAGCTTTAATAATAGCGACCAGACCATCCAAGGCTGAGGTGAAATCATCATTAACAACCAGATAATCATACCAATCTGCCCGGGAAATTTCTTCTTCAGCATGTTTTAAGCGCTTTTTGATCACCGCATCAGCATCGGTGGCCCGGCCCCGGAGACGTTTTTCCAGTTCGGCAAAATTCGGGGGCAGAATAAAGATAAAGACGCCATGCCGGCAATTCTTCTTTAACTGAGCTGCGCCCTGAAAATCGATATCAAGCAGCAGATCAAGCCCTTGGGCTGAAGCTGAGGCCAAAGTTTCGAGAGATGTTCCATAGCAATTTCCATGGACTTCTGCCCACTCAGCCAACTGCTTACGATCAATCATCTGCTGAAAACCGGCCATATCCACAAAGTGATAATCAGCCCCGTCCCGTTCACCAACCCGCGCCGAACGAGTGGTGAACGATACAGATTGACGCAAATTTACGACCCTGTCAATCAATTCCCGACACAGTGACGTTTTCCCCGCTCCGGAAGGTGCAGAGACAACAAATAGAATCCCCGACCTCTCGGCCGAGGTGTTCGATGTTCGATGTTCANNCCCGCTCCGGAAGGTGCGGAAACAACAAACAGAATGCCTACTTCAGCAACAGGATCACTCAATATTCTGTACCTGAACATTTCCTTGAGACATATTTTTCCTTTATTATCAAGACCTTAGGAAGCGCAATCGGGCACAACAAACACCCACCTGCCACCACATCTGTCACCACTTGCCCGAGGTGTAACGCTTTAAGTTATTATCTCAACTTTCGCACCGTCCTAAACGGTGCAACAAT
>LGVD01057170.1_pt1 | contig 15799 bp, 16 predicted proteins | sample 469861 | NCBI WGS metagenome assembly LGVD01 (sample SAMN03857201, study PRJNA290197) | marine sediment metagenome | biome: ocean floor; feature: cold seep; material: sediment; isolation source: sample #3730, Push core (PC) 16 from cruise R/V Atlantis leg AT-15-68, Alvin... ... | reverse complement strand
TTTCACTATCGTGGAAAACCTGACATGAGTGATATTCAGGTATTTAAAAAACTAGTGAATGATAAAAATCCAAATATTGAAGTAAGATTGCGTAATTGGTATCCTGATTACAATTAATCGAATAACTTATTCAAAGCCATATATTGCAACAACATAATGGTTTTAGCATCTTTTATTTCACCATCTGAAATCATCTGTAAAGCTTTTTCATAATGAATTTCTAGAATTTCTATGTCTTCATGTTCATCATCAACACCACCACCTTTACCAATTTTCATTTGATCATTATACTCGCCTATAAAAAAATGGATTATTTCGGTAACAGCGCCTGGAGACATATAAGCTTCAAAAACTTTTTTAACTTTATCAATCTTTATCCCGGTTTCTTCAAAAGCTTCTTTTTTAACACAAACTTCAGGCGGATCACCGTCTAAAAGTCCTGCACAGGTTTCAATAATAACACCATTTTTATTACCATTTACATAAGATGGCATTCTAAATTGTTTGATCAAAATAATAGTTTTCTTAGATTTATCATACAATAAAATAGTTGCCCCATTACCTCTGTCATAACTTTCTCGCGATTGATTTACCCATTCACCATTAGGCATTTGATAATCAAAACTGATCTTATTTAATGTGTACCAATTATCAGAAAGTACTTCAGTTTTAATATTTTTAATTTTTGGATTCATTTATAAGTGTAATTATTTATTAATTATCTCACCAACTTCTTATATTTAATCCGTTTTGGCAAAACATCACCTCCCAGTCTTTTCTTTTTATTTTCTTCATATTCCGAAAAACTTCCTTCAAACGAATAAACCTGAGAATTACCTTCAAATGCTAATATGTGTGTACATATTCTATCTAAGAACCAACGATCATGCGAAATGATAACTGCACAACCTGCAAAATTTTCTAAACCTTCTTCCAAAGCTCGTAAAGTATTAATATCTAAATCATTAGTTGGTTCGTCAAGTAATAAAACATTCCCTTCTTCACGTAAAGTAATTGCCAAATGCAAGCGATTTCTTTCACCACCGGAAAGGGTAGCTACTTTTTTGTTTTGTTCAGAGCCACTAAAATTAAATCTACTCAAATAAGCTCTTGAATTAACTTGCTTTCCACCCATCATGATTAATTCTTGTCCTCCTGAAAAATTTTCCCAAATAGATTTTTCGGGATTGATATTTGTATGTTGTTGATCAACATAAGCAATTTTTACAGTTTCTCCTACAACGAATTTACCTTTATCAGGAGATTCTTCTCCCATAATCATTTTAAAAATTGTAGTTTTCCCTGCCCCATTCGGACCAATTATACCAACAATACCGTTTGGTGGTAAACTAAAATTCAAATCTTCATACAATAATTTATCACCAAAAGCTTTTGATACGCCGGCGGCATCAATAACATTTGTTCCTAATCTTGGACCGTTGGGTATATAAATTTCTAATTTTTCTTCTTTTTGTTTTTGATCTTCGTTCATCAATTTATCATAATTTGACAAACGGGCTTTTGATTTGGCATGCCTTCCTTTAGCCCCCATTCTTACCCATTCCAATTCACGCTCTAATGTTTTTTGACGTTTAGAAGCTTGTTTTGACTCTTGTGCAAGCCGGGTTGATTTTTGCTCTAACCACGAAGAATAATTACCTTTCCAAGGAATACCTTCACCTCTGTCTAATTCTAATATCCATCCTGCAACATTATCTAAAAAATAACGATCGTGAGTAACAGCTATAACAGTTCCTTTATATTGAGCCAGATGATGTTCCAGCCAAAGCACTGATTCAGCATCTAAATGGTTTGTTGGTTCATCTAAAAGTAAAACATCAGGTTCCTGTAATAACAAACGGCAAAGCGCAACTCTTCTTCTTTCACCTCCCGAAAGATTTTTAATTGGTTTATTACCTTCAGGAGTACGTAAAGCATCCATTGCTATTTCGAGTTTTGTTTCAATTTCCCATGCGCCTGTAGCATCAATTTTATCTTGTAATTCAGCTTGTTTTGCCATTAATTTTTCCATCTTATCAGCATCAGAATACACTTCTTCTAAACCAAACATATCGTTTATTTTATTGTACTCATCCAATATTGCTACTGTTTGGGCTACGCCTTCTTTAACAATATCAATAACGGTTAGCTCCTCGTCCAAATATGGCTCTTGAGGTAAATAACCAACGGTATAATTTTGAGAAAAAATCACATCTCCCTGATAATTTTTTTCAATTCCGGCAATTATTTTTAAGAGTGTCGATTTTCCCGAACCATTTAAACCCAATATTCCAATTTTAGCTCCATAAAAAAAACTCAAATAAATATTTTTAAGAACTGGTTTATTAGCGCCTTGGTAAGTTTTACTTACGCCGCTCATTGAAAAGATAATTTTTTTATCGTCTGCCATAATACTGTGAAGTTGATTTTTGATTTTGCAAAATTACATATATTTTTTAATTGTAGAATCCGTTTAAACAGTGAAAAAATATTTTGTGTAGTTTATCTCTTTCTAGATATAAAATATATTTATACAGAGAAATAGAATAAGAAATACTTGATAGCTTTAAATTAAAAGATCCTGCCAAATGGCAGGATCTTTTTTTAATATTCTAACTTTTTTAAATAATCTATTTTCCTTTTCCAGATTTTAAGATCATCTTTATAACTTTCAATCTTATCAAATACACTTTTAACAAGAGGATTATCATCTGAAACATTAGAAATGAAACCAACATTATTTTCAAGCTGCTTTATTTCTTTAGTAAGATCATCAATTTTTTTACGAACAAAAAACTGTTCACTTTCAATCTTTCTTGAATCTTTTTGAGCAACATAAAAATCAACAATATTTTTAAATTTTAAAAATGCTGCTTCATCTTTACTGATATCTAATTTCTTATAAGCTACCTCTAATGCCTTGTTAAATTTAGCTTCAATATGATGCATTTTAGTTGGTAAAGCGCCTAAATTTCTCCATTCAGAAACAATAGAGTTTACAGTTTCAATAACCATATCTTCTTCCTGATTAATTTTCTCTTTTAAGCTATTTAACAACTCTTTTTTGTCATTAAATACATCATTATATTCCTTATTAGCATCATCTTGCCTGTTATTCAATTTATCAAAATAAAAATTACAGGCATCTTTAAATCGTTTCCATATTTTATCAGAATCTCTTTTTGGCACATGCCCAATTTTCTTCCAATCAGCTTGAATTTTCTTAAAAATATCAGTAACAGTATTCCAATCTTCACTGTCTTTTAATGATTCGGCTTGATCTACCAAATGCATTTTTTTTGTCAGATTTTCATATTGTTCCTTTTTAATATTTTTATAAAATGAGTTTTTAGCGTGATTGAAATCACGTGTGGCACCCTTAAATAAATTCCATATCTCTTCATTTTTAGTGCTTGGCACACGACCAATTGCAAAAAAATCATTTCGCAATTTTTCAATACTTTTTATTGAATTTTGCCACTCTTTATGAGAAGATATTTTATCAATATTAACTGACTTTATTTTTTCAATTACCACTAATTTTTTATCAATATTTTCTTCAAATTTAGCATCTAGATCTTTTTGGATTTCGTGTCGTCTATGATGAATTTTCTTAGTTGCATCACTAAATCTATCCCAAATTTCATCTCTGTATTCACGGGCTACGGGTCCAATATCTTCTTTCCACATCCGGTGTAAAACCTGTAATTCTCTAAAAGCTTTATCAATATCTTCCTTTTCTGCAAGCTTTTCGGCTTTTACTGCCAATTTGGTTTTTTCTTCTAAATTATGTTTAAAATCTAAATCAATAAAATCTCTGTTTAAATGCAATAGATCATAAAACCTTTCAACATGATGGTGATAAGTCTGCCAAACATCATTATACTTTGAACGTGGAATCTGACCGATTGTACGCCATTCAGTTTGAATTTCCCTAAACTCTTTATACATAGTTGAGGGTTCAGCATTATTGATTAAAATTTTTAATTTCTCAATTAAAGTTAGTTTCTTTTCAAGATTATCTTTTCGCTCTCTTTCAATTTGCTTGTAATGAAATTGTCGTTTCTTTTTAAACTCTCTAACCAAATCAAAAAATTTACTTTTTGCAGGTGTAATAAATGTAAAATCATCAATTTCACCTCCTTCTTTCACAAATTTTTCCTTTTCCTCTTCAATAATGGTTTTATACTTACTATTAAAATTTGATTTAATATCCTCAAATTGATCTTTAATATCTTTAACAGAAAAATTGTTGAGTAAATTTTTAAATTCATCTGCTAATTCCTCCAAACTTAGTTTAGCGTAATCAATTACCGGAATCTCATTTTTTGATTTTTTCTGAATTTTTGTAGAAATATTTTCCAAAATTTCATTAGAAATATCTTCTTTAGGAGAGTCTTCTTTTTTTGTATCTTCTTCTTTTATGGAATCTTCAATATTTTCTTTTAATTCATTTTGAGAATCTTCTTCAGTTTTACTCACTTCTGCAGTATCTTTTTCAATAATTTCCTCAGGCTCCTCATCAGGTTGAGTTTCTTCAACCCTACTTTCAATGATCTCTTCAGACTTCTCTTCTTTTTCTTGAACTAAAACTAATTTATCTTTATTATTTTTTCCAATTTCTTCAGATACTTCTTTAGTTTTTTCAGCATCCTTAATAATTTCTTTTTCTCCTTTATCCTCAGATAAATTCTCAATATTTTTGTCTAACATTTTATAATGTTTAAAGTTCTAAACTACTTTTTTTTAAAGTTTCGAAATATACAAATAGCTGTCGATATCGCAAAACTATTATCGTTAAATAGATGTTTTAATTCAACAAAGTTGCGTAATATATTGATTATTTAAGAATTCCATATTTCCCAAGCCTTCTCTGCCTGTAATTCTAACATTTGTAAACCATTTTTCACATTTGCCTTTTTTTCTTTTCCTTTTTTCAGGAAAAATGTTTCTGCAGGATTATAAATCAAGTCAAATAGTAAGTGGTTTTTTGTTAAATATCTATAAGGAATTTTTGGGAAGTTATCAATATTAGGAAAAGTGCCCAAAGGTGTACAGTTAATGATTATTTGAAAATTTTTCATAACATCGGCTGTAATATCATCATAAGAAATTGTATGGTTATTTTTAGGTTTTCTTGAAACGTATTGATAATTAATACGTAATTGGTCTAAAGTATAAGCAACTGCCTTTGAAGCGCCGCCTGTTCCTAAGATCAAAGCATTTTTATGATGTATTTGCAATAAAGGCTGAAGTGATTGTTTAAATCCATATACATCCGTGTTGTACCCTTTTAATCTGTAATCATCTAAAATTTTAATTGTATTTACTGCGCCTATTTCTTGTGCAGCTTCATCGATTTCATCTAAATATTGAAAAACTTTCTCTTTATAAGGAATCGTAACACTTAAACCCTTTAAATGCTCAATATTGTTATCTAACAACAAAGAAAGATCTTCAATTTTTTTTATATCAAAATTTTGATAAACACAATTATCTAAGCCTAGTTTTGCAAATTTCTTAGTAAAATAATCTTTTGAAAATGAATACGATATATTCTTACCTAACAAACCGTAAATTGACATTTCTTTATTTTTCATTTATAAGATTATCTTAATCTCTAATATGAATAATTAGAGTAAGTGTTTTTTATATTATCATTTGTAGTATTTTCTTCTGCCATACAATTCTAATGACAATAAGGTTAAAATACCCACTAAAATAAAACCTATTGCAACCCATGTTGTACTATCATGTAAATCAGGAATATATCTCACAAAATTTTCAATAACTTTGTCACCCTGACTATCGATTAATACTTCACCATGTTCATTTATTTTATAAATTACTTTTTTCCAAGGCCAAACTATTCCCAATGAACCTGAAATAAATCCAATAATAACTGAAGTAACGATCTGGTGCCATCTTTTAAGTAAAAAAGCCAAAATATGTGAGGATATTACTAAACCAACCATTGATCCCAAAGTAAAACTCGAAATTATTTTCATGTACCTCATCCGTTCTTCATCATGAATAAAATCAAAATTCCATTTAAAAATATCAATAATTACTTTGTATAGTTCATTAACCGAATCAACCAAAAGCAAAACGTAGTTGCCCAATAAAATTAAAATAAACGAACCTGATAAACCCGGTAACGTCATTCCTGATACTCCAATTATTCCACATAAAAAAACAAACCACAAATTGTCATTTTCTTTAGCAGGGCTCATCATACTAATGGCCAATCCTATTGCAATTCCAATACCAATAGCAATTATATTTCTAATACGCCAATCATTAAAATCTTTTAAAATATAGTAAATTGATCCTATGATCATACCAAAAAATGTACTCCAGACATAGAGTTCATGATTTGTTAAAAAATAGTTTAATACTCTTGAAATACTAAAATAACTAAAGGTACTTCCTGCAAAGACCAACAATAAAAAACCTCCATTTATATATTGATAAAAACTTTTAAACCTACCGTTAAATAATAAACCAAAAGCTTTTTTATTAATTTTTTGTAATGAATAAATTAATTCTTCATAAAACCCAGCTACAAAAGCCACCATACCTCCGGATACGCCCGGAATCTTATTTGCAGTCCCCATGGCAAGCCCTTTAATAAAAAGGAAAACTCTATCAGAAAAGGTTCTTGTTGTTGCCATATTAATCTATCTTTTTTACAGCTAATTTTTCCAATAAAAGGATAACACCAAAGCCAATAGCAACAAAAAATAAAGCATACATTAACTGGTTATCTCCTTCAAAATCAAATGGTAAAACACTTTTTTCTTGTAATATTTTCATTTTTCCATCAATGATCTCCGATTGTAAAACTTTTTTCCAAGGCCATATTTTATTTAAAGAGCCAATAATAAATCCCGTTAAAGTAGCCAATGTCAGATTTTGATAATGATCAAATAGCCATTTTAAAACCCGAGAAAAGGTTAGTAAGCCAACAATAGCACCTAAAATTAAAAAAAATAAAGTTTTAAAGTCTTTATAATGAATAGCATCCAACACCGGTTTATATGCACCTATTAATAACAAGATAAAGCTCCCTGAAATTCCGGGTAAGATCATGGCGCATATTGCCAATGCTCCAGCTAAAAAAATAAAACCGTTAGAAACTTGCATACTTTGTGGAGGAATAATAGTAATAAAATACGCTATAACAGCACCAATAATTAACATGATAATAGTAATCAATCGCCATTGAGTTATTTGTTTAGCGATATAAATTACACTTGCCAAAACCAAACCAAAGAAAAAAGACCAAAGCAAAATAGGTTGGGTTTCCATTAAATGCCTAATAACTTTAGCTAATGAAATAACGCTTATAAAAATTCCGATGAGTAAAGCCAATAAAAAGTTGCCATTTATTGATTTCCATGCAGCGGCAATTCCTTCATTTTTAAGAATTTTTATTGCTTTGAGATTTACTTGATTAATAGAATTGATCAATTCTTCGTAAATACCTGATACAAATGCAATTGTCCCTCCAGAAACGCCTGGAACAACATCTGCTGCTCCCATAGCAACTCCTTTTAATGAAATTATAAAGTAATCTTTTAGTGTTCTCTTCATCTAAAAAATAAAATTAGATGCCAAATATAATTAATTTGGTCAAGGTTTAGACTTAACAAATGAATGGTTTTTAAAAAATAGTGAAATATTTTAATATTGTACTTATTAAAATATCAAATTAAGTTTAANNTAGAGTCTCACGAATAAAGTTTATTCTTCCTTAATCTTTTCAATCAATAAAATTATTTCTTTTTCAAAAAAGATCGAAGGAAAGATATTTTTAATAACATGGTGATACTCAAAGTTAAGCCTTAAAGCTTTTTCAAATAAAAATAAAGCCTCTTTATGATCATGCGCTAAATAATCTAAACATGCCAAACGGTAAACAATTTCAGATTGATCTTTATATTTTTTATCAGCTTTATCTAAAACCTTCATTGCCTGTTCATTATTTTCAGAAAAATGCAAAACATCTGCTAATGCAATATAAATATCTACTCTATCATTTTCCAGATCAATACTTTTTTGATAGGCTTTGATCGCTTCATCAAACAAATTTAATTTTAAATTAATCTCAGCCAATTTAATCCAATACTCATTGTTATCCTCATCAATACTCAAGGCCTTATTTATATAATACAATGCCAGTTGGTACTCAGATTTCTTGATATAAATAGCTGTAATCGCTAACCATCCTTTATCGAAGATCGGGTCTTCATTAACGGTTTTATTATAGAATTCTAAAGCAAGTTTAGGCTCATTTAACTGTTCATAACATTTACCAATACGCAAATAAGCAAAAGGAGTTGGTGTGTCTATCTCCATGGCGGTATTATAATATTCTATTGCTTCTTGATAAAATTTCAATTTTTCTAAAGTCTTCGCTTTTTCCAGATGAGCACCAATAAATTTGTCATCTACTAAAATTGCATAGTCAAATGCTTCAAGGGCTTTTTCATACTTCTCAATCAAATAATATTGTCTTCCGAGCTGATGCCAGGCAACTTCACTATATGGATCTTTATCAACATGGCCTAACAAATATGCGATGGCTTCATTATGCTGATCTAACATATCATAACAATAAATCACATTGTATAATGAAGAATAATTATCATATTCAACATCTAAACATTTTGCAAAATTAAATCTGGCAGCGTCAAAATCATCTAAAAATAAATATTCCATTCCAATCATTGAATAGATATCAACATCATCATTTGTATATTGCAATGCCATTTTTAAAACTTCAATCGCTTTTTTATGTAATCCTTTTTTGGAGTAAATTGATGCTTTTTGAATATAGATCTCATCGTTGGATGGTTCGAATTCTCGTAGTTGATTTAAAATAACATCAGCAGCATCTAATTTTTCTTCTAAAATCAATAATTCAACTTTTATCAACTTCAAAGCAACCGACATCGGATGTTGTGTTAAACCCAATTGAAGTGCTTTATTTGCCAATGATAATTTACCATTATCTACATAGTACAATATAATTTCTTCAAACTCATTTGAGTCAAAAAAATACACGCTATTGGTTTTGAGCATTAACTCAAACTTTGACAACGGAAGATTTTCATTTTCATCTGAAAATTGATGCATAATATTACTTTTTCTTCTAAAGCTAAAGTAGCATATCTCTTTTAGTGAAAAATATTTAGATTTAATATTTCTTAACAATTTAATTAACATCAAATATTTTAAAATGGTTATAAAAAAAATGTAACTTTGCCCTACAAAATATTGGTAAATTGATCTTATGGCTAAAAAGATTTTACTTAACGAAAAAGAAATTGAAATCATTTTACATCGTTTGGCATGCCAGCTTATTGAAAATCATATCGATTTTTCTGATACAATTTTGATTGGTTTACAACCTCGTGGTATATTTTTATGTAACAGATTGGTAAAAATATTAGAAGAAGAATATCTTATTAAAAATATCAAACACGGTAAATTAGATATTACCTTTTACAGGGATGATTTTAGACGAAGAGAGGAGCCTTTAGAAGCAAACAGAACAGAGATCGATTTTCTGGTTGACAATAAAAATATTGTATTTATCGATGATGTTTTGTATTCAGGCAGAAGTACTCGTGCTGCCCTTACTGCAATTCAGGCATTTGGCAGGCCAAAACATATTGAATTATTAGTATTGATTGACAGACGATTTAGTAGACATTTACCAATTCAACCAAATTACAAAGGCAGACAAGTTGATGTTATCAATTTTGAACAAGTTAAGGTTAACTGGAATGAGAACGGACAACAGGATGCTGTATATTTAGTAAGAAGTTAATTATTTAGTAATAAAANNTAATTTGATAGGTATCAAAAATTTAAAAAAACAAGATATCGACCTTATTTTTAAAACTGCCGATCATTTTAAAGAAATTATTAACCGCCCTATTAAAAAAGTACCATCACTTCGCGATATTACTATTGCTAACCTTTTTTTTGAAAATAGTACCAGAACCAGACTTTCATTTGAATTGGCTGAAAAAAGATTATCAGCTGATATTGTAAATTTTTCTGCGGCGCAATCTTCTGTTAAGAAAGGTGAAACACTTATTGACACTGCAAATAATATTTTATCAATGAAAGTTGATATAATTGTTATGCGTCATCCTAACGAAGGAGCAGCTGATTTCTTATCTAAAAATGTTGATGCTAGAATTATCAATGCCGGTGATGGCGCTCATGAACATCCAACACAAGCATTATTAGATTCATTTTCAATTCGTGAAAAGCTTGGAACAGTTAAAGGGAAAAAAATTGCCATAATTGGTGATATTTTACATTCGAGAGTTGCGCTTTCAAATATTTTCGCATTAAAATTACAAGGAGCCGAAATAAAACTATGTGGACCAAAAACATTAATTCCAAATTATATTACCGAATTAGGAGTTGCTTATGAAAGTTCGTTAGAAAAAGTATTAGAATGGTGTGATGTAGCTAATGTACTTAGAGTTCAACATGAACGAATGGATATCAAATACTTCCCATCTGTAAGAGAATACACTCAACTTTACGGAATAAACAAAAAAATATTAAATGCAATTAATAAAGATATTGTAATTATGCACCCGGGGCCAATAAATCGAGGTGTTGAACTTACAAGTGATGTTGCTGATTCAAAACAAGCAATTATTTTAAATCAGGTTGAAAACGGCGTAGCTATCAGGATGGCAGTTATTTATCTGCTTGCTCAACAAATAAAACGATAATAAAAATGACTATTAATAAAACTGATTCTGCTACAATCGTTAAACCCAAAATTAATGAGCAAATAAATACTGCTCAAAATATTGTAAATTTTTATAATATTTTTATTGAAAAATATCATATTTTTAAAGATAATAATCTAATTTTAGATTTTTCTGAGAATCTTAGCATTGATTTAAAGGAAATCTTGTTATTTTCGCATATAAATAACAGTCATAAAGAAAACAAAAAATCGTTTGTAATTGTTAGTGATAATAAAGAAATTGATAAATTACCAGACGAATTAATTATTGTTCCAACACTTGAAGAAGCAGAAGATGTTGTTGAGTTGGAAGATATTGAAAGAGATTTAGGAATATAAACAGACTATATGGTAAAAAAACTACTTTTATTTTTATTATTTTTATTAACCTTCTCAACAGCAACTTTTGCTCAGGATGACGATTTAAGAGATCAGCAAATTCTTAATAGTGCGGATAATTCTATCCATGATATTATTGCATCTCCCAATCCGTTTAGTGTGACAACACGAATTCGTTTTGTCGCTGATGATGTGTTTGATATAGAGTTTTATGTAAAAGATCTATTGGGAAATTCTATCCATGCCCAAAAGGTCAAAACAAAAAAAGGCACCAATTCTATCACCTTTTATCGTGAAGATCTGGCATCGGGTATTTATATATACTCTATTAAAACAAAAACCAGAATTATTTCAAAAAGAATTGTGATTAAATGAGTTTAAAACTCACAATATTAGGATGTCATTCAGCCACACCCAGAAGTTTTGCATTTCCTACCTCTCAATTCCTAGAAATCAATAATCGTTATTTTTTGATCGATTGCGGAGAGGGCACCCAGATGCAACTAAGAAAACACAAGATTAAGTTTTCTAAGATAAAACACATATTTATTTCTCATTTACATGGTGATCATTTTTATGGTTTGATTGGTCTGATCTCAACTTTTGGCTTATTAAACAGACAAACCGAACTGCATATTTACGCTCCAAAAGGAATTAAAGAAATCATTTTACTTCTTCTGAATATATCACACTCAAGAAAATTCTTTCCAATTGAATTCCATGAAATTGAATCAAAAAATAGTGAAATTATTTTTGAAGATAAAAATGTAATTGTACATACTATACCCCTAAAACACAGAATTTATACAAATGGTTTTTTGTTTACAGAGAAACCTAAAGAAAAAAAACTAAATATTAAGGAGATTGAAAAATACCCTGAAATTGAAATTTGTGATTATCATAACCTCAAAAAAGGTAAGGATTTTATCAAAGAAAATGGAAAGATCATCAAAAATAATACACTTACATTTGAACCGGCAAAACCTCTAAGTTACGCCTTTTGTAGTGATACAGCTTATTTTCCAAAAATTGTTCCCCTGATTAAAAATGTTGATTTATTATACCATGAAACTACATTTTTAGAAGATAATCATGAACTGGCAAAAACAACCCAACATTCAACCGCATTACAAGCAGCAAAAATTGCTCAAAAAGCCGAAGTCAAAAAACTTCTTATTGGGCATTACTCAGGACGCTATAAGAATAGAGATGATTTTTTACAAGAAGCGCAAACTGTTTTTAAAAAAACTGAATTGAGTTTTGAAGGAAAAGAAATAATAATTGAAAATTAATTGATATTCTTTCAATATTGCCCTGTAGATAGTAAAACCAAAGTGCAGGTATTTTCGAATTGAATATTTTGTTTCTCTAATAATTTTGCAAACTCAAAATTTTCAGCCCCGGGATTAAAAATTACTCTATTTGGCAGTAAAGAAATAATATAATCATAGTATTGTTCTTGCCTTTGAGCATTTAAATACAAGGTTACAGTATCAATATCTTGAAAATCTGGCTCACCTAATTCTATATTAACTCCTGCAACTATACCTTTTCTTAGCCCTATTGCCATTACATTGATATTGTGATCAACCAGACTTCTAATTGCCATATTTGAATAACGATATTCATTTAAAGAAGCTCCTATAACTAAAGTTTTCTTCATAGAACAGATAAATTAAATGTTTGGTTCTTAATAACTTTTTTTACAAATATAAAAAAATGGTTTAAACCCATATCCTAAAAACTTTATAACACCAAAGCAAGCCTTTTAAAAATATCTTTCAAAATATTTTAACTCGATTTTCTTGTCACAGGCTATAATTTTTTGGATATTAGCGACTGCTAATTTAAAATGATACACATGTATAAAAAACTCCTTTCATTGATGTTTATAATTTCTCCATTAATTGGTTTTGCGCAAGAACAAAGTACTTCTGCGCTTATTGATGAAAATTTTAAAAAATACACAAGTTGGTTCGTTGATTTAATTTTTTATGAAATTCCGTTTACTGAAACAATGAAAATACCCTGGGTTTTAATCATACTTTTGGGTGGTGCAATTTATTTTACTTTAACATTTAGGTTTCCTCAATTTAGATTGTTTGGCACTTCAATAAAAGTTGTGCAAGGAAAATACGATGATATTGATCATCATGAAGTTGAAAAATCATATGGTGATCAAACTCCTGGTGGCGATGTGTTTGAAACCATTGCAATGGAAGGTGTTGAGGGTGAAGTTACTCATTTTCAGGCATTAACAGCTGCCTTATCGGCTACTGTCGGTTTGGGCAATATTGCCGGTGTTGCAGTTGCCTTATCAATTGGTGGCCCTGGAGCTACTTTTTGGATGATCCTTGCCGGCTTATTAGGTATGTCATCAAAATTTGCAGAGTGTACTTTGGGTGTAAAATACAGAGATGTTGACAAAGATGGTACAGTTTATGGTGGTCCGATGTATTACTTAACAAAAGGATTAAAAGAAAAAGGATTAGGATTTTTAGGTAAAATACTAGCTGTTTTCTTTGCAATTATGGTTATTGGAGGTTCATTTGGAGGTGGAAATATGTTTCAGGCAAATCAGGCTTCAGCACAATTTGTGCAACTTTTTGGTTTAACCAATGCTAATGCAGGAATGTATTTTGGTATGGTTATGGCTGCAGTAGTTGCAGTAGTAATTATAGGTGGTATAAAAAGAATAGCTTCAGTTACAGAGAAAATTGTTCCTTTTATGGCTGTTATTTATGTAGGTGCAGCACTGGTTATCATACTATTTAATATTCCTTTGATCCCTCAAGCTTTCGGATTAATATTTGATGGTGCATTTACCGGTAGTGGTATAGCCGGTGGTTTTATTGGTGTTTTGATTCAAGGTTTTAGAAGAGGTACTTTTTCAAATGAAGCCGGTGTCGGTTCAGCAGCTATTGCACATTCAGCTGTAAAAACTAAATATCCTGCCAGCGAAGGTATCGTTGCTTTATTAGAACCTTTTATTGATACTGTTGTAATTTGTACAATGACTGCTTTGGTATTGATCATTACCAATATTAAAGGCGGATTTTTTGATTACGGTGTTGAAGTAAAACAAGGTGTTGAATTAACGGCTACAGCTTTTGATTCTGTTATACCTCATTTCTCTATTATTCTAACAATTGCAGTAATATTGTTTGCATTTTCAACTATGATCTCTTGGTCTTATTATGGAATGCAAGGCTGGAAATTTTTATTTGGTAAAGGAAAATTTACCGATCTGGTTTACAAAATTTTATTTTTATTATTTGTAATTATTGGTGCAAGTATAAGTTTAGGTGCTGTTATAGATTTTTCAGATGCGATGATATTTGCAATGGTAGTTCCAAATATGATTGGCTTGGTATTATTATCTCCTAAAATAAAAGAAGAACTAACAAAGTATATGCAGGCTATAAAGAACAAAAAGAGTTAAACATTTTTTAATTTATGAATTCTTTTAAATCCCATTTCAGGTATAACAAAGGCCAACGAAATGGGATTTTATTATTAATTTTCATCATACTTATCCTTCAATTTATATTTTTCTTTTACAATTTTTCTTCTGATGAAATAATAAAAACTGATACAGCTGAAATAAAAGAGTTTCAAGCTCAGATTGATTCCTTAAAAAATATCAAACAACAAAAATCTGATTTTAAGATCTTTCCTTTTAATCCAAATTATTTAACCGATTTTAAAGCATATCAATTGGGATTAAAAGTAGAAGAAATCGATAAACTTTTTACATATAGAAAAAGTGGAAAATTTATAAATTCTGCAGCCAAATTTCAAGAAATAACCGGAATTAGTGATAGTTTATCAGCTAAAATTTCTCCTTTTTTTAAATTCCCAGAATGGGTAAAAAATGCACCGCAAAAGAAAGGGAAAAAAGAATATCTCATTAAAAAAGATCTCAATGCTGTAAGCGCAACTGAATTACAAAGCATTAATGGAATCGGTGAAAAATTGGCTAAAAGAATCATTGATTATCGCAATTTATTAAAAGGCTATTCTTTTAATAATCAACTATATGAAGTTTATTATCTCGATAAAGAAGTTGCTGATAAAGTTTTAAAACAATACACTGTATCTGATAGCCCCAATATTGAAAAATTAGACCTTAATAAAGCTACTTTTAAAGAAATACTTCATTTGCCTTATATAGATTATAACTTGACAAAAAAAATAGTTAACTATCGAAATAAAATTGGTTTATTTACATCTGTCAATGAATTGGAAAAAATTGACTCATTTCCAATAGAAAAATTTGATAGAATAGCGTTATNNGCGTTATATTTGACAGCCAAATGAGAATGATCGATAAAAAACGAGAGATAATTAATTATATTTTAAATTTTTAAAAAATGAATTTTGAAGTTTCAGAAACCCGAAAAATGATAGCAGAATCAATTCGTGATTTTGCAAAACTACATATTTCACCTTTTATGATGGATTGGGATGAAAAGCAAACTTTTCCTATAGATCTATTTCATAAATTAGGTGAAATGGGGTTTATGGGAGTTCTGGTTCCTGAAGAATATGGAGGCTCAGGATTGAGTTATCATGAATATATTACATTAATCGAAGAAATATCTAAAGTTGATTCCTCCATAGGATTATCTCTTGCTGCTCACAACTCGCTGTGCACCAATCATATCTTAGAAT
>LGVD01019516.1_pt1 | contig 16340 bp, 8 predicted proteins | sample 469861 | NCBI WGS metagenome assembly LGVD01 (sample SAMN03857201, study PRJNA290197) | marine sediment metagenome | biome: ocean floor; feature: cold seep; material: sediment; isolation source: sample #3730, Push core (PC) 16 from cruise R/V Atlantis leg AT-15-68, Alvin... ... | reverse complement strand
GATTAGCGCTAATCAGGTAATTTTATAGCTGCTAAACTCGGAGTCAGATCAAGTCTGAACGACTGCAACTCAAGGCGTGGATGGAAGTATGCGAAAAGTGACCAACCTGTTCCTCAGCGTTTTTGTTCTTACCGCGATTCTCGGCGTTTTCGTCGAATTTCTGTGTGCGCAAGGCAATTTTGTCCCACTGACCAATCTCCGCAACATAACTGCCATTCTCTGCGTCCTCCTCGGCAGCTGTGTTTATTTCGGCTTCGCCTTTAACCGCCATCTGCCGAAATTGCTGCTGCTGCCGCTTCTGGTCAGTATGGCGTGGAGTTTCATCGATTTCCGGCCTCTGGAATTTTTTACCGGGGACAGCTACCGCCTCTATGCTGCGACGGGTCAACTGCTGCTCGGCCTGCTGATCCTTCAGTTGAACTTGCTGCGCAACAAAAAGAGTCGCCTGTTGGTCCCCAGCCAGTTTGCCGGACCGGGATTCAGCCGCCGCAATTTTTTCTGCTGCAGCCTGATCAACATCCCGCTGCTGCCATTGCTCCTCGTGCTGATCAGCTACGCCGCCGCCGACAGCCTGATTGAACAATACTCCGCCGGATTCATGCGCCTGAAACCGAACGGTCTCTACATGATCGAAAAGAGTTATCAACGCGACGGTAGAACCATCCGACTGGCAGGCATGATTCATCTCGGGCAGCCTGATTATTACCGTGACCTGATCGTTTCGATTGAAGGAACACAGGCCATCGTGCTGACTGAAGGGGTGACCGATCAAGACGGGCGGTTACAGGGAGATTTCAGCTATGAAAAAATTGCCGAACTGCTCGGGTTGACTTCACAGGAAGACGTGTTTTTTCGCGGGCGGTTGGTGACTGCGGAAAGTCTGGAACAGCTGGATGATCTCGAAAAAGGGAAAGCCGATATTTTACGGGCAGATATTGACCTGAAAGAATTTAATGCCTACACGATTGCCGTTCTTAACGCACTCGGCAAATACCTTCTCAATAATGATTCCCTGGCGACCGGCTACCGGCAGTTCAACCGCTGGGCGGCAGAAAATACCCATCCGGAAAGCAATCGAATCATCATGGCCGATCTGCTTGACAAGCGTAACGCGGCGGTCCTCAGCTATCTGCCACAAGCACTGCAGAAATACCGGATTATCCTCATCCCCTGGGGGGCACTGCATATGCCGGGTATCGAACAGGCGATCATCGAGCAGGGCTTTTGCCTACAGGAAAGCCGAGAGCGCCTGAGTATCGATTTCCTGATGTTGCCATACGATAAATTGTGGCACCAGCTCAGCAAAAGCTGAAAAGCCCCTCCCAGACGGGAGGGGCCGATAAAAACCGCTATTGCTCTTTCCACTGCGGCGGCCGCTTTTCGAGAAACGCCCGGACGCCCTCTTCAGCATCATCTGTGGCACACAGAGCCGCAAACAGATCATCCATGCCGTCGAGGTTCTGCTGATAAGAACCATCCAGTAAACGATTCAGTCCCTCTTTGCCGATACGCAGGGCAATGGGACTTTTGGCGGTCAGCTTTTTCGCCAGCTTCAGGGTTGCCGTTTCCAGTTCATCATCGGCAACGACCTTATTGACCAAGCCAAGATTCTCCGCATCAACAGCACTGATCATGTCACCGGTCAAGACCATCTCAAGCAGTTTTTTGCGCCCGATAATTTTTGCCATCGGCGCTGCCGGGCCGAGACAGATCAGGCCGACATTGATCGCCGTGGTCCCGAAAGTGGCGGATTCGGCAGCGACCGTCAGATCACAGCCGAAAGCCAACCCGGCACCATTGGCCAGGGCAAAACCCTGCACCGAGGCGATGGTGGTTTTCTTCATCTTCGCCAGGGTGTGGTAAAAGGCATCAATACCGTACAGGAGCTCGCGATATTCGCGGTGGGTCTTGTTGTTGAACTGGTCGAGAGAAATCCCGGTACAGAAATGTTTTCCCGCCGCATTGATCACCACCACCATGACCTCATCGTCATGCTCCATCGCCCACAATGCATCGTCCAACTGCTTGGCGAATTCAGGGACAAAGGTATTCATCGCTTCCGGCCGATTCAGGGTGATAAAACCGATACGGTCTTCCTTGCGGGTACTGATCAATTCAGAATTCATCAACTCTCTCCTCTTGCATAACAGTGTTTGTTTTTTTGCATCTTAAAGGAATCAACCATCATAAAGAAACCTATTTTTTGACGACACTGCTTTTTCCCATCCTCGGCAGCTCATTCTCTACAGCCGGCAGCTATTCATTCTTGTTGATCGGTGTTTCCTCTTCGGCCAGCCGGTAGACAATCAAGACGGCAGCTTTTATCTCAACCTTACCGGCCGCAATCGGTACCGCGTCGGCACCGGCGAAGCGGGCTTCGGTCATCAGCTGTGGCCCCGGTGAACCGTCGGGGCTGTCAAGCGTCAGGGATTGCACCGGGCCAAGGCTGACTCCGGCAGCCGCCGCCAGAGTCTGTGCTTCCCGGACCGCTTGCGCTGTCGCCAGAGTAATGGCCCTTTGCCGATGGGCTTCCGGATCGGCAAGGGTGAACTGCAGTCCCCCGACCTGGTTGGCTCCGGCCTGCTGAGCTGCGGCCAGCAGGCGTCCCGCCAGGGCAACCCGGGTGGTCACAATCCACAGCTCGTTACTCACCCGGTAGCCGACGATGTGCCGCTGCCAGTTTGCCGGAGTCGGACGTGGCGGCAAACTCCACTCGGGACGGATCTGGAACTGCCCGGTGGCCATCTCATCCGCAGCGATGCCGATGTCTGCCAGCATTGCCATCACTGCGGACATCCGTTGATTATTTTCAACCAAGGCCTGCTCGGCTTCGCTCGCCCCGTTCACAACTCCCAGCCGGAGCCGTAGCTTATCCGGCGTAACCTCGACACGTCCTTCACCCCGCACCACCAGTTGCGGCGGGCTGCTGTCTACGGCCTCATATTTGAAAGTTTGGGGTCCGCAGGAACAAAGCAACAGTGTCAGTAACAGAATAAGAATCACGCGCATCGGTTTTCTCCTTTATTCATCCGGTCGTTTAAGGATAGCTTGCCTGCCGCGCTTGTGCAATCTTTGTGAAGTTGACAGTGGCAACGGCAGGGCTAGAATTAAACGATGCGGTGAGAGGAGTTCCGGAGTCTGTCGCCTCCTGCCCGGACCGACTGTTACTTCGCAAATCTGCAGCGGTTGTCCAGCGAGAGTGTTTGAACCCCTTTTGAGGTGTTAATGAAATGAATACCAAGAAAAAAAGCATCTCCCTCGTGCTCGGCAGTGGCGGTGCCCGGGGGCTGGCGCATATCGGCGTGATCCAGGTGCTTGAGGAACGGGGATTCGAGATTCGCTCAATCTCCGGATCGTCTATGGGCGCCCTTATCGGCGGGATTTACGCAGCCGGAGAACTGGACAGTTACACCCGGTGGATCTGCGCCTTGGAACGGCTGGATATGCTGCGCCTGCTCGATGTCTCTTTCAGCGGATCGGCTATTTTCAAAGGCGAACGGATCATCAACGCCCTGAAAGAATTGATCGGCGACCGTCTCATCGAAGACCTGCCGATTTCGTTTACTGCCGTCGCCACCGACTTGGATGAAGAAAAGGAGGTCTGGTTTTCTAAAGGTCCGCTGTTCGATGCCATCCGTGCTTCGATCGCCTTTCCGACGATCTTTCCCGCGTTTCCATTTGATGACCGTAAGCTGGTGGACGGTGGTCTGCTCAACCCGATTCCGATCGCTCCGACCCTGCACGATATAACCGATCTGACCATCGCCGTCAGCCTGAGCGGCAAAGCCAAAAGCCATGCAGTAACACACCGCAGTCCAGGCAAGCCACCGCAGAATCGCAACAAATACCACCAAATGGTGACCGAGTTTATTGATGGTCTGCAAAAAAAAGTCAATGGTGATCACGAGGACGACAGCGGTTTTTTCGACGTCATTTCAAAAACCATCGACACCATGCAGCACAGCATCGCCCGCTTCAGACTGGCCGCTTATTCCCCCGATGTGTTGATCGAAATCCCCAAGGACAGCTGCACCATCTACGAGTTTGACCGCGCCGAGGAATTGATCGAAATCGGCCGAGTGCAAACAGAAACCGCACTGAACGCATATTCTTACTCAATGCAGCCGACTCATACGATCTCAAACCCGCCAGTCAGGAAAAAGCCCGGTAGAATGTGGTGAGATAACGAACCGCATCAATGGAGAACGATGACAACTTACCGTTGGGTAAAGGAATGGTCTTGGTCAAGTTTTCATGACCATGTACCGCAAGGTATGTGTTCATCGGATTAGGCTGGGGAACCGGAAGAGATGCCTGAGGTGGGGGAAGATGTTTGATTGATGCGGTTCACGATGTTCACCGCATCATGATGTCCCCCTAAAGTTCTCTATTCAATCCTTGGTTGAATGACATACAAAGCACCCGCAATCTGCGTTGCTCACCCCCACCTTACAATTATTATTGCTGTAATCCCAACGCAACATATCAGGATAAGGGGAGCCGTGGGGACGATGGCAGGAAATGCAGGTGACCAGGTCAGCGCCCGGCTCAACCACCGTTGAGTTTTTCTTTCCCGCCAGGGCCGTTTTTGCCACAGGCGCCAAAGGGTTGTAAACGGTGTAGTTTGCATATTCAATTGCATTGGGAATAATCACGTCAGAGGGATGGCGTATCCAGGCGCCGCTGACGTCGCCCGGCTGTGCGTTATTCATCTCATGATGAAAATTCCCATGGCATCCAACGCAGAACTGTCCAATGGAATATGTCGGTAAATAGGGCCAGAAGCTCTTCGTGTAAACAGTTGACGATCCAAAATAACCGTTGTGATTGTCAGAGGCGGGATTCTGCTCCCAGTTGTCCTCTTCGATTCCTTTAACCCCGTAAGTATCGGGGTCGCCCATCATCGCAGGGTTTTCACCCAAAAACCGGTACCACCCACCGGTAGCCCCGACAACTTCAGCAGAGTCATCGGCATGGTGCGCCGGCACGTGGCAACCTTTGCAGCCGCTGGTGGACTCGGAGCCGGCAAGACTGTCATGACAGGGGGCACAGGAAGTGGATGCTCCGGGTGCCACCGAAAGAGTGCCATCTTGAGCGGAGATTCCATAGACATTGTGTCCATAGGCATCCCCCCCCGCTTGGGCCACCCAATAAAAATTGCCGCCTGCCAATGTGGAAGACGCTGTTCCGGTCGGGGGATAGGTCGGCTCACTGGCATTAAAAACAATCGGGATGGACGTGCTCCCCAATGAAACAATGGTTTCCGTTCCGCTATTGGAATGACAACCGACACAGCTGTCGTTAAGCAGCGTTGCTTGCGGCCCGCCTGCATCCACAGGTGATCCATTCTGCATGTTGTGTATGGTATGGCAATTGGAACAATGCCCGCCGACTCTCGCCAAGACGTTTGTCCCTACGATTGAGCACAAAAAAATCATTAGACCTGCCAAAACCTTTTTCCGGAACATATGTTTTCCCATGGCTTCTTCCTCGGATCACTTTTTATGCTTTCGATTTCTTGTTTTATGCCCCTGCCTGCAATTCATTTTTTTCGGTAAGCTCCTGCTTGCCGTTATGTCCCCCGGGCAGATTCCCCCCCCCATCGTCCGGCGTGGGATAGGTGGCGTAATCGAGGGTTACGGTCTTCTCTATTCGAGAAGAACTGTGGTCGCCGGTTCGTGAGTATCAGGGATAATATTCATCTGCCCCGATGTCATCCGCTGCGGCCTGCGGTCGGTTTTGACCGTCTATATCGAGAGCCGGAGCATAGGTTGCAGAGGCGTTATCAATCGCCGACGAGAAGGCCTGGATGTGATAGTCGCCACTACCTACGAACAAGGGATCGTTTCCTGATGTAAAGCCGCTGACTACCGGGACCACGTTGCCTCCGAAAAATGGGGCGTTGGTGAAATCACCATCATCGCCGCCCTGGATGATGGAATCGGTAATGGTCNNCCCGCCGTTGAAGTGGGCAATGTGGCTGTCGGTCGCTGCCTGATTGCCCCACAGGATACTGTTGCGGATAGTGACCGTCGCGAACTGATTATAGATCGCGCCGCTATTGCTGCCCGTTGCCTGATTGTCGGCGATTGTCGAATTGACAATGTCGACAATTCCGCCGTTCAAGGAGGCCATACCCGCCTGGGTGGCCCGGTTGTCAGCCACGATACAGTTCTCGAAAGATGCATTACTTGTTGAGTTACTATGTGTGATCGCTCCCCCTAAATCGGAGGCCGTATTGCCGGTAATGCTACTACGGATGAAATCGATTGTCGATGCGTCGTTGAAGACACCGCCGCCATTTTTATCCGACGTGTTGTCGCGTATGATGCTGTCACTGATGGTGAGCTCGGGAACCTGGGATACGTATAGTCCGCCGCCGGCATAACCTACGGTTGTATTGTCCCTGATGATCAAGTTGCTGATGGTTATATTGGGAGCCTGGGAGAGGTGGAGACCGCCACCGCCATCACCTAAGGAATCACCTATCGCCGTATTATTCCTGATGATCGAATTGCTGATGGTGTGCCCTGCCTCTGTCCCTCTCCAGATACGGACACCGCCCCCTCTATCCGAACTGTTATTGTAGATCTCTGAATTGGTCAGAGTCAGTTCCGGCATGCTGCCGGACTGGATAACAGAGATCCCACCGCCGTTGAGGCCGTTATTGTCGTGGATCTGGCAGTTATTGATCGTGACTTCCGTACCATTGATAGTGACGCCGGTGGTGCCGCCGGTTACCTGGAAGCCGTCAAGCAGGTCGCCGCTGTAGCGATTGAACGTGACCGTGCTGCCGCTGCCGCTGCCGTTGATGATGGTCACGCCTGGACCGCAGACCGAGCGAAGCATGATGTTTCTGTCATCGAGGCTGGTCAGCAGGACATCCTCGTTGTAGGTTCCCTCATAAACCAGGATGGTATGTGCACCGTTCTCCGCATCGACATCCAGAATAGCCGACTGGATTGTACTGTACCAGCCGGAACCGCCGGCAGGACGGACCTTGAGCGCATCGACGACCGTCACACTATGGTCACCGGTCGCTTCGCCGACTGCTGTGTCGATCCCGTCCGTTGCATAAAAACGATAGTTCAGGGCATTGTCACCGGCCAGGGTGAGTGCTCTGGTGGTGCTATAGAGCTTGCCGTCGCTGTAGGTCGTGTCACCGCTGTCAACTTCGGTCAGAGCATATTTCTCCGCGACCCCATAGTCGGCATCATCATTCTCATCGACCCAGACCTGGATGGTGGACGGTATTTCGTTATCGCTATCCGTATATCTCACAGTGAAGACAAAGTCAGCACCGGTGGCTCCTGACTGTGGTTTTACGCCGTTAACAATACACCCGGCATCAACGAACTCCAGGGCTGGTGGGCTGTTGGCTCCGACCTGAACGGTCAGCATGGTATCCTGAGTCGGCGCTCCCGATGCGGTGTCAGTTGCATCTGCCGCGTAGAAGCGATATTGGAGGGTGCCGTCTCCCGCATGAGCAAGGGGCAGGCTACGAGCATAAAATTTGCCGTCGTTGTAGGTTGTGTCGCCGCTGTCAACCTCGCTCAGGTCATATTTCTCGTCGGCTTCATAGCTGTCATTATCGTTCTCATCGACCCAGACTTGAATGGTCGACGGTACTTCGTTATCGCTATCCGCATAGTCGATGCGGAAGGTGAAGGTGCTGCCATTGCCGCCGATATCGGGATTGGTGCCGTCAGTCTGGTAAAAAGTCTCACCTGTCCAGGTCAGGGTCGGGAGGTTGTTAAGGATTGTCACCGTGCTGTCGACCGTCGGTACGCCGGTCGCCTCCAGAACACCGTCATGTGCATAAAAACGATAGCGGAGAATTCCGTCACCGGCCTTGGCGATGGAGAGGCTCTTCGTGTAAATCTTGCCGTTGAGCAGATTGGTATCCATGGTGTCAGTTTCAGCCATGACATATTTCTCATCGCCCTCGTAGCTGCCGTTGTCATTCAGATCGACCCATATCTCGATGGGACTCGGGCTGTCGTTGTTGCTGTCAGCATAAGAGATCCGGAAGGTGAAAGTGCTGTGGCCGACAGCACTGTCAGGAGAGACACCGTCGGAGGTATAGCTGTTGTCGCCTGTCCATTCCAGAACTGGAGCCTGGGCGACATCCTGGAAGGGGAGGCGATCCTCTGTCAACACGTTGCTGTTGCCGTGGCAGTGGGAGCAGAGGTTTATTGAGCTCGCCCCGATCCATGCGGTGCCGTCACTTGCAGGGAGCGGCAGATCCTCAGGCTCGGGTGGAGTCGGACCGTAAGGGGCGAAGGTGATATTATCGTTCTTGTACCAAATCTGCAGACCGGGTTCACGGTCGGTGAGCTTGCCGTCCCGTACCATGGCGAGGCGGGTCGAGCCGTGTACGTTGTGACAGTTAACACAGGTCATGCTGCTGTTGTAAGCACCTGACCAGTCAGAGGCAAACCGCAAATTTATCACGTGCAAGTGGTACTCGTGACGGTTGCTTCCGTCAGTCACCAGATTGGTGTTCATGTTGCCGGAGTCGATGAAGGGCCCGGAGTCGTGACAGCCGACTTGGAAACAGGTCCGGAAACTATCGACGGTATTGGCTGTACCGAAGGGGCGGGGAACCTTTAACGGTTCCTGTCCGTCGATCAATTTCAGCCGGTACCCTAGTCGGTAGATGCTGGAATCGATACTGGAACTGTCGCCGTCATCATAAGTGCGAGGCTCACCATCGACATGGACGGTTGCATAATCGTGACAGCTGTCGCATTCCACAGCTCTGCCGCTCAGGGTCTCCACACCGCCCTTGGAAGGAAAAGTCTCATCTGCAGTCAGGCCGTGACCGGTCATGTAATAACCCCAACCGGTGCCGTAAGTGTAGTTGCCGTCCTCATCGCCGATGACGTTCGGGGCGGCAACACCACTGATAACCGATGGCTCCTCATCGTGACAGCTTGCGCACCATTTCTCTTTGCCGGCGACAAGAACATTGCTGTCGGTACCGGTATAGGCGCCGGTGCTCCAGATGCTTTTGGCGCCGATAACGACATCATCGATGCCGTCATAGGTGCCCCCCGGGCTGTGGCAGGTGTCGCACACATCGGTCTCGGCCAGATTGTATTTGCCGTCGGCGTTGCCGTCCGTCCCGGATTTGAAATAGGGGAAGTTGTTGATGTCATGGCAGTCGTTGCAGTAGATTCCCGGCCCCTTGGCGTCGCCTCCTGCCGTTTCGGTATGGGTCGAATGGCTCTGGAAGGTGCCGTTGCCTTGGCTGGCGGTTGCCCCGGCGGCATAAGGTGCCGTCATATCCGGATCGTAGTTGGTTCCGGCGTCGTGACCGTGGCATTCAGCGCAACCGTCCCCGGTGCTGCCGACACCGTGGCTGAAGCCGATGGTGTGTGAATGGCAGTCCTTGCAATTCGAATCTGCGTCGTGCCCGGCGGACAGGGTGTGGCATTGCTGGCAGAGCCCTCCCCAGTTGGCCGGCGTAGGGTAGTTTGTGTAATTGAGGTTCACCGTCTCCTCGATTCCCGATTTTGGGGTGACGAGGGTGATCTGTTTTTTGAGCATGAAATAGTTGGGGTTGCCGCCGGCATCGTACTCGTGGCCGCCGTGGCAGACCATGCAGCCGGTTCCCGAATCGGAGCCGTGTTCCGGGTAGATATGACAGGTCTGGCACAAGCTCTGATTGGGGTCCTCTTTGTCGGGGCCGTCGAACTTCAGGAGCTTGCCGTCGGCGGCGAGCAGGGATGCGGCAGGGCCGTCGTCGGTCGAGGCGGCGGAATCCACAAAATGCACCCCGTGGCAGGAGGTGCAGGAGACCTTGGTGCCGTCCACCAGCGAGATGCCGCCGTTGGTGCCGAAATTATCCGGTGCGGCTCTGAATTTGTCCGGATTGGCCGCCGCGAGGGTCGGATANNGGCCAGATTCCAGTCCTGATGGCAGTCGAGGCACATGGCGTCGGTCGAACCGGCGCCCATTCGGAGAAGTTTCGGATTGCTCTGCGCGGCATGGGGGTCGTGGCATCGCGAGCAGGTTACTTTTCCGTTCGACCAGCCGAAATTGTACATGAAGTCGGCCGGGGCGCCGGCGCCGGCAGCCGGAATAATGTCGGCAGATCCGGCCCAGTAGTGAGACGTCTCGTCTCCCGGGGTTGCCTCCACGGGATAGGAGCCCATGGCATTACTGGCATCCCCGGAGGCAAAAGTGCCCGTCACCGGGTTTGAGTCGGTTCCGTCCCTTAGCTCATAAGTGCTTGAATTGCCCGGGTAATGGCAAGTCAGGCAGAGATTGTAGGTCATATAGGGCACTTCAGCACTGGTGAAGGCTTGATGACAGAACGCGCAGTCGAAATAGTGGACCATGCGGGCTTGCGCCGGGCGGGGACAAAACATCAGCACCGCCAGAACAAATGCTATCGCCGCTATCCTTGAATTCATGGTCACACTCCTGCTTTGAAATGCTCTATCGTCAAAATTTTCGCTTAGCGAAGAAGCTTGGCCAGCTCCCCGGCCGCCGTCGCAAGGGCCGGGTATTCAGCCGCTGCAGTTGCCAGTTTCTCGGCTAAACGGGCGCCATTCGTAAAATTCCCGCCCTCGACCGCAGCCGCCAACGCGGTCAGCAGGTCAACCAACTCAGGGGCGCTCTCGTTCACCAACTGTTCAACTTGAGAAACCTTGTCCAAAAGAGCTTCGGCAAAGGCAGGTACCGGCTCACGGCCGTTGGAGCGTATCAGTTGCACCTGTCCCTGGGCGCTACCGACGAGCAGGTCCTTGCCGTTTTTCCCATCGGCATCAAAGGCAAAGAGGTGCAAACGGTCCCCGAGGGACAAGGCCTTGCTGCCCTTTTTGCCTGCCTGATTCTTGTCAACGGCAAGCCTCTTTGCGGAAGCGAAGGAGCCGTCAGCCTGCCGCACACACAGATACAGGCCTTCCCCGGTTCCCAGCAGCAGGTCTTTGCGGCCGTCGGCATCCCAGTCTACAAAGAAGGGGGCCGCCGGGCCGGAGACCGAGAGCAGGGTGCCGGCAGGGGCGAGCTGCGGGGCATCGTCGCTGCCGGTGTTGCGGAACAGCAAAACGGCGCCGGAAGCTGAGCCGACCACCAGGTCTTTGGCGCCGTCGCCGTCATAGTCGATGACGGCCGGAGCAGCGCCGGCTCCCACAGTGATGACGGCGCCGTTTTCTTGGAGAAAAGAACCGTCATCAAAGGCCGGGGCGCTTTCGGTTGCGGTGTTGAGGAACAGGGTGACGGCACCGTCACCGTCACCCACCAGCAGATCCTTGCGCCCGTCGTTATTCCAGTCGACCATAAAGGGGGCGGCCCCATGGATCCGGGGTAGATCAAGAGGAATTCCGGCAGTGAGGGCATGCCACTCTCCCTTAATGGCAACACCCCTGAACAGGGTCAGGGCGCCGGAGGCATCCCCGGTGAGCAGGTCGATGATGCCGTCGCTGTCAAAATCAACGACAAAGGGAGCGGCATCACCGCCGACCAAGATCTCTCTGCCACCGACCAAGCGAGAGCGGACTTTCAGATCGGCCACCGCGATGGCGGGAACAAGCTCGGCATAGAGCGCAACGTTATCGCCATCACCAAGCCAAACCCGGGTAATATAGGACTCAAAGCCGGAGCGCTCAATAACTACCGAGCAGGGGCCGGGCGAAAAATCGCGGATCTCTAAGGGAACTTCCCCCAGAAGACGGCCGGGATAGGCATGGTTGCCGCCCAGGTAGACCTTGGCGCCCGGCATATTGGCGGTCACCTTGAGAATGGTGGTGTCGTAGCGAAAGGAGCCGGTGGCGCTGGGCTCTGATGCCAGACCATGATTGTCCACCGCAGTCACCCGCCAGAAGTAGGTCTGGTCATCGTCAAGGGCGGGATAGTCAGCCAGATCGGCCAAAGCAACGGTAGTTCCTTCCACCGTTTCATCGAGAACAAGGGTGGCAAAAGAGGAATCGGCGGAAACTTCCACAAGGTAGCTGACGCTATCCAAAGGATCCGGATCAGCGGCGATCTGCCAGGCAAGTTCTCCAGCGCCGTCGAGGGTTGTATTTTGCAGAGGAGCAACGAGTACCGGTACACCGGGCGGCTGTTGAACAGCATTTACAAAAAAGGATTGGAGCTGCGTCCAACCGGAGACGTCCTCGCCGTCGAAAGCCTGCACAGACCAGAAGTGCCGGGCATTCTCTTCCAGGGCCACATCTACTTGGGCGGAAGAAGTCTCCTGACCTTCCGGCAGGTTGAAATATTCGGCCACCAGCTGCTGCCCTTTCAGCAGCCGCACATTGTAGCTCAGAGTGTCCCCATCAGGATCCGTGGCGTTTTGGAAAACCAGGTCCGGGTTGACCACCGTCACCTCGCTGTCGGCCACGGGGCTGAGCGCAGTCGGCAGACCCGGCTCGGCATTGACTCTGACGGGGTTCTGCATGTCGTCGATACCGAAGATTTCAATCCGGCCGTTCTCACAAGCAACGAAAAGGCGCTTGCCGGTCGGATCATAGGCGGCGTCAACCCACCGTCCGAACGAGCTGCCGGGGTTTTGATATTTTAAAAGGAAGGTGTCGGGAAGGGCGAGAATGCGCATTTCCAAACAGGCGGCGTTCAAAAAATAGCCCCTGCCGACATCGTCAAAGGTGATCCCGCCGAAAAAGGCCAGGGAAGGGGAGCCGAAACCCGTATTTGCGGGGATTGTCCGAACCAGGTCGCCGACCAGATCCAGCACCAGCACCTTGGGCAGCGAGCGGGTGCTGCGCATGGAATCGGCGACATAAACCTCACCGGAGGCGGAATTTACCGCCAAGGCGAAAATGGAGGGGAACTTGCCGGAGGCTGAAACGGGATCGCCGAACTGATAGGCAAAATCACCCTGTGGATTGTAGACTTTAACGATAGGCGCCTGGGTGTCGGCGACAAAAATGAAACCGGCTGCGTCGAGATCGATGAAGCCTGCCGCGCCAAACTCCCCCTCACCTGCACCGAGGTGTCCGAGCAGTTCACCGTTTGCACCGCTGAGGATGGCCACGGCGCTGCCGCAGGCAACATAGNNCCGTCAGGGGTAACCGCCAACCCCCCGCCGGAGAGCGAGGCGCTGGAGAAAGATCGGGTCAGGCAGCCATCCTTGTTGTAACAGACAATTGCTGCTTTCCTGGGGTCCGCCACATACAGGTTGCCCTGGGCATCGACGTCGATCCTGGTCGGTACGGAAAGTCCTTCCCGGATTTGGTCGAGCGGCTCTACTGAAGGTGGAGCCGTCGACAAAGCCGTAGCGCACATGGCACTGAACAACAGCGAAATGACTGCGAAAAGACCAAGTTTAATAACGGACTGCCTCATGATGTCCTCCTGCAATGAGCGAAGCCCACGGCTGATCTTATCCAAGACCAGGCAGGCTTTTTCGGGCTGAATTAACCATTTTCTTATTAAGGAAAATGCACTCTTAAACATTATGGCTCGCAAATGTTATACTAGAATACCTTTCCTTGTCAATGTCCAAGGATGAAAAATCGTTAGGGGATGATGTGCGAGGCGGCAGATGTTGAGGTTCGAGTTGTCAGCTTCAAGTGAACGAGAGAGGCACATTATTGCTTTATTGTTTTATTGCTTTAAGGCGAGGTGGGCTGCGGTTTTCGTTGCCCGACGAGTCGAAACAGCGAAGGGTAAATAAAACTGGCGAGGAGGGCGGTGAGGACCAGGGCACCGTTGGTTTCTGTGGTGAACAGGCCCATGCGAAGGCCGAGGCTGCCGGCGACGACAATCATCGTGAGGGGGGCCGACAACAGCAGGGCCATGGAGAACGCCTCGCGTAGATCGAGACCGAGAAGGCGGTGCATGGGGAGAGTAACCAGGTTGCTGACCAGGATCATCAGGGTGAGAAAGAGGGCCTGCAGCACGACGTCGGGCGACGTGAGCAGGTTCTTGTCGAGCTGGGAGCCGACCCCGACGAAGAAGAAGGGAATGAGAAAGCCGAAGCCGACGGCGTTGATTTTCTCTTCGAAGCGGGGCCGGTTACGGAACACATAGCTGAAGATGGTGCCGGCCAGAAACGAGCCGAGAATCGCCTCGGCGCCGGCCAGCACGGCGAGCACGGCGCCGAAGAAGGCGACGGTGACGACGGCGCGGATCCCCTCTTCGACGGGGTCTTCGCTCTCCATGACCTTGGCGACTCGGTCGGGAAACCACCAGGCCAGCAGGTAGAGAATTTTCAGGAGCAGCAGAGCGAGGCCGAGCAGGGCCGCCAGCTTGCCGAGTTCGAGGGCGGCATCGAGGGTTATCCCGTGCTTGTGAAAGGCGTCGAGAAAGGTCAGGGCGAGGATCGAAAATAATTCGCCGATGAGGGCGACATTGACGATGGTCTGGCCGATCGGCTGATCAATAAGGCCCGATTCTTTGAGGACCGGGATGGCGATGCCGGCGGAAATCAGGGCGACGGCGATGCCGAGAAAAAACGGCTGGCCCATGGCGACGAACAGGCAGGGCGCCAGGATAAAAGACGACAGCGGCACCAGCGCCAGCCAGACCGCCTTGCGCGAGCGCAGCACGCGGGCGATGTCGAGTTCCATGCCGGCGATGAACATGAGAAAGATGAAACCGAGTTCGCGCAGCACCTCAAACCACTCGGGGCGATGGGTGATGACGAAGTTGAAGAGCAGAAAACCGTAGACGATTTCGAGGGCCGACGAGGGGATGCGGAAGCGCCGGGCGACGAAGGGGATCACCGCGGTTCCGGTGAGTACCAGGAGGATGGCGGTTTCCTGCTTAACCATGGAGCCCCCTCACAGCGCTTCCCCGATGGCGGGAATCAGCAGGGCGCTCGGTTTGGCGCGGCGGACGACGCTCCAGGGAACATCGGGGTGAAAGATGCGGCGCAGCAGGTGGCCACCGGTGGCATCGCTGATTTCGTTGACCTGCAGGTTGTAGTCGTTCAAGGTTTGGGAAAAGCGGTGAATCGGGTTGCCGGTGAGCTCGATCCGGCGGATGTTCGAACGGTAAGCGAGGGCAACGTCAGAGACGTTTTTTTTCAGCAGGGTGTAAACGTCCCCCTCTTTTTCGGTGGTGATGTATTTGGACGGCAGGGCCAGCAGCGCTTCGATGGAGCTGTACATGTCGGCTGAAACGTCCATGGCCGCTTCCAGAGCGTTGTGGCCGGCGTTCAGGTCGATACAGGGGACCGCGATTTTTTCGTAAGGATGGGTTCCGGCCGCCAGCAGTATCGGGCAGTGGAGCTTGTCGAAGATATCCAAAATTTGGCGTTTAGCCCGGGCTGCGGAGGTCCGGTGGAAGAGAAAATGGGGACTCATAACGCACAGACCGAGGTTGCTGGAGGTCTTTTCGATGGTAGCGCGAACGGCCTCCACTGGAGAGGCAAAGCGGCTGATCTCGATGGTGACGGGATCCTTGTCGGCAATCAGTTGGAGCAGCTGTTCGGGAATTTCCGCTTTCTCGGCGACGGCCAGGATAAAACGGCGCAGGGGTAGAGTACTGGCCAGGTAGGCGACTTCAGAGAAAAAGGCAGGTTCTTCTTTGTGACCGACCATCACCAGGCCGGTGTCGCCGTAATCGAGGGGAAAGTCAGAAAATCTCGAGGAGAGACGCTCGGCCACCGTTTTGAGAACCCGCGGCTCACCGAGAATGACCACTTTGTCGCGAGGTTTGAGAACGGCTGTTTGGTCGGGGATGACGATGTTGCCGTCACGGTAGATCAGACCGAATCGCCAGCTCTTCGGGTGCAGCCAGCCGAGCGGCTTGTTGGCCAGGCGTGAACTGGGCGAGACTTCGACTTCGAGGATTTCGTTTTTGCCGAGGCCGATACCGTGTACGGTTTTGGTGCGGTGCTCAAGGCGGTTGCGCAGTCCGGTGGCGCCGGCGGCAAAAATCCCTTCGACTTCAACCCCAAGAGCGGACATCTCCTGAATGCCGACCTGGGTGATGCCGATTCCGATAACACGCACGTCGGGAAAATGCCGGTGCAGCACCCGGGCGACTTCAATATTGATTTCCTCGTTCGAGGTAGTGATGGCCAAGGTGTCGGCCGGGCAGATCCCGACCTTCTGCAACACCAGCCGGCTGGTGGCATCCCCTTGATAGGTTTCTACCGACTCTCCCCGGAGCTTGCGTACCTGCTCGAGGGTTTTTTCATTAATGTCAACGCAGACCAGACGGAAACCCCGGGGCAGGGTACGTACCAGGACCATGCCGATGTTGCCCAGCCCTACGATGATGAGGCGACCGGTGAGCATGGAGTACCTTTCAAGAGGGACGATGGACGCTGGTATTTCAGTCGCGGCGGCAGGGGAGAAAACCGCCGGAATTGAAATGAAATTATACTTTTTATTGAATTGTTTGCCAGGACTTTTTTTATG
>LGVD01007232.1_pt1 | contig 16393 bp, 24 predicted proteins | sample 469861 | NCBI WGS metagenome assembly LGVD01 (sample SAMN03857201, study PRJNA290197) | marine sediment metagenome | biome: ocean floor; feature: cold seep; material: sediment; isolation source: sample #3730, Push core (PC) 16 from cruise R/V Atlantis leg AT-15-68, Alvin... ... | reverse complement strand
GAAATTACATGAAATTTTTGTGGATAAGTATTGTTTTGATATTTAGTTTAAGCTGTTGTAGTGGTCCAACACAGCCTAACTTATTTAATGTTGAGGATATGATAATTATTAAACTTGATGGTAGAATAGGTCAAGTGTTGGAGATTTATCCAGGAAAAACTGCACCTTTAGGTAAATTTTTAGATTGGAAATATGTTGTAAGGTATTCTTGTAATACTTTAAGAACTCAGGCAAAGTTAGGCCAAGATGAAATTATTTTAGAGAAAAATTATGCAGTAGGTTATTTTTGGGAATATGAATTGGATTCTTTGAGAATAGAGGATTAAAATGATTATTAAGAGTAGAAAAGCCAATCGGGATTTAATCATGTTTTTTCTGGGTATATTTATTGATTATCCTTATAAACAAGACTTCACCCTTAGAAAAAATGCTAATAGAAAAACTAAAGAAAAAATAAAAATGGGTTATATACAATTTATAAATTATCTTGTATCTTGTTATGTTAGGCCAAAGGAAAAAGGTGAAAGAATTGATATTTGTGGAATTATTATTCCTAAAGTAGAAGAAAAAATGCTTTATTATATTCTTAAAGATATAGATGATGAAACTTATGCTGTTTATGGTCTGGAAGCTCATAAAGATGATTGTGATGAAGTTTGGTTTGATACAGATAAATTGTTTACAACTGAAAGGAGTTAATTATGTCAGAGCCAAATATTCATATTGAGTTTTCACCTAAACGAGATCAATATGAATTTTATTTTAAAAAAGCTGCTCACAATATATTGAATCAACTTGTTGCAAAACCTATAGAATTTGAAGAAATTTCAAAAGAAGAATTTATAGTACAACCTTGTTTTATTCTTTCATGGGAAGCTGCACAATTTTTTATGAAAGAACTTTGGAGAGGTGGAGTAAAAATTAAAAATATATGTTATCAAGAAATGTCTAAAAAAGAAAAAAACAGGCTTTTAAAAGATTTAAAGGAATCTATAGATATTTTAGAATGTATGTAAACTATACTATGAAAGGAGTTAGTTAATTTTGGATACCCAGTTTGATGATAAGTTCGTGTTAGAACTTCATCTACAATATTGTCAAATTGAAACTGAAAATAAGGAAAAAATAAATTTGCAAAACCTGATAATTTCTCAGTTTTATGGGGCTATCAGAAAAATTGTGGTACAGTATGGTGACTTTTACAATGAGGACTTATTCCAGAATTGTGTGGAAAGTACAATTTCACTTCTTAAAAAATGGGAACCAAATAGAGGTTCAATTGGTGGTTATTATCGTAAAGGTTGGCACAATGTTTGTATAGAAGATTTAAGAAAAAAGCAGAGAAATATGGAAATTTGTGTGGATGTCTCTGCTGATAAAAATAGATATGTTTCCAGAGATTGTTATGATTTGAACTTGTTGTGGTATTCTCAGGATACTATATTTGAGGAAAAAGATCAGGAAATTTATGAATATGTTCTAAGATGGTTGTGTAATCCTGGAAATATAACTACAAATACTTTGAATTTGAATAAAACACTACTTATAGCAAATCTAAGGCAGGAATTTGGCATAAAGGTACGTCATGCTCATTTTCTCATTAACCATGCCTTAGTCACGCTAAAACTAGCCTTAAAAGATAAAATTAGAGTAGATGAGGAAGGTTATATTGCAGGGCTAAAACCTTCTTTTATGTTTTCCAGAATTATTCCTTTTATTAAGGCTGGAAATTTGAAAGATATTCTGACAGTATTTGGAGGAATGACTGTGAAAATACCCAGAATTGAACATGGGATAAATAGTTTACCAATTGCTTTGGAGGATTAGAGATGTTGAAATTAAATGAAATTTATTGTGGAAATTGTTTGGATGTTATAAAAAGTATAGATGACAATTCTATAGATACTATAATAACTGATCCTCCATATGGATTAAGTTTCATGGGTAAAAAATGGGATTATGATGTTCCTTCAATTGAAATTTGGAAAGAGTGTTTAAGGGTATTAAAACCAGGTGGAACAGCCTTAATTTTTGCTGGAAGTAGAACTCAGCATAGAATGGCTGTAAATGTAGAAGATGCTGGATTTATTCTAAAAGATTGTATAATGTGGCTTTATGGAAGTGGTTTTCCAAAGGCAACTGATATTAGTAAACAATTGGACAAAGGGCATAAAAGAAAGGTTATTGGTAAAAAAGAACATACAACACCAAAAGCTGATAATACAATACAAGCAAATAGTTATGGAATAAGTGGTGGTTCATTAAAAGCAGGTCAAAAAGCAGAACGACTACAAGAAAATATTACAGAACCAGCAACACCTGAAGCTAAACTTTGGAATGGCTGGAAATCTCAGGGACTTAAACCTGCTTATGAACCTATTTTAGTAGCTATTAAACCCAATGATGGAACTTATGCTAATAATGCCCTTAAATGGGGTGTTAGTGGCCTGAATATTGATGGGAGTAGAATTGGAATTGGAGATAGAAGAATGTGTGGTAAAACAGATAAAAGTGGTGAAACATCAATTATATTAGGAGCAAGGAAAGAAACAAAAACAACAATAGGACGTTATCCTGCCAATATAATTCTGGATGAAAAAGCTGCTGAAATGTTGGATGAACAAAGTGGTTATAGTAAAAGCAATAAATCTCAAAGAGGTGAAGTAAAAGGAAATAAAATTTATGGTGACTACAATTTACAATCTACTGAAAGAGGTCACAATGATTCAGGTGGAGCTTCCAGATTTTTCTACTGTGCAAAAGCAAGTAAAAAGGAACGAAATATGGGATTAAAGGGATTAGAATTACAATCCTTATCTTTTAATTTATATATTGGAAAGGAATTATTGTGGGAAGACACAATTACAATACAAGAGGAAAGCAAAGTAAAGCACCTCAAGGTTATGGAACAATTAGTAAAAAAGGCTATAGACGATTATGGGATACAAAGCAAAAACGATACCGATTTGAACATGATATTGTTTGGGAGTGTGCTTTTGGAGAAATACCTGAAGGATACCAAATTCACCACAAAGATGGGAATAAGCTCAACAACAACATTACAAATCTGGAACTTCTTACACAATTACATCATAAACGAATCCACTCAGGTTGCATTCTTAAAGAAGATGGTTGGTGGAAACCTTGTCGGAAATGTGGAAATTCCCAACACATTGACAATTATTATAAACGAAAAGATGGGATTAGTCCATGGTGTAAATCCTGTTGTATTAAAAATGCAGTTGAAAATAAACGAAAAAGAAAAAACAAATTGGCATAGCACTGTAAAACCTTTAAAACTTATGGAATATCTATGTACCCTTACAAAAACTCCCACAGGTGGAATAGTTCTTGATCCATTTGCAGGTTCAGGAACAACTGGAATAGCTTGTAAAAATACAGATAGACCTTTTATTCTTATTGAAAGAGATAAAGATTATTGTGAAATAGCTTGTAAAAGAATAGGTTTGGAAAAATTTATACCATTTGTTGTTAGAAGAGCTAGAGAGGATTAAATGAGTAAAAAATTAAAAGAACAACCAAAACCACAGGAAATGACACTTGAAGAACACCAGCAACTTTTCACAGAATTTGCCAACAAAAACTGTAAGAAATGTTATGGACGTGGCTATATAGGTTGGCAAGTTATTGGTGGAAAAAAAGTTATAGTTCCTTGTAAAGCTAAAAAATGTAGTGTATACAATTTATATGCTTATCAAATTCAGCAAAAAAGGAATGAACTACTTGCAAAACAGAAACTTCGAGAAATGGAAGAAGCTGATATTAAGGGGAAAAAGGAGAATGACAACTGAAAATTTATTTGAACAGCTCAAACAGGGTGCCAGTTTAACCTTCAATTTATCTGGAACTTCCTTTAATTGTGCACTAAATGAGAAGTATAATAGACAAGAAATTCTGGAGCAAATGTCAATGGAAAGTAATGTAGGTGAGTTAGAGATTCAGTTTATACCTGAAAAAGGGAATATTCATGACAAGTACGCTTTAAGAGTTGATTATATTTCTAGAAATTCAATGGGACTTGCAGCTATAGATATAGGCTATGTTCCCAGAATAAGCAAAGTTTCTCTATTACAGAATACTAAAACTGCTATGCCACTTACTGTTAAGTTAGAGTGTCCTTTAAATAAAGTATTATACCACTTACCACTCCAAGGAAAAGTTTTAAAAATTACAGGAAATGGTTATGGGTATAACTGGGGTATAACTGTGAGAATTTGGTTAATAAGATAAAATTTATGTAATTTTTTAGAAAATTTAAAGAAAAGTGTACACAAAACACCTGTTTTTTCATATATATAAGTAGAGGGAGTTTATTTTATGAGTAAGAGAAAATTGTTTATTAATTGCAAACAATGTGGAAAAGAATTTTTAATATTCCCTTATCAAAAAAATACTAAAAAGTTTTGTAGTAAGGAATGTTATTATCAGTGGATGTCTGAGAATAAAAAAGGGAAAAATAATCATTTTTGGAAAGGAGGAAAAATTATAAAAAAATGTAAACAGTGCAAAAAAAGGTTTGAGGTAAAATTGAGTAATAAAAAAACTAAATTTTGTAGTAAAAAATGTTATTATCAGTGGGAATCTGAGAATTTAATTGGAGAAAAAAGTAATTTCTGGAAGAAAGGAAAAATTAATAAAATTTGTAAACAATGTAAGAAAGATTTTAAAGTATATCCTTCTGAAAAAGAAAAAACTAAATTTTGTAGTAAAAAATGTTATAATGAATGGTTATCTGAAAATATAAAAGGAAAAAATCATCCTAATTGGAAGAATGGAACTGTTATACTTATTTGTAAACAATGTGGAGAAAAATTTGAAGTTTTACAAAGTAAAAGAAAGCAAAGATTTTGTAGTAGAAAATGTAAAGAAAAATGGTTTTTTCAAAATAAACAAGGAAAAAATTGTGTTAATTGGAAAGGTGGTTTAACACCAAAAAATAAAAAAATTAGACAATCTAAAGAATATAAAAATTTTGTTCAGAAAATTTTTAAAAAAGTTAATTATACTTGTCAAATTTCTAAAGAAATAGGTGGGAATTTACAAGTACATCACATTAAAAGCTTTGCTAAAATATTAGAAGAAAATAATATAACTACTAAAAAACAGGCTAAGGAGTGTAAAGAACTTTGGGATGAAAACAATGTCATAGTTCTTAATGAAGAATGGCATTTAGGAATTAAAACAGACAATCCTAATGCTTTTCACAGATTATATGGAACTATGAATTTTACAGAAAAAGATTTTTATGAGTGGTTTGAAGAATTTAGTGTAGTAGAAAAGGTTAATAATGAATAAAAAATTATCTGAGGATAAAAAAGAAATTAGAAAAAATTTCAAAACTGAGAGCCAGAAAATTTTAAAGCAGATTGAATCATATGGAGATTTTAGTAAATTTCCTGTAGATGATGCAAGACGAGCTATAGCTTATGGATGGAGTATTTGTAGTAGATTAGAAAATGAGCTAATTGAGTCAGAGAATAAAGAAAAAAATGAAGAACTTATTGAAGATTATATAACAAATACACCTATAAAAACTAAAGCTGACGCTACTGCACAAGAAAAACTATTAAATTATGTAAAACGATTGGAAGCTAAAGTAAGTAGAGTAAATATATTAATTGAACTTCAAAAAGCAAATAAATCTTTAATCTCTCAAATGGTGGATAATCAGAAGATAGTGGAAAGCAAGGAACGTTCTAAGTATATTGCTATCACTACACATGCAGCTCAGTTATCAGCTTTTCAGGAAATGTTTTTCTATGCTATGAGAAAATGTGGCTATTCTGAAATAGATATGGTAACTATAGTAAAAACAATGAAAGACATTCAAAAAGAATGGCCTGTAATTGAAGAAGGTTTAGATCACATATATAAAAAACTTTATGGGGAACCAAAAGAAATTGTTTCTGTGGAATATGAAGTTATTCCTGAAAATACAGCAAAACAACAATTAGAAGAACTTGATACACTTGCTACAAAACCTTCCAGGAGATCAAGAAGTGATTAATAAAAAACCTGAAAAATTAATAATTACTATAGATGATGCTATAGATGCATTAGAAAAAAGAGTGAATGCTTTTGAAACAGGAAAAACTTGGGATTTTGAACCTGTCAATATTATTCAATTTGTTGAAGACCCTTATTATATGGATTTTAAATTTAATCCTAATGGTGGTGGTTGTTGGCAGTGTGTTATGGATGATCTTGTATCTATTTGGGGAACTGATGCCTATAAAGTTCCATCTGTTAAAAGAGAAGCATATTTCTCAGAAGCTATTGGGACTGGGAAAACTACACGATTGGGTTTATGTGCTACATATGCTACCTATAAATGGTTATGTTTACACAATCCTTTAAAATATATGAATAAACTGGGTTGTAGCTTATCTAGTGACAAAAAAACAGCTATCTTGTTAATTTCCCGTACTGAAACCAATGCTAAAGATGTTGTATTTTCAGATGTGAATGCAATGATAATGAATAGTCCTTGGTTTTTAGAACACTATCTTCCAACTCCTGATGTAACAAGTAGATTAGAATTTGATGAATTCCCTAAAAATAGAAGAAACTTCGATCCACAAAAAATATACAAACGTATTCATATATTGCCTGGTTCTTCATCTGAGTATGGGGCACTTGGCTATAATGTTTGGATAGGTGATATGGATGAAGTTACAAAATTTGAAGTTGCTCATGATAGAACTATAGATAAAGACAGAGAAAGAGATCAAGCTGAAATTCTATATTCTGCATTAAAAGCTAGAATTTGTTCTCGATTTGAGGATAATGGATTGTTAATGACTGCTGGAAACCCTGAACATAAAGCTGATTTCCTTGAACGTCATTCTGAAGATATGAAAGATCGAGAAGATATATACATTGTTAGAAGACGCTCAATTTGGGCTGCTAAAATGCCTGAATTTGATCCTGAAAAAAAGAATAGAGATGGAACAGATAAATATCCTCATTTCTATTTTCATGTTCTTAAATTAAAAATAGTTCAAGAAAAATTAAAAAGAGTTCCAGGTGTAATAGCTGTTCCTATAAAATACTATGATGTGTTTAAAACTACTCCTGAAATTGCTGTAAGAGATTATGCTGGAATACCTACTGATGCAGTTGGAAGAGTCCTAGCTGATCCTGCTATTGTAGATATAAATATTAATAGAAACAGACAAAACCCACTTAAACCAGGTATTTACCCTTGGCCAATTGAGGAATATCTCCAATCTTGGTTTAAAAGACAGGGAAAATTCTGGCATGTAGCTCATTTTGACCTTGGTGGATATGGTGAAAAAACAGTGGGTGATGCTGCTGGTTTATGTATTGGACATCCTTATGGACTAGACAAGTATAACAACGCATTAATTTACATTGATTTGTTTCTAAGGTTCCAAGGTTCTATGGAAAACCCAGTACAAATTAACCACATTATTCAGTGGATTACCTACTTACATGAAATTAAACACTTTCATTTTGGATTAATTACTGCTGATTCAAATCAGAGTATACAGGCACTTCAAGCACTAAAATTAAGTGGATTTAGAACTGAAGTTCTTAGTGTAGATAGAGATACAGTAGCTTATGATGCTTTATTACAAGCAATTAGAGAAAAACGAGTAGACTATTATAACTATCCCACAGCTTTAAAAGAATTAAAAAATCTTGAAAGAGCTGGAAAAACCTATGATCACCCTAAACATGGAAGCAAAGATTTATCCGATTGTTGGGCAGGTGTTTCCTTTGATTGTATGGAATTTGCAAGTTATGATCCACCTGAAGATGATGTGTGGGATAATGCTACAGGAATCCTGAATAAAAGTATTGAATCTTATGTAAGGGAAATAGAATTAGTAGCTGATGGAATGATTGGCACCTTTCCTTATATGGGAAAAGCTCAAATTGAACAGGATATATTTGAGTATGATGGTAAAATTGGTAATAAGTTTATAAATGTATGTGGAATACAATTTCCTCACAAAGCTGGCAGTATAATTTCCTTATTACCAGTTGAAGGAGGAGCAGATAAAATGAGTAGTGCACAAATTTTTTAAGGAGAAAAAATGGCAATAGAACACTCTTCAGATGCAGAAGTTTATGGAAGTTGGGATGAATCCCAAATTCTTAAAGAATTTTCTATTAGAAAAATTGAAGAAAGTTATGATAAACAGCGAAAAGCTGTAAATACTTGGAAAACTAATATTCGTGATTGGAAAAAAAGTAAAGGTAAAAAGAAAGCATTTCCTATACCTGGAAGAAATGTACCTGCTTCACAACAAATTGAAGTTATGGCTTCTGGGAAATATCTTGAAAAACCTTATGACCAGGAAAGATTAGCCGAATTAACTGAAATGAATCAACGACTAAAATCCAGTATAAAAACATATGCAACAAATATAGTAAGAACAGGCTATGAGACAGTTCCGACCAGACGTAGAAGAAAAGCTGATTTATCTGAAAAAGAAATTGAACTTTTTGAGAAACAAACAACTGAACTTATTGATTGGTTAGAGAATAAGGCAAATGTTCCAGAAGTTAGTTTTATGGATTTATGTGCAATGCTTGTTGCTTCAAAATGGGGTTTGGGTGATGGTTATTGGGAACTTAGAAAAACAGCTAAAGGTGATTTGGGACTAATTGACTATGCTCCTACACAGTATATATGGATTGGTGTAGATGAAGACTCTAAACCTGATAAATATTTACATATACGAAATGGAAAAACTGTTTATTTTAGAATGTTCCATGATGAAAAAGATAGACATGTAGATACTTGGGAACCCAAAGAAGGTGAAGAAATTCCTCCAAAGAAAAGAGCTACTAAATTGTTACATTATAAAGAATTTAATCTTTATGATAATAATTATGGAATAGCTCCTTGGACACCTTGTATTCCAGCAGTTTTAGGCTCAAGATATGCTGCTGAATATAATGTTAACTTTTTCAACAACGACGCAACTCCAAGAATGGTTATTCTTGTTATGGGTGGAGCACTTGATGATGCTACTGTAAGCAGAGTTAAAAAGTTTGTTCGTAAAGGTAAGGGTAAAGAAAATGCTGGTAGAGTTTTAGTTCTTGCAGTTTCAGCAAAGAATAAAAATGATCCCAATGCAAAAAACCCTATAGTTAAACTAGAACCTCTTACAGTAGGTAAACAGGATGATGCTAGTTTTACCAAATATGGAGCAAGTAACAGAGAAGAAATTAGAGAAGCTTCTGGACAAGCTGAAATTTTCTTTGGAACTGCTGGTGACATAAATAGAGCTGCTGCTTTTACACTTAGAGAATTAGTAGCAAATGGTGTCTATAAGCCAGAACAGGACAGTTTAGCCAGGTTTATAAATAGTAGCTTGTTACCTATCTTTGCAAAGGAAAAAGGTTATGTTCTGAAAAATGATGGACCTAAAGCTACTAAAACAGAACTTATGGTTCAACTTCATTTTAAAGAGATTAAAACTCTGGGTCAAAAGGATGAAGCACTTATTAATCAGGGTTGGGCAAGGGCTGGTGCAATGAGTCCTAATGATTGTAGAGATATTCTTGGATTAGAAAAAATTGATGCTGAATGGGCAGATATTCCAATAAGTCTTGCAGTTGTTATGCTCCAAATGCAGATAATTGGTGCTCCTAATACTGGTGATTTTGTGTCAAGTGTAACAGATGATACAACTAAGGCACTTGTAGGAATTCGTCAAACTTTGCATGAATACTTTATAAAAACAGGTAAAAAACCTACTGCACCTACTTTGAAGGAGATTGAGGAAATGTTCTTTGCAGAATTTGAAGAAGATGTTGACGAAGTATAGAAGAGAACTTAGTAATTCCTTACTAAAAGCTGAAGCTAGTAAACTAAACTATTTTCTAGCTAATGTTCTCAAGTCTGGTGAAATAGAGTGGGAACTTGATGATCCTTTGTTTTTTGAGGAAGAACTTACTAAAGTTTTCACAAGTAATTTCACTGCTAGATTTCAGCAAGTTCTTACTGCTGCTATTAATAGTGGCAAATTTGCAGCAGCTATGGAAATTGGGTATTCTTCCAACATAACACCTGAGTTACTTGACAAAAATATAGAATCAGTTATAGATTTACTATCTAGAGAATTTGACTTAGATTGGTCAAATGCTTTTAGAGGTGATGTAAGAACTATATTAGAGGGGATTTACTCAGCAGCGGGAGGGGCAGCCATAGCAAGTACAGGTTTGTTAGTTCCAGAAAAATTCATCTTTACTCTGAAGGATGAACTGGCCTTAAACCAGCTTTCTTCTATGGGAGTATTCTGGGCCTCTAATGGTGCTAAAAAGCTAATAATTACTGATGTAGTGACTAATGCTGCCAGAGAAGCCCTTGAAATGGGTTTATCTACTTATGATGCTGGAGAGATTATGAAACAGTCTCTTCGGGAACTTGTGCCAAAAAGGGCTGATTTATACTATCAAAACTTAGCTAGTATTGCTGTAAATAGGGCAAGAAACTGGAGTAGAATCTATGAATACCAACAATTAGGTATTACTCATGTTACATGGAATGGTTTTGCAGATGCTAGACAATGTGCCAGATGTGCAGCTTTAGATGGTACAACATTTGAAACTGCTCATTTAGCTGCTGCTGTAGATAGAGCTATTGCTGCTACAACTCCAGAAGAGTTGATAGATGTTAATCCTTTTATTAATTCAATAGATAAAGAAGGAAATTTTGTGTTAGCAAATGGTGAAAGAGTTCCAATGGATGCAAGTTCAGAAGCTTTAGCACATTTTGGGATACTTCCTCCCGCTCATGGGGATTGCCGATGTTTTATCACAGCTTATATCATATAGTTACATGATTTGATAGATAGACTTGACAATATTGGAAAGTTTATTATGATTGGAATATGAAATAAGTTTTAACTCTAACTGAAAGGTGAAATAAATATGGCAAGTATCCACATTGTACCTCTTGTCACTATTGACAAGATTAAACCCCATCCTAATGCTGATAAACTTGAAATTGCTGAAATTCTAGGGTGGCAAGTACTTATTCCCAAAAATACCTATAAACAAGGTGACAAAACTATTTTTATTCCAGTTGATTCAGTTATTCCTGAAAAATGGGCTGAAAAGTGGGGTGTTCAGCAGTATTTAGCTGGTAAACAGCACAATAGAGTTAAATGTGTAAAACTTCGGCAGGAACCTTCTTATGGATTTCTGGTGGATGTACCTAAAGAACTTACTAATACTAAAATAGGTACAAATGTCATAGAATTTTTTGGTATTGAGAAATATCTTCCACCAGTAAAACACCACCAAGGAAATTGGGTAGCTAATAGAAAAAAAGATAAATATAGAAAAACCCACCATCTTTTTGACAAATATACAGATATTGAAAATCTCAGGAACTATCCTAGAATGTTTGAAGAGGGTGAACCTGTTGTAGTAACTGAGAAAATTCATGGTTGTAATGTAAGAATAGCTTTGGTAGATACAAAAATAAATAAAAAAGACCCAATTAGTTTGATTCTTAGATTGTTTGGTAAAAAGAAAATAAAAACTATAGAAGAATGGGTTGCTGGTTCTCACAATGTTCAAAGATATATTGGAGAGTGTACAGAAAGGGGAAAAGTTACTTCAGATGATAAATTTAAGAAAAAGAAAATAGATTTAGCAGATAATCCTTACACATATCTTATAACAATAGAAAAAGTTAGGTTGTTGTTAGATTTTATCAAAACTGTGAATGAAGCAGATCAAGTAGTTTTATATGCTGAAGTATATGGTCCAAGTATACAAAAATTAAATTATGGAATTGAAAAAGGATATGGTTTTGCTGTAATTGATATTAAGGTAGATAGAAAGTTTCTTAATCCAGATTGGGTAGGTATTCTTTGTGAAGAATATTATCTTCCTTATGTTCCTATTTTATATGCAGGTCCATATTCATTTGAAAAAATAAAAGAATTGGGTGAAGGTAACTCTACAATTTTAGGTGCAAATCATATCAGAGAAGGCTGTGTTATTCAACCAGTTGGGAGTACAATTCACCCTAAATATGGTAGAAAAATATTGAAATATAAGGGTTTTACTTATCTGAACTGGAAAGACTCTAAACAAGGTTCAGACTTTACTGAGGAATAGAAAGGTGAAATAAAGTGGAAAAGGAAACAAATGATAGGTATCTTGGTGATGGTGTGTATGCTTCATTTGATGGTTATTTACTCTGGTTAGATTTAAGGGGGCAAGATAATACAACAAAAATTGCATTAGAACCACAAGTATTAAATGCATTGATTCAATATGGTAAAAGTGTATATGGCCTATCTCTTAAATTGAAGGAGAAAACCAATGACTAAAATAATTGCTCAACCCTGCTGGTATAACCTGCGAAATTGTACTGCTAATCCCAACCTTAAAGCTGAGGCAATAGATTATGCTGAACTTGAGGCTTTATCTGATGAAATCTTTGAGGTTAAACAACTTGATAATTCCTATTTTAACAAAGTTATTAAAGTAACTGGAGAGGTGGATTACCTGTATTATTCAGTAGGTGAATTTGATTTGGAAAAGTTGTTTAAAGCTATAAAAGACAGATATATAGGGATTAACCTTCATTTACCAGTTTTTAGTGAGAGGAATATCACAAATTATTTGAACATACTTTCATGGGATGATGATTCAGCAATTGTAAGTATAGGAACTGCAAAAAGAAGAAGTATGAAGATTGTACCTTGGGAAGAAATTGGGTGGAGTAAACTTGAAAAGAAAAGGAGATAATTATGGGACTTTTAGAAATAATACTATTGTTTGTTTTGGGAATTGCTTCTGCTATTGTAGGAAGTGTTACTACTCTTTTTCTAATTGATGAAGGAAATCATTATAGACAGCTTTTTGCTTCAATTCCAATAGCATTAATTGGATATGTTTTGTGGATTTGGATGTTTGTAAAAGGTATTATTTACATAATTGAAAAGGTGTGAATATGGGAACTAAAACAATTGATAAAGACCCAGTTATAAAAGGAGACTTTATTGTGGAAATTGATGGAGTACCTTTAGATTTTAATGACCTTGACTTAATTCCAAATAGAGACAAAATTTATACAGCTTACAAACTTACAAACCAAAATATGCAAACTTATCAGGGTTTTCAGTGGAAATTAGGTGAATGGAAACAGGTTTCAGGTAGAGGATTTTTATGCACAGAAGGATGGTTACATTGTTATTCTGATCCTTTATTGGGACTTATTATGAATCCAGCTCATGCAGATATAGAAAAACCTAGACTTTTTCAAGTTTCTGTAAAAGGAAAACATAAAACTGATTTTGGCTTAAAAGAGGGTTATGAATATATGAAATTGGATAAAGAACTAAAGGTTTTTAGAATAACTAAAAAGATTTTAATAAATATTAATAAAAATTTATATAGACTAATAAATAAAGGTTCTTATAAATATCCTATACCTATTCATATAAAAATGCTTTTGTCGCATATGAAACAAACTTTATCCTATAATATTGCTTGCATATTAGTACCACCTCCTTATTTGAGTAAACTTTCTACAAGTTCTGATTTAGCTCGAATTGTTCAAATTTTACACTCTGTAATTGAAGGAGAAAACCAATGAAACAATTTACATTGACTAAAATTCAGCCAGTTAGCATCCGTAAAAGGCAGCCTATGACATGGGCACAAAAAATACCTCATTATGAAGGTAGAATAACTTTTTATTCAGATTCCTTTCCCAGACCTTTTCCCTATTATTGGGAATTCTGGAGAATTGCTAATTCTTTTGTTGATAGAGGCCAAATATTTATGGGAGAGTGTGAAATCCTAAAAAATGCTGAAGAAACTATGAATAAGGCCATGAAAGCTGATTTGAAGATTAGAACTGATATTGTTGAGAAAAAGGTTGTTAAAAGTGGAATAAGAAAAGAATCAACCCGGAAAAAGTGGTTTTCACTGAATAAAAATAAGTGTTGTAGGTCAGTAGCTTCCCGGTTAAGAAGGAATGTTAAAAGGAAGAAAAGAAGGATTCATACAATTCAAATGCAGAAGGTTGCATAAAGTGTTAACTTATGACTTTGAAAAGGAGGAAAAATGAAAGTTAAAGTTGGTGATAAAGTATATGATGGGAAAAAGGAACCTGTAATGGCTGTCTTAACTGATCAGGATAAAGAAAACATTGCAAATATGTTGCCAGAATGTACTAGATATTGTGTATATCCTAAAAGCTTCTTTAAAAATACAGATGCATGTTTAGACTGGATGGAAAAGGAGAATTAAATGAAACTCAGTGAATTACAACCACTAGACTTCTTGGTATCCTATAAAAAACCTGATGATTTGTTTGGTAAACTTATGGATAATATTATGTTATCTTACAGTAAAAGGAAGTATTCAGGTGGTATATATAAGAAAAATCACATAAAAATTATTAAAGAAAATGTGAACTCTCCTATTGGATTTGAATGGACTTATCCTAAATCTCAATGTTTTAATGTAGAACAATGGAATATAGATCAACCTTATGCTCATGTTCTCAGATATAAGGGCTTAGTAATTCCTGATCCTGTGAAAATTCATAATTGTATGATGTACCACAACAATAAAAAGTATGATTGGTTACAATTGCTTGGTATGTGGCTAAATATAAAATGGGTACAATTAGGTGAAAAATATGAAGTTTGTAGTACTGGTGCAACAGAGATATTTGAAGAACTTACTGGAATTAACCTGTTTCCTGAAATGGAGACTTGGCAGGTTCCTCCTTGTGCTTGGATGAATCATTTGGACAAATTTGAGGTGATGAACTAATGACCTGTATAGTAGGTTATATTGAAAATAGTGTAGTTTATATAGGTGCTGATTCTGCTGCTGTTCATGAACACAATATTTGGGTTAGAAATGATCCCAAAGTATTTATCAAAGAAAACATGATATTTGGCTATACAAGTTCTTTTAGAATGGGTCAGTTACTCCGATTTTCTCTGAAAATTCCATTTCATTCACCAGAAAAAAGTGACTATGAGTATATGTGTACAGACTTTATAGATGCTGTAGTTAAATTATTTAAGGATAAAGACTGGATTGTTGTTGAAGATAGTAAAGTATATGGTGGAATGTTTATAGTTGGATATAGAGGAAATCTTTATGTTGTAGATTGTGATTTTCATGTAGGAATTCATACTAAAAACTATCATTCTTGTGGTTGTGGAAAAAACTTTGCTTTTGGAGCTTTACATGCTTTAGAAAATTATAAATTAAAACCTGAAAAAAGAATAACAAAAGCACTTGAAGCTGCTGCTGAATTTTCTACTGGTGTTGTTGGCCCTTTTTTAGTTTTGGAATTAGAGGAAAATGGAAAGAATGGGAAGAAAAAGGAAAAGAAAACTTTTGGGTTTGAGAAAGTTGATGATTGACAATACTGGAATAGGTAGTATATTTAAGTAGAACTTTGAAAGGAGAAAATTGTGAAAAGGAAGAAATTGGAAAAAATGTTAGAGAAGTTTAAATCTGAAGTTATTTCAGAATTAAAGCCTGAAATTGGTGACTTGATAGTTAGACTACTTACTGGAACAGATTTAGAAAGAAATTATTTTTGGCCAGAGAGATTTGGTAATATGCGTCCAACAAAAATTCAAGAGGGAATTGATGAAAAAATAGAAAAATATGTAGATAAACTTATATATAATTCAGAAGAAATAATTACCATAAAAGAAATTATGACAGAATTAGAACCCTTATTAAAAGCCTTAGATGGTGAGGAATTCATTGACAAGATTATTGATAGAATAAACCGGAAACAGTTGGGAAGGAAATAGAATGAGGGAATTTAAAGTACATTTTGGACATGATGACAAATATAGTTCTTGTGGAAAAAAGTGGGTTGATAAGATGAGAACAGACCCAACAAAAGTAACTTGTAAAAGTTGTATGAAAACAAAGAAATATAGAGAAGCTTTGACAAATACAGCATATAATAAGAATTCAGTCAAAATAAAAAATATAGAAAAAAACTTAGAAAATTGTACAGAAGAACTAAAATTTTTGGTAAAAGATTGGAGAAGGATTGAAATGCTTATTGATGATATAGCAAAAAGACTGAAAGAATGTCTTAAGGGTAATATAATATGGTCTCCAAGAAAATTAGATAACCTTCTTTCCCAATATAAAGCCCAAAAGGACAACTTGATAACCGTTCGGCGGGATCGGCTGGAGTCCTTAGAGCGAGTACTCAATTGTCATGAAACAGGTCAAAGGTGTGGAATTTGTGAGGATGCATCAACCTGTGAAGCAGTAAATGGACACGAAAAAACAGCAATATTTGCTTATCTCACCGAAAGTGAGGAATGATGTACATTAATCCTGACATAATTGTACATATAGTTCCTATTCAGCC
>LGVD01005572.1_pt2 | contig 16527 bp, 14 predicted proteins | sample 469861 | NCBI WGS metagenome assembly LGVD01 (sample SAMN03857201, study PRJNA290197) | marine sediment metagenome | biome: ocean floor; feature: cold seep; material: sediment; isolation source: sample #3730, Push core (PC) 16 from cruise R/V Atlantis leg AT-15-68, Alvin... ... | reverse complement strand
CGCTTTGTGAGCCCCACAACCCCAAGACCGTTAGATCTGGAGAGGAACGCGATGAGTACTCAAGTCGCTAGAGAGCAGGATGTTAAAAGAGGCTGGTTTGTCATCGATATGGAGGATGTTGTCCTCGGTCGTGCGGCAACTGAAATTGCCCGGGTCCTGCGCGGCAAACATAAGCCAATCTATACCCCGAGCGTTGATACCGGCGATTTTGTCATTGTGTTGAATGCTGACAAAGTCAAACTGACCGGGAACAAGCTGGCCGATAAGAAATATTATCGCCACAGCGGTTATCCTGGTGGTATTCGTGAGATCAGTGCCGAGAAACTGTTGGTCAAGAAACCGGAAATGGTTCTTCAGTCAGCGGTTAAAGGAATGTTGCCCAAAAACAAGCTGGGCCGCAAAATGTTCAAAAAACTCAAGGTCTACGCCGGTGGCGAACATCCTCATGCCGCCCAGCAGCCTAAAGAAATGAAGATTTAGGAGATAGCTAGATGGCTGAGCAGAAATATTATGCAACAGGTAAAAGAAAAACCTCCATTGCCCGAGTCTGGATGACGGCTGGTAGTGGCAAAATTACCGTTAACAAGCGCTCGTTAGATGAGTTCTTCGGCCGCGAAACCTCCAAGATGGTGGTACGCCAGCCGCTGGAGCTGACCGACAATATCGGCAAGTTCGATGTTGTTGTCAACGTTTGTGGCGGTGGTGCTTCCGGTCAGGCCGGAGCCATCAAGCATGGGATTACCCGGGCTCTGCTGGAAGTCGATCCTGAGTTGCGTGCAGTTCTGAAGAAGGCCGGCTTCGTTACGCGTGATAGCCGCATCAAGGAACGGAAAAAGTATGGACGTCGTGGCGCTCGTCGGAGCTTCCAGTTCTCCAAGCGTTAATACGATTACGACTGCTTTGCAGTTTTGCCGGAAATCAAGAGAGGGAAGCCCAGTCGGGTTTCCCTCTTTTTTTATCAAGAGTCGACATTTGTGTCGTTGCTCTGTATTATGCGTTGGAATAATCGAAGCTTAGAGCTTTTCTGTGAAAATATTTAGAGAGGTAGCCTATGCTCAAGGTTGCAGTTATCGGTGCCAGCGGATACACCGGAGTCGAGTTGCTTCGACTGTTGGTCGGGCACCCGGAAGTTGAGATCAGTTGTATTACTTCACGGCAGCATGAAGGTTTGCCGATCAATCAGGCATTCCCTTCTTTGAGTGGTTTTTGTGAGTTGGTTTGTGAAGCCCTTGACGTGACAGCGATTGCGCAGCGGGTTGATCTGGTCTTTACGGCATTGCCGCATAAGTCGGCAATGGAAGTGATCCCCGATTTTTTGGCGGCCGGCTGTAAGGTGGTGGATCTGTCAGCTGACTATCGTTTAAAGGATCGGTTCGTCTATGAACAGTGGTACCAGAAACATACCAGCCCCGACCTGTTAGCCGAGGCCGTTTACGGTCTCCCTGAATTGTTTCGTGAGGGGATTGGTTCCGCGCGTTTAGTGGCTAATCCCGGCTGTTATCCGACCAGTGTGATCCTGGGATTGGCACCGCTGTTAAAAATGGATCTTATTGATTTAACGACCCTGATTATCGACAGCAAGTCAGGGACCAGTGGTGCCGGTCGGGGAGTGAAGCAGGGGAGTTTGTATTGTGAAGTCAACGAGGGCTTTAAAGCTTATGCTGTCGCCAGTCATCGGCACACTCCGGAAATAGAACAAATCCTGTCAACCTTGGCGGGAGCCACCGTGCAGGTGAGTTTTACACCACATTTGCTGCCGATCAATCGTGGTATTCTTTCGACCATGTATGCTTCTTTGAAGATGTCGAAATCGACGGCAGATTTGCTTGATGTTTACCGGCAGGCCTATGCTGAGGAACCTTTTGTGCGGGTGATGCCGGGGAATGAGCTGCCGAATGTCGCTTATGTGCGGGGAACTAATTTTTGTGATGTCGGCTTGGTCAGTGATGAACGGACGGGCCGCGTTATCGTGACTTCGGCGATCGATAATCTGGTGAAAGGGGCGGCTGGGCAGGCAGTGCAGAATATGAACCTGATGTATGGCTTTAAAGAACAGCTTGGCTTGGGAATTGTGCCACTTTTCCCCTAGTTTTCAGAGGCAATAGATCGTATCATACTCAGTTAGCTTATTTTTATTCGCCTGAGACCGGTCAAGGAGATCCGTATGCTGGAAAGCGGCCATTCTATTGCTGACTACCAGATTGTCAAGCCGCTCGCTGAAAATCAATTGTATGAGACTTATCAGGTCATTGGACCGCAAGCCGATGAAGTCAAATTGTTGTTGATTGCCCCGGAAAAATTATCTGCCAAGAAGGCCCGGCAAGTATTCCTCGAGCAGGCTGAAAAGCTTGCCGGTCAACCTTTTCCGGGGCTTTGTTCCCTGATTCAGGTGGAGACTGCTGCTGAGCATCATTTCTGTGTTTATCCCTTTCCGGTCGGTGTACCGCTGGCAGAAAAATTGGCTGACGGTTTCACGGTCAGGCAATCGCTGGAATTGCTTCGGCAGTTGGCGGCAGCGTTAATCCCAGCCCATGCTGTTGGTTTATGGCATGGAAATATTTCACCGGCCACTCTCTATCTTTCCGGTGTTTCTGTGACGATGGAGGACTTTGCTCTTTCCAGTCTGGTCAAACTCGATTTTTACTCTGGTGTTGATCCTCGCTACAGCAGCCCTGAGTTGGTGCGTGGTGAGCTATTAACTTGTGCCTCCGATCTTTATAGCTTGGGAATTGTTCTCTATCGGTTGTTAACCGGCAAAGTGCCCTTTGATCAGGATGACCCCTTTGCAACGGCCATGCTGCATGTCCATGGACAGGTGCCGCCGCTCCCTGAACATATAACACTTTTGCAGCCGGTGATCGATGGGCTGTTGACACCGTTACCCGCAAAGCGCTTGCGTGCCGAACAATTGTTTCAGCAGATCGATCAACTGTTGGTACGGCCTGAAATCGATCAACTGAGCATGTGTGTGAAGTCTGTTGAAGAGTGTCCGGAAGCTGAATCCATCGCTCCGGAAACACCCTCAAGAATGGAAAAGCTGACGTCACATGGTGATATGGCATCGCGTATTGAAGAACGTCTGCAAAACCGTGCAGAAACGCCTAATAATAGTGGTGAGTTAACAGTTGATGCGAAACGGACGGGTTCTGCCAGACTGACATCAATCGGACAGCAACATTATCGAAACGCTCAAACCATGAAACAATCGTCATATCGTCAAAATGTGCCAGTTGGAAGATTTGCACTATTAATTGCTCTGGGGGTCATCCTTGGCGCCGTTCTTTATTTCGTTTTTTTCAGTCGGCAGTCACCTCAGAAACAACTCACTAACGATCTGCCGGTTCAGTTGGTCGCAGGCCTCAGCTTGGGCAGTCAGCAATTCTCCACAGGTGATATCTCCGGAGCGGAGAAAACCTTCCTTGCTTTGATTGAAAAGCATCCTTTTTATCCGCAACCCTACAATAATCTGGCAGCAGTCTATGCCTTTCAGGGAAATCTGGAAAATTCCAGGACTTTTTTGGAAAAAGCCCTGGCTACAGATGACGCTTATGTCACTGTGTATCGTAATCTCGGCACTGTATATTCGGAGATGGCGCGTGATTCTTACGGGCGAGCATTGCAATTGGAGAGTAACCGGCAGAACGTTGCCCTGCGGATGTTCATGGATGGTGAAATGCAGCAGATCGNNAAAATGCCCTGGTTTTTAAAGAGCCGGAAACGCCGCAAAGAGAAGAAGCTCAACCTGCTGCCGAACCGGTCATGGCAATTGACCCGGGGGCAAAAAGGACCATCAGCAAGGAAGACGCCGCTGCTGAGCCGGTATTGGAGGTGGTTCTGGAACCACAACCTGAATCGGCAGGAGAGTTCCTGTTACGCTGGGCTGCTGCCTGGTCAGCTCAGGATGTGGAAAGTTATTTGTCTTTTTATGCTGATGAGTTTATCCCGGCCGCTGACGGGAGTCGCGAGGATTGGGCCGCGCAGCGGCGCAGCCGTTTAATACGACCGAAGAAAATTGAGGTTTCCCTGGAGGATTTTTCACTTGTGCGGCAAGTAGATGGTCTGCTGCAAATTGAGGTGACCCAGAGTTACCGAAGTGATCGTTACGCAGACCGGACAAGAAAGCTTTTTGATCTGCAGTTGGCAGAAAACAACTGGGGGATCATTCGTGAGCGTTCTCTGGGGAGAGTACGTTGATGGCAAAGCGTTTCACCGTCACCGCCCTGATTTTGGTTCTCCTTGGTTTTACCGTGGTCAAGGTCGGTGCGCTTTGGTCACAGAAGCAGGACGATATTTCGGCAGCGCTATTGAAAATCACCCCGGAAGCTGTTTCTGCCCCCGCTCCTGAACGGATCAATTCTCTTGGTCCACAGCAGCGTTTCATGTTTGATCGGTTGATAAATCGTTTAGAGCGTAACGCCGGCGATTATGAGGCCAGTCTGTTAAAGGCCTTATTGTTGTTTCAAAATGGACGTCTGAATTCTGCCATCAAGGAGTTGCAGGATTTAACCCGGCGCGTGCCTAAATTTCAGCTGGCCCACTTGATTCTCGGTGATCTTCTGTTGGCCAGATTTGATCAGGTTGATTCGATTGGCGCCAGTTCCTTACTACGGAAGATCAGTTCCGGCGACCAGATTAATCGCATTGAACAGCTGCGTCGTGAAGTTCGTGCTCGTTTAACGGGCTATCTTTCCCTGTCCAACGATGTAGAAGTGCCTCAGGCACTTTTGAGTTTAAGTCGTGACACTGAATATGCGTTGATTATTGATAAGAGCAAAAATCGGCTTTATGTTTATCGAAATTTCGGTCCCGGCCTGCCGCCGGAACTGGTTGATGATTTTTACATTGTCCTCGGTAAAAAAACCGGAGACAAATATCGTGAAGGAGATTTGCGGACTCCCAATGGCGTCTATTTTGTCACCAGTTATCTTCCGGATGAAAAGTTGCCACCTCTCTATGGCAGTGGTGCTTTCCCGGTGAATTATCCAAATGAACTGGATCGGCGTTTGCGGAAAACCGGGAACGGTATCTGGCTTCATGGTACGGATAAATCTCTTTATAGCCGTCCGCCTCTTGACAGTGAAGGATGCGTTGTCCTGACGAATGAAGAGTTCAGCCGAATTGCTCGGTACATTGAAATCGGACGGACCCCGATGGTGATCAGTGAAGAAGTTCAATGGAGTTCCGGCCGGGACTGGCTCGATATGAATATTGAAATTCAGGCAACCCTGGAACGTTGGCGGCAAAGTTGGGAAAATATCGATCTCGAAAACTATCTGAACATGTACGACGTCGGCTTTTGGGCTCGGGGACATGATTTCGAAAGCTGGCAGAGCTATAAGAAACAGGTTTTTGCCGGGAAAACTTATCAGAAAATTGATCTGAGCGATATTTCCTTGCTCGGCTACCCACGGGTCGCTGACAGCCGGCCGATGATTGTTGCAAGCTTTCGGCAGAACTATCGTTCAAATAATTACAATGGTGAGATGAAAAAGCGTCTTTATATGGTTAAAGAGACCGGAGCCTGGAAGGTTCTCTATGAAGGGCGTCAATAAAATACCCTTGGAGGTTAAACAAAAATGAGCCGCAGCCTGTCGATTGTCGTTTTTTTAATTATCCTTCTGCCTTTCTCCAGCAGTTTTGCAGAAAATCTTATCGTCCGCGGTGATGGAACAGTTCTCGACCAGCGCTCCGGACTGATCTGGCAGCAGGGAACTTCAGGGCAACTGCCTTGGCTGGAGGCGGTACGCTATTGTAATCAACTGGAGCTTGCCGGGTCCCGTGGCTGGCGTTTGCCGTTCAAAGATGAACTGAAAACCCTGCTTCCGATCACGGGTTCAGGTGAACAGCTCGATAGCAGAATTTTTACAGAGCTTCAAGCGGAAGTTTTCTGGTCTTTAAGCCGTGAGGAATTACAGCCGGATCAGGTTTGGGGGGTTAGTTTTGCCGATGGTCAGGATTATCTGTTTGATCGTTGTCATTTTAATTTTCAAGCTCGGTGTATGATTGAAACCCCGGAAGCTGTTTATCTGCCATTGCTTAATAAGTGGTGTAAGGCTTGGTCCAAACAGGATGTTGATGCTTATCTTGATTGTTATGGGCAACAATTTATCCCGGAAAGGGGGGTCAGCCGTGTCTCTTGGGCCAAACAACGCAGGAAACGGCTGTTGCGACCCAAAGCTTTGCAGGTGGAGATAGCCTATATCAAGGTCGTATCGGAAAAGGGCGGTCGGGCAGAAATTATGTTTCGGCAGACCTACCGATCCGCCAGCTATCGTGATCAGGTCATGAAAATTTTGACCCTGGGTTTGGAACAGGGAAATCTGGTGATTGTCGGTGAGCGGACGATATCAAAAATCAAATAGGTGTCTTTTTTGCGAGACCATCAACAGCCTCCTGAAAACGGCTGAGACAAAAGCTGAAACTGTGAAGTTTCAGCTTTTGTCGTTTAGACTCGAAGCTACCGGCGGAGCCATAGATCTGTTCCAGCTGACACATTTGTTACGCCCTTGTTTCTTGGCCTCGTAGAGGGCATGGTCAGCAAGGTTCATTAAGTCATAAACGTCGGTGCTGTCTCCGGGAAAATGGGATATACCGATCGAGATAGTCAGCCGTTGTCCCGGTTGACTCTTCTCGGCTCCGGCGAAGTGTTCCTTTTCGATGCACCTGCGTAATTTTTCTGCAACCGTAAGACTGAGCTGTTTGTCGGTTTTCGACAGGAGCAGAATAAACTCCTCGCCACCGAAACGTGCCACCAGGTCAACCTCTCGGGTGTTTTGCTGAAAGAGCATAGCGACTTTTTTCAGGACGATATCCCCCTTCAGGTGTCCATGGGAATCGTTGTAGTGTTTGAAATGATCAATGTCGATCATCAGGAGGCTGAAGCTGTTTTTCTGGCGGCGTGACTGGGCCAGTTCGTGTAAGAGAAACTCCTGAAACTGGCGTCGGTTGGCTAAACCGGTCAGCTCATCTGTCGCCGATAAAGATTTGGTTTTTTCATAGAGGCGGGCGTTTTCGATGGCAATGGCTGCCTGGTTAGCGATTGCCTGGGCAATCTTCCGGGTATTTGCGTCGAAAGCGTTTGTTTCTGTCTTATGGAGATTGATCATGCCGATGAGTCTGTTCTGAATGGTCATCGGGACGGTTAACAGGCTTCCCGAATGGATGGTCTCATTACCATACAACTCACCGCCGGTAACTTTTCCCAGATCCTCACAGTAGGCGGCTCTTTGGTTTAATGCCGCTTCCCCCGTGATTCCTTGCCCCAGCACGACGCGGATCGATCTCAGGTTGATTCCATAAAACCCCTGAACTTTGACGGCATCCAGGTTCTCAGAGCCATGCTGGAAGAGCAGCAGCATGCAGGAAGAACAGTTTATGGCACTTTTTAACGCTTGCATGATTTTTTCGTAAAGAAGCTGTGGGTCCAGCGATGAAGCCATTGTTCGGGTGATCTGGAAGAGGGATGACAACCCTTGATTTTGCTCCTTGAGGGTAACTGCACGTTCCTCCAACTCCAGGTTGGTTTTACGTAAGTGCCGGTTGTGTTCTTCAAGTTCTTCGGCGCGTTCCATCTGGCAGGACAGCTGTTGCCGGCATTGTTCTTGTTTTTCCAGCTGGTCAAGAAGTTGATTGAAATCACACCCCAATTCGGCTAATTGTGAAGAATCATTTTCTGCGATCGCCACTCTGTTTGTACGCTCGCCGGAGCGAATTTTTTGTCCGGTGGCCAGCAACGAATCGAGGGGTTTGAACAGACGCCGTAACAGGGAGCGATAGAGCGTGAAGCAAATCAGTAAGCTCAGGGCGGTGACTCCCGACAGGTAAAGACAATGGCCCAGGATGATATTTTCGATATTGTTCAATGCCTGTGAAGTTCCCAGTAGAAAAACGCTGTCATGACCCAAGGGAAGAGACGTATAGGAAAAGAGGCGGGACTTGTCGCAGTCAAGAATGATTGCCAAGGGAACCCCGGTTGCCAGTTTGGCAAGATCCTTCACGCAAAGGTGTGGATGCTCATCAATCGCCGCACTGTTGGTCGCGATCATCTGGCCCGCTGCATCCAGTAAGTAAACGTCACTGTTGTGACGATCGGTCAGCGTGTCCAGGAAAACAGAATCCAGGGGTTGTTGCAAAAACAGGAAGTTGTCAGCTTCTGTTTCCAGACAGGTGGTCATGATATAGCTCTGATCTTCCTCGTTTTTGATCACCGATGTCACCGGCGATTGTAAATTTTTGGCTTTCAGCGCAAGGAGTTTGTACTCCTCCGGAAAATTTTCATCCGCCAGATGATTGATTCGGAGTGTCGCATGCCGATTGTGCAGGCGGACAAAGTGCTGCAGCTCTTCAACGGCTGCCGGCATTTTGTGTTTTGCCTCGATAATATGCGGGATGAGTATCTGCTCCTGATATTTGAATTCCCTGTAAATATGCTCCTGAATATGTTCCAGTCGGTCGCGCGTCGAATCGATCAGACGTTTTTCAAGCAGCATACTGGAGCCGAAGATTGTGGCCAGGGCAAACACCAGCAATAGAAGGACGTAAGGGAGCAGGATCTTCTTTGTCAGAGACATGTTCTGGTAACGAAAATTAATAAGCAATGGCAGGAACCTTATCAAAGTTGCTCGGTTCTGATCATCTCAATGAAGGTGTTCGCAACGACGGGATCAAACTGGCTTCCGGCATACGTTTCTAGTTCTTTTAAGGCAGCCTCTGTCGTCAAGGCTTTTCGGTACGGCCGGTCAGATGTCATGGCATCGTAACTATCGGCCACTGAGAGAATTCGTGACTCGAGCAGTAGTTTGTCGCCGCGGATGCCGTGCGGATAGCCGTTGCCGTCAAAGCGTTCGTGGTGCTGCCCGACGATATCCCGGATTTTTGCCATGAAATGGATCGGCTCCAGAATGCGCATGCCGATCAGGGGATGCTGACGCAGGTTGTCGATGTCGCTGGGAGAAAGAGCTTCTACTTTGTGTAACAGCGTGCCATCAATGCCGATTTTACCGATATCGTGCAGAATGGCTGCCTGTTCGAGGTCTTTGAAAGAGTTTTCCGGAAGATTCAGCTTGTGAGCCATGCTCATTGCGTAGTGGGTCACCCGTTCGGAATGCCCCCGGGTATAGGGATCGCTGGCCTCAACGGCTGAGACCAAAGCTTGAACCGTCGCCAGATAAGTACTCTGTTGTTCTTCATAGAGGCTGGCATTTTTAATTGCAACGCTTGCCTGGGCGGCGATTGTCGAGAGGATTTCCAGGTCATTTTCATAAAAGCTGGAGCCGTCAACCCGATTGGCAATAGTGATGGTGCCGATGACTTCATCTTGAATAAACAGTGGCGCACAGATGACAGAATCGCGGGGAAAACCGAGCAGACTCATGCGGGAGAATTCTCGATTCTCATCGATACTTTTGATCAGCAGCGGTTCACGGTTTTCGATGACCCAGTGGGAAACACCGCCCGGATTGAGCGGGATTTTCCTCTCCGGGTCGTAATGTGAACTCGGAATCCCGAGGACCTCGCCGATTTCCAGTTTCTCGCTGTTTTTATCATAAAGCAGAATATAGCCGACATCTGCTTGCAGCGATTCCGTTGTTTTGTGTAACAAGAGGTTGAAAAGATTTTTCAATTCCATGGTTGAATTGATAACCAAGCCCATTTCATACAAGGTTGACAGACGATTAACTGCTTTAGCCAGGGTGGTGTTGCGATCTTCCAGGGTTCCGGCGAGATCAGAGATGAGGTAGTTGGCTTCTTCAACCTCTTTGACGCGTTTCTCAAGTGCGGTGTTAAGAGTTTCAATTTCCTTGAGGCGCTCCTCAAGGGTCATGTGCATACTTTGCAGTGTGTCTTCGTGCAACATCTTTTCGCGCTCGGTGGCCTGTTCCCGCTCGAAATGAAGCGTTGAATCGAGGTGCCGGCCGAGCCGTTCAACCATGCGGTTAAACTTTTCGGCGAGCAGGGCCATTTCCCGCGAACTGGTGATGCGGACATGCGCTGCAGAGAAGTTTCCCTGTTCAAGCTCGGTCATGGCGACGATCAACTTATGGATCGGCTTGTCTACATAATAAAGGATGAAGATGACCATGCCGATGATCATAATCAGCAGAATCGATGCGGAGGAAAGGAGGTTGGCCTGTTTGCCTTGTTGTTGCAGGGACTGCAGTGAATCAAGAGACAGCCGGACACTGAAAATACCCAGGAGTTTTTTTTCCGGATCGTGACAACTGTGGCAACTGGGTTCGTTTTTAATCGGCAGGGTTGAGATGTAGGTGGTCCCGTTTTCAGATCTTAAGGCCAATCCATCAGGGTTGTTGCGAAAGGTCATCAGGTCGAAAACGGGAACAGTGTGACCGATTTCCTGATGGTTGGATGACATCAGAATAAAGCCGCTTTCGTCAAAAATACGTGGTGAGATAATAGCTGATTCATCGACGATCTTCTTCAGGGTGTTGATGACGTCCTGATTGTTACCGGTCTGCATCGCTGTGGTGATGTTGTTGTGAATAGACTTGGCAATGATTCTGTTGTGCTGTGCCATCATCTGTTCAACCATCAGGGCCTGATTGCGCATATTGTGCCAAGTCGCGGCGCCCACAGCGATGAGCGTGATCAGGATGGTGATGCCGAGAATCTTGATTTTGAGGGAATTCATCTGGATTTATCGCCCGCTTCGGAGATACTGTCCTGCCGCGTCATCGTCCCCTGGAGGAAAATGCTTTTACAGGGGTTGTTTTTTTGATTCCAGCGAGTTAGCAGTTCCCACCGATTAAAAAAAACAAAGCCTACCGGTTTCGAGATGTTATCGGGGGAGGATTAGAGATCCAACAGTTTTTTGTTCGCCTGTTCACCGTAGTTCGCTCCCAAGATTAGGAAATTATATGATTTTTTTGTGCTTTACGCATCAATTTTCTTCTTTTTTAATCAACTTCCGGGCTCGGCAAAAGAATTTGACTTTGTAATCTTTCTATGATTTTCTATGGCGCTGGTTTTTACAGGTCTGGAGTGTCTTTTGATGCAACTAAATGATTTCGATTATTCACTTCCGGAAGAGTTAATCGCCCAACAGCCGGTAGCGCAGCGGGATGCCTCGCGCCTGATGTGTCTGGATCGTCGTAATAAAACGATTTTGTCCCGGCGATTTACCGATATCCTGGAATATTTCCGTTCTGGTGACGTGCTGGTTTTCAACAACACCCGGGTCATCCCGGCGCGTTTGCTCGGTTATAAAGAAACCGGCGGCAAAGTTGAAATTTTCTTAGTAAGGCCTGTCACGACACTTGCTGCGGACGAAGAATGGCTCTGTCTGACAAAGAGTTCCCGGCCGCTACGCTCAGGAACCTTTGTTGCCTTGGCGGAGGGGTTGAGTGCTGAAGTACTGGAGGAAGCAGAGTCGCCGTACCGTCGGGTGCGTTTTCACTGTAACGGTGACTTTATGCAACGGGTTGAGGAGGTCGGTCACTTACCGTTGCCACCCTATATCAAGCGGGAGGATGGTGCTGAGGATCGTTCCCGCTATCAAACAGTCTTTGCTCGTGAAAAAGGTGCGGTGGCTGCGCCAACGGCCGGGCTGCATTTTACCGATGAGATATTGTCGCGGTTGGCGGCGCTTGGAGTGCAACTTGTCCCGGTCACCCTGCACGTCGGTTTGGGCACTTTTTTGCCGGTGCGGGTTGCTGATATCCGGCAGCATAAAATGCATACGGAGCTGTTTTCCGTGCCTGAAGAAACTGCAGGTATGGTGAACCGAGCCCGGCAAGAGCAACGGCGCGTTTTCGCCCTTGGAACGACCAGTGCCAGGGTGCTGGAAACTGCGGTAACAGATGACGGTTGCTTGCTGCCCGGCTCCGGAGAGAGCGATATTTTTATTTATCCCGGTTATCGTTTCAAGCTGGTCGATGCTCTGATTACCAATTTTCATCTGCCGAAATCGACACTGTTGATGCTGGTTTCGGCTTTTGCCGGGAGAGATTTTATCCTCACCGCATATCGCCGGGCTGTTGCTGAACAGTACCGTTTTTTCAGTTATGGTGATTGTATGTTGATTCTCTAAGGCAGGTTGCGTATTGTCCGGGTTCAATTACGTTCTTTTATATCAGGATCAGCGCAGCCAAGCGCGGCGAGGTTGTATAACGACACCGCGGGGTGAGATTCAGACTCCGGTTTTCATGCCGGTCGGTACCCAGGGTACAGTCAAGGGGATGCTGCCGGAAGCTTTGAAGGAGATCGGTGCACAGATTATTCTTGCCAACACCTATCATCTCTACCTGCGTCCCGGGCATAAATTGGTACAGCAGTTGGGCGGCCTGCATAAATTCATGCAGTGGGATCGGCCGATTCTGACCGACAGCGGAGGTTTTCAGGTTTTCAGCCTCGGTGATTTGCGCAAGATTACCGAAGAGGGAGCTGCCTTTCAGTCACATCTTGACGGCAGCAAACATCTGCTGACACCGGAACTGTCAATCGAGATCCAATTGGCCCTCGGTGCCGATATTGTCATGGTGTTTGATGAATGTATTCCGCATCCGGCTGAACGTTCCTATATCGTTGATTCGACTAACCGCTCGGCGCGTTGGGCCAAGCGTTGTCGTGAAGTGCTCCCGGCCGGTTCATCAACTGCCCTGTTCGGTATTGTTCAGGGTGGTATGAAGCCGGAGCTGCGTAAGCAGAGTGCTGAACAGTTACAGGAAATCGGTTTTGAAGGTTATGCCCTCGGCGGTCTGTCGGTGGGGGAGGAAACCTCTCACATGTATGACATGATGGAATACAGTTTGCCGTTGTTGCCGCAGGGGCGGCCCCGCTACGTGATGGGGGTGGGCACGCCGGAAAATTTAGTCGAGGGTGTGGCTCGCGGATGTGATATGTTCGATTGCGTGATGCCGACCCGTAATGCACGTAACGGCGTGTTGTTCACCAGCTTTGGCAAAATCAGTATAAAACAGGCACGGTATCGGGAAGATCCACTGCCGGTCGACCCCGATTGTCAGTGTTATGTTTGCCGTAATTACAGCCGGGCGTATTTGCGCCATCTTTATATGAGTAAAGAAATTCTTGCATCGGTACTTAACACGCACCACAATCTTTACTATTATCAGCAGTTAATGGCTGGAATCAGGCAGGCACTTGAAAGCGGAAGCTTTACCGAGTTTCGGTCTGAGTTTTATCGGCAACGTCAATAACGTTAAGAACTTTTACTTTCAATAGCGCGGTAGCGCCAAACACTGTTACGGAGGAATATTCAATGGCAACAGAAGCATTCGCAATGGCAGGAAATGCAACACAGGGTCAGGGTGGTGGTTATGAAGGAATCATCATGCTGGTGGCGATGTTTGCGATCTTTTATTTTCTGCTCATTCGGCCGCAGCAGAAGCGCGCCAAGCAACATAAAGAGCTGATCAGTGCAATTAAAGCCGGGGATCAAGTTGTCACTGCCGGCGGCATTCATGGGAAAGTCGCTTCGGTTGAAGACACCACTGTCGCTCTTGAAATTGCGACCGGTGTAAAAATTAAAATGAATCGTTCTACAATTACCGAAATCAAGCAGTAAACTGATCGACTGTAAACGTAAAGTCTTTGTAACTATTCAGCAAGACATGCTGGTGATGCCCATGGAAAGGGTGTCTTTCGCCCGGATGGCGACAGTCAAGTCCCGGAGGTGGGTTCATGCGGCCCTCGGAATGAGCGGCGCCAAACCATCAGCACCCATTTTGAATAGTCAAGACTTTCATCCTGACTCAACAAGATTAACGCCGAAAGGGAGATACGACGCAGATGTCCAATAGTCTAAAATTCAGAGGCGTGTTGGTGCTTCTCTGCCTGCTTCTGTCGCTCTTCGCTATGGCGCCGACGCTGATGCACGGCAGCCTGCCGCAATGGTGGTTGAATACTTTTGGCCCGATTCAACTTGGTCTTGATCTGCAGGGCGGGATGCATCTGGTTCTCGGTGTCGATGTCGATAAAGCGGTGGAAAGCCGTATCGACACCATCCTGGATCAAACGGAGAATCAGTTGCACGAGAAGGATATTATCTTCAAGCGGCTGGAACGGCGCCAGGGCGACCGCTTGGTGGTGCTTGTCTATGATGATGTGGAAGGGGTCAAGGTCGATGCTCTGATGACGGAAAGTTATCCGTCACTGGAAGCGGAAACCTTTACCGGCGCCGGCGGTTATATCGAAAAACATTTTCGCCTGAGCGATAATGAAATCGAAAATATCAAGGATTACGCCGTTCGGCAGGCTCTGGAAACCATGCGTAACCGGGTTGACCAGTTCGGGGTCAGTGAGCCGACCTTACAGCGGCAGAGTGGTCACCGGATTTTGATCCAACTGCCCGGGGTCAAAGATCCCGACCGGGCGATCGGCCTGCTTGGTAAAACCGCCCGCCTTGAATTCAAGCTGGTGGCAGAAGATGCCGATCTCCAAGAGGCTATTGCCGGTAATCTGCCGGAAGGAACCCAGTTGCTGTACGAGCGCAACACCAACCGCAGTACCGGTGCGGTGACTGAAATCCCGCTGCTGGTGATCGACAAGACGGTTCTGACGGGCGACCTTCTTTCCGATGCCAATGTGCGGATCGATACACGTTTCAATGAGCCTTATGTCGCGATCGATTTTAATGCGGTCGGGGCGAAACGTTTTGATCAGATTACCGCCGCCAATGTCGGCAAGCGGATGGCAATCGTTCTGGATGACACAATTTATTCGGCTCCGGTGATACGGGAACGGATCGCCGGCGGCAGTGCGCAGATTTCCGGTTCGTTCTCCTCGCAGGAAGCGACCGACCTGGCGATCATCTTACGCGCCGGCTCACTCCCGGCTCCGGTCAAGATCCTCGAAAATCGCACTGTCGGTCCGTCCCTCGGTCAGGACTCCATAGACAAGGGGATCAAGTCGATCTTGATTGGCGGTCTGTTGGTGGTCATCGCCATGATTATCTATTATCAGATGTCTGGTGTGGTTGCTGTCACGGCCTTGCTTTTGAACCTGTTGTTCATCTCGGCGATGCTGTCAATGTTCGGTGCGACATTGACTTTGCCCGGCCTCGCCGGGATTGTCCTGACGGTCGGTATGGCAGTCGATGCCAACGTGCTGATCTTCGAGCGTGTTCGGGAGGAGTTGCGCCTTGGCAAGGCGCCGAAACTGGCACTCGAAGCTGGTTACGCTAAGGCATTTATGACGATCATCGATGCCAACATGACGACCTTGCTGGCTGCACTGGTTCTGTTCCAGTTCGGAACCGGTCCGGTCAGGGGCTTTGCCGTGACATTGTCGATCGGTATTATTGCTTCGCTGTTTACCGCGATCTTTGTTTCGCGGGTTATTTTCGACACTTTCCTGCAGGGCCGTGATGTCAAGCGGCTGAGTATATAAAGGAGGCTGGCGGCATGCAGCTGATCAAGCCGGATACCAATATAGATTTTGTCAACAAGCGTAAAATTGCGCTGATCGTTTCCATTGTGCTGATCTTGATCGGTCTGACTTCGTTGACCATAAAAGGTGGTCCCGATTACGGCATCGATTTTGTCGGCGGTACCCTGGTGCAGGTTCAGTTTGTCGAGGAAACAGATGCTTCGGCGATTAAAGCGGCACTGCAGGGACTGGACATCGGCAACCCGGTGGTCCAGAGTTTCGGGGATAACCGGAATGAGTATTTGATCCGGATAGAACGGAGCTCCACCGAGTTACAGGGGCTGTCCAGCCAGATTCGGACGGCACTGGAATCATCCTATGCAAAGGGCAATGTCGATATCCGCCGGGTTGAAATGGTCGGACCTCAGGTGGGGAAAGACCTGCGCAACAAGGGGTTTCAGGCTGTTTTGTACGCCATGCTGGGAATCTTGGTCTATGTTTCCTGGCGTTTTGAATTTCGTTTTGCGGTCGGGGCCATCGTTGCGTTGATGCATGATGTACTGATTACCCTGGGTGCTTTCAGTGTTTTTGGTAAAGAGATTGATTTGCCGATTATTGCCGCTTTTTTGGCCATCATCGGTTATTCGCTGAACGACACCATTATCGTTTATGACCGGATTCGTGAAAATCTCGGCAAGCACAACAAGCAGAGTTTTTCCTTTATTGTCAACCGTAGTGTCAATGAAACCCTGTCGCGGACTCTCTTGACTTCCGGTACGACCCTGCTGGTTGTCATGGCCCTCTTTATTTTCGGGGGTGGGGTGATTCATAACTTCGCTTTTGCTATGCTGGTCGGCGTGTTGGTCGGAACCTATTCGTCGATTTTTGTTGCCAGCCCGGTGCTGATCTTCTGGGAACAACGAAAAGCTTCCCGCGCCGGCTAGTTTTCATCCGGAAACGGCCCCCTTTCGTGATCTCGGCGTCAATCAGCGAGCCCACTTGTGCGACGTACTGATATATATATGCTTCTGCGTAACCACTCTGGTTTCCTTGACCTCGCGAAAAACCACTCATTTCTCATATAAAAATCTTCTGGTGTCCATCTGGAAACTTCGGATGGACACCACTAGGAGGCTGTCCGAGAATACAAGAACCTACTGCGAAACCGTCTGATCGGTTCATATT
>LGVD01007991.1_pt1 | contig 16899 bp, 11 predicted proteins | sample 469861 | NCBI WGS metagenome assembly LGVD01 (sample SAMN03857201, study PRJNA290197) | marine sediment metagenome | biome: ocean floor; feature: cold seep; material: sediment; isolation source: sample #3730, Push core (PC) 16 from cruise R/V Atlantis leg AT-15-68, Alvin... ... | reverse complement strand
TTGCGCCCATTTATTTAAATCCGGTAGCCAGCCAATGGTTCCATAACTGGTAAAAACAATGTCAAATTGTTTATCAAGATGATTTGGTAGATCATAAATGTCACAACAAATGAATTCAGCATCAATATTTGATTTTTCAGCCAATATTTTAGCCTGATCAATTGCTGTATCGGAAAGATCAATACCCGTAACTTTTGCGCCCATGCGGGCTAAAGAAATTGTGTCTTGTCCAAAATGGCATTGTAGGTGAAGAATACTTTTTCCTGAAATATTTCCAAGTAATTTCAGTTCTATTTCATTGAGAGAGCTTTTACCTTTTAAGAAGCCTTTTACATCATAAAAATCAGATTTCATATGAAAATCAACTTTTTTATTCCATAGCTCTTTGTTTACTTTTTGGTATTCTTTTTCAGGATTCATTTTGTCAAATGATTTATTGAAGAAATGGCAAGATATTCAAAAATACAAAAATTATACTATAAAAAATTTATACAGAATTTAGATCTGACCTATTTTAATCAATTGTTTTAAATAGAGGAAATGTACAAATATATTTAAGAAAATTAACCATTTAACATTGCCCACAATTTATCTTTCAACTCGGTTAGTCCGGTTTGGGCAACTGATGAAATAAATAAATAAGGTAAATCCTTTGGAAGTTCTTTTTCAATTTCTTCTTTCAGTTCATCATCTAACATATCAGATTTTGATATAGCCAATAAACGCTCTTTATCCAACAATTCAGGGTTGTGTTTTTTGAGTTCGTTGAGTAAAATGTCATATTCTTTTTTGATATCATCACTGTCAGCAGGAATTAAAAACAGTAATAAAGAATTTCTTTCTATATGACGCAAAAAATGGTGGCCTAAACCCTTACCTTCGGCTGCACCTTCAATAATTCCGGGGATATCAGCTACAACAAAACTTTGGTAATTACGATACTTGACAATTCCTAAATTAGGTTTTAAAGTTGTGAAAGCATAATCAGCAATTTTAGGTTTTGCAGCGGTAATAACAGATAAAAGTGTTGATTTTCCGGCATTAGGAAAACCAACCAAGCCAACATCAGCCAACAACTTTAATTCTAATTGAAACCAATCCTCTTTACCTTCAATACCGGGTTGTGAGTAGCGAGGAGTTTGATTGGTTGGCGATTTAAAATGCCAGTTTCCTCTTCCGCCTTTACCACCTTCGGCTAATATTATTTCTTCACCATTTTGTGTGATCTCAAATAATATTTTTTTTGTTTCGTTATCTTTTATAATAGTTCCAAGAGGAACATCGATATAAATATCTTCACCATCCTTTCCGGTACTTCTGTTTTTGCTGCCTGCAGCACCATGTTGTGCTTTGTAATGTTGCTTGAACTTAAGGTGGTAGAGGGTCCACATGCTTTTGTTTCCCCGTAGAATAATATGACCGCCACGGCCGCCATCTCCACCATCAGGTCCACCCTTAGTGATATATTTTTCACGGTGTAGATGAACTGATCCTTTGCCTCCGTTACCTGAAGCAACCCAAATATTCATATAGTCAACAAAATTACCTTCGGTCATGATCAATTAAAATAGTTAAAATAATAAGGAAGTTGGTAAATTATTAAATTTATATTGTTTGTTATAATTTATCTATAACATTACACAATCTTTCTGAAATTTCATCAATAGAACCAACACCATCTACACCATAGTACTTGTTTTGTTCTTGAAAATAATCTTGTAGGATTGCAGTTTTTGTTTGGTATTCTTTAAAACGATTTCTTATTTTACTTTCATCCTGATCATCAGGTCTTCCACTGGTCAGACCCCTGTTTAAAAGGCGTTCTATGAGAATTTCATCGGGTACTTCCAAAGCGATCATTCCATTAATATTTTCATCTTTTTCAGATAAAAATTCATCTAGAGCTTTAGCTTGTGACTCGGTACGCGGAAAACCATCAAAAATAAACCCATTTGCATCGAGGTTTTTATTTACTTCGGCTTTTAGCATATCAATAGTTACTTCATCGGGTACTAAATCACCATTATCCATGTATGACTTAGCCAATAATCCCAGTTTTGTTTTATTTTTAATATTGAAACGGAAAACATCACCTGTTGATATATGAATCAAATTATACTTGTGTTTTAGTATATCTGCCTGAGTTCCTTTTCCTGCTCCCGGAGGACCAAATAAAACTATGTTTTTCATAAAACTTAAAATTATTTAGGTAAAGATAAGTGAAATAATAATAATTTCTAATGCTAAAAATATTATAATATCAACTATTTTTTAGTTGATAAACGTCTGGAAGATTTCTTCCTAATCTGTCATAATCCAACCCATAGCCAACAATGAATTTATCTTCAATAGGAATTCCAATATAATCAATTGCAAGATCTTTTTTAAAAACATCGGGTTTAAAAAACAGCGTTGCAATTTTTAACTGTTTGAGATCCTCATTTTTAAAGATATTGTAAATCTCTTCTAAAGTATTTCCGGTATCGATAATATCTTCTAAGATGACTACAGTTTTTCCTTTTAGATCTTCATTAATTCCCACCAATTTCTTTACTTTTCCTGTACTATTAGTACCTTGATAAGATGTGAGTTTAACAAAAGACAAATGGCAGTTATAAGAATATGCTCTGACAAAATCGGCAACAAACATAAAAGAGCCATTTAATACACCCATAAAAATTGGTACTTCATCTTTATCTAGATCGTTCTCAATTTGCTTTGCAATATTTTTAACTGCTTTTTCAATTTTATCTTTTGTAATAAAGAGCTCAAAATATTTATCGTTTAGTTTTATTGTATTCATATTCTCATGATTAATGCCAATAATTATAAAGGTAAATGATTGTGAATTATTTTTATCTTAAAATATATGTTTTCATCTCTTTATCAGATGCAAAGTGTAAATTTACAGTATTTTATAAAACAAAACCTTTCAAGTTAGGAAAAACTTAAAAGGTTTATTTTTTGTAAAATTAAAAAATNNAAAATTTATTGTTTTAATTTCTCATCATCTGATTTTACACTGGTGATATACATGATTGGAGATGCAACAAATAATGAAGAATAGGTACCAACAATTACCCCTATGATCAAGGCAAACATAAATCCTTTTATTGAATCACCTCCAAAAAAGAATATTGCAAATAAAACGATTAGCGTAGTTAAAGAAGTGTTTACGGTTCTACCTAAAGTACTACTCAATGCACTGTTAACAACTCTATAAAAAGGCCAGGTAATATGTTTTTTACTAAATTCTCTAATTCTATCAAAAATAACCACTGTATCATTTAATGAGTAACCAACTACAGTTAGAATGGCGGCTATAAATGACTGGCCAATTTCCATATCAAATGGTAATACTTTATAGAAAAGTGAAAAAATTGATAGTACTATTAATACATCATGGAATACAGCCATTACAGCTCCCAAACTATATTGCCATTTTCTAAATCGCATCAAGATATATAAGAATACAACAATCAATGAGCCTAAAATTGCCCATATAGCAGCCTGTTTAATATCATCGGCAATCGTTGGACCAACTTTAATATTTTGCATAATACCAACATTTAAGTTGTTATCTGCACCTTTAAATTGATCGTATGTGATTGATTCCGGTAAGTAAGGTTTTAAACCATTATACAATAAATTTTGAATTTCATCATCAACCGTTAAAGCATTATCATCAATTTTATATTTGGTTGTTATTTTTAATTGGTTGGCATTACCAAAAGTTTTTACTTCGGGCAAACTTCCAAAAGCTTCCTTTAAATTATTGGCAATTTCAGGAGCATTTACTGCTTTATCAAATCTAACAGTATAAGTTCTACCACCTGTAAAATCAACACCATAATTTAAACCATTGGTTAGGAGAGAAGCAATACCAATAATGATAATCGTTCCAGAAATAATAAATGCCATTTTTCTCTTTTTCAAGAAATCAAAATGGATATTTTTAAACCAGTTTTTGGTGATATTGGTATTAAAAGTTAATTTATGTCCTTTATTTATATACCAGTCAACTAGTAAACGTGTAATGAAAATTGCTGAAAATAATGAAGTTACAATACCTATCATTAACGTTGTGGCAAAACCTTTAATAGGTCCTGTACCAAATACATAAAGGATAATACCTGTTAATAAGGTAGTGATATTTGCATCTAGAATTGATGATAAAGCACCGCTAAATCCGTCGTTTACAGATTCTTTTAATCCTTTACCTTTATGAAGTTCTTCTTTAATTCTTTCATATATCAGCACATTTGCATCAACCGACATACCTATTGTTAACACAATACCAGCAATACCGGGCAATGTAAGAACAGCACCAAATGCTGCTAACGTACCAAAGATAAATACAATATTAAAAATTAAAGCGATATCAGAAAAAATACCGGCTTTACCGTAATAGAATATCATCCAAGCGAATATCAATAATAAAGCAATGATAAATGAAATAGAACCACTGTCAATCGCTTCCTGACCTAATGAAGGTCCAACAACATCCGACTGAATAATTCGGGCAGCAGCAGGTAATTTACCCGATTTTAAAGCATTGGCTAAATCTTGTGCTTCTTCAATTGTAAACTGACCGGAAATGGATGTTCGGCCATGTGTAATTGCGTCGTTTACCCGAGGTGCAGAATATACATAATCATCTAAAACAACGGCTACAAATTTCCCAACATTAGCTGTGGTCATTTTAGCCCATTGTTTTGATCCTTTGGTATTCATTGACATACTAACCTCAGGATTTGCTCCTAATTGGTCAAATACCTGAGAAGCATCAGAAATCACATCACCTTGAATAGGAGCAATATCATCACGATTAGATTTAATAGCATAAAGATTTATTCTGTCAGTATCTGTAATTGGTTTTGCATCCCATAAGAATTTCGTATATTTCATATTGGCAGGTAATAAATCCCTCACCTCTTTCATGGCAAGATACTTATCAACAGTTGCAGTATCAGATACAGATGCTGAAGCGATCAATGAACTAATCTGATTTTGTGATTGTGGTATATTTGGTATTAATACTGAAAATAATGGATTTGCAGATTTTGTATCTACTGAGTCCTTTACTTCACCTAATAAATCGTCAATTTCTTTGTCTTTGGAAATGGAATCTGTGGATGTATCTTCTTCATCAACTTTTAAAATTTGTGCTAAAGTTGTATTTGAATTTATGAAAAATTGAGCCATTTCTTGGTTTGAATAAACTTCCCAGAATTGTAACTCAGCTGTACTTTGTAATAATTTTCTTACTCGATCAATATCTTTTGCACCAGGTAATTCAATTAAAATTCTTCCTGATTCACCAGTTCCTGCACGTTGAATGTTAGGTTGTGTAACGCCAAAACGGTCAATACGACTACGTAAAACTTCAAAAGCGGTGTTGATAGAACCATTAATTTCTTCTTTTAATATTGGCTTAACCTCTTCATCACTCATTTTGAAGTTAATCTTATCTTTTAAAGATTTGTTGCCAAAAATACTTGGATCACTTAATTTTTCAGTGCCTTTACTTACTTGCTCAAAAGCTTCAAAAAATAATTGCAAATAATCCTTATCACTATCTTTTTCTGCTTTTGTTGCAAGGTTTAGCGCTTCGTTAAAAACGGCATTTTTTGATTTGTTTGATAATCCCACCAAGATATCTCTAACGGAAACCTCTAGAATTGCATTAATACCTCCTTTTAGATCTAAGCCGAGGTTAATTTCTTTTTCTTTTAATTCATTATAAGTAAAATCAGTAAATCCTAAATTTAAAACCTTAGTATTTGCAACTGAATCTAAGAAATGTTTTTTATTTGTAGCCAGTTCATCAATATCGTTAGACGAAACTTTAGACTCAGCATAAATTTCGGCATCTTTCTCTACATTTTTTGCAAACCAAGTAAACGATAGTTGGTATATACTAACTATAGCAAACAAAATTGCAAATGTTCTAATAAGTCCTTTGTTTTGCATTCTATTTCAAATTTTTATAAATAATTATTTTCAATTAAACGCGGCAAATATACTGAATTAATTTAGCTTTGAAAGAAAATTGTTATGATTATTTAGTATGGAAATCTATTATAAAAACTGATGTTTTTTTAGTAAATTCGCAATGCATAAAAATTCTACAAGATGAAACATTTAACTGATATTGAGATAGCTCAAAACACCGAACTACTTCATATAAAAAAAATTGCAAAAAAATTAAATATTGATGCTGATGACCTTGAGCGTTTTGGAAAATATAAAGCTAAACTGCCATTATATCTAATTGATGAAGAAAAAGTTGCTAAAAATAACCTGATCTTAGTTACAGCTTTGACGCCAACTCCGGCAGGAGAAGGAAAAACTACCGTATCTATTGGGTTGGCAGATGGTTTAAATAAAATTAATAAACATGCAACCGTTGTTTTGCGTGAACCTTCCTTAGGTCCTGTTTTTGGTATTAAAGGAGGTGCTGCTGGAGGTGGATACTCTCAAGTTGTTCCAATGGAAGATATTAATTTGCATTTTACAGGAGATTTTAATGCGATAGAAAAAGCCAATAATTTACTTTCTGCTTTAATTGATAATAATTTACAATGTGTACCTTGTTCGTTAGATCTTGATCCACGTACAATTTTGTGGAAAAGAGTTATTGACATGAACGATAGAGCTTTACGTCAAATAACAATTGGATTGGGAGGTACTGCCAATGGAATTCCTCGTGAAGATGGTTTTAATATTACTCCTGCTTCCGAAGTTATGGCAATTTTGTGCATGGCTTCAGGTTTTGAAGATCTTAAAAAACGCCTAGGAGATATATTTATTGGTTTCACCTTTGATAAGAAGCCAATTTTTGCACGTGATATAAAAGCTGAAAATGCGATGGCAATTTTATTGAAGGATGCTATAATGCCAAATTTAGTTCAAACATTAGAAGAGAATCCAGCTATTATTCACGGAGGGCCGTTTGCTAATATTGCTCAGGGTACCAACTCAATTCTAGCAACTAAAATGGGGTTGAGCTTATCGAATTATGTTGTAACAGAAGCTGGTTTTGGAGCAGATCTGGGAGCAGAGAAGTTCTTAAATATCAAATGTGTTGCTGCCGGATTAAATCCGAAAGCGGTAGTCTTAGTGGCAACAATTAGAGCTTTAAGACATCATGGAGGCGCAACAAAAGAGGAATTGAACACGCCAAATATTTCGTATGTAGAAAAAGGATTTCCTAACATAGAAAAACATATTGAAAATATTAGAAAATTTAATATTGAACCGGTTGTAGCAATAAATGCATTTACAAATGATTCTGAAGAGGAAATACAATTGGTAAAAGATAAATGTGCAGCTTTAGGAGTTCATGCAGTTTTATCAGAAGGATGGGCAAAAGGTGGTGAAGGCACTAAAGATCTTGCCAGAGCAGTTGTAGATATTGTTGAAAATAAAGCAACACAATTTAAGCCACTATATGATTGGAAATCACCAATTGTTGAAAAAATTGAAACTATAGCCCGGGAAATTTATGGAGCGGATGGTGTAGATTTTGATAAAAAAGCAAAACTCAATTTAAAAAGGATTGACAGATTAGGATATAATGATTTTCCAATTTGTATGGCAAAAACACAAAAATCATTTTCTGATAATGAATTTTTAAGAGGTAGACCCAAAGGGTTTATTGTACAAGTAAGAGAAATTGAAATAGCTGCCGGAGCGGGGTTTGTTATACCAATTTTAGGAAAAATAATGCGCATGCCGGGATTACCAAGAGTACCTGCAAGTGAACATATGTTTATTGACAAAGATGGGAAGATCTCAGGATTGTCGTAATAACCAGAGTTCAATCTAAAATTTAACTCAGATTAATAAAAGATTCAAAATAAAAAATCCGCCAATTGGCGGATTTTTTAAAACTCAATATTTAGTACTTAATACTTAATATTACTATTTATAGATCTAGAAGTCCATTAGTTTTTTTAACAGCAGCAGCACTTGTTTGTAGTTTTGCTTTTTCGGCATCTGTTAATTCTAATTCAACTATTTTTTCGATTCCATTTTTACCAATAATACATGGTACGCCAATAGAAATATCGTCTAAACCATATTCTCCTTCTAATAAGGCAGAACAAGGGAACATTTTATTTTGATCACATGCGATAGATTGAACTATAGAAGAAACTGCAGCGCCAGGTGCATACCATGCACTAGTGCCTAATAATTTAGTTAAAGTAGCTCCGCCAACTTTGGTAGCTTCAACAACTTCATCTATTTTTTCTTCTGATAAAAATTTACTAACAGGAATACTGTTTCTAACAGCAAGTCTAGACAAAGGTATCATACCAGTATCACTATGACCTCCAATTACTATTCCGTTAACGTCAGAAGCCGGACATTCTAATGCTTCGGCCAAACGGTATTTAAATCTGGCACTATCTAAAGCTCCACCCATACCCAAAATACGATTTCTATCTAAACCGAGAGATTTATGAGTTAAATAAGCCATAGTATCCATTGGATTACTAACAACAATAAAAATAGCATCTGGAGAATGGTCTAAAATGTTTTGAGTAACAGTTTTAACAATTCCTGCATTGATGCCAATCAATTCTTCTCTGGTCATTCCGGGTTTACGTGGAATACCGCTGGTTATAACAGCAACATCACTTCCTGCTGTTTTTGAATAATCATTTGTGCATCCTGAAACTTTTGTGTCAAATCCGTTTAATGATGCAGTTTGCATTAGATCCATTGCTTTTCCTTCTGCGTATCCTTCTTTGATATCGATCAAAACAACTTCAGAAGCAAAGTCTTTAATTGCAATGTACTCGGCACAACTTGCTCCAACAGCACCTGCGCCTACTATGGTTACTTTCATGTGTTTAAAAATTTAAAATTATATAACAAAAATAGTTTAAAAAACGGAGAACTTAAGTAACTATGACTACTTGATTTATAAATAAATTAAAGAAGTTCTTCATCTATGTTTTAATGATATTTAAATATCAATATTAGCGTAAATAGCATGTTTTTCAATAAATTCTCTACGAGGTGGTACGTCATCACCCATAAGCATAGAAAAAACTCTATCAGCTTCTGTACCATTTTCAATAGTTACCTGGCGCATTTTTCTGTATTCAGGATTCATAGTGGTGACCCACAACTGTTCTGCATTCATTTCTCCAAGACCTTTATATCTTTGAATTGTACCGCCTCCATAACTTTCAATTAATGCATCACGTTCTTTATCCTCCCACGCATATTCTTTTTTTGCACCCTTTTTAACTAAATATAATGGGGGAGCTGCAATATAAATATTACCATTTTCAATCAATTCACGCATATATCTAAAGAAGAAAGTTAGAATTAATGTTTCAATATGACTACCGTCAACATCAGCATCACACATGATAACAATTTTATGATACCGTAATTTACTCATATTTAAGGCTCTGGGATCTTCTTCAGTACCAACTGTAACACCTAAAGCAGTGTACATACTTTTAATTTCTTCATTTTCAAAAACCTTGTGTTGCATGGCTTTTTCAACGTTTAAAATTTTACCACGAAGCGGTAAAATTGCCTGATAATTTCGATCTCTACCTTGTTTAGCGGTACCCCCTGCCGAATCACCTTCGACTAAGAATATTTCACAAAGTTCCGGATCACTCCAGGCACAATCTGATAATTTACCTGGCAATCCACCGCCAGACATTACAGTTTTACGCTGTACCATTTCACGCGCTTTAGATGCGGCATGTCTTGCCTGAGCTGCAAGGATAACCTTTTGGACGATGATCTTAGCATCATCCGGGTTTTCTTCCAGATAATTGGTAAGCATTTCAGATACAGACTGGCTAACTGCCGAACTTACATTACGATTACCTAGCTTGGTTTTGGTTTGTCCTTCAAATTGAGGCTCAGCAACTTTAACAGAAATTATCGCAGTTAATCCTTCACGAAAATCATCACCCGAAATATCAAATTTTAATTTGCTCAACATACCTGAAGATTCGGCATATTTTTTTAAAGTATGTGTTAATCCTCTTCTAAATCCCGAAAGGTGTGTTCCTCCTTCATGAGTATTTATATTATTTACATAAGAATGTAAATTTTCAGTAAAAGAAGAATTATAAACCATTGCAACCTCAACTGGAATGCCGTTTTTTTCGCCTTCCATACTAATAACCTCGGAGATTAATTGATCACGAGTTGCATCGAGATATCTAACAAATTCTTTTAAACCCTCTTCGCTGTAAAATTCCTCATAAATATAATTACCTTCATCATCTTTTTCTCTTTTATCAGTTATTGTAATTGTGAGACCTTGATTTAGATAAGCTAATTCTCTTAACCGTGCAGTTAGGGTTTCGTAACTATAAATTATTTCACATTGAAAAATTTCATCATCTGCCCAAAAAGTTACTTCGGTGCCTGTTTCGTTTGATTCTCCAACTACTTTTGTAGGATAAATGGGTTTACCTCTTTCATATTCTTGTTGCCAAATCTTACCCTCACGAAATACAGTTGCTTTTAAGAGTTTTGATAGTGCATTAACTACAGAAACACCTACACCGTGTAAGCCGCCTGATACTTTATAAGAATCTTTGTCAAATTTTCCCCCAGCTCCAATTTTGGTCATCACAACTTCTAAAGCTGATACACCTTCCTTTTTATGTATGCCAACAGGGATACCTCTACCATTATCTTTAACTGTAACCGAATTATCTTCATTAATAGTTACATCAATTCTATCACAATGATTGGCCATTGCCTCATCAATTGAATTGTCAATTACTTCATAAACTAAATGGTGTAGTCCTCTTGAACTGATATCGCCAATATACATTGACGGACGCATACGCACATGTTCCATGCCTTCTAAGGCTTGAATACTATCAGCTGAATACTGGTCTTTTTTTATTTCTTCACTCATGTTTTTTGCGATAATTTTTATCAAAATTTATTAACGTACAAATATAATAAAACCACTTATTCTAAGCGGGTTTTTTAATGAAATATAAGGGTAAGTTATCAACATTTTATTGTGTAAATGAATAGCAATTCTATGGATGAATATACATTGTTAAATAGGGAATAGGTAAAAATAAAAAAAGCTCAAATTTTGAGCTTTTTTTATTTGCATTCAAAACACTTAATGCTTTTGCTTTAATGTAAAATCTGAACTAATATTTGTCCCCTCATTAAACAGATTTTATTTTGGTTTTTAAATATTTTGTAGAAAAAGAAAAAAACCAATTCAAATTACTGGTAGTAAATATATGTTTTAATTCTAAAGTAATTCTGAAGTTTTGTAAAAAATAGAAAAACCCGATTCATTTAGAATCGGGTTTTTACTGTGCAAATTAAAATAGCTTAATATTTCAATGTATTTGCTTATAAGTTAATTTGTAATAATATTAATCCCCTCAGTCAACATTATTAAAAATTGAACTTTAATAGTTACTTTTGTAACCGTTTATTTCAGTATCCATATTTTAATGAATTTTGAACTTTCTGAAATAAGTAAAAAATTGATTTCTCAAATAATTACGATACAAATATATTTTTAGATTCTAAAGAGATTCTGAAGAACTAAAAATTATTTTTTGAATATTTTTAAAAATATATTGAAAAATGGTGTTGTTTATCTGAATATGAGTGATTTATTTTCCAATTATATATATCACATATTTTTTTAACAATAGCAAGTCCAAGTCCAAAAGATTCTGAGGAATTACTATCTTTTTTAAAGCGTTCAAATAATGATTCTGAAGGCATATTTAATGGGTCTCCTGTGTTTGAGATAGTTATAAACACATCACTCGTAGTAATATGAATATTCCCTTTCTTTTGATTGTGTTTGATTGCATTACCAATTAAATTTGAGATAACCATATCAAATAACATAGAATTAGCATCAATTTTAACATCTAAAGATAGATTTTTGCTGACACTGATCTTTTTGGCATCAATAAAATCTTCAAAGAGTTCAAGTTGATCATTAACAATATCGTTTATTAATAATGATTCTTTTTGACTGTATTGTTGATTTTCTATCTTAGAGAGTGTCAACAATGTTTTGTTTAGTTTTGAGAGTCTTTTTGATGCTGAATACACAGAGCTGATCAATTGTTTATCACCATCTTTTAAACTCTCCGATTGCATTAAAAATTCTAATTTTGATTGCATTATTGCCAAAGGTGTTTGCATTTCATGTGAAGCATTCTCGGTAAACTCCTTTAAATTATTAAAATCAGAGCTTAATTTATCAGTTAATTTTGTTAGTGATTGATTGAGTTCTTTGAATTCATCAATTTTTGTAGTTTCTAGTTGAATGGGTTTGTTTTTTTCAACCGAAAAGTTTTTAAGAGAGTCCAGATTTTTATAAAAAGGGTGCCAAACTTTTTTTGCAAAAATGATATTTACAAAATAAACAGTAATAACTAGTAGTAGAATTAATAACGCCACGGATAAACTTATTGCTAACACGAATTCACGATTTTTTACTTGAGAGCTACGGGTGATTATTTTATAAGTTTTACCCTGTAATGTTTCAATGGAAGTTAATTGACGGTATAATTCATAATTCTCAACACCATTAATAATTTGGTACATTAAAGTGTCTTTAAAATATAAAGTGTCTTTTATCTGGTTTTTTGCTATATAATCTTCAACATCAAAAATGGGTAATGGATAATTATATTTAATTTTTTGAGCAATTATTTCTTTATCGTATAATAATTTTTCATCCTGACGTTTGGTAATAATATTTTTTAAGATATAATAAATAAATGTACTCGATATAAAAAAAATTATTATAGAGTACGAAAGATAGGTTCTTCTTATTTTTTGAAGTAATTTCATTTAGTCTCCAAATTTATATCCAAGACCATAAATGGTTTGCATATAGTCTGTTGCACCTTTAGCTTTAAGTTTTTTTCTCAAATTTCGCATATGTGTATAGATAAAATCAAAATTATCAGCTAGATCAATACTGTCTCCCCATAAGTGTTCTGCTATTGATTCTTTAGTAAGTACCCTGTTTTTATTTGTAATAAAATATAGTAACAGAAAAAATTCTTTTTTAGTCAGATCAACAAGTGAATTATTTACTTTAACAGTTTTTGCATTTGGATCAATTTCAATTTCATTGAAAGTAATCGTATGATTACCTTCAAATTTTTGTCTTCTGATTAAAGAATTTATTCTAGAATTTAACTCTGCTAAGTGAAAAGGTTTTGTGATATAATCGTCAGCACCAAGATCTAAACCAATTAATTTATCATCTAATGAATTTTTTGCAGATACGATTAAAACACCCGTATCTGGCTTATTAGTTTTAATAATTTTTAGTAGATCTAAACCATTTCCATCAGGTAAATTAATATCCAAAACAACAATATCGTAATTATAAGAGATCAATTTATCTTCAGCGTCAAAAAAATTAATGGCAAATTCACAAATAAAATCTTCTTTTTGTAGATACTGACACATAACGTTTATCAGATCTTTTTCATCTTNNTTAATATTATATTTGGTTTTACAGTTATTTTGGAGGAAATGCCTTAAGATTCTAGAGCTTCAACGCCCCTTTAGATTTGTTGCATTTTAAAATAATTTTATTAGTTTGATCAAATAAATTAAATAAAAATCAATTATTCATTAAATATGGTTTTACATTAATTATAATAAAAATACAAAATGAACGTTTAGATATTCGTACGCATTAAAAAAATTCAATTGCTATGAATAAAAAATGTTTTTTTGCGGCCTTGATCATAACTTTATTGTTTAGTGAGCAAAATTTTGCTCAATCTTTACAAGGTCTAGATAAGAGTCCGCTTGATATTGCATATTTACGTCCAAATAAATTATCCACTCCTTTAATTAAAGTCATTTATGGAAGACCAAAAAAACAAAGTAATGTTGTTTTTGGTAATCAGGTTCCTTTTAACAAAATATGGCGTACTGGTGATAATGAAGCAACTGAAATTAAATTTTATTCTGATGTAAAAGTTGGAAATAAACTTATTAAATCAGGTACTTATATCTTACACACCATACCGGGTGAAAAGGAATGGACCATTATTTTAAACAGTAACACTGATTCTTGGGGAGCATTTTTTTATGAAGAATCAAAAGATGTTGCCAGAATAAAAGTTCCATCTCATAAAGCAGAATCGATAGATATTTTTTCTATAGGTTTTAAACAAAGGTATAACAATACCTTTATGGTGTTGGCTTGGGATACAACCCGTGTAAATATTCCGATTGAAACTCAATCTCAAATTTTAGCAGAATTATAAAAATTGCTTTACCGTTTAGGTTTATTAGATGCTATAAATATTTTTATCATGAAAAAGAATTATTATTTAGTAGTTTTTACATTTTTATTTTTGAATTTAAACTCTTCAGCACAAGATTTTAATGATCTTGATAAAAGTCCACATGACATTGCATATTACCGTACGAATAAGATTTCATCTCCAATTATAAAAGTTTTATACGGTCGTCCTCAAAGTAATGGGAATGAAGTGTTTGGTGAAACTATTCCGTTTGATCAGGTTTGGAGTGTGGGAGCAAATGAGGCTACTGAAATAGTATTTTTTCAGGATGTGGTTTTTGGTGGTACAAAAGTTAAAAAAGGAACCTATGTTATGTATGCTATTCCTCATGAAAAAGAATGGACAATTATATTAAGTAATAATCTTGATGTTTGGGGATCAAAGGAATATGATATGAAGTATGACGTAGCACGTATAACTGCAAAAGTAAAAAGAGCAGAGCCTTTAGAGGTCTTTTCAATTGGATTTAAAGAAAAAGGTAATAAAGTTAATATGGCTTTAGCTTGGAATACAACCAGAGTTATTGTTCCTATTAGTCTTTAAGTTTAATGATCAAAGATTAAAGCTTAAAATCTTTATTCTATCTTCAATTCTTTAAACTTTTTTCAAATACACAAAATTAATCATCTTTTAGGTTTTCATAAATTGCAATGTATTATTGCTCTTTTAGAAAAAAGATATATTTTTAAAAATAATATCTCCTAAAAGCCTCTAGAGCAGCATAATCTGCAAAGCCTAAAGCATTATATTTTTCTGCAGTTTCTCTGTTTTTATCTTCTGCACGCATCCAAAATTCTCTTGAGTCATCTCCTTGGAATAATGCACCATCCTTTTGTGATTGATGGTAAAAAATAGCATGACGTTTCTTTAAGATCTGATCAGGACTCATAGGAACAACCATTTCAATTTCGTTAATATCCCATTCGTGCCATGCTCCACGGTATAACCAAACTCTGCAATCTTTCATGTATTTTTCAACTTTCAATTGTTTTAAAGTATAAAATAATGAATCTAAACAAAATTTATGTGTACTATGAGGTCCGGCAAGATCTTCAGATGCATATATTTGATGAGGTTTTACCTTTGATATAAGATCATTCATTTTTTTGAAATCGATGTCACTTAATTTATTCTTAGTAGGTGTACCGGTTTCATAGAAAGGTAGATCTAAATAGTGAACATGTTCATCTAAAATATTTAAATATCTGGTCGCTGCAATTGATTCTTTACGACGAATCATACTTTTTAGTTTTCTGACCTCTATGGAGTCAATGTCGTATTCTTTTTTGTTTTTAATAGTTTTAATTATATTCTTAACATTTGAATTATCTCCATTCACAGTAAGAGCAACTTCCGCAAATTTTAGTGCTTCTTCATCTGAAACAGCAATATTGCCTGAAGTTTGATAGGCAATATGTACTTCATGGCCTTGATCTACAAGTCGGTCAATTGTGCCGCCCATTGAGATTACATCGTCACCAGGGTGTGGGCTAAAAATAATAACACGTTTTTTTGTGGGATCTTTGCGTTCAGGACGATTGCTATCATCGGCATTTGGTTTTCCACCTGGCCAACCGGTAATAGTATGTTGTAATTTATTAAATAAAATGATATTTAAATTATAGGCAGATCCATGTTCTACCAATAAATTTGACATTCCATTATTATTATAATTTTCATCGGTTAACTTCAATAAAGATTTTTCTTTCAATTCACTTAACCAAATAGCAGCTTTTAGCGTAAGATTTTTAGTCCAATCACATGGTTTTACTAACCAAGGAGTTTTGATTCTAGTTAATTCTTGAGAAGCTCCTTCATCTAAAACAAAAGTACAATTATTGTGATTTTGAAGATATGAAGATGGTATTTCAGAAGTAATTACTTCTTCTATTGCTTTTTTAACTACAGCAGCTTTGTTGATACCCCAGGCTAATAAAACGATGCGTTTAGCTTTTCTAATGGTGCTGATTCCCATAGTAATGGCAACTCTTGGCACATTGTCAATTCCTAAAAAAGCCGGTGCTGCATCTACACGAGTAATATGATCTAAGGTAATAGTTCGGGTACCAGAATTGTAGTGCGATCCAGGTTCATTGAAGCCAACGTGACCTGTTCTACCAATACCTAGCAATTGAAAATCCAGGCCTCCGGTATTTTTGATTTTCATTTCATAATCAATGCAAAATTGCTGAATCTGATCAGGAGCAATAGTACCGCTTGGAATATTAATATTTTCAGGAAGAATATCAATATGATTAAATAAATGCTCGTGCATAAAATACCAATAACTTTGGATATTCTCTTTTTCCATCGGATAATATTCATCCAGATTAAAAGTAATTACATTCTTAAAACTCAAGCCTTCTTCTTGATGCATTCTAACCAATTCTTCATATACATCAATTGGTGAAGAACCTGTTGCCAAACCAAGAATGCAATTTTTATTTTGTGAGGCTTTCTCTTTTATAAGCTCTGCAATTTCTTGTGCAACTATTTTGGAAGCTTTCAAAGAATCTTTAAAAACTACATTGTGTATTTTTTCAAATCTAGTGTCTTCAAATTTTCCGGCTTC
>LGVD01034964.1_pt1 | contig 17541 bp, 17 predicted proteins | sample 469861 | NCBI WGS metagenome assembly LGVD01 (sample SAMN03857201, study PRJNA290197) | marine sediment metagenome | biome: ocean floor; feature: cold seep; material: sediment; isolation source: sample #3730, Push core (PC) 16 from cruise R/V Atlantis leg AT-15-68, Alvin... ... | reverse complement strand
GTAATAACAAACCTTCATCTCGGGGTTGTTTTTCAAAATAGCATTACCGATAGCTGTTACCAGATGTGTCTTACCGAGACCAACACCGCCGTATATAAAGAGAGGATTATAGGTAGTTGCAGGATTGTTGGCAACAGCCATGGCGGCAGCACAGGCAAATTGATTAGATGATCCGGGAACAAATTCCTCAAAAGTGTATTTAGAGTTGAGGTTTAATCCGTTATTAGCGGTACGAACAGGTGGTTTGACTGGTGCCGGCGTCGGAGGGGAAGGCTGTGTCAAGGTATTGTTCTGACTCACGGGTGTTACGGTAGCTACTGTGGAGACCTTCCAAATAACACGATAAGGACTCGCGGCAAGTTTGGAGAATATTTCCTGAATAATAGAAGAATAATGGTCTCTCAACCAATCAAGAACAAAACGGTTAGGGACCTCCAGTAGAACCTTATCCTCCTCTACCCCGGCAAACTTGATTGGTTTTATCCAAGTAGCGAAATGTTGTGGGGTGAGAGTTTGTTCCAACTGCTTGAGGGTTTTTTCCCAAAGTCCGTTCATATATTTGATTCAGACTACATAAAAAGAGTGAAAATAACAGGACTGAAGATATAGTTAATCCACAACCCTATAAACAGGTGTGGATAATTAGTGTTGCTGAAGTGCGATGGCTTATTTACGCTATTGTCCTGTGGGAAAATAAGAGTTTTCAAGCTACCAAAGGCCCCTTTTTTTTGCAAGAAATTTTTGGTGGGCGAACGCTTACTTCTGGTTCTGCCGTGGAAGCTTATAATTTTTCTTCTATCTGGATATCGGTGCCCCTTTTGGCGGGAGGGACCTCTCCATTATTAACACCATCAAAAATATAAGGAGGAGGTTTTTCACCTTCGCGCTGTAAGCTATTTCCTTAAAAGGGATTTGATCGTCTAAAAAACCCTTGAAAGATGTGGACGAAAAAGTGGATAACTACGGACAATCAGTCCCCCTGGGAGTTTTCCACAAAACCTGTTTATTTAGACACAGCCTATAACATTTTTCGAGAACAGGCTATTATATTGAATTTTAAAGGATTTAATAGGATACCAACAAATCAACAGGCATCTACTACTATCGACTATCTTTAAAAGAAAAGAATATAAACAACAGACGACTGTTTACAGACGGCGGCATGCGAGTCATGTCGAAAATATAATTTTTATTTAAATAAAGGAAAATTATTTAAATAATTGTGAAAAATCGAATGCCATACCGTTTAACCCAATTAAAATTAACCCTTCATGTTTCCTGCTTGACAAAAAAATTCGAACATGGTTAATAATGCGATTCGTTAAATTTCCTTGTTTCCGTTTCCTGAGGATAAAAATAAGCTACAGAGGAGATAAAAAATGTCCAAAAGAACTTATCAGCCCAGCAGAGTCTGCAGAAAAAGAACTCACGGTTTTCGTGCCCGGATGCAAAGCAAGAATGGTCAATTCGTTATTCGGCGCCGGCGGGCTCGTGGCCGTCATAAGTTGGTCGTAACAATTCCGACCAAATAGTCCAGATATGGGTGGTGGCCTCTATTCTTTTCCTAAAAAGTGTCATCTGCGGAAATCCAGTGATTTTCAGCGGGTTCGCCAGGGAGGAAAACGTCGGCATTCACCCAACTTTATTGTTGTAGTTTTGTATCGATCGAACAGCCTCACTCGTCTTGGACTGACCGTTAGTCGCAAGGTTGGTGGGGCTGTTCAGCGCAATCGCGTTAAACGTCTAGTTCGAGAATTTTTTCGCAACCATTTCAATAGGTTGCCGGTTGGCATTGATATCTCTATTATTGCCAAGATAGGCGCAGCCGAGATTAGCTATGCTCGGATCTGCGAAGAATTGAGATTTTTGGTAGAAAAATAACCAAGGCGATTCTATCATGCTGCAAAAAGCGGTACTCGCTCTTTTGACTTTCTACCAGCGATTTATTTCACCTCTTAAGGCACCTTCCTGTCGTTTCTATCCCAGTTGTTCCTGCTATGCCTTTGAGGCGGTATCCAAATACGGAGTGGCGCAAGGTTTGTTGAAGACCGTTTTCCGTCTCGCACGCTGCCACCCCTTTCATCCTGGTGGCTACGACCCAGTTTAATAGACCTGTTCCAATCGCCATCTGACAAACGGAGATTTTTTTAAATGGAAAACAAGAATATTCTGATTGCCTTTGTCCTTATGCTGGCGGTTTGGGTGGGAGTTAATTTGCTGTTTCCCAAACCAACGCCGCCGCCGGAACAGCAGGTCATGGTTCAATCTCAATCAACTGAAACAGTTCAGGTGTCGCCAAGCTCCACTACCCTTTCGGCCGCACCGACTCTTGCTGGGCAAGCCATATCGGTGCCGCAGCAGGAACGACAAGTTGTCGTTAAGTCCGGGCGTTACGAGGCTGTTTTTAGCTCCGTCGGCGGGCGTTTAAAATCTTTGCAATTACCCGGTTATTCACAGACTACAGCCGATGATTCTTTGCCGGTCTCACTGGTTGACGCTGGGGCTCCCCAACTAGCTACTTTGCGTACCCAGGGGCTCGGGGAATTTGATATTACAGGGGAAGATCTTTACGCTCTTTCTGTCGATGAAGAGCAAATAGTCCTGGCTGCCGGCGAGGAACGGGAGATCGTATTCAGCTCCATATCCCCCCGCGGCCTCAAAGTGGAAAAGATCTATCGGTTAAGAGGTGATTCTTTCGACTTTGACTTGCAGTTGCGAGTGACCAATCTCGGTTCGCAAGCGATTCGTGGCGCCACCAGTTTGAGTCTCGTTCAGCCGTGGGATGAGTCGATGAAGAGCAATCGCTACTCTTTCGTCGGCCCTGCTGTCTATGATGGAGAAAAGGTTCATACCTATGACATTGAAGACCTTGATGAAGAAGCGCCGGTGTATGGTAGCGATTCTGTCTGGACTAGCTTTGAACTCAAATATTTCATGTCCGCCGTTGTCGCCTTGGCTGACGCCGGTGAAAAATTTCGAATCGAGAAAAATGGAGACCTTATTCAGAATAGCATAGAGACTCCTTATGCTATTCTGGCTGCCGGTCAATCCGTCAGCGCCGACTACCTTTGTTTTTTCGGCCCTCGGGACTTGGATATTCTGGAAGCGTCCGGTCATCAACTTGATAAGGCTATTGATTTCGGTTTTTTTGGAATTTTAGCTCGCCCACTTCTAACTGTATTGAAATTCTTTCATAACTATGTCGGCAATTGGGGCATAGCTATCATTCTATTGACTTGTATTATCAAGTTAATTTTCTGGCCACTGACTCAGAAAAGTTACAAGTCCATGAAGGCAATGCAGACCTTGCAGCCGGAAATGCAGAAGCTGCGGGAAAAGTTTAAGAACAACAAGGAGCAGCTTAATAAAGAAATAATGGGGCTCTACAAGACTAAGCGGGTCAATCCCATGGGAGGCTGCCTGCCCATGGTTGTACAGATTCCGGTATTTTTTGCCCTATATAAAGTGCTGCTCGGCACGATCGCCTTGCGTCATGCTCCTTTTGCTTTCTGGCTTCAGGATCTTTCTGTTAAGGACCCCTATTACATAACCCCGATTATTATGGGGGTAACCATGTTTTTCCAACAGAAGATGAGCCCGAGCACCATGGATCCCGCACAGGCTAAAATCTTCATGTTTATGCCAATTATCTTTACCTTTATGTTTCTTAATTTTCCATCAGGCCTGGTACTTTACTGGATGGTCAACAATATATTGACCATTCTTCAGCAGTGGCATGTTAACCGCGAACCTAAAGTGGTTGTCGCCTGATACTGGCCAGGGCATAATTAGCAGTTAATGGTAGATTTGATTTTGGGAGGGAGCATCTGCTGCCTCCCTTTCTTTTAGGTGCTCATAAAAGTGATTATCGATAGTCAGGATACCATTGTCGCCATCGCCACCGCTCCCGGAGAAGGAGGTATAGGTATTGTGCGCCTATCCGGTGCAGGCGCTGAGCAGCTGCTCAAGGAATATTTTATTGCCGCGGGAAGTGAAGCCCTATTGGCTTCTCATCGCCTTTATTATGGCCATTTTCGCCATGCTGCAGGCGAGTTGATCGATGAAGTTATGGCGGTAATCATGCGCGCGCCAAGGTCTTATACCAAAGAAGACGTGGTTGAAGTGCATTGCCACGGGGGCAGCGTCGTGTTACGCCGTATCGTTGACCTGTTTATCGATGGCGGAGCCCGCTTGGCTAGGCCTGGTGAATTTACCTTGAGGGCCTTCCTTAATGGGCGTATAGATCTGGCCCGGGCGGAAGCTGTAATTGATGTAATTCGGTCCCGTTCGGAGGCGGCTTGCCGCGTGGCCCTGGGTCAGATGGAGGGACGCCTTTCTCGACAGATTTACGGGTTTCGGGATAATATTAGCGATCTGCTTGCTGAGGTAGAAGCCGGGATCGATTTCCCCGAAGAAGAGCTACCTCTGGCTGATCGTCAACGGCTTATTACTACTTCTAGTAATATAGAGCAGCAGATGGAAGTCCTTCTGCAATCCTTTGAGTCTGGACGCCTTTTGCGGGATGGTTTATCAATTCTTATTTTTGGTAAACCAAACGTAGGTAAAAGCTCACTAATGAATACATTGTTAGGGGAAGCTCGTACTATTGTTTCCGATATCCCTGGAACAACCAGGGATATCGTGGAAGAGAACCTTGTGCTTAAGGGAATGCCTTTACGACTTATAGATACGGCCGGGGTACGGCAGACTATCGACCCGGTTGAGGTTCAGGGTGTGCAGCGGGCTCAGGCCAAGGTGGCAGGGGTTGATTTGGTCCTGTTGGTGGTTGATGGTAGCCAACCTTTTGATGAAGATGATCGGAAGGCCTTGCAGGCCTGTAATCCTGCACGAACCTTGTTAGTCCTGAATAAACAAGATTTGGGCACCTCTTCTCTGCCTGTTGGGTTTGCTACGCTCCCTGCGGTATCCATTAGTGCCCGAAATGCAGAGGGCGTTGATACCTTGTTGGATAGAGTGGTTAATTTCTTTTCCCGGGATTCAGGCAGCGAGGGAAGGGAAACGACCCTGATCTCCGATCGTCGTCATCGCGAGGCATTGTTGTTGGCACGGAATTCCCTTGAGCTCTTTAGATTGACTGTTAGCAATGAGCAGCCGTCGGAGTTTGGGGCTCTTGAGTTACGAGAGGCATTACAGGCTTTGGGGGAAATTACCGGTGAGACCGCGCCGGAAGATATTTTAGAGAAGATTTTCACTCGTTTCTGTATTGGTAAATAGTAATGTTCCACGTGGAACACTGCTTTGAAGGGGGTTGAGAAATGCTCCACCAGGCATTCTATGTTTAGTTATGGCAAGCAATATGAAGTAATCGTGGTGGGTGCAGGGCATGCTGGTTGTGAAGCCGCCCTAGCGGCCGCGCGTATGGGTTGTCGAACCCTGTTACTTAACCTTAGTCTCGATGCGGTTGCCCAGATGTCTTGTAATCCGGCTATTGGCGGTCTGGCTAAGGGACACCTGGTTAAGGAAATAGATGCCCTGGGTGGTGCTATGGCCAAGTGTATCGATGCCACAGGTATTCAGTTTCGTATTTTGAATACAAAAAAAGGTCCGGCTGTGCGCGCTTCCCGTGCTCAAGCTGACAGGCACCTCTATCAGGCCTGGATGAAACGGTATGTTGAAAATCAACCGTTGATCGACCTTAAACAGGGTGCTGTAGTCGGTCTATTAATGAAAGATAGCCGCCTTGCCGGGGTGAAAACTAGAGAAGGTCTTGAATTTTTAGGTAAGACAGTGGTGTTAACCACCGGAACCTTTATGCGTGGATTGATTCATGTCGGTCTGCAAAACTATCCCGGGGGTAGGGCAGGAGAGCCGCCTTCGGTGGGACTTTCGGATCATTTGAGGAGTCTCGGTTTTCGAGTGGGCCGATTAAAAACCGGCACCCCGCCTCGCATAGACGGTAATACTGTAGATTTTTCCAAGGTTGAACCGCAACCGGGAGATTCGCCGCCCAAGCCGTTTTCCTTTGAGACGGAGCGCATCACTGGACCACAGGTTAGCTGTTATATTACCGGTACCAACCCCCTCACCCATGACATTGTTCGATCCGGACTCGACCGTTCTCCGCTGTATAGTGGAGTTATAGAAGGAATAGGACCGCGCTATTGTCCTTCAATCGAGGACAAAGTGGTGCGGTTCCCGGAAAAGGAATATCATCAAGTGTTCCTTGAACCGGAAGGCCTTAACACTTCTGAGATGTATCCCAATGGATTGCCTACCTCTCTGCCTCCAGATATTCAATTGGCCTTTTTGCGTACTATTCCGGGTTTGGAACAGGTAGAGATTACCAGGCCCGGCTATGCCATCGAATACGACTTTGTTGACCCAATACAACTAAAGCCTTCACTGGAAACCAAGGAGATAGATGGCTTATTTCATGCCGGACAGATCAATGGTACCTCGGGGTACGAGGAGGCAGCCGCACAAGGATTGATTGCAGGGATCAATGCGGCCCTGGCCGTCAAGGGACGGGAGCCTGTGGTGATAGGACGGGAGCAGGGGTATGTAGGGGTGCTTATAGACGATCTGGTGAATCTTGGCACCAAAGAACCCTATAGAATGTTTACCTCTCGTGCTGAATATCGCCTGTTGTTGCGGGAAGATAATGCCGATCAACGTTTAACCCCGTTGGGTCATGGCTTGGGACTGATATCTGATCTTCGCTGGCAGCGATATCAGGAGAAAATGAAGCACTGCGAACAAGGACTGGTGCTTTTAAAAGAAATGCGCATGGGGCCAGGGGACAAGGCTTTGATAAAAGCCCTTGAATTGTCTGAATTAAAAAATGGCCTAAGCCTCGAACATTTACTGCGCAGGCCAGAAATAACTATGAAAAAGCTCTCCGAATTAATTCCGGCTTTGGCAGGTCTTCCTCTCGAGGTCCAGGATCAGTTGGAAACAGGAATTAAATACGAAGGATATATCAAGCGACAGGTCGAGCAGGTCGAACGTTTTAAAAAAACCGAAGAAGTTGTAATTCCCGACGATTTTGACTATGAATCCCTGTGCTCCCTATCGGCTGAGGTGCGGGAAAAATTGCAACGTGTTCGGCCTTTAAATTTGGGTCAAGCCTCACGTATCCCTGGCGTGACGCCGGCTGCGGTCTCCATTTTGGCCGTGCTGCTGCGCAGGGGGCCTAATGACTGATCGTGAAATGTTAGAGGAAATGCTTCAGAAGGTTGAAGTGCGCTTGGCTGCCACGGCCCTCGATGAATTACTCTGGTTCCGTGATGAGTTGTTGCGTTGGAATAAAAAGATCAACTTAACCGCCATCACCGATCCATTCAGCACTCTGGAGAAGCATCTGGTCGATTCCTTGGCCTTATTGCCCCACTTAAGCCAAAAAGGGACCTTGCTCGACATGGGATCTGGTGGTGGTTTTCCTTCCATTCCCCTTAAAATAGCCAGGCCAGCATTAGCTATATGGTCGGTGGATGCTGTCGCAAAAAAAATATCCTTTCAGAAACACGTGGTGCGTACTCTGAAATTGCCGAATTTTACAGCCCTGCATGCACGCCTTGAAGATTTACCTCAGCATAGTACCCTGCCTTCTTTTGACTGGATAGTTAGCAGAGCCTTTTCCTCATTACAGGACATGCTGTCATTGGCGGAACCTCTTCTGGCATTGAACGGACAGGTGATTGCCATGAAGGGAGCGGGGGGCTTGGATGAATTAGTTGATAGTGGAATTACCATAAAAGAGGCTGGTTTTGAGTGCATAAGGACCGAGCAAATGCAGCTTCCTCAGTCGAAGGCGCGGCGCTCTCTGCTGTTTTTTTCCAAGATAGTTTCCTGATCAGTCAGGTTCTCGATAACAACGAGCTGAATTAGCGCCACTGGAGAAAAGAACCCTTCAGTGCGGTAAAAACCTCTCGGATGAGCTAGGTATTCAACACTGATCACCTCCAATGGAAAGATGGAGCGTGGAAGGACCTCCCTTTGGGAAAGCTTAATGGGGATAGTAGGCCACGTTTATTGGGCATAGTGCGAAAACCTGTTGCCTTAAGTGGTATCAGTACCACCGAGGTGAAGGATATAGCTCAACCTTTGTATTTTTTCTTATACCTCCCTCGGCGAATTATGATAGCCTCCTGAAGCATCCGCTGAACAGAAAGGAAGCCTCTATGGCACAGATCATAGCCGTAGCCAACCAAAAGGGCGGGGTAGGGAAAACCACAACAGCGGTTAATCTTGCCGCTTCCCTGGCCGCAGCAGAACAGCCGACCTTGCTCGTCGATCTCGATCCTCAGGCCAATGCCAGTAGCGGCGTAGGTCTCGACCGCAATACGTTGAAATATACGACCTACCACGCCTTGCTGGGCGAGGCCAAATCCAGCGAGATCGTCTGTACTACCCAATTAAACTGCTTGCATATTTTACCGGCCACTGCCGATCTCATCGGGGCTGAAATAGAGCTGGTAGCGGAGCCTGAACGGGAAACCCGTCTGCGCACAAGCCTTTCTGAAATATCCAACAATTACAAATACATAGTGATTGATTGCCCTCCCTCATTAGGGTTGCTGACTATCAATGCATTGACTGCGGCGGATTCGGTATTGNNTACCCTTGCAGTGCGAATATTACGCTATGGAGGGACTCACCCAATTATCTAAGACGATTCGTCTAATCCAGCGTCAACTCAATCCCGCTCTTACTTTGAAAGGGATTTTGCTGACAATGTTTGACCGACGCAATAATTTGTCTCACCAGGTCAGCAAGGAGATTCGGCGACATTATAGCGATCGGGTGTTCAATACGGTTATCCCTCGCAATGTCCGTCTTTCGGAAGCACCCAGTCACGGCTTACCGATATTGCTGTACGATATTGCTTCCACCGGTGCGGTGGCTTATCTGGCTCTGGCAAAAGAAATCATCTCAACGGGGAAATGACATGGCCAAAAGACCGGCTCTCGGCAAAGGTATTGGAGCACTGTTGACTTCGGCAAGCGATGATCACGGTCGCAAGTATTTTCTCTGTCCCATAGAGGAGTTGCGACCCCACGACCAGCAGCCGCGTAAGTATTTTGATGACTCCAAGATGAACGAATTGGTCGCCTCGGTGCGCGAAAAAGGCATTATTCAGCCTCTGGTGGTCCGCCGTCTGGAGGACCATTATCAGATCATCGCCGGGGAGCGTCGTTGGCGGGCGGCGCAAAAGGCCTCCCTGCATGAAGTGCCGGTGGTTATTCAGGATGTCAGCGAAGATATAGCCTATGAAATGGCCATTATCGAAAATATTCAACGGGAAGATCTGAATCCCATTGAAGAAGCTGAAGCCTATAGCCAGTTGATTGAGCGCTTTCAACTGACCCAGGAGGAAGCTGCCAAACGGGTCGGCAAAGATCGTTCCTCGGTAGCCAACGCCATGCGGCTATTGCGCCTGCCGAGTGTTATTCAAGAGGATGTGGTTAACGGCATGCTTTCCATGGGCCATGCCCGAGCCCTCCTCTCTCTGGAGGACGAACAGGACATCCTTGAGGCCCGGGAGCAGCTGTTACACAAAAAGCTCTCGGTGCGGGAGACTGAAGCACTGGTTCGAAAGATCAAGAACTTTGCGCTGCAACCGAAGAAACCCGGAAAACCGCAACCCGATCCCGAATTGCAGCATTTGGCCGAAGAATTGCAAAGATCCCTTGGCACTCATGTGTCGATCCATTCAAAGAAAAAGGGCGGAAAGATCGAAATTAGCTACTTTTCTGCTGATGACTTGGATCGTCTGTTGGAATTACTGGGAGTTTCCTGAGGAATTGTCGGCATGAAGGGGAGGAAGGACAAAAAAGATATGCGCAAAGATGCGGCAGCGGATAAAATTAAAGCGTTTTTAGGAACTGGTAGTCAATTTGAGGGGACCCTGGTCTTCGAGGATATCGTTCGTATGGACGGATCCTTCAGCGGTAAAATCACCTCGAAGGACACCTTGATCGTCGGCGAGACAGCTCATATCGAGGCTGATATCACCGTCGGAACCCTGATTCTCAGCGGACGTTTCAAGGGACAAATTACCGCCAACCTTCGAGTAGAGTTGCGTGCGCCGGCTCAAGTGGAAGGGGCTATCAACACTCCGTCTCTGGTTGTCGAAGAGGGAGTGTTACTGAACAGTACCGTCACCATGGGGCAAGCACAACCTCTCTCGACAGCAAGTATCACTGACTAACTAGTCATGGAAATAAGCATTTATCGAAAAAGGGATTGACAAGGGTCAGTCGCCTATTGTTATATTTGCGGTCGCTGTGCGGGTTGTTTACACCTCTGCGTGATTTTAGAGGTCTGTCTTGTGCCAGGCCGAACCAGCTGGATTAGAAAACCAAGGTTGAGCCCAAATGATTTTCGAATTACTTTTAGGTTTTGAGGTGTTGCTGTGATCAAGGTTGACTGGACCATATTTTTGCAAGCCGCCAACTTCTTTATTTTGATGGGAGTGCTGCATCTGATCTTGTTCCGACCGCTGGGCAACATCATGCAGCGCCGTCGCGATGAAATTGAGGGCAATCTGCAGCAGGCCGGGTCCCTTGAAGAACGATTGAATAAGGGGCTGGCGGCCTATCAGGAAAAACTTCAGCAGGCTAAGATGGAGATCGGCAGCCAACGTAAACAACTTATTCAGGACCTGACTACAGAGGCTGCACGGATGCTCGGCGTGGCTAATGAACAGGCTGCCGCCGAACTAAAGACTATCAAGGACCGTGTGGTGGGTGAAAAGAAGCAGGCCCTGGTTGAGTTGAAAATCCAGGCTGAGCCCTTGGCTGCCAGAATTGCTCAGAAGGTTGTGGGGAGGGCGCTTTGAGAGCCAGATTAAAAAGCAAGGTTGGCAGAACGGTTACGACTGCAGCGGCATTAGGCCTGGTCTTGGTTCTGGCCGGTGCGGCCTTTGCCTCTAGTGATGGGCATGGTGCGGACAGCGGTGTTTTGCTGAAGGACTTTCTTTATCGATGCCTGAACTTCGCTATCGTGTTCGGCGGCCTTGGCTACGTTTTGGCCAAGCCTCTGCGTAAGGGGCTGGGAGAGAGGCGAGCCAAGCTGATCGAAACCCTTCAGCAGGCCAACAGAGCTCGCCAATCAGCCGAAGCCAAAGTGGCCGAATACGAACGTAAGTTGGCCGACAGTGATCGTGAAATAGCCGAACTGTTGGCCCAGGCCAAAGAGGAAAACAGTCGCGAAAGGGTCAGTATTCTGGCCGAAGCCCAAGCCGCAGCCGATACGGTGGGCAAGGAAGCTCGGCAGTGCGCCGATCGGGAAATCGAACGGGCCCGGCAAGAATTGCGTGCCGAAACGGCACAGATGGCCATAAGCATGGCCGAAGAACGGTTGCGCCAGGAAATCACCAGCGAGGATCGTGCTCGGCTGATGACGGAAAACCTGCAGCAGATGGAGAATCAATCGTGAGCGTCAGTGTAATATCCAAACGATATTCCAGGGCCTTGGTGCAGTTGGGCCAGGAGCGGAACCTGCTGGATCAGTTCCGGGAAGAACTCGGGCGTCTGGTAAAGGCCTTTGCTGTGGAGAAACGGCTGGCGATGTTGCTGCAAAGCCCGTCCTTGCCAAAAGAAAAAAAAGTAGGGGTTCTGGCTGGCCTGGTGGCGCTACTCGAACTGTCCGGCGAAATAAGCAACTTTCTCGGCTTGTTGCAGAGCAAGAATCGACTGCGTTATCTGCAACAGATCGAGGAGGAATTTGGTCGCCAGGCGGATGAAGCTTCGGGTTTGCAGCGGGTTCAGGTCAATAGCGCGGTCGCTCTTCAGGATGGCGAGCGCAAGGCGCTGATCGCCTCACTAGCGGCACGCAGTGGGCAAGAGATTGTACTGGAAGAGCATTGCGATCCAGCTTTGATCGGTGGATTACAGGTAGAGGTGGACGGGCAGATGCTCGATGGAACGGTGCGTACGCAATTGCAGAGGATTGCAAAGACCATAACAGAGGGTGAATAATTCTCATGGAAATTAGAGCAGAAGAGATCTGTAATATCATCAAACAACAGATCGAGAATTTTGATCGCGAAGTAGAAGTCAGCGAGATGGGCACCATCATCTCCGTCGGTGACGGTATCGCTCGTATCTATGGCCTCGACAATGCCATGGCCGGTGAGTTGCTGGAATTTCCCGGTGAGTTGATGGGCATGGTCCTCAACCTTGAGGAAGACAACGTCGGGGCGGCGATCTTCGGCGATGCTCATCACATCAAGGAAGGGGACACGGTCAAGCGCACCGGTCGTATCGTTGAGGTTCCCGTCGGCGAGGAACTCATCGGGCGGGTGGTCAACGGAATCGGCCAGCCTATCGATGGCCTCGGCCCCATTGCTACCGACAAGACCAGTCAGGTGGAGGTCAAGGCACCGGGTATCGTGACTCGCAAGTCGGTCCATGAGCCGCTACAGACGGGTCTCAAGGCCGTCGATGCCCTGGTCCCCATCGGCCGCGGCCAGCGCGAGTTGATCATCGGTGACCGTCAGACCGGCAAGACCGCCCTGGCCCTCGATACCATCATCAACCAGAAGGGCCAGAACATCGTCTGTATCTACGTCGCCATTGGCCAGAAGTGCTCTACCGTGGCCCAGGTGGTAGATAAGCTGCGCCAGCACGGCGCCATGGACTACACCATGGTTGTCTCAGCCAGCGCCGCCGATCCGGCCCCACTACAGTTCATCGCCCCCTACACCGGGGTCACCATGGGCGAATATTTCCGCGACAACGGCAAGCACGCCCTGATTGTCTACGATGATCTCTCCAAGCACGCTGTGGCTTACCGCCAGCTCTCGCTGTTGCTCCGCCGGCCGCCGGGTCGCGAGGCTTTCCCGGGCGACGTCTTTTATGTGCACAGCCGGTTGCTGGAGCGGGCCGCCAAGCTTACAGATGAACTCGGCGGGGGCAGTCTGACCGCCCTGCCGATCATCGAAACTCAGGCCGGCGATGTTTCCGCTTACATCCCGACCAACGTTATTTCGATTACCGATGGGCAGATCTTCCTTGAAACGGATCTGTTTTATTCCGGGGTTCGACCGGCCATCAACGTCGGTTTGTCCGTATCTCGCGTTGGCGGCAGCGCCCAGGTCAAAGCTATGAAGCAGGTGGCCGGAACTTTGCGCTTGGCTCTTGCCCAGTACCGGGAAATGGCGGCCTTTGCCCAGTTCGGCTCGGACCTCGATGTGGAGACCCAAAAGCAGCTTCATCGTGGTGCCCGTCTGGTAGAAATTCTCAAGCAGCCCCAGTATAAGCCTCTATCAGTGGAAAAACAGGCATTGATCATCTTCGCCGCTAACCACGGTTACCTGGATGATTATCCGCTGGGTACCCTGCGTCGCTACGAGGAAGACCTTTATGCCTTTGTTGAAAACCGCCACCCGGCGATACTCGACCAGGTGCGGGAGAAGAAGGCCATAGACAGTGATCTGCAAGCATTGATCAATAGCGCTCTGGATGAATTAAAGAATGAGTTTGTGGCCTGAGCAAGGCAGAAGGCAATAGGCGATGGCGAACCTGAAGGTCATTAAAAAACGCATCAGCTCAGTTAAGAGCACCCAGCAGATCACCCGGGCCATGAAGATGGTAGCTGCGGCGCGTTTCCGTAAGGCCAATGCTGCCGTAGTAGCGGCCCGGCCCTACTCGGACAAGCTACATGAGGTGCTTTCCAGCTTGGCCCTGCGCGAAGAGCGAAAGGTGCATCCCCTGCTGGCCCGTCGGGGCAGTAAGAAAAAAGCTCTGCTGCTGGTGTTGACTTCCGACCGCGGTCTTTGCGGTGGATTCAACGTCAATATCACCAAGGCTTCCGAGGCATTTGTTAACGACGAAACCACTGGGTTTGAGTCCTATGATCTGATGGTGATCGGTCGCAAGGGAAAGGAACACTTTGCCCGCCGGCCAGTCTATAATGTCATCAAGAACCATGAGGGGGTAACCAGCCAGGCTTCTTACGGTGTTGCCTCTTTGCTTGGCCAGGAAGTAGTGACCGGTTACAGCGAGGGAGTCTACGATGGGGTTTTTGTGGTTTATAACGCCTTTCGTAGTGCCCTCTGTCAAGAAACGACCGTGAACCAACTGCTGCCCATCGTGCCGCGGAAAGTGTTGGAAGATACGGTGGTTACGAGTTACGTCTATGAGCCGGATCGTGGCGAGGTGCTGAATTCGATTCTGCCTAAGTATGTCGAGGTGCAGATCTACCGGGCCTTTGTCGAATCATTGGCCTCCGAGCATGGCGCTCGCATGAGTGCCATGGAAAGCGCCACTCAGAACGCCTCGGATATGATCAACAGTTTGACCTTGCAGTATAATCGGGCGCGGCAGGCGGTGATCACCAAGGAATTGACGGAAATTATCTCAGGCGCGGAATCGATATAATAAGTTTACCCGCAACCGCGCTCGCGGTGGGAATTAGGAGGAAGAGTTCATCATGAATACAGGCAAAGTCTCCCAGGTAATCGGCCCGGTGGTTGATGTCGAATTTCCCGACGGTCAACTGCCCGAGATCTATCACGCCCTTAAGATTAGCAATCCTTCCCTTGGCGACGAGGAATGGAACTTGGTGGTGGAGGTCGCTCAGCACCTCGGTGAGAATATCGTGCGCACCATTGCCATGGACGGTACCGACGGCTTGGTACGCGGCCAGAAAGTTCTCGATACGGGCCGTCAGATCACCATGCCCGTCGGCCGCGGCACTCTGGGACGGATTCTCAATGTCATCGGCGATCCGGTGGACGAGATGGGACCGGTAGAATGTGACGATCAGTGGGAAATTCATCGCCCGGCCCCCGAGTTTGTCGAACAGTCGACTAATGTTGAGGCCTTCGAGACCGGTATCAAGGTTGTGGATCTTCTGGCCCCCTATGCCCGTGGCGGCAAGATCGGACTGTTTGGCGGCGCCGGGGTTTGCAAGACCGTTCTGATCATGGAGTTGATTCATAATATCGCCAAGCAGCACGGCGGTTATTCGGTTTTTGCCGGGGTCGGCGAGCGGACTCGTGAGGGTAACGACCTGTGGCACGAAATGAAGGAATCGGCGGTACTTGACAAGACCACTCTGGTTTACGGTCAGATGAATGAGCCGCCGGGAGCCCGTGCTCGGGTCGCCCTGTCGGCTTTGACTGTAGCCGAATATTTCCGTGATGAGCAGAATCAGGATGTGTTGCTCTTTGTTGACAACATCTTCCGTTTCACCCAGGCCGGTTCCGAGGTCTCGGCCCTCCTTGGCCGTATTCCATCTGCTGTTGGCTATCAGCCGACCCTGTCTACAGAGATGGGCGAGCTGCAGGAGCGTATCACCACCACCAAGAACGGCTCCATCACTTCGGTTCAGGCCATCTACGTGCCGGCGGACGATTTGACTGACCCGGCTCCGGCGACCACCTTTGCCCACCTTGACGCGACCACGGTTCTCTCCAGGCAGATCGCTGAGCTTGGTATCTACCCTGCCGTGGATCCTCTTGACTCTACCAGTCGTATCCTTGATCCGCAGGTGGTCGGCGAAGAGCACTATCAGGTGGCTCGCGACGTGCAGTATGTTTTGCAGCGCTACAAAGATCTGCAGGACATAATCGCTATTCTTGGTATGGACGAATTGTCCGAAGAGGACAAGCAGGCTGTAGGTCGAGCCCGCAGAATTCAGAAGTTCCTGTCCCAGCCCTTTCATGTGGCCGAGATCTTTACCGGCACCCCTGGTAAGTACGTCCAGCTTGAAGAGACCATCCGTGGCTTCAAGGAAATTGTCGAAGGTAAACACGACAGCGTCCCCGAGCAGGCCTTTTATATGGTTGGAACAATTGAGGAAGTGCTGGAAAATGCCGCGCGGATGGCCGGCTAAGCCGGTTAGGCCTTAGCCCAGGAGAAGCAGCGAATGGCGCAGAAATTAACTTTAGAACTGGTCACCCCGGCCAAGCAGGTGCTTTCGGAAGCCGTGGATGAAATCACCGCGCCCGGGACCATGGGGCAGTTCGGCATATTGCCGGGGCATACCCCGCTGTTGACCACCCTGGAGGTCGGGGAGCTCAGCTACCGCAAAGGCGATGAGACCTTCTATATGGCGGTCAACTGGGGCTATGTGGAGATCGAGGAAGACCGGGTTATTATTCTTGTAGAGACGGCCGAGAGCGAAGACGAAATCTGTCTGGAGCGGGCCAGGGCAGCCCTGGGCCGCGCCGAGCAGGCGCTGGCCGAGACCTCCGCCGAAGAAAAGGAATATCGGATCATGCAACAGGCTTTGTCCCGGGCCATGGCCAGGATTCAGGTAGCGAGCCGCAAGGGGCGCTAAAGGAACCACATATTCAGTAGCAATAAAAACGGCGGCCCTTTGAGGTCGCCTTTTTTATTGCTGAATCCTTGAGCCGAGTGTAGGGCCTCTGCTACCATGGAAACCTATGATTCGTAGCATTATCCATCTCGATCTCGATGCCTTCTATGCTTCCGTCGAACAGCACGATGAACCGCAACTGCGCGGCCGACCGGTGCTGGTTGGAGGGCGCTCCGGGCGTGGTGTGGTCTGTGCCTGTTCCTATGAGGCACGGCGCTATGGTATTCATTCCGCGATGCCCATGGCCAAAGCCCTTCGACTCTGCCCGGCGGCCGTGGTGCGTCCAGTGCGGATGGAACGCTACCGAGAGTTTTCCCGGCGCGTGTTCGCCATCTTCGCCCGCTTTACCGATCGCATCGAACCCCTCTCTCTAGACGAGGCCTTTCTCGATGTCAGCGGATGTGAACGCCTTTTCGGCACACCGGCGCAGATTTCCGCTCAGATCAAGACCGCGGTGCGGCAGGAGACCGGTCTGACCATCAGTGCCGGTGTGGCAGCGAATAAATTTCTGGCCAAGCTGGCCTCTGACCATGAGAAGCCCGACGGCCTCTATGTGGTTCCAGATCCGCCCGAAAGTTTTTTACTGCCTCTGCCCCTTAAGCGGCTCTGGGGGGTCGGACCCGTTACCTGCCAGCGCCTGGAAAAGCAGGGTCTGCGCACCGTTGCCGATTTGCGCCAACTCAGTGAAGCCCGCCTGGAACAGCTTTTCCACAGTGCGGGCCGGCAGCTATACCGACTGGCCCGGGGCGAGGATTCGCGGCCGGTGGTGGTAGGCAGTGCAGCTCATTCCATCGGTCATGAGGATACCTTCGATCATGACCTGCAGGATCCGCTGGAGCTGCACCGGTCGCTGCTTGATCTGGCCGAGCGGGTGGCAACCCGACTGCGGAGCAAGAGTCTGCTGGGCAGCGTGGTTCAGCTCAAGGTTCGCTATGAAGACTTCTCCACGGTTACCCGTCGCCGAACCGTTGAACCGCCCCTCGATTCGGCCCTGGCTATCCTTCAGGTGGCAGAGGACCTTCTGCTTCGTACCGACGCGGGGCAGAGGCCTGTACGGCTGCTCGGTATCAGCCTCAGCCAGCTGCAGGAGGGACACGAGGTTCAGGGTGAGCTGTTTGGGGTAGAACAGAGAAACAGGTTGTCTGCCCTCGATGGTGCGGTGGACCAGTTACGGCTGCGATACGGGACTAAGGGGGGGCAGAGAGCTAGTTTGATGCCTGGGACCAGGGACGAATCAGCGCCGAAAACGGG
>LGVD01009872.1_pt1 | contig 17980 bp, 11 predicted proteins | sample 469861 | NCBI WGS metagenome assembly LGVD01 (sample SAMN03857201, study PRJNA290197) | marine sediment metagenome | biome: ocean floor; feature: cold seep; material: sediment; isolation source: sample #3730, Push core (PC) 16 from cruise R/V Atlantis leg AT-15-68, Alvin... ... | reverse complement strand
TGATAGGCAATGAAAGTACCACGGTCGGTGATGGTGTAGCCCTGGAGTTCGTTAGCCATGGTGATGACTTTACCCATGCCCTGGCCTGCTTCAACGTACCAGTCACCGGCAGGAGTAACACCGGCTTCTTTCCAAAGGAATTTTTCTTTGGTGTGGGTACCGGAGTCGTCACCGCGAGAAATGAACTTGGCCTTGGCGAAAGCAAGCTTTTCAAAAGCTTCGGTAGCGGTCTTGGCTGATTTAATGCCGGCCGGGTCGTTTTTCGGGCCGATGACGACAAAGTCGTTGTACATAACGTCGCGGCGGTTAACGCCGTTGCCGTCGGCAACGAACTTGTCTTCTTTGGAACGGGCATGGACCATGGTCACGTCCACGTCGCCGGCGACAGCCAGCTTAATCGCCTTGCCGGTACCGACAGCGATAACGTCGACCTTGCAGTCGTACTTTTGCTCGAAGGCGGGCAGAAGAGCGTCGAGCAAACCGGAGTTATCCGTCGAGGTGGTGGTCGACAACTTCAGGTGCTCAACAGCCAGGACGCCGGTGCAGAAAAAGGCCAACAGGGTCAGCGTGACGAGAGACAGACGAAAGATCGATTTCATAAGCTGTGTTCCTCCTCATTTGTGTTGAGATTGATGAGGCCGGGCTATGTTGACGCCCCGACATTGGCTTTATTGATTGGCTATGTATCCACTTATATAACAACTGGTCATTTCTTGGCAAGTCGGTACTAGCTTCGATTGATTCCTTTTTGTTCAAAGAGGGAATATCATAAAAAAAGGCCTCCACCGTTTGGTGAAGGCCTTTTTCTTATTGCATGTCATGCATGGGTCAGTGCTTCGGACCACGCTTCAGATGAACAAGCTCGGCGCCGAGTTCCTCGGCGATCTGCTTCAGCTCGCTCATACGCATGTGCTTGCCGTACACTTTGAGGTTAACATCAGCAACGGCCCCGACAAGGTAACGAGGGTTTTTCGAGCCGTCTACAAACTTCTTGCGTTCCCGATAAAAAATTTTACCTGCCATGATGTCCTCCTACTGCTTAGGTGTACCGCTCTGAATAGCGGTAGATACAGTTACTTTTAAATTTTAACACAAAGTTGCTGCAGGAGTTCAACGGGCCGAAGTTTAGTCGCACCCTTTGGTGGGATTGCAATGTACCGGGATAACGTCGTATGGTTGTGTATCAGATGTTGCATTGACTGGATCCTTGCTAAGTATTGGATCTCTCTACTACCAATGAATACATAAGCAAGGAGCCCCTTTTGCCTCAGCCCGACTATTTGCAGCTCCTCGACCATCTCTATGATGGCCTCTATTTTGTCGATCCGCAGCGAAAGATTACTTTTTGGAATCGTACGGCTGAGCAGATTACCGGCTATACCGCCGACGAGGTGATCGGCAGCCACTGCTACGATAATATCCTTAATCATGTCGATGCTGAAGGAAACGCTCTGTGTGAAAACGGTTGTCCCTTGGCCAAGGCGATGGAGGCCAATGCCAGCATCGAGTCCGAAGTCTATCTGCGTCACAAACATGGGCACAGGGTGCCCGTGGCCGTACGAATCCGCCCCTTGCCAGGGGCCGAGGGTCAGGTCATGGGTGGTATTGAACTTTTTCAGGACCTTAGCGAAAAGACCGGCGTGCTGCTGCAGTTGGAGGAATTACGGCAACTGGCTCTGGTCGATGGTCTGACCGGACTGGCCAACCGCAGCTATTTCGAGCGGGAGATGGAAAATCATCTGCAGGAGCAGGCTCGTTATGGCTGGCCTTTTGGTCTGTTGTTTATTGATATCGACAATTTCAAGCAGATCAATGACAGTTACGGACACGGTTTTGGCGATCAGGTGCTGCAGATGGTGGCCAGAAATCTCAAACATATCTGTCGGCCTTTTGATGTGTTCGGTCGTTGGGGTGGTGAAGAGTTTATCGGACTCGTGCGCAATATTGAAGGGCCAGAGCTGATGGCCATCGGCGAGCGGCTGCGTATGCTGGTCGAAAATTCCCAGCTGCAACAGGATGGTGGTCCCGTGGGGGTTACGGTTTCTGTTGGTGCGACTTTGGCCCGAGTCGGCGATACTTTGTCCGGCCTGGTCAAACGGGCCGACGGGCTTATGTATCGAAGTAAAAACAGGGGCAAAAACTGTCTGACCAGTGATCTTTGACCGACAGCGATTGCTTTCTGCTGCCAACCACCTAATGAAACAGCCCTGCCGATGATAGTCTTCGGTAGGGCTGTTTCGTTTAATAGGTGAAAAGTCGGAGGTCAGTAGAGAACGACCCGATTACGCCCCTCTTTTTTTGCCCGGTACATGGCCTGGTCGGCCTGTTTCATCAGCTCCTCGATGGTACTGTCCGGGCCATTAAAGAGGGAAACGCCGATGCTGACGGTGATGGAAAATGTTTCGTTGATCTGCTCCATCGGCATGGCTGCTATGGAGGTGCGCAGGCGATCCGCGGTCAGCAGGGCATCGTTCCGGCTGGTCTGTGGCAATAGGGCGGCGAATTCTTCGCCGCCGAGACGGGCGAAAACGTCGGTTTCCCGTAGCACTATACGGCAGCGTTCGGTCAGGCTTTTTAGCACCTCGTCGCCGATATCATGACCATAGGTGTCGTTGATCAGCTTGAAAAAGTCGATGTCGAGTATTAGCAGACAGAATTGGGTTCCGTAACGGAGACTACGGGCCAGCTCCTCCTTGCCGCGGCTGATGAAATAGCGCCGGTTCCAGGCACCGGTCAGGGAATCGGTGATGGCCAGGTTACGCAGCTCGTTCTCTATGCGCTTACGCTCCGAGATGTCGCGGCAGATACTGAGAATGGCCGGTAGACCGTCGTATTCGGTGCGTCGGGCGTTGGTCCAGACCAGCAGGTCCCGGCCGTCCTTGGCCCGATGATGGGCTTCGAAGGAGACGTGGCCATCTTTCTCGATCTTGTCCAGCAGTTGCGGTGCGCTGATGGCCGTGTGGGTCTTTTTGAATTGGTCCATTGGCATGCGCAGCAGCTCTTCGCGGCTGTAGCCGAGGCGTTCGCAGGCCACCCGGTTGACGTCCAGCAAGCGTTCGGAAAAGTCGTGAACGAACACCGCGTCGCCGGCCGAATCGAAAAAGGTCCGGTACTTTCGCACCGAGGATTTGAGTGCTTCCTGCATTAGTTTGCTGTCGGTGATATCACGCAGGGTGGCAAAAATTTCCTGACGCTCCAGATCTGCGCTGGCATTCCAGACTACCCATTTATAGCGTCCGTTCTTGCAGCGCAGCCGGTATTCGCAGGCGCCGGTCTGCTGCCTCAGCAGCAGTCTCTCTTCCGCCTCGACGGCGATCTGTTGATCCTTCGGGTGAACCAGATCCAGCCACGGTGTGTTGAGCAGTTCGGCGACACTCCAGCCGAGGGTGCGGGTCCATGAAGGATTGAGGTCCTTGAAGCAGCCGTCCACGCCGATGAAACACAGCATGTCGAAAGAAGCTTCAAAAATGCGCTGACGATCGTCCACTGCCAGCTTGCCTTCGGTGATATCCCGGATATTGGCCGCAACGTGACAGATGTGTCCCTCCGGGGCCGGCACCGGATGAAAGGTGATGGCGCACAGCCGGCGCCCGCCGGTAGGGAAGGTGATCCAGCGCTCGTAACGCACCGTTTCGCCGTTAAAGGCCTCAACCAGGTGGGGGCGAATATAGCGTTCGAAGTCCTCTTCGCCGAACAGTTCGGCCACGGGCCGATCGATAATCTCCTGGGGCTGGCGGGAAAAGGCCTGCAGATAGCTGTCGTTGACCACCCGAAAGACGTAATCGCCGTCGACCAGGGCGATCAGATCCGGTGTGGAAGAAACGATCCCCTTGTAATTCTGCAGTTCTCGGTTGGCCTGGCGTAGTAGACGGGTGCGCTGGTCGATCTTCTCTTCCAGTTCAACATTAGCCCGATGCAGGGCCGCCTCCGCCCGTTTGCGTTTAATGATGTTCCACATCCCCTCCATGATCAGCGACAGTTGCTGGACATCCTGCTCGGTATAGGTGTCCGGCTTATTGCCGACGCCGGCCATCGCCACGATCCGGCCGTCATCGAACAGCGGCAGGCTCATATGGCGCCGCACCGCTATATGGCCCTCGGGCAGCTCTCGCCGCTGGGGATTGGCAGGGTAGTCGTTGGTGATGATCGGCCGTCGCCGCCGCACCGCCTCGCCCAACAGGCCGATTTCCGCTACTTTGAGGGATTCGAGAGGGTTGTCGACCCGGCACTGTTCCATGACGTTTCTGGACCAGGCCTGGAGAGTCAGTTCCGTTTCGTCTTCGTTGACAAAGTAGATATAGCCGATACGACTGTCGGTAGCCTGTAGACCGGCTTCCAGGGCGAAGTCGAGGATCTTTTGCTCAGGCTCGTGAATCATTTGGGTCAGACGACGCAGGGTTTCAAAGCGTCGCTGGTTGAGTTCGATTTCCAGCCGGGCACTCTGCAATTCAGCTTCTTTGTTCGGGGCGGTGGTGCCGGGACAATTATGGTCTTTGTCGCCTTCGGTTACAGCTTGTTGATTCGACGCCGCTATTTTTTCTTGGGCGGCGGTCGAGCCAGCCAGGTGTTGCAATCGAGTTTTCTTCACATCGGGAGCCATAGATATCCTTTGGCTTGAAGTTTTGTGCGCTACTCGAATATACAGGATGAATCTTGCGGCAAAACCTGACCAAGCCTGTGGCGGAAATTATCGAAACCTATTGTAACGACAATGGCTTGCGGACCAAAGTAAAAAAAGCACCTATTGCAAGATCAATTATATCGACTTGGTTTGTTTAGCCGTTTTGCTGACAAATCTTGTGGTTTGACAACCATCGAAGTATGTGTCCAGAGAGCACTTATGGGACAAAATTGGCACGCAAGCATATTTGCTCCAGCCAATAATGGCAGGAAACAGGTTTTTAAGTGATTGGCGACGGCACATAAAGTCCGAACATGGTAAGCGATAGTTAATTAGTTTGGTGGAAACGACCTGTTTTTCCCGTTATTTAATTAAGTTGTTTAAACTTAACGTAAGGCCGAGGGAAGAACTCTGAAATTCTCACGTTAATTAAAAGGCAACAATTTTTCGCAAGGGGTTTGCGCCAGGCCCCCGCCGGATCTCTATGGCTGAAACCAAAATTGGCAGTTCACTGCCAGAATTTTGAGATTTTGGCAGTGAGAGGCCAGGAGGTTTGGCTGGGGTTTAGGAAGTACTTGCACCGGTCAGACGACTTTCCTGTCGCTTCATTGCCCGCTCCGGCAACTATTTCAAATGGCATAGGAACTGAATGTGTGGAAGAAGAGGGGGCAGGTGGAGGAGTTAAGCGCCTATTCAATCCGCTGGCCTCAGCTTTGTGTTGCGATGGAGTTACAGTCGTTGATCGTGGGCAAGCTCGCTGGCGACAATAAGAAGGGCGCTGCGCTGGCCAACAGGGCAGCGATGGCATGGGTCGGCAGGGGCTTGCTGAACAGATATCCCTGCATTTCGTCGCACTGGTGCTCAACCAGAAAGTGGTGTTGTTCGGAAGTTTCGACCCCTTCGGCCACCACGCGTAGACCCAGTCCTTGAGCCATGGCGAGGATGGTGCGGACAATGGCCGTATCGTTTTCGTCCACCAACAAGCCGTTGACAAAGGAACGGTCGATTTTTATTTCGTCGATGGGAAAGCGCTTCAGGTAGCTCAGGGAAGAATAACCGGTTCCGAAGTCGTCCAGGGAGATCCGCAGTCCCAACTCTTTAAGCTTGTTCAATTTGGCAATGTGGCCTTCTACGTTCTCCATCAGGACGCTCTCGGTCAGTTCCAGACCCAGGTACCGGGGGGCGAGACCGGTATCGACAAGGATCTGCTCGACGCTTGACAAGAAATCGTTTTCCAGAAATTGCTTGCCGGAGATGTTGACCCAGACCCGTACCGGAGGAAATCCCTGCTCCAGCCAGATTCTGGTGGTACGACAGGCTGTTTCCAGAATCCACCGGCCCACATCCTTGATCCAGCCCGTTTCTTCCAAAATAGGCACGAACTGGTCGGGGGAGACCGGACCAATCCCCTCGGGTGTCCAGCGCAGTAAAGCTTCCAGACCGATAATGCGGCCGGACGTTGCATCGACTCGCGGCTGATAGTGGAGAAAAAATTCCTGATCAATGACCGCTTTGCAGAGCAGTTTTTCCATCTGCAAACGTTTTTGAATCTGTTCCTGCATGCAGGGGGTGAAAAAGGCGAAACTGTTTCTGCCTGAATCTTTGCTGTTGTACATGGCGGTGTCGGCTTTTTTGAGCAACTCTTCGGCACTGGTGCCGTCATCGGGAAAGAAGGCGATGCCCAAGCTGAAGGTGATCAGCAACTGACTACCGTCGATAACGAAGGGCTTCTCGAAAGCCTGCTCCAGGGATTTGACTACCCGAAGTACGCTCATTGTGTCCTTAACGTCGTTCAGAATCACGACGAATTCATCCCCGTAGAGGCGTCCTACCGTGTCCGTGTCGCGTACGGCCTCGGACAATCGGCGGGCCACTTCCTTGAGCAGGATATTGCCGCCGGGATGGCCCAGGCTATCGTTGACGGTTTTGAACTTGTCCAGATCGAGAAACATCACCGCAAGGCGTTGGTCATGGCGCTGTTCGAAAGCGATGGACTGCTTCAACCGGTCAATAATCAAACTGCGATTGGGAAGCCCGGTGAGACCATCGAAGCTGGCCTGTTGCACCAACTGCTCCTCAATAGCTTTGCGCTCGGTGATGTCGCGAATGACCGCCAGCACGAAACGTTCGTTGCCGAGATGGCCTTCGGAGAGGGATAGCTCGATGGGAAAGGCCTCCCCGTTGCGGTGCACACCCTGCAGCTCAAGGGTCTTGCCGACAGCGACGGGGGACTTAGCACCGGAGAAAAAGCCGCTGATGTAATGGCCATGCTTCGACCGGTACTCGGCGGGCATCAGATGCTCAACCGGGGCATTTAACATCTCCCCTTTGGTGCGGCCGAAGATCTTTTCCGCCCCGGGATTGAACAGAGAGATTCGGCCCTGATGGTTGATGGCCACCATGGCATCCTTGCTCGATTCGACCACCGTTCGAAACAGCATTTCGCTCTTGCGTAGAGCTGCCTCGGCCTGTTTAATCTCGGTGATGTCCCAGAACACCTCGAGCACCCCGGTTGGCTGGTGCTGCTGATCCCATTCGACAACGTGGGAGGAGGTCTTAAAGATATGCTCCTGGCCGTCGTTAAGGGGCAGGGAGAGGATATGCTGGTGGGTGTTGCCGTCGGCAAGGGCAGCTTTGGTGGGGCAGGAAGAAGCTTTGAAACCGCCCACATCCATTTCGTAGAGTGCGCAGCATTTTTTGCTGAGCAGCGGTTCGCCAAAGATCTTATGCGCCGCTTCGTTAGCCCAAAGGATATTGAGGTCCCTGTCTACTACGCGAATCGGGTCGTTGATTGAGTGGAGGATCGTCTGCAGTTTTTGTTCACTTTCTTTAAGCGCTTGGTCCGCCTGAACCCGGAGGGTGACATCGCAGATCTGCTCGGCGACCGAGCAAACCCGGCCCTTTTCATCAAAGATCGGGAAACAGCGAATCTCCAGATAGCCGATCCTGGGATTGTGTTTGATCTGGGTTATCGGTTGGCCGGTGCGGAAGACCTCCTGTGCATGGCAGGGGTCACAGGGGCCGCGCTGGTCAGGGTAAAAGGCTTCATGACAATGGATGCCGCTGTGGCGGCGTTCCTCGGGCACCTTGGAGTAGCAGCCCTGCCAATTGCAGTATTGAATGCGCAGGTCCCGGTCAAGGACCACCAGAAAATCGGGAATGTTCTGGAAAAGGTCGTAGACAGGTTCGTATTGCCAGCGTAGATCGCCCAGCTCTGTTTGGACTTTGCGCAGCCGTAATTCGTTGAGATAAATGACCAGAGCGGCCAGGGCCAAGCCGAAAATCAGCTGGCAGAACAGGCTCGGCCAGAGCCCGGTTGCCGGCGTGAACTGCTCCTGAATCCAATTGAGAAACAGCAGACCGCCTGCCAAAAGTAGCGGGAGCAGAAGGTACGGCAAAAATCTGAGAAGGGTGCTTTTCTGCCAACGATGGGATGTGGGAAGGGCTGTCATCTGCATCACCGGGGTTTGAAGGAAAAATTGGCAGTTCTCCACCTTAGAGGGGGGGGGACTGCATATACTTGATCTTGCCAAAGTGTGTGGTTTGCTTAGGTCGCAGGTCACATTAAAATGCAAGATATATACCACCCCTCTGATCCGATCGGTAAAATGCCGAGTAAGTTTTTCTCGCTCCTCGATCAAAAACATTTTACGTTATCTTTTTAGGTGCTTACCTATAAACGGAACTCTATTTTCGGGCGGTAAAAATCTTCCAGCCTATCCGCTGCCTAAAACTGGGCGGAGACCGCACATAATAAAAGTGTGGCGCGGCACACATGTGTGGACCTGCAGCAGTGGGGCACGCCCCAGTCTGATTGGTTGGCTCGGAGTGAGGCGAACTGTCGATCCGCTCAAGTCAGTAGCCCCCGGCAAGGCAATGAGATACGTATCCTTTTTCGGAATGGTTAATGATTAATGACCATGACCNNAGGGAGGCGGCACACGCCGGAAGGGGTGCGCATAGGTTGTCCGGTCGTCCCGCATACGGTGGCTCTGGCCTGGGTCGGGCTGCTTTTTCAACCTGTAAGCAGGCTATGCATTTCCGTTCGGTATGTTAGATTTTCTTTGTGGTGGCGAAGAATAGCCGCACTTCGCGGTTCAACGGTTGCCCGTCGAACCGCGCCGGTCATGTCCGCCCCCCTCGGTGAAAGACAGGAGGCTGCTGATGGAACTCAATGTTTTCCGTTTCTTTCCCAACCTGGAACGTGATGAACGCAAGGAGCTGGTCGCAAAGCTTGCCGAGGCGTCGGGATGGAACATCAATTTCGGCATGCTGCTCGGCTGTTCGGTGCTGATTGCGGCCCTCGGCCTGTTGGGGAATGCTCCCGCCGTGATCATCGGCGCCATGCTGGTGGCCCCTCTGATGACGCCTCTGATCGGCGCCGGCCTGGCCCTGGTGCAGGGTAACCTGCAGCTCTTTCGCACCGCCTGTCGCACCATGCTGCTCGGCACCGCCATGAGCCTGCTGATCGGTTTTCTGGTCGAGGTTCTGACCCCGACGATCAATATAGCTCCGGAATTGGTCGCCCGCGGGGCACCCAATATTCTGGATCTTTTCATTGCCTTTTTTGCCGGTGTCGCCGCTGCCTATGCGGTCGCCCGACCCAATCTTTCCGGCGCCTTGCCCGGGGTGGCTATTGCCGTTGCCTTGGTGCCGCCCCTCACCGCTTGCGCAATTTCCTTGGGATCGGGCCACTGGAAGGTCGCCGAAGGAGCGGCCATTCTGTATGTCACCAATCTGGTGGCGATCGTGTTAGGCAGCGCTCTGGTCTTTTACGGTCATGGCCTGCAGACTTCGCGCTTGGCCAGCGCCGGTGGTCACAGGTTTCTGACCAGAGCGGTGATCGGTCTGGTTTGCTTTTTGCTGCTGCTGGCGGCGCCGCTGGGTTATCGCCTGGAAGCGCAGCGTCGCGGCGGCGTGTTTCAGCCTCTGGCCCATCCCCTGCCAAAGCAGGCCTATGAGGCCCTGGTCAGCCGGTTGGCCACCGAGCCCGGCATCGACTTAATCCTCGGTGCTCGGGCTGCCGTCGATCGGCCGGTGGACGTGGCTCTCTATCTCTCCGCCAGCGTTCCGGTCAAGCAAACGCTCATGGAAGAACTGCAGCAGATAGTTCGGCAAAAGATGGGCAAGGACCTCGTGACCGTCGTAATCCCCTTGCAGGGAGCAGAGGTAATCAGGTCCGCCGAGGAATAGTGGCTAGAAAACCCATGCCGGCGCATGGTTATGGAAAAGGGATATAAAGGATAATAAAATTTAACGTAGAGGAAGTTGCCCCTGTAGGGAAAGACGGCCTTCCGGCAGAGCTGTTAAGATTCGAATTTGTAGCCGACCCCATACACCGAACGGATCAGATCCTGCTGCGGATCGGTCGCGGCGATTTTTTTGCGCAGTTTTTTGATGTGGCTGTCGATGGTCCGGTCGCTGACGATACGCTGATCGGGGTAGATTCTGTCCATCAGCTGGGGACGGGAAAAGAGCCGGCCGGGGTTGGCGGCCAGGTAGTGCAGCAATTTGAACTCCACGGCGGTCAGATCGAGATCCAGGCCGCCAAGGGTGGCCCGGTAGCTTCCTTCATCGAGAATCAGCCCGGAGGCCTGAACCGTTTGTTGTCCCTGGGTACGGCGCAGGACCGCCTTGGTGCGGGCCACCACTTCCCGGGGGCTGAAGGGCTTGCAGATATAATCGTCGGCGCCCAGTTCCAGCCCTAGCAGGCGGTCGATCTCCTCCACCCGGGCCGTGATCATGATGATCGGCACATCGGAGAAGGCCCGAATCTCTTTGCAGATCTCCATACCGTCCTTGCCCGGCAGCATCAGGTCGAGCAGGATCAGGGCCGGTTGCTCTTCCCTGACCCATTGCACCACCCCGCGGCCATCGTTCAGGCAATGGACTTCAAAGTTGGCCTGACGCAGATAGTCGACCAGAATCCCCGCCAGTCTCTCCTCGTCTTCCACAATCAATACCCGATTGTTCATGACATTGCACCTTGGGTTGGCAGAATGATCTCCACCCACAGGCCGCCCAAGGTCGAAGGACGGGCGGTGATGGTGCCATCGTGGGCTTCGACGATGGTTTTACACAGAGCCAGTCCCAGCCCGGCGCCACCGGTCCTTCGGCTGCGAGAGCTTTCGACGCGAAACAGGCGGTCAAAAAGGCATTCCATTTTATCCTCCGGCACACCCGGGGCCGTATCCTCGAAATGAATTGTGATTTGACCGGCGTTTTGCGTCGCTCGAATTTGAAGTTCGCCACCGCTCTCGGTATAACGCAGGGAATTTTCCAGCAGGTTGCTAAACAATTGATGGAGCCGCCGGTTGTCTGCCTGCATAAGGAGGGTGTCGGCTGCAGAGATTTCACAGCTAAGTCGAATGCCACGTTCTGCAAACTCCCCTCGAAAGGGTTCGACGGCCTGTCGCAAGGTCTCGCCCAGATTAGTCGGTTCTTTGCGATAGCTCAGGGCATTGATGTCGGCCAGGGACAGCTGATAGAGATCCTCAACCAGCCGGTTCAGGTGCATGACCTCGTCATGGAGCATGGCCAGCGATTGCGGAGACTGGGGGCGAACGCCATCCTGCAGCGCCTCAATCTCTCCCCGCAACACAGCCAGGGGGGTGCGCAATTCGTGGGATATGTCGGCGACCCACTGACGGCGCAGTTGCTGGTTCTTTTCCAGGGTTTGCGCCAGGCGGTTAAAATCCTGAGCGAGCTGGCCGAGCTCATCTGATCCCCCTGCTGGGACTCGGGTATCGTACTGCCCGGCGCTCAGCTGGTGGGTGGCGGCAGCCAGATTGGTGATGCGTCTTACCAGGCGTTGAGCCAGGGGAATGGAGAGCAGCGCAGCGGCAGCCGCCATGATCAGCGCAATAAGGGCGAAGGAGCGCCGCTGCTTCTCAACGAACCGCTGCTGCAGTGGGCTGACAAGGTGCTGTGGTGCCAGCAGGCCTAGATAGCCGATTGTCTGCTCCCCTAAGGTGAGCGGCTTTGGGGGGACCTTCGGGTCATAGTGACGGGGACCGAATATCGGCTGCCGGTTAGCGTCCAGCAGCACCACGCGCCATTCAAACTGATGGGGAGCGCGGCGCATCTTCCGTCGGGTCGGCCAGGAGCCTGGTACAGCTTCATCCTGCGGCCGCTGTTTCAGTTTCTGCAGCGGGCGGGGAAGAGAAAGATCTTCAGGCAGGGTGTCTGCCAACAGCCGGAACCAGGCGGCGGGATTGTCCCGCAGAAATTCCCAGCTGCCGTGGCTGCTATAGGCCATTTGCAGATTGTCGTTCAATTGCGTGAGACGGACCTGTTCCAGATTATTGATATAACGAAGGAAACCACGGTCAAAACTGATCTTCATGACCAGGAACATGCAACCGACCAGGGTGCAGGTCGCTAGTAGAAACGCCAGAAACAGACGATACTTGATGCTGATTTTCATGGGGAGCCTTTATTAAACTATGGAGTTTCTAGGAGCCTGTCGGACTTTACGGGCCGAATTTGCAGCCGGCTCATGGATAGTCCGACAATCTCCTAGTAGCACATTCCTGGCGATCCGTTCTAGCTGGATACCGATTTTAGTTATATTTCCACATTTCTTCCATATTTGCTGCAACATTGTCCGGTAAAACTTTAATCGTCACCAGGGATAAACCCCGGTTGCACTGGCAGACATCGTGATCAGACGGATGTTGTTGGGTAAAAGATGGCACTGAGAGTCGGAATCGTAGGTTATCGACTCGCAACCAAAGGAGAAATAGAATGAAAAAGCGAATATTGTTGGCAGTCTTATGCGGAACGCTTCTGTTGGGCACCGGTTGGGTAGCCATGGCGGCCCCTGGGGCCGGCCGGAATATGGGCGATGGTCCGATGCGGGGTAAGGGGATGGCCTGCCAAATGAATGTTCGACAGGACCACTGGGCGCGTCTGACCGAAAAACTCGATCTCAGCCAAGCGCAGCAGCAGGAAGTGCAGAAGCTGGTCGAGGCCAATCGTGAGCAGGCTCAGGGGCAGCACCAGCAGATGACCGAGCTCCGTCGGCAAATGCGTCAAGCCATGCAGCCAAAGACCTTTGATGAAAAGACCCTGCGCAAACTGGCGACTGAGAAAGGTAAAATTCAGACTGAACTGATGGTCGGACGGGCTAGCACCCACAGTAAAATCTATGTTCTGTTGACTCCCGAACAGCAGGAGTTGGCCGATCTCGCCTGTAAATTGCGTCGCCTGCAGGGCAACCGGTCCAAAGGGGATCGTCGCTGTCCGAACCCCATGGGGCCCAGAGGTCCCCAGCGCGGGCAATAGCCAGCATTCTAAAGTATATTTTTCAATAGTGTAGATGCCGCTACCGATGCGGCAGTCAATCTATAAAATGGGCCGGTTTCTCAATGTGGGAGCCGGTCCGTTTTTCTTGTTTGTAAGGGGCAGCCAGTTCACCGTAAAGAAAACATTTTACTGTAGCTATTGAGTTTGGGAGGCTTGAGATTGAATTGGCTTTGCAACAGTAGTTTGAACCTTACAGGGCGGCCCCGCAAAACTTGCAGTGGCGAGCGTCGGTGTCGTGTCCCTCGGCGCTGCACTCGGGGCAGGCCTGGGTCGATATTTTGCGGCTAAAGGTCTGCGACATTTCCACGGTCACGATGCCGGTGGGCACGGCAATGATGCTGTAGCCGAGGATCATTACTAGCGAGGCCAGGGTCTGGCCTAACGCCGTCTGCGGGGAGATATCGCCGTAACCGACCGTGGTCAGGGTAACGATCGCCCAGTAGATACTACGTGGAATGCTGGTGAAGCCGTTTTCCGCGCTTTCGATGACGTACATCAACGAACCGAAGATGACCACCAGGGGCAGCACCGTAAGGAGAAAGACCGTGATCTTGCGGCCGCTGGCCCGCAGCGCCTGCATGAGCAGGCGCGCCTCGCCGAGATAGACCACCAGTTTCAGGATACGGAAGATACGCAGGATGCGCAGCAGGCGGATGACGAGCAGATACTGGCTGCCCGGCAAAATCAGGCTGAGGTAGGTTGGAATAATCGCCAGCAGATCGACCACTCCGTAAAAACTGACGGCGTACTTTCGCGGCCGGCCGACGCACAGCAAGCGCAAAATATACTCGATGGTGAATAGCAGGGTGAAAAACCACTCGATCATGAAAAGCAGTTTGCCGTACTGCAACCGCACCGCTCCAATGCTGTCGAGCATCACTGCCGCCACGCTGGCCAAGATACTGACAATGAGCAATATGTCAAAAAACTTGCCTGCCGGGGTGTCCGCTTCGAAGATCACTTCATGCAGAATAGACCGCCAGCGGCTTCGTTGCGGAGGGTCTTCCCGGCGCTCGTCCTGCAGCCATTTCATTGGCGTTTCTCCCATTTCTCTATCGCTTTAGTTTTATAGGTTTGATCCCAGGCAGATTCCTGTCAACTTCTATCCCCCTTTCCCTTCGCCGGCGAACTGATCCGCGGCATTAGGTATCCGTTCGGCGAGGGCCAGCAGCAGGTCGGTTTTGGCCAGGCTGCCCAGCAAGAGCGGTCGCGGGCCGTCGGCCACCACCGGCAGCCGTTCGCCGGAATAGGAGCGGAACAAGTCCAGGGCTTCTTCAAGAGACGCGGAATAGGCGATGGACGGTGGGCCGTCGGTAAGCAGGTCCTGGGCAATGATCAGGTTGCCCAAGGTAGAGCTGCCGAGATGTTCCTTGATGTCCTGCAGGCCGACGGCGCCGACGTAGATCCCCTCGGCGTCCACCACGTAGAGGTAGCGATAGGTGTGCAATATGAAATAACGGGCGATCTGCTGGAAGGGGGTATGCCGTTGAATCTGCGGCGGATCAGACTCCATCAGGCCGCCGACCCGCAGCAGGGCCAGTTGCTGTTGGGCGTAGGCCGCCCCCTTGCGCTCCAGGGAGGCGCTGTAGATGGAGCGTTTTTCGATGCCGAGAGCGGTGAAGTGAGCCAGCACGCAGCCGAGCATCAGGGGCAGGATTAGTTGGTAGTCGAGAGTCATCTCGAAGATCATGATCATCGCCATCAGCGGCGCATGGGTGGTGGCGGCCAGCACCATGCCCATGCCGGTCAGAGCCAGGGCTCCCGGCGCCGGCAGGCCGACGAGTCCGAGGCCTGCGCAGGCATGGCCGAACAAATAGCCAACGCTGGCGCCGACGAACAGAGTCGGAGTAAAGACCCCGCCTACCGCGCCGGAGCCGAAGCTGGCGCAGGTGGCGGTCACCTTCAGCAGCAGCAAAATTGCCAGACTAGACCACAGCCACTGTTCCTGCAAAATGCCGGTCACCACGCTGTAGCCGTTGCCGCACACCTCGGGATAGCGCAAAGCCAGGATTCCGACAACCAGTCCGCCCAGGGCGAGGCGCAGGTAGGATGGCAGGCGGGTTTTGGCGAACAGTTTTTCGCTGCCGCGCAGGGCGCGCAGGAACCAGGGGGCGACCAGACCGGCCAACAGCCCGAGGGCCAGGTAGTAGAACAGTTCCATCCCCGATTGCAGATGAAAAGGTGGAATGACGTACAGCGGTTCACCGCCGGCCAGAAAACGCACCGTCTGGGTGGCCAGCACCGAGGAGAAGATCAGCGGACCGAAGGTTTCCATGGCGATGGAGCCGATCACGATCTCGGCGACGAAAAGGGCCCCGGCGATGGGCGCGTTGTAGGCCGCGGCGATCCCCGCCGAGGCGCCGCAGGCAAGAATCAGCCGTCGCTGCGCCACCGACCAGCGGCGGGCGCGGCCCACCAGGGAGGCGAGCAGGGAGGAAAGCTGCACCATCGGTCCCTCCCGACCGATGGAACCCCCCGAGGTAACGGAAAAAGCCGCCGAAAGAATTTTGACCATGCTGGAGCGAAAGGACAGAGAGCCCTCGCCTAGGACCACCGCTTCCATGAAATCGGTAGAACTATCCCGCCGCGAGTGCCAGCGGCCGCCGAAGTAGAGCACCGCGCCGGCGACCAGGCCGCCGACTATCGGTGTGACCAGACGCTGCCAAGGCAGCATGCCGGCAAAGATCTCCACGACGCCGCTGTGGCGTCCGCTGAGGGCAAAGGTCATCAGATCGAGCAGCTTGCGAAACAGCACAGAGGAGAGGCCGCCGAGTACTCCGACCAGGCCCGCCCAGAACAGCACCTTGTAGCGGGCCACCGCCTGGTAGGTCGCCGCCAGGCGCAGGCGCAGCAGGAAGAATTTCAAGATGCGCGGCGCGCTCCACCAGCGGTGCAGCTTGTCGCGCAGTTTCGATTTGGGAAAAGAGGGCATGGTCCGTCATCGCCTGCTATGGGAAGATGCGTTCGCAAAAACTTACAGGATGGCTAAGCAATTATAGGCGGATAAGCGGAAAAGGCCAAGGGGTAGCGGGTTAAAGAGCGCAAGACAGAAGAGGCGGGTTTTGAGGCGTTTTCAGAAATATTTCTGCAGCCCCTGCCAGCCGTTCTCAAAGGGAACCATTTCCGCCAAGGCGTCATCATCAACCTGCGCTGAGCTGCCCTGTTCGAGAAATTGCTGCATGAACCGTCCCTGCGCTGCCTCGCCCAGTTCAAAATCAGCGGCGGCACGGGCCCGCTCGATGATCACCGACTTGGTCGGACTCACCGGGATGGTGACAAAGGGATTGCTGTAGCTCACCGATGGCAATTGACGGCAGCGGGCATAGCCGACCTGCAGGCGAAAGGCGCCCCAGTCGACCAGGTGCAGCAATTGCGGATGAACGAGGAGTTTTGTCGGGACGTTGCCCTTGTTCCACAGCTCGCCGTCTATGGCCTGCGACGCGAACTGCTCGATCTGCCGGGTCACTGCCGCCGGCTCGCCGAGCAGGGTCAGGGTGCGGATGTAACCGTTCTCGGTGATGGTTTCAAAGGGTTTGACCATGAACGGGCTGTTGCGCAGCCGACCGGCCTGGCCTTGATAACGGTTTTTAAAGACGAAAGAGCAGTAGTTGACCGGCAGGCCGATGTTGTTGTCCAGGCTGTGTTGCAACACCTGCAAGGCGGCCAGTTCCGATTCGAGCACCGTCACCCTTTCTCCATGGAGAAAGGTGTAACCGCGGGTGGAAAGATGTTCAAAGTTATAGGGGGTGAGGCGCATCTGGTGCAGGTTGAGGTGCATGACCCCGGCGTCCCGCAGTTCGCCGAGCATGCCCTTGAGGCGGGGCAGGTCTTCAGGGATGGCGGGGATTTCCACGGTGAGCGTCGGAATAACTCCGGCGGCCAGCCGCAGCTTGTCCAGCTGATAATCGGTAGCGCCAATGTCGAAGCGGATTTCATCGAGTCCGGCGTCGCCCAACTGGCGTAGCAGTTCACTGTTCGCCAGGGTGCCGTTGGTGTAGAGCCAGACATGCATGGCATCGCCAAAGTGCTTTTTTACCGCACGCACATAGGCCAAGGAACGTTTGGGATTCATCAGCGGTTCGCCGCCACTGATGCTGGCGCCACGAAAGCCGAAGCGCTCCAGGTAGGCGACATAATCGGCCGGGGTGCGAAAATCCACCGCATTGGTGGTCGGCAGGGCGTTTTCGGTCTGAGCTGTCGGGCAGAAAAAACAGCGGCAGTTGCAGCGGCCGGTAACAAACAGGCAGGACCAGCCTCCTTCGGCGCAGATACGGCAACCCGGCGACAGGCCGGTGCAGTCGAGCTTGGTGCCGCCGTAACCGACGGCCACCCGCCCGTGCAGATCATCCAGCAACTCGGCGCGGCGGGCCAGAGCCTGTTGCGCTTGCGATGGGTTAAGAAAGAGCAACTGTTCGTAGCTCTCTCCGTATTCCCGCTGGTTTGCAGCGATCAACCGATCGCGCATACTCGCCGACATTTCCATGGCCACCCGGACCTCCAACCGACGAAATAACCCCCTCGAAGGCAAGGCCAGAGGGGGTGTAATTTTTCTTGCACTATAGCCGGTTTTACAGACGGAAAAATAGCCTTATTTTAGGTTTTTTTATGAAATATTTTTAGTGCTTTAAAATAGGCTTTTGGGTTTGCTCTTGGCCGAAGATCATCTTTTTGATTATAAAATCTATTCAGACTTTTTCAGGGAATTTCAATCGTCCCCATCAACAGGCCCAACCCAGAAATGCGGGTTGTGGGCAATCTCCCACAGGTGGCCGTCGGGATCTTTGAAGTAGCCGCTGTAGCCGCCCCAGAATACTTTCTGCGGTTTCTTGACCAGGGTTGCTCCTGCCGCCAGGGCCTGGTTCATCACTTCATCAACCTCCGCTTCCGACGGGACATTGTGCGCCAGGGAGAAAGCGGCAAAGCCAGAACCTTCCGCCGAAACCGTAGCATCCTCAGCCAGCGCTTTCCTTCCGTACAATCCCAGCCAGGTGCCGTTGAGAGTAAAGAAAGCCACCTCCGGAGGGGATTCCGGCTCGTCGCTATTTCGAGTGG
>LGVD01020280.1_pt6 | contig 18123 bp, 18 predicted proteins | sample 469861 | NCBI WGS metagenome assembly LGVD01 (sample SAMN03857201, study PRJNA290197) | marine sediment metagenome | biome: ocean floor; feature: cold seep; material: sediment; isolation source: sample #3730, Push core (PC) 16 from cruise R/V Atlantis leg AT-15-68, Alvin... ... | reverse complement strand
GAGAACTGTTCAGGTCGCAACCGATGGTCAGGATGTGGCTGATGCCGTTATCAATGGCGCGCTGAATCGTTGCCTGTCGGTCCTTGTCGTACTGTCCGCTGTCCAGATGTGCGTGGCTGTCAACCAAGAGCGGTAGTTGTGTGGACATATTCTGCTGGCTCCAAATAAAGCGGGGCGCCCAAAGCGCCCCGAAAGATAATTTATCATCGTAACTTCAGCAAGATGTGTCGGTGATGCCCATGGAAAGGGTGNNGATGGGTTTATGCGGCCCTTGGAATGGGCGGCGCCGGCACATCGGCACTCGTTCTGAATAGTTACTTATGATCTTCGATTCTATTCGGTTTCGATGCGGGGGAAAAGGGGAGTGGCTTTTTCGATCTGGACTCCCGGCCGGAGACCGCCCCATTGATCCTGTCCATCAAGAGAAAGGTTGCTGCTGTCACAACTGAGAATCTGCAGAATTTTTTCTCCGGTCTCCGGCATGAATGGAGCCACCAACAGGGCAATAATGCGGATTGATTCAAGCAGGTTATACATCACTGTTCCCAGACGTTCCCGTTGCTCGGGATCTTTGGCCAGGGCCCAGGGAGCGGTATCATCGATATATTTATTGCCGGCGGAGATCAGTTCCCAGATGGACATCAGTGTCTTGTTAAAGGCCATTTCCTCCAAAAGTTGATCGACCTTTTCCAGGATCGCCGGAAATCGATCAATCAGAGCCTGATCTGTTTCGGTCGCTAATCCCGGTTCAGGCAGTTCTCCATGAAAGTATTTGCTCAGCATGGCTGTCGAACGGCTGACCAGGTTGCCAAGGTCGTTTGCCAGATCGGAATTTATGCGATGGATCAGGGCATTGTGAGAGAAATCGCCGTCAAGGCCGAAAGGGACTTCGCGCAACAAGAAATAACGAATGGAATCGACGCCGTATTTATCGATCAGCATATTCGGCTCAACCACATTGCGCAGACTCTTGCTCATCTTCTGCCCCTCAACCGTCCACCAGCCATGGGCATAAACTTTCTTCGGCAACGGCAGGCCGGCCGCCATCAGGAAGGTCGGCCAGTAAACCGCGTGGAACCGCAAGATGTCTTTACCGATAACGTGGATTGCCGGCCAGAATGTTGCAAAGTCGCCGTTTTTGTCTTCCGGGTAACCGAGGGCAGAAATATAATTGTTCAGAGCATCAAACCAGACATAAATGACATGTTTGTCGTTCCCCGGTGCCGGGATTCCCCAGGAAAAAGAGGTCCGGGAAATCGACAGATCACGGAGGCCTTCACGAACAAAACTGAGGATTTCATTGCGGCGTGATTTAGGCTGGATGAAATCTGGATTTTCTTCAATATGCTTGAGCAGTTGCTGCTGATATTTGCTCATGCGGAAAAAATAAGACTCTTCTTTAAGTTTTGTCGTTTGCCGACCGCAGTCCGGGCAGTTTCCGTCAAGTAACTGGGTTTCCGTCCAGAAGGTTTCGCAGGGGGTGCAGTACCAGTCTTCGTAATAACCGAGGTAAATATCCCCTTTGGCCTCGATGGCCTTGAACTGCTCCTGGACGGTATGCTTATGCCGTTCCTGGGTGGTGCGGATAAAATCGGTGTGAGAAATGTTCAGTTTATCCCAGAGAGCCTGAAAGCGTTTAACGACCCGATCAGCCAGTTCCAGCGGCGTTTCACCATTTGCTTTGGCGGCAGTTTCGACCTTTTGGCCATGCTCGTCTGTTCCGGTCAAAAAAGCGACCCGGTAACCGCGGGAGCGTTTGTAACGGGCCATGACATCACAGGCCAGAGTGGTATATGCGTGACCGATGTGGGGCACGTCATTGACGTAATAAATCGGCGTGGTGATGTAGAAGGTTTGACTCATGAAAAGCTCTCCTCGGTAACTGCCGGTATTTTGAAATCAAGAATGAATGGTCTCGCATAAATTTCGACCTACAAAGCATAGTGATTTTTCAGGGCGAAGGCATACATGGTATGTTGAGGTCCTGAGAAACTGCTGCAATGCCGGAGGGCGGACTTTTTGCAACGCCATCAAGAATTATTTTCCGGTTGTTTCGGTCGGTTCGGTCGATTCCTTGGCCGCCGTCGGCGTCTCCCGGCTTTGCTGTCCTCCTGCTTTTCGCCTGGTGCCGGTTCCGGTTCCGGTCCCGGTCCCGATTTGTTTTGTTGTTGTTGTTGTTGTTGGGTGGATTTTGGCCGGCGATTACGACTGTCGGGACGGCGATTGCTGCGTCGTTCAGTCTTTTGTTCTGAGCTGTCTGCCGGTTTGTTGGTTTTTACCGCTGCCGGTTGTTGTTCTGTCTTGACTTTCGACTTTGCTCTTTCCGGCGTTCTCTTGTCAAAGCCTTTCTTTAGATCCTCCAGATGGACTTGACAACGCTCGCCGTCGGCACAGCAGACGGTCATTTTCTGCGCCAGAACATCCAGGGCAATGACCTCGGCAGGGCCCGATTCAAGCTGTATTTTCTTGCCGCACTTCGGCAGGTTTTTACGTAACTCGTTATAAGTTTCATATTCGTAGGCAAGGCAGCAGAGCAAGCGACCGCACTGCCCGGATATTTTTGCTGGATTCAGGGCCAGGCCTTGAGCTTTGGCCATCTTGACCGAGACCGGGGCAAAGTTACGTAAGTGACTGCTGCAACAGAGTTCCCGACCGCAGACACCGATACCACCGACCATTTTTGCTTCGTCCCGGACACCGATCTGGCGCATTTCAATTCTGGTTCGGAAGTGTTGTGCCAGATCCCGGACCAGTTCTCGGAAGTCAACCCGCCCGTCAGCAGTAAAGTAGAAGATGATTTTGGAACCATCGAACAGGTACTCGGCCCGGACCAGCTTCATCTCCATTTTCCGTTCCTGCACCCTTTGGTGGCAGAATTCCAGGGCCTCACCTTCATGCCGGGCATTGTCTTCGCCCATCTTGAGATCTGTCTTATCGGCAATGCGCAAAACATTTTTAAGTTTTGGCGGGGCTTCTTGCGGATCGATCATACGGGGTTCACGAATCACCACGCCGAGGGCTCTCCCTCGTTCCGTTTCCACGACCACCTTATCACCGATCTTCAGTTCATGGTCGCCGGCTGCAAAATCAAAAACTTTTCCCGCAGTATGAAATGAAATGCTGACTAGTCTAAGCTCTTCCATGTATATGAAAATCCTTTATCTGGATTATGATGATCACGCAAAAAAGAATACGCCGGCAGCGAAAAAAGTTCGCTCTTTGTATTGCAGCAGTTTTTCAGTGATCTTCAAGCGGCAGTCATGCGCATCAGCATGAATTCCATCGCGAGTTGTCGGTTGACGTTTCGTTGTAAGTGATAGCGACCGGTTTCAAGTGTCTGCAATTTTTTCAGCAAACTTGTTGTGGTTTCAACCGCCAGTTGACGGTAAAGGGTTTCTTTCAGGTCAAGGTTGATCATTTCATCTTCTGGTCGACCATGCTTAAGCAGCAGCAGGTCACGGAAAAAAACCTGGTAAATTTCAAGGATATCATCCAGTTGTTCTTTCTCCGCGGCAAGTTCTTCAGCCAGGTTAAAGAGAGGGATAATACTGCCGGAGGAGAGACTCAGTAGCGAGCGGAGCAGATCACCTCGTCGTTCGAGATATAAACCTTTATTTTTCCCGAGTGCCTTCTGAAAACTGCCTTCTGACAGGGCCGCGAGTATTAAGGCTTCGGTTTCCTCCAGCTCAAGGCGATTTGCCAGAATTTCTGCCAACCGCTGCTTTGGTAAGCGATGAAACGGGAGCCGTTGGCAGCGGGAGCGGATCGTCGGCAAAAGCTTTTCCGGCTGACTGGTTAAGAGAATGATGACCGTGTTCGGTTGCGGTTCCTCAAGGGTTTTTAACAGGGCATTCGCTGCTGCCGGGTTGAGCTGCTCGGCACCGTCGATCAGGCAGACTTTATATTTTCCTTCCAGCGGGCGCAAGGACAGATCCTGTTGCAGGCTGCGAACCTGATCAATCTTGATACTTGTCCCTTCAGCGTCAAGCAGGTGAAGATCCGGGTGATTATTATGATCGACCTTGCGGCAGGGGGGGCAGTCACCGCAACCGGTTCCGGTTTGACAGAACAAGGCTCGGGCGAGCGCCAGAGCAACCAGTCGTTTGCCGACCCCATCCGGTCCTTCAAACAGGTAGGCATGTGCAATGCGCTGATTTTTCAATGACCGCTGAAGAATGTCGATCTGCCGTTTATGGCCGATGATTGAATCAAAGGTCATAACGCCTCGCGATCTGCCGATAAAAATGAGTCAATAATAGTCGCCACCTGCTGAGCTACCTGATGTGGAGTCTGCTCGGCGTCGATGACGCGGATTCTTTGCGGTTCGGCTTCTGCCATACACAGGTAGGCTCTACGGATGCGTTGATGGAACTCAAGTTGCTCCCTTTCGAAGCGGCCCTCAGAACTGCTCTGTTGCGTTTCTTCTCGGTGTATGGCACGACTCAGCCCGATCTCCACCGGCAGATCGAGCAGCAGGGTTAAATCCGGATGACAACCTCCAGCCGTCAGCAGGTTGAGTCGTTTGATCAGGGCCGGGTCGAGACCTCGTCCTGCTCCCTGATACGCCAGGGTGGCATCGGTAAAACGGTCGCAGAGAACCATGCGACCCGATTGTAGGGCCGGTTGTACGATCTCTTCGATATGTTGTGCGCGGGCCGCTGCGTAAAGCAGTAGTTCTGTTTGTGGTATCATTGCGGCGTTCGCTGGATTCAGCAGGATGCCGCGAATCTGATCGGCGATCGGGCAGCCCCCGGGTTCACGGGTACGCAGAACCTTTATGCCCTGTTGTTGCAGATGTTTCGCAAGGAATCGGATCTGGGTGGTTTTGCCTGAACCTTCGATGCCTTCGAAGGTGATAAATGGTGCCATCTACTTAAATCCAGGGAACAGGTTGGTTCAGGCCGAAATCGCTTAGCGAGTCACTGTAACGATACAAGCTGCCTTGATCAAAGCATTATAGGGAAACAGCAGTTGATGAATCAAGATTAAACCTGCGATATTAAAGCTACCATTCGGCAAAGAGTTTGAAGTGGCAGGAGCTTTTGGATATACTCCGCAGCAATCTGCTGCTTTGCTTGGAGATCTTGGTGGAAACATTCATAGAAAAACTGGAAAAAGTACTCGGTTACCATTTTACGGATCAACAACTCCCGCTACAGGCGTTGACACATAAATCCTTCAGTAACGAGCAACCTGACTCCGTTCAGCACAATGAGCGCCTGGAATTTCTGGGAGACGCGGTTCTGGAGTTGGCGGTCAGTGAATTTGTGTTCAAACAGTACCCCGACATTCCGGAAGGGGGATTGACCCGGATTCGTTCCGAAGTTGTCTGTGAGGTGGGTCTGGCTGAGGCCGCGCAACAGCTGGTATTGGGTGAAGGGTTGCGACTCGGTAAAGGGGAGGAAAAGAGCGGCGGCCGAGGAAAATCGAGTCTGCTGGCCGATGCCCTTGAGGCGCTTCTCGGGGCCGTTTATTGTGATGGCGGGTTTGCGGCCGCCTCACAGGTTATCGAGACGATATTCAGACCCTTGATTGAGCAGTCTGCTTTGTCGCGTTATGGTACGGACTATAAAACTTGTCTGCAGGAACGTCTGCAGGCGTGTTCCGGGCGGCTTCCCGAGTATCATCTGATCCAGGTGGCGGGGCCCGATCATGAGCGGATTTTTTCTATGGAGGTTCGTTTTGATGGAAAACTGCTCGGCAGTGGACATGGTCCCAGCAAAAAACGGGCAGAACAGCAGGCCGCTGCGGCGGCCCTTGATCATCCGTTGGTCAGAAATTGTGAGTCGGTATGACAGAAGTTTTTAAATCGGGTTTCGTTGCCATTGTCGGCCGGCCGAATGTTGGCAAGTCGACGCTTTTGAACCGGATTCTCGGGCAGAAGATTGCGATCACTTCCCACAAACCGCAGACCACCCGCAACCGGATTTTGGGAATTCATAACTTTTCCGGTGGGCAGGCTTTGTTTGTTGATACCCCTGGAATTCATAAACCTAAGGGGAAATTAAATCGTTATATGGTTGATCAGGCGAGAGGTGCCTGTCGAGGTGTCGATCTCGTATTGTTTCTGATTGAGGCAAATGATCAACTCGGTGGCGGGGATGAATATATTCTCAAGTTGTTGGAAAAAAACCGGGTTCCGGTCTGTCTGGTGATCAATAAAATTGATCTTGTCACCCCCTCCAGCCTCTTACAGTTGATTGATGCATATGCCGGGCGATTTGAATTCAAAGAAATTGTTCCCATTTCCGCCCAGACGGGTGATGGTGTTCAACAACTGCTACAGGCCATTAAACCTTATCTGCCTGAAGGGCCGCTTTATTACCCGGAAGATATGCTGACTGATCAGCCGGAAAGATTCATTGTCGCTGAGATGGTTCGGGAAAAAGTGATGCGGCGGATCAGTGAAGAGATTCCTTACGGGGTCGCTGTGCAGGTGGATTCATTTGCCGAGAAGCCGGAAAAGAACCTGGTGGTTATCCAGGCGACCATTCATGTTGAGCGGGACAGCCATAAAAAAATTATCGTCGGCAAAGGCGGGCAGATGATTCGGGCACTCGGCCGGGATGCCCGTAAAGAGATTGAACGTTTTCTCGGCACCCGGGTGTATCTCGAATTGTTTGTCCGGGTGGACAAGGACTGGAGCCAGAGTGAGCGGATGTTGCGCGAACTTGGTTACGAATGATAGAAAATGTACTCGCAAAAAGTCATGAGATNNAGGGGTGAAGGCATACATGGTATGTCGAGGTCCTGAAAAACCACTGTAACGCAGTAGGGTGGACTTTTTGCGACGCCATCATAGAGAAAGAAAGTAAATAGATGTTACCTGTTGTTGCAATCGTCGGTCGACCGAATGTCGGCAAATCAACCCTGTTTAATCGTTTGCTCGGTAGACGCAAAGCTATTGTTGAGGATTTTCCCGGCGTGACCCGTGATCGACATTATGCTGAAATCACGCGCTTTTCTCGCCCTTTTATGCTGATTGATACCGGCGGTTTTGAGCCTGCCAGTGATGATCGCTTGCTGATTCAGATGCGTGAACAATCCCAGCTGGCCATTGAGGAGGCGGATGTTATTTTTTTTCTGATGGATGTCAAAGAGGGCCTGACGCCATCGGATGAAGAAGTTGCCAAGATGCTGCGGCGTATCGATAAGCCGGTTTTTTATCTGATCAACAAGGTTGATGGTGAAAAGCAAGAGGCGGCAACCGTGGAATTTTATGCCCTCGGTATCGACAAATTCTATTCCCTGTCGGCGGAACATGGTCGCGGTATCAATGACCTGTTGGCCGATCTGGAAGAGTTTTTGCCTCCGGCGGCAGAAAATAATGAGCTCGAGGGAGAAGTACGGATGGCGGTTATCGGGCGTCCGAACGTCGGCAAGTCTTCCTTGGTTAATCGGTTGCTCGGTTATGAACGGGTGGTGGCGAATCCGACCCCCGGAACCACTCGTGACAGCATCGACACACCTTTTATGTATAACCATAAGCGCTATGTTCTGATCGACACTGCGGGGATCCGCCGGAAAGGAAAGATCAGCCAGACGCTCGAGAAATACAGTGCTGTTAACGCATTGAAGGCAATGGATAGGGCGCATGTGGTTTTGATGGTCATCGATGCAGTCGAGGGGGTCACCGACCAGGATCTCGCGGTCGCAGGCTACGCATATGAAAAGGGGCGTGCCCTGATTCTGGTTGTCAATAAGTGGGATTTGCCGGAAAAAGACCATAAAACCATGGGGGTTTTCGTTACTGAAGTCCGTCGGCGTTTTAAATATCTGCCGTTTGCGCCGCTGGTTTTTGTCTCGGCACTGACCGGGCAGCGAACCGCAAAAATTATGTCGATGGTGGCTGAGGTTTATGAAGAGTTTGACCGCCGAGTGCCGACTGGAAAGTTAAACAAGGGATTGGAAGAGTTTACGCAGAAAAATCCACCTTCTATGGTTCGTGGGCAGCGGATCAAGTTTTATTACGCCGCCCAAGGGGCTGTTCGGCCGCCGACATTTGTCCTTTTCACCAACCGTCCTGATGATATTCATTTTTCCTACCAGCGATATCTGGTCAACTGTTTTCGGGAGAAGTTCGCTTTTGACCGGGTTCCGATCCGCTTGCAGTTTAAAGGACGTGGTAAAGCGGGTCGATGAAGAACAAAACCTTTACTCACGGCGTTTTCTTGGTTATCTTAGTATGTCCTTAGAAACTATTGTCGGCTGCCTGAAATAAAGAGAACTTATTGGGGATCTGCTTGTTATGGGGCTAGAAGGCTATCTTGAGGATCTGGGGATCGGTGATATCCTGCAGATTGTCAGTCTGAGTAAAAAGTCGGGAACGCTCTCTTTAAATAAATTACGAGAGTCGGGCAGCATTACCTTTGTTGACGGTCAGGTGGTGCGGGCAACGTCCAGTTCTTCTCCGGAAACCCTTGGGCAAATTCTGAACAAAGCCAAGCTTGTTACTGAAGAACAAATTGCCGAGGCTCTGGCCCGGCAACAACAACTCAAAATGCACCGGCCGCTGGGACGCATCCTCAGTGAGACATGTCAGATTAAGCCTGAAGTTATTGAAGTTGTTGTTCGGGAGCATGTCGAAAAAGTTGTTTTCAGTTTTTTGGCCTGGACTTCAGGTGCTTTTGTCTTTCAACTCGGAGAACCGCAAGTGTTCGGCAGTACGGCGCTGAACCCTTTTGATTTTATGCTGAAGAAGGGGATTTCCTCGCAACGTCTGGTGTTTAAGGTACAAACTCTGAGCCCCTTGGAAGGGGATGACGGGGGTGCCGATGACGCTGCCGTAGAGAGAGAAATCGCCCGGCTTGAAAGTCGTTTGGATCATCAGGAACTCAGCTTGTTGCGCGGCATGCTGGCTGAGTTGGAATATGCGTCAATCGGCGGAGGGATTATTCTGCTGATTCTGCGCTATGCGAGCGAAATCATGAACCGGGCAATCGTCTTTGATGTGCGCGGGAGACAACTGGTCGGGCTTGGACAGTTTGGATTGTCGGGACTTTCTCTGGCAGCGGATGAAATTGTTCGCAAGATGCGCCTGAACATAGAACCCGGTTCCTTGTTTGCCAAAGTGATGCAGCAAAAAACTGCAATCCGTTCTCCTCTCAGTGAGACATCTGCTGAGCGGGCTTTGGCGGAGATTTTGGGAGGGTCTTCGAAAGAGGTTTTTCTCGGTCCTCTGGTCAGTGATGGCAAAGTTGTTGCCATACTGTATGGGGATAATTATCCGGACAACAAGCCGATTAGATCTGCCAATAGTTTTGAGATTTTTCTTTCTCAGGCCGGCCTGGCGATGGAGCAGGCATTGCAAATTTGATGACTGAATGTCTGGCGAATCGTTTTGCACACGAAATGAAAAGATTGGGGTTTGATTTTGAAAAAAATTCTGATAGCCGATGATTCTGCGACGATGCGGGCGCTGATCACCTCCACGCTGGAATCGCTGGACGATTTTGAGTTGATTGAGGCGACCAGTGGTTTTGATGCGTTACGCAAGTTGCCCAGAGATAAAGTGGACCTGATTCTTACGGACATAAATATGCCGGATATCAACGGTCTTGAGCTGGTCAGTTTTGTGCGCAATAATCCTCTCTATGAAAAAACCCCGTTGATTATCATCAGTACCGAAGGGAGCGAGCGGGATCGCGAAAAGGGGCTTGCCCTCGGGGCGAATGCCTATCTCGTCAAACCCTTCAAACCGGAAGCTTTACAGCGGTTGGTCGCTGAGCTGCTAGCTTAAAGGATAGATGGATGGACAATCAGCCGATTGATGATTTTCTTGCCGAATCCGAGGAGCTCCTGGAAAAACTGAATCAGGATCTGGCGGTTCTCGGTGATGAAGAGCAGACCGGGCAAACCAACCCGGACCTGCTGAATGGTATTTTTCGTGATGCCCATTCGATCAAAGGGCTGGCCGGGATGTTTGGTTTTGAGGATATCGCAGATCTTGCCCATCATCTGGAAAACCTGCTCGATCATCTTCGCCTGGGAAAGGTTATGCTGGATGCGGATCTGATCGATTGTCTGTTTGATGTCTTGGAAGGTTTAGCGGGATTGGTTCGTGGTAAAAATGAAAACCCGGACTCCTCCCAGGATATTTCAGCCTACCTGACCCGGATTGACAAGCTACTGAACGCTTCTGCAGAGGAATCGACGCATCCTTTTGCCAAGTTGAATATCGATTCTTCTCTTCTTGATGTGTTAACAGAATATGAAGAGCATCGTTTACAGGAGAACCTGAAGCAGGGGAAATGCCTGTATTTGGTGAACGTGGCTTTTTCTCTGACGAGTTTCGACACTGAATTGGCTGCGCTGACCGAAAAAATCAAGGATCGGGGTGAGGTGATCAGTACCTTGCCGGGCATTGATAATGACAACCCGGAAAGGCTGGCCTTCCGCATTCTTTGTGGAACCACCCTTGATGTTGAGCAACTCGGGGAGCAGTTGGTATTTGAGGATCTGAAGATCAGTGTGGTTGCCGATTTTGCCGAGCCGCCAGCAAAAAAGGCTGCAGAGACAGAAGCTTCTACACAAAACCTTGAACAAGTTGTTGAAGGTTCACCAATGACCCCAGCTCAACCTGCGGTGATACCGACGGCGCTGGCTGGCGAAATTGTTCCCGAACCAGCGGTTACTTCAGTAGCAACGGTGAAGAAAGAAGAGACAGCACGTTCATTCACCAGTACTGTAAGAGTTGATATCGGTAAGCTCGATAACCTGATGAACATTGTCGGCGAATTGGCCTTGGCAAAGGCTTCGATTGCGCTGCTTTGCAGTGAAATGCAGTCGCAAGGGGTGGCCGCAGCTCGTGATCTGGAAAAAGCGGTTCACGTTCTTGAGCGGCGTTTGAATGATTTACAGACCGGGGTGATGGATGTTCGCATGGTTCCGGTTCGGCAGCTGTTTGACAAAATGAACCGCATTGTTCGCCGTATGGCCCTGGAGCTTGGCAAGAAAGTCAAGCTTGAGATTCGTGGCGGTGATACTGAGCTGGATAAATTGATCGTTGAAGATCTCGCTGACCCCTTGATGCACATTATTCGTAATGCCCTTGATCATGGTATTGAAACGGTTGACCAACGATTGGCACTTGGCAAGCCGGAAGCTGGGACCGTGTCGCTGGTGGCGGCCCAAAAAGGGAACCATGTTGTTATCGAAATTCACGACGATGGACATGGTATCGACCCACAGCAGCTGCGCCGCAAGGCAGTTGCAATGGGTTTGCTTTCCGCTGAAGACAATTTGAGTCAACATGAGTTGTTCGGCCTGCTTTTTCATTCGGGTTTTTCCACCCGCGACGAAGTCAGTGAGTTTTCCGGTCGGGGTGTCGGGATGGATGTGGTCAAGAGTAATATTGCGGCTTTGTCGGGCATGATTGGCGTGGATAGCGAACTTGGCAAAGGGACGGTGATGAGTCTGACCCTGCCGATAACGCTGGCTATTATCAAGGCACTGGTCGTACAGGTCGAAGGGACGGATTATGCTGTTCCTCTGAATTCGGTCATGGAAACCGTGCTGCTCGAACCGGGCATGGTTGAAACGATTGAAGGGTGTGAAGTGATGGAATTGCGTCAGCAAACGCTTTCACTTCTGCGTATTGATAAACTCTTTGGTTTTACCAGTGAGAGGCCGGCGGCCTCCCAGTTTGTCGTCGTCGTCGGATTTGCGGATAAGCGTGTCGGGATTGTCGTCGATGAACTGCACGGTCAGCAGGATGTGGTTATTAAGTCTCTCGGTAAGGCACTTTCATTTGTCAAAGGGATTGCCGGTGCCGCTGACTTGGGAAATCAGAAAACCATCCTGGTGTTGGATGTCAGCGGCCTGATCGGCGTAACCCTGCAACGGGAGAGTCTCGGTGTATAAAGATTTTTACGGCCTGCGGGTGCGCCCTTTTGCGAAAACCCCTGATCCGCAATTTCTTTATCTCTCGAGGACTCATCGTGAAGCTCTTGCCCGCTTATTGCATGCGGTTGAGGAACGTGACATCATTCTTCTCACCGGGGGGATCGGTTGTGGCAAAACGACCCTTTCGCGGGCCTTAATGGATCAGATGGGAGATGATTACCGTATTATCCTGATCACCAACCCACGTTTATCTCCCTTGGAGTTTTTGCACACGCTGGCGCTACGGTTGGAAATTGAAAAACCCGCGATTCACAAAGCGGATTTGCTGGAACAGCTCGGAGGGCAGCTGTATCGATTTTATCAGCAGCAGATCCATCCGGTTTTGCTCGTTGATGAGGCGCAACTGATTCCGCATAAAGATGTCTTTGATGAAATCCGCTTGTTGACCAACTTTCAACTGGATAACGTCAACCTGATCAGCGTGGTGTTGATGGGTCAACCGGAGTTGCTGAAGCGGCTTGCCCATCAGGTCTATGAACCCTTGCGGCAGCGGATCGGGATTCAATTCTCTCTCAAGCCATTGCCGGCAGACGAAGTTGCTGCTTATCTGGAACATCGACTCAGCTGTGCCGGCGGGCGCCTGGATATTTTTTCTCGGGATGCCGTGATGCTGCTGGCCCGATATGCCGACGGGGTTCCGCGCCGGATCAATCAGCTGGCGTCTCTGGCTCTTTTAGAAGGTTTCGGTCGGGGAGTGCAGCAGATTGATGCCGAGGTGATTCAGGCTGTTGCTGAGGAATTGGATGGACTGTAAGATGGTAAAAACGCGCGATTATAACCACATCTGAGAATTTTTTTGTTATAGTTTAGTGCCCATCGGGGAACTGCGGATGGGTGCACGGCAAGTTTTCATATGGGAATCACTGGCGGAAACTATGGATCTGGCAGATATCAGAAAAAAAGCGCAACAGCAGACAACATTCAAGGAAGAGCAGGCTCTTGTTGATCCTGCTGTCAGCAATGAAGTGTTTGAAGATCTTGCTGCCGGTGCGGCCGCTTCCGCTGCTTCTGCACAGACTCATGAATATGAGTCTGTTGCGGGCCTGCAGCAGTATTTTCCGGATATGCAGTTTGCCTCTGAAGAAGATTATATTCAGGGACTCTCCGGAACTGACAGCCGGGCCGATATTGAAACAAGTCAATGGTTGACGTTTCTGCTCAATGATGAAGAATACGCACTGAGCCTTGACGTTGTTATGGAGTTGATAAAACCGCGGACATATACTGAACTGCCGGACGTTCCGGATTATCTTCGCGGTATTTTGTCGCTGCGTGGTGAGGTCGTACCGGTGATCGATTTACGTCTGCGCCTGAACTTGGGGGAGGGTGAAGAAACCGGCTTGCAACGTATCATTGTCTGTGAAGGGGCAGAGCAATCGATCGGTCTTCTGGTTGATCGTATCACCCAGGTTGTCAGATTTGCACAGGCGGATGTAGAACCGGCACCATTGATATTACGTGAAAGTGAAAAGGCCTTTGTCTCCGGAGTGGGACGTTATCAGGGGAGGATGTTGATTCTTTTGAATCCTGATGAGACCTTGCAGCTTAATGTCTGATTTTTTGTTCTTCCCACAGGGCGGTAGTTCGGCAGGAATTGTCTACCAGTAATTTATAGGGAGGTAGTCCTATGCAGAAGAAGGTTCTTATTGTTGAGGATGAAGAGAGCTTATTGAAGCTGGAGAGCATTCTACTGACGACCAAGGGTTATCTGGTTCAAGGGGTGGACAACGGTCTGGACGCCTTGGAAGCGATTGACAAAGAGGCTCCTGATCTTGTTCTGCTGGATATCATGTTGCCGAAAATGGACGGATTTGAGGTCTGTTCGAGAATTAAGCGGAATCCTGCGACGAAACATATTCCGGTTATTCTCCTGACCGCCAAGAAAACTCCGGAAGATCTTGCCCGTGGCCAGGAGGTCGGAGCCGATCATTACATTACCAAGCCGTTCAAGTCGGCGACAGTGATGGAAACTATCGAGTTGTTAATCAATAAGGGATGATTTTTACGGATGATCCAGGATTCTTTACCGCACATTACACCGCCGGTTGCACAACCTCTTAAAGTTGCGTCGTTACGGGTGGGCCAACAATATTATGCCCTTGATATTATGTTTATCAAGGAGATCATCCGGCCCTTGCCGATTGTTTCTGTCCCCAGGGCTCCCAGCTTCGTTGATGGTGTTATCAGCTTACGTAAAGCCGCTATTCCGGTCATTGATTTAAGGCGTCGTTTCGGCTTTGATGCGTTGGCTGAAGGGCAGAAAAAGCAGCGGATTGTCATTTGTGCAATCGATGGTCGAATCGTTGGTTTGTTAGTGGATGAAGTTACGGAAGTTATCAGCCTTTCAGCCGCTGATGTCAGTCCGACACCCTATTATTTGTCCGGTGTGGAAGCGGAATTTTTCCCCGGTATCTGTCGACACGGTGAGCTGTTGCTGATGCTTCTGGATTTACGCAAATTGCTCGCGGTAGAAACTCCTCTTGATATGAGAGAGCGGGACAGCTCGGTTCTGCTGGAAGAAAAATTGCCCGACTGATGATTGTTCAATGTCCACATTGTCAAGTCCTCCTGCGTTTTAACGCCCGGACGACAAACGCCCGACTTTACTCTTTTTGTTGCCCGGTCTGCCAGATGAAATTCAAGGTACGCAGCAAAGCGGCTCCAATATTGAAAGTGTTGTTGGCGCATCAAGATGCGGATATCTGCCGTCAGGTTGTCGAGCGTGTTGAGCGACTGAAAGGAGTGGTCACCGTTTGTGCGGACGCCACACAGGTCACAGAGAATCTAACCGTTAATCAACCCTGTGCTCTGTTGTTGGATGTTGCTTTTCAAGGAACTTTCCCCTTTCAGTTAATTGAACAGGTAAAGACATCTCCTTTATGGCAACTTAAAATCATTTTACTCCCCTCAGTTTACAATAAAACCGCATATAAAAGACGCCCGGATTCTTTGTATGGAGCTGATGCCTATCTGGAATTGCATCATATCGGGGATCGCTTGTTGCCCTTGCTCGGAGAACTGTTTCCCGTACTTTCTGAACGAGCTACAGTGATCACTGCGGTTGAGACGGCTGGCGGTGAGCGCCGGCTCGGACAACAGTCTTTGCTGGAAAAAGCGGCTGAACTGGCGCGTGTGCTGGTTGCCGATATTGTTTTCTATCATCAGGAGCAACTTGAGCAGGGGGTGTTGACGGGTCNNGGTCGATTTTGTTCAGCAGGCATTCGCTGAGGTTTGCCGAACTTATTCCGTGTCAAGGTCCTCTTGTTCGTGCTCGTACGGAACTTCAACCTGTTCGTCCGATATTTCCGGATGAGCACTTGTTTGCTTTATTGGGATTTGTGTGGAAAGACAACTGATCGAAAAATTATTACAGGATGAACAGGTTGAAAAACGCCTGCAAGCGGTGCGAGAGCTGGCCGGTTTAAGGGTTTTTTCCTGGGAGCTTTTCCTCCATGGTTTGGCTGATGAGGACTGGCGGGTGCGTAAGGAGTCGGTCACTATCTACCTCCAATTACCCGATGCGGCTTCTCGGGCAAGGCTTATTCTGGAACAATTGGCTCATCCGGAAAATGCCGGGTTACGTAACGCGGCGATCGAGCTGCTGATTGGATTGGGGCGTCAGGTTGTTCCCGTTCTGCTGGAAGCATTGTCTTCCTGCACTTCAGAAATTCGTAAATTTATTGTGGATATCCTTGGGGAAGTCGATACTTGCGATACGATTCCGCAACTCTTGCCGTTATTGCATGATCCTGATCAGAATGTTCGCTATGCTGCAGTTGAAACCTTTGGCAAGTTAAAGGCTGTTGCTGCCGTACCCGCTTTGCTTGATTGTCTGGAGGAGTCTGATGCCGGGCTGAGATTCGCAATTTTTGAGACTTTGGCGACGATCGCAGAAAACGTTCCCATCGAGCGGATTCTGCCCTACGCCGAGGACAATCTGTTGCGTAAATCTGTCTACCTTTGTCTCGGGCAACTTGGTAACCCGGCAGCAATTCCGGTTCTGATGAATGGCTTGGCCGATCCGTTGCGTAAAACCCGTGAAGTGGCTCTCCTCTCCATGGGGCGCTTGGTCCAGTCGTTGCCGCCGGATTGTCTGCCGGAACCTGAAGTGGAGGCCACTGCAACTGTTGAGCAATTGGTTGAATATCTCGAATCTGAAGATCTGAAACTCAGGCGGGCCGCATGCTACAGCCTGAGTCTTTTTGCTGATCCTGATATTATCAAGCAGCTCTTGCCGTTGTTGGCCGAAGAAGATTTACGCTCTGATGTTGTCAATGCTGCGAAGCGTGTCCCGCAAAAATCTCTCTGTTGTCTGGCAAAAAGTGTCGACCTGCAGGATAAAGAGACTCTTTACCTGATTTTCTTGCTCGGTGAGTTAGGTTGTGTTGAGATTGCCGATCTGGCGATCTCCGGTTTGCAATCGGAAGATCCACAGGTTCGTTTTGCTTCAGCACAGGCATTAGGGAAAATAGCTGCTGTTAAGGCGGCCAGACCGCTCGGGGACGCTTTGGCGGATCCGATTCCGGAAATCCGCGAGGTCGTGGCGGAATCCCTGCGTCAAATCGGCCGCAGAGATGGTGATGCCATGCTGAAAACGATTCTTCCGTACCTTGACTCCCCAGATGCCGCCTTACGTGTTCTGGCGGTCAAGTCTTTGGGAGCCCTGTCGTCCAATTCTTCGGTAGAAGAGTATTTACTGCAGGCGTGCAAGGATGCCGTTCCTGAAGTTCGTTGCGAGGTTTTACGCAGCTTGAGTGGTCGCCAGTCCCAGCGTCTATTATCTGGACTGTCATTAGCATTGACTGATGAGGTTGCTGATGTTCGGCGCCTAGCGACTTCCGCTCTGGCTGCTTTCCCGCTGCAAAAATCTTCACCGATTCTTGAACATGCTCTGATTGATTCTGATCCCTGGGTGCGGATGGCCGCAATTCGGGCTTTGACCCCCGGGGATGCTGAGATAATTCACAGATTTGTCGAACATGCCTTGACCGATTCAGTCGGTTTGGTTGTTATTGCCGCCCTTGAGACCGCTCACCGTTTGCTTTCTGCAGAAGCTTCCGGCTATCTGCATGATGCGCTGACACATGAGGATCATGAAGTTGTTGCGACTGCCGTTCGACTTCTGTTGCAGGACGCAGAGGAGCAGCAGCTGATTGTCCATGAGCGTGTTCACGTTCGTAAAACCGTGGTGATTGAACTGCAACAATACCCGTCCGAACGTTGGCAGGATTTGTTTGAATGTCGACTCGCCGAAGAGGCTGAAAATTCAATCCGGCAACTTTTGCAAGAGGCCTTGAAAAAAAGAGCTTTGGGGGCCTGACTGCGTATGTTCGTGTTTAAACCTGACATAAGAATGTCTGACGAAGAGTTTCGTCAAATACGTGATTATATATATAACTATTGTGGGCTTTATTTTGATATCGACGCCAAATATATGCTCGAAAAACGCTTGAACAGGCGGGTGTCTCAACTGCAACTGAACAGTTTTAAAGATTACTTTTATCGGCTTCGCTACAGTCGGGATTGCGAAGAAGAACTGTCGTTGGTGATTGATCTGTTGACGACCAATGAAACATATTTTTTCCGGGAAGATTTTCAACTGAAAGCCTTTACTGACGAAATTCTTCCGGAAATTATCAAGAATAAGCGTGGTACAGGAGACCGGAGTCTGAGGATCTGGAGTGCCGGGTGTTCTTCAGGGGAGGAGCCGTATACCATCGCCATGTTGATGCTGCAGAACCCGGAATTGAGACGTTGGGATGTTGAAATTATCGGCACCGATATCAGTAAGCAGGTTTTAATCAAAGCTCGTGAAGGGGTCTACGGAAAGAACTCGTTTCGCAGTACCGAAGATTATTATGTCCAGCGCTATTTTACCGAAGAAGACGGTCGTCTGCGCATTTCCGATCAGGTGAAACGCTTAGTCACGATCAGCCATCTTAACCTGCTGGATGTCAGTCGAGTTTCCTTACTCGGCAGGATGGATGCGATTTTTTGTCGAAATGTCATCATTTATTTTAACTTGGAAGCAAAGAAGAAAGTTATCTCCAGGCTTTATCAGCAGTTGTCCAAAGGGGGTTTTTTGCTGCTCGGTCACTCAGAATCATTGATGAATATCAGTACCGATTTTGTGCTGCGACATTTTATCCATGATATGGTCTACCAGCGGCCGGATCCGGCACGCGGAGTTATCTTATGAGTCGTCCTGTACGCGTTCTG
>LGVD01000458.1_pt2 | contig 18251 bp, 31 predicted proteins | sample 469861 | NCBI WGS metagenome assembly LGVD01 (sample SAMN03857201, study PRJNA290197) | marine sediment metagenome | biome: ocean floor; feature: cold seep; material: sediment; isolation source: sample #3730, Push core (PC) 16 from cruise R/V Atlantis leg AT-15-68, Alvin... ... | reverse complement strand
GGGTGGTTTGCGGTAGATGCTGCTGCTGCTTTTACAACTGGAAGTATTGCTGAGCGCAGGATGCCTGCGGTAGATATGAGCCAGGCGGAGATGATTAGCTTCTCGCTTTCTTCCAATATTGGGTTTGATGCCGGAGACTTATACTTGACGTTTGGTGATGGAAAAGATGAATGGAGTGTGGATCTTCCTCAGATTATCGCAGAAGATGACATGCACGATAAAAAGAAGTGGTATGTGGTCAAGTTGCAGGAACCTGTAAGTCCAAAGACTGGAGCAGGAGATATGCCAGACTGGACTAAGATTGATAGGGTGTTATTGAAATCAGCAACAGACCTGGGTGCATATAAGTTGAAGTTTGGTGAATCGGGATTCTTGCTTATTAATAGGGATTTCAACAACAACCGTTATGAACTCGGCATGAACGAAAATATAAATAAACTGATAGAGTACGGAGGGGGCGCAGGGCAGGAAACAAAGAAGCCCTGGGTGATAACTGATAAATGGTTTTATTATATTGAAAATGGAGAGATAAAACCATTATACCTGCCAGAGCTAAAAGAGTATGCTCACTACAAGAACGGGCAAGCTGTGATAGTGTGGGGAGTTTATCTTGTTGCGAATGTAGGGGAAACTGTGCAGAGATATTACCAGGGCAGGATGGACAGTATCGGTCCGGACAGGGGAGATTTCCCAACAGGGAAAATACCGGGTAGTTTTGCAGGATATGGCGGTCAATTCTTTTCATCTTTTGGTAATAGAATATTAGTTAGAAGGAACAGTGTATGGCATGAATTGTATAATGGAGGGATGTGGTCCGGGATAGATGAAGGACATGGTCTGTCCTGGAGAGAAGTGGGTGAAGTAACTACGATGGATATCAGGGGGATGGCTGATAAATCGGATAGACTGTATTTTAATAATGGTGCGGACGTTGGATATATTCCACTTGAAGCAAGACCTGAATCTAAGAAAGGGAAAGATTACTGGAACTATGGACCGGAAGCGGTGATTAGAACGAGTGTGATTACATCAAGCAGAAGGGAAGTGGAAAAGTATTTCAATGCGGTGAGGGTGGTCGCTGAATACTTTGACGTGAACGGTGATGACGCAAATGGACTTGGTCCTGACACAGAGCAATGGGTAGAGATATCCTATAAGACATCAGAGGATACTGATTGGCAGATCCTTGACGGCATTTATGATACTATGCCGGTAGAGCGGATACAGTTTTCAGATGATTACGATGTGGAAGGCTTATCAATTGAGTTGGAGATCCGGTTGTATACTGCTAACAGTGATTACTCACCGCAGCTTATGGCTGTGATTGTAGAAAGCATGGAGCGAATCAAGGTGAATTTCTCACGGCAGTTACAATGCAGGTTGTATGCTGGCAACGACAAAACAAAACTGGAAGGTGACACAGTAGGGGTGGGTGCCGACGATCAGACTGGTGAGCAAAAATGGACGTTGCTCAAAACCTGGATGAATAGAGTCTTGCCGGTGCTGATGAAAACCAACTCCGTATTTGTTCCTGAAACATACGTGTTCATTGAACCAGTAATGCATAGGCCGGTGATGGTAAAGAGAGATGCTAATGACAACGAGATGCACATATTTCCGTTCACTGTTACAGAAGTGTGGGATGAATAATGCCGGTAGTAACAGATTATAGAATACAGGGCCAGATTGTTGATAGTATGGCAGAGTATTACCTTGGCATTGCTCTGGAAAAGCTGGATTATGATTTTCGTTATCAATGGGCAATTGGGCTTGGGGGTACGGCTGGTTCAATCAGCGTTGATTATGTAGTTTATGCCCCAACAGCAATACCGGTGGAAATTCATGGGAAGCATTGGCATCCTGATCCTACAAACGACGCTATAAGAGATTCAATAATCAGGGAGTATTTCAAGATGGATCCAGTTATTATAGACGCAGCAGAATTGTTTTCAATATCCAGCGCAATGGTCAAAGTGAAGGCAGTGTTGCCATGACTGATCCCAGGTTACAAGCACAGATAAATAAGCTGATAAGCAGGGTGGACACGGAAGAAAAATTAGGCCAGGAGCTAAAGGGATATATTGATAAATACATCCTTGACCAGATAGAACTGTGGGGGAAATTTGTGCCCCAGGCAGAAACAGCTAAGATCATAGTGCTGGACGCTGATCTTGTTCTTGATGATACTATGCCTGTTATCCTGGCGATAGATCCGGGGGGTGCGTCAAGGACTGTCACCGCTCCACCACCATCAAGGAACAGCCATCCATTCATTTTGATCAACCTTGCTGACGCAAGTGAAGAGTTGAATGTGGAAGATGTGGATGCTGCCAGCCTGGTTGATGTAGGGCAGGCTCAGCAGGCAATGATATTGTCTGAGGGTGAAACTTGGATATCTGCTGGTTTTTCTACTGGTGGGGATATGACCATTGGCGGTTTGACATTGCATGGTGATGTAAAATTTGATGGCAATTATCACCCTGTCTATGATAGAGGTTCAGATGTTGATCACAGGATATGGGAAGTAGCAGTTGACGGAACTCCGTACATGATGTGGGATGAATCTGGAGATTGTCATTATACAAACAAATACATGAGGATTGTCACCACTCAAATCGGTGGGGTAAGAATAAAAGTAAACAATTACGGGAGCGGAAACCGATATGCTTACATAGATTTTATTGGTGACGATACTTATTCAAATTATGGATTGAGATTAATTCGACACAATACAGGAGCTAATGCTGATTCGGAACTGATACATAAAGGAACCGGTAGCCTAAAGATAATAACCGCATCAGCAGCTTCAATGTACTTTTATACCAACAATTCAGTACGATTAGGGTTAGGTACTTCTGGAGACCTCTTCCCACGAGGAACTGCCGGAACACAAAATTTAGGTACAGCGAGCTGGTATTGGAATGACGTGTCATATAAAACTCTAACGGATCGGGGATGTCTTGGTTGGTATGAGGATGGGGTAGAGTTGCAGGATGGAAGAATAGTTAGTGACGTTGAAGCGTTGAAGTCTATCAAGAAGCATAAGACACTAAAGACAGTCGCCGGTGCTCCCCGGCTTGATTACTCAACCATGCCTAAACATGTTTACAAGCCTGTCGAAATTGCAGATGAGGATATTTACGAGGATGAACACATAGCCTTAGACGATAAAGATGGTGAGCCGAGGTGCAAGAGTGTTCGTAACTTGATGTTCAAGAAAGGGGAGAAGGTAGGAGAGGATGGTGCCGAGTTGACCGCATTGGTTTCTATAATGTTGGGTGCCATAAAAGAATTAGATAGCAGGCTTTTAGAAATAGAAATATAAAGCAACAACAAAAGGAGAATCGCCATGGCATTGGATAATTCTACGAAAAAGAAAATCCTCAAATCTAAACTGAAAGCGTATGAGCAGCAGTATTATTCTCTACAGTTAGAATTGGAAGTAGCGGAGGATGTGGGCAGTGAACGCATTGCTGACCAGGTCAAAGAGGATATGGTGAAGGTGAAGAAGTCTCTCAGATACCTGGAGAAAAAACTTGCCGGATTAGAAAAGGATGGTGAATAATGTTTACCTTACAGGACATAAATTGGGTTCAGGAAAAGATTGATCATGCGCCCATGAAGGACAGAACCCTTATCGAGATGAAGGAAGAGTATGACCGCTATCTTTCAGTGAGCGAGAAGTTGGCGTTGCTGCTTGCTGATCATCCAGAAGATGAGGGGAAGGAAGAAAAGAAGAAGGCAGTTTTGCCTGGAAAGAAAGCCGCTCAAAAGAAAGCAGCCGCTAAAAAATAGTCAAGGAGGAAGATCATGTTGAAAGGAAAAGGAATCTGGATCAATATTATTGGAGAGTGTGACGGAGGGGATATCCAGAAAATTGCCAACAAGTGTGAGCAGGCCGGGATAAGCTATGCCTTGATCAAAGTCGTTGAGGGTTATAGTGGGTACAACTATTCTGGTGATATGGACATGGTGAAGGTGCTTACTACCGCATTGAGAGAGAAAGGGATTGATGTTGTTGCCTGGGGCGCAGTGTACGGTGATTCCTTTGGAGCTGGTAACTGGAAGAAGGAAGTAAATCGCCTGGTGCGCCGGATGAATGATGAGTTGAAAGATATCAAATGGTTTATCCTGGACATTGAATCCAGGTGGAGAAATCAACACAGCATTGCCAGTAAGTTTATGAATGAGCTGCTTGCCGGGTTGAGATTAGATTGCAAGCTAGGATTCTCTTCATTCCGGTATCCAGAGCAGAACCCCACCATTCCTTATGATGAATTCCTGCCAAGTGTTCATGTGAATATGCCACAGTTGTATTGGGAAGGTGCTCAGAATCCTATTGATCAACTCAGGGAATGCATCAAGCAGTACTCTGATCGAGGGTATTCGCCTATAGATATCCTTATGGTGCCTGCAGGGCCAGCGTATCACAACAGGAAAATCAACTGGGAAACTACCCCGAAGGCAATGCGTCAATTCTTTGCGGAAGTTGTCGCTCAGGGATTTGAGAGCTGCACCTTTTGGGATTATAAGAATGCAAGGTCCACAGGATTGTGGCCGGTCATTGGTAGCATGGAATTCCCAGTAGATCCAGAACTGCCTGCTATACCAGATACACCGGTGGTACCACATGCCCATCCTGGTATCAAAGAGAACGCTGATGCGATAAAGGATATTGTAGAGTGGAAAACGGAATACAACTTGATGGCACTGGAACGTGCAGAAATCATGAAGGTTATAGTTGAGGAATTGGAAGCAGTAAAAGAGGTGATTGACATTGAAGAATTGAAGGTCTTTGAATTAGGAATCAAGCAAGTTGCTATATTAGCCAGAGTGGATATACTGGAAAGGAAGTTGTCAGTGTGGCGTTGGTTAGGAAGGTTGCTGCGCATTGCACAGGAGGATACCGAGTGATATAATCTTTACATCTTCTATTCTGTTCCTCTCGTACTGCCCCCATCTGGACATACCACACAATGCCCCGGATGGGGGCAAGCCCTTTAAGTAGAAAAATATTCCTTGACAATGCAATGTAACGGGTGTATACTACCTATACAAAGATAGTAAAGGGAGTAGAATTATGGCAGAAAGAATAACCGTTGCAATTACAAAGGAAGCTCACGAGATGTTGGTGAAGCTGATTGAGATTGAAGATCATCCCAGTTATATGGTAATGACGTTGGGCAAAGAAATAGAATTCCTGATTAGTCAGAGGTTATCCATGCTGGAGAGGGCAGATATGATCGGGGATTTGGAGAAAGATATACTTACCGTGGGGAGAAAAAAAGACTAGATCAAAGGGAATCAGTAGATGGTTGGCATTGTGGAAACCCCTATCAATTGGAAACAAACAGCAGATGAAGCACTGATCCGGTATCGCCAGAAGGCAGAGCGATATGGTATTGTGCTTGACGTGGCATTGATGATGCGTTGCTATGAGGGAATCAATGAAGGACATTTGATTATCTCCTGGGAGCGTGTTTATTTTATGGTGCTTGAAGCAATGGATAACCTGGAAGAAAAAGCACGCAGGCAAGAGTTTGAGCCGATGGGCACTGAGCAGCACTATGGTGATCTGGAGTATAAGAAGATACTGGATCAGTGCGTTTGTGCCGGATGCTGGAGTGATCTAACTGTGCGCAGGATACCAGGTGGATGGGAAGTCTATTGCCTTGCGTGCGGAACAGACAGAGGGTTGCACTCCCAGTATTATGCGAAGAGAATGAAACATCACGATGCCCAGTGGGCAGCACTTGCTACCAGCAGGCTGGAAGGATGGATGGTGCTCAATGGATAAGATGAAAAAGATTATAGAAACCGCAATCAGGAAATGGTTGGATAAATATAATTATCTATTCTCGTCACAAGAGATTGAGGATCTAACTCAGATGATAGTAGACGAGATGGATTGGGTAAGTACTGATGAATGGTTAGGCCTGACATGTGAATTATCAATACCTTTCAAGAAGGAAGGATAAAATGACAGCTTTGACAGCAACCAGAACACCAACGGAAGCAGAAGTAAAAAGGTATTATGCAGAACAAAAGATAGAAGTTGAATTCATCAAGGTAGAAAATCCTACTGATGATCAGGTTGAATTGAGTGATATTCTAAAGAGTATTATGGAAATCCAGAAGGAAGGGAAATAATGTGTATACTTTGCACCAGTCATGTGAGCAAGAAGAAATATGGCCCATTAGAAAGTTTCACATGTGTGGAGTGTGGAACGAATAACCATCCTAATCCGGGAAGATGCGCAGGCAGGCCGTTTGTAACCTGCCGGAAGTGTGGGCACATCATCAGGTTCAAGGCTTGGGATGGTTTTCTTTGCAGTCCTGGGTTGAAAATTAAATACGGATTATAAGGGGAAGGGAGAGAACAGAAGATGATCAGAGGATTGGGAGATAGAGGGTTAGACTTCCCGGAGATTGGGAAGATCCGCAAGGGGAAGAAACTGAAAAAGAATATGCCGGATGGAACGACAAAAGAAAGGCCGGTGGATCTGGATTATTTTGTGGTGAGTTTTGCAGAAGGAGAGGAAGCATCTCAAAGCGTGTTCATAAATGAGTACGGAGATCAGCCTGCAGAGCTGAACGTAATGCTGCCCTTGCTGATGGAAGATACTTGGGATGCCTGGCTGGAAGCATACAGCAGGGGAAGGATGGTTGCTCAGTCGGATGGTGTGAATTACAAATACCTTAGAGATCAGAAGATGAACGTGATTGTGAGGGATTGGAAGTTACTCACTGATGAAGATCCCGACACCCTCGGAAACATAGGGGATAAAGTACCGTATGAAGGTACGAGGGGGAATGAAAGTGTCTGGCCCTGCCAGCCTGGGGGAACCATCAGGTTGAAACAGGTGGGTAGGTTGAAGGTTACGATCATGGAGCTGGAACGCCGGGCATGTCTTGAATTGAAAACTCACAGCTATGACGATATTGATAATTTAGGCAACCAGATTCGATCTATATATTTTATGGAAGAATACATGGGTGCTATTCCTCTGGTGCTAAAGAGGGTACCTAAGATGAGAACCCTGCCGATGAATGGCAGGGGTGGTAATGCCATGCGGAAGAAAATGTATATGCTTTCAATAGAACCTGCACAGGAATGGGTGCGGTGGAAGATGCTGGCTGATCAGAAGAAAGTGATGGATGAGTGGGGATTAGGAACAGGAGCAGTCAAGTCAGGGCTGATGATAGAAGGTAGTGTGATCGAGGGAGATTTTACAGATGACAGCGATACAGATGGAGATGGGATTTGATCCTGCTGCAGCAGTGAACGCAGGTAGAGAATTCATTACAACTATGAAAGGATTATCAAAGAGAGGGTATGATCCAACAACCTGTCACCAGTTATATTCACTGGGGTATAGGGATAAAGGGAAGTGGATTGATTTTACGAGGGAAGAGGTTATCGCAGAATTCAAGAAGGACTGGGGCAGGGATCCAGAGGTGGTGATAATGAGTGGAGGGGGATGGATTGTAGGTCCAGTGCCGGAAAAGAAAGAGAGGTAGAAGATGGATCAATTTCTAACCCAGTTCGGTTACAGAATGATAGAAACAAGCGCAATGGTTATTCCAGAGGAAGTGGACAGAGATTGGAAGGAGAGATTGTTCACCTGGCCCTGGAGACCTTTCAGGAAAACAAGAACTATTTACGTGCCTGATCCACAGGTGCTTGTTGATAATAATAGGCGCATGATTGTTGGACACCCTGTAGTGATTGATCAACTAAAGCGAGAGGTAGAAGATGCCAGCAATAAGAGATTGCCCATTTGAGCTTGATATTGATGTGCCGGATGATCCTTATGAGTGGTTGGCACTTGTGATATTTCGTACAGCCTGGAGGGAGATGAGATCCGGGAATGGAAAGGCAGCACATGCGGAAGAATTCCTGCGAAGGGATGAAGCCTGGGAACTGGGCAAGCTGTTGTTTGGGAAGAAAGCACATATATTTCATAACTGGGCACTGGCCGGGTTCCCGGATCCAGAAGAAGCCAGGTCACCAGGCATGAGAGCATTGATTGAAAGGAGGCTACCTGAGATGGAGTACGATGGAGGTTATGCAGCTTATGATAAGGGCGTGACTGTGGTAGATTGTAAGGAGTGTGAGGTAGGACCGCAGATGAAATTTCTGCACTCCACAAAGGTATTCCTTATGTGCCCTAAGTGCAAGAAGAAAACCGGATACCACTTCTTTGTTATGGAAGCAGCAGATGAGTGGGAGGATATGAATGGAGACTAGGATATCCAGTGCCAGGCATGTTGGCAAAACATTTAGGATGCTCAGCGTATTGAAATCATGCTGGAGAGCAGGGCACCAAACCATAATGTACTCAGGGAAATACAGTTCGGTCAATCCGTTCTTAACGCAGGAGTACATGGAGTATATTGAAGAGATGAAAAGATTTGGTCCAAATGAATATCGCAGGTTATTGGAAGGATCATGGGACGACAAATGAATATATTAATAGGGATGATACTAATCTTCTTAGTGGGATATTTCTATGGTTATGTAGCTGGACTAGATAGGAATATCCCACTAAGAATGAAAACACAAGAGATACTGAATGAGATATTGCGAAACATAAACCTATATTTTGGTGATGCGGTTATACCTGATATGCCAAATGGGTTTTCTGTTAGAAAAGAACGTTTCTCAAAAACCCTTGAACAAATACTCATAGCCCACGAGGGGGAAGAGTGTAACTGGACAAGAGAACAAGACGATAGCTGTATGTTTATAACATCTTGCATGCAGTCATTCTTTTTGAATGATGGGGATACCCCCTTTCAAAACGATATGGATTATTGCTGTTTTTGTGGAAGAAAAATAAACAAACTACCTACCCCACCAAAGGAAGGTGAGTGATGGGATATAAAGAGAAAATAGTTGAAATATTGAAAAGTGTTGTGAGGTATTACAGTATGGGTAAAGTAACCGCCGAGGATAATATTTTTCTTGAAAAGATTATTGTGCCGAAAATCCTTGCCTCAATGCCCTCCGAGGCAGAGATAGCGATGAACATGATTGGGAAATATTTAGATTATCTGAGGGATGAAAAAGGAATAATGATAATTCCCGAAGAAGATTGCATAAAAATAAGGTCTATACGGGACTGGCTCTCCACTCTTGACAGCAAGGAGGAACACGATGCCAATAAATGATTATCAGTTATTCGTAAACATACCGCAGGGTCCACAGGAAATGCCACACATTATTAGAACAATAGAATTTGTGCTGAAAGATGTTCACATTAAGCCGACGATAACTGGCTTGCCATTCACTCCTGCGACACAGGAATATATGGAGAGCCACGACAACATTCGACATCTAGTAAGAGAATTGATGGCAGAGAAAGGATGGGATCCAGTGCCGGATAAGACACCATTCTATTTAGGGATGGTGATCCTGAATTCATCAAGGGCGAGGGGCGATTTGGATAGTTTGATAAAAACAGTAATGGGTGCAATGAAAGGCGTAGTATTCATGCATGAATGTTGGTGTGATGGGATAAGCGTGATCAGGCCACCGCAGGAGGGGAACACAGATGATGCGAGGATCACCGTATCATGGAAGGAAATAATCACGCCGGAAGAGATATCCAACGGAAGGATGGGGAATAGCTGATGATACTCAAAGCCTATAAATGTTTTGTAATTCCATCCTCAATAGATGGATGTTTGCTGGTGTTTGCCCCCACGAGGAACAAAGCACGTTATTATGCATGGAAATATATAGTTGATTGGCGTAGTGATGTTGAGTATGTTGAGATAACAGCATGGAGAAGGAAGGATTTTGATCAGTACGCCGAGGGGGATGAAACTTATTGTGTAGAAACGAATGATGATTTACCGGAAGGGGCAGAAGAGTTTTATAATATGATGGAAGGATATTGATAATGAATCTTTGGGTAGGGATTGGGATGTTTGTAGGGGGGCTGGTGGTGATGGCAATCATGATACTGCTGCTTGCATTGATTCAGAAAGCACAGGAGGGATGAGATGGAGAAAACCTTACAGGAGACAAAGCAGGAGAAGAAGATCCGGCTGTTCAATGAGCATGATGATGAAGTAATGATGCTGTTGAACAGGATGGAAAGCCTGGGGGATGCTATACTGTATGTGCTGCATAAGAATTACCAGATGGGCAACAGGAACATTGAGAAGAACGTACTGAAAACTCTGGTGAACAGAGCTGGTGCCAACAAAGCAGGGATCCGAAAGATCCGTGATGCAATTTATATCCTGCGCAACCAGGAAGCAGGGATTGTGTCCAGAGGGGGGAGAGGTGGAGGTTACCGAAAGTCTACCTGTTGGGCAGACATAAACAAGTGTGGTGAGGATCTGTTCCACTCCCAGGCTATGAGCCTACTGGGAACGGAAAAGGCAATGAAAGCAGGAGCGAGAAAAGCATACGGTCCAGAACAGATCAAGATGTTTGATAGTGAACGTCTAACAAGTGATGAAAAACACTTTGGAGAAGCTTGTTTGCGGGAGGGGATTGACTTTGTGATATATGATCCAGCACCAGATGCACCGGATCTAGATGATGTGAAGCCAATACTAAATAATCCTGATCAGAGTGAATTCAAAACATGGGATTAGATAATAGGAGAATAGGTTGATGGCTGTATACAAGGACGCAGAAGAAGGGATCACGATAGTTTATTTTCACTGCAAAAACTCCGGCAGAATTTTTATTATTGATACCTGGCTGACACACAAATGGAAGTATACCGGCATGGCAGAAAAGCGGAAGAGATTGATTAAGAATTCCTACAATATTATTAGGGCGAGTTTAGGTATATTGCCAACGGTGGATCCTGCTGAATTCAAACCTGTTATTTGTGGTCCAGTATCACAAAGGCTTCATGATGCAAGATCCTAAGAGGCCGTTACTTAGATATCCGGGGGGGAAGTGGAGAATAGCCAAGTGGATCATAGCCCAGTTTCCACCACACCGGCAGTATGTTGAGCCTTATGGGGGAGGGGGAAGCGTACTGCTGCGAAAGCCGAGGGTGCACCACGAGGTTTACAATGATATATCAAGCGAGGTAGTCAATGTGTTCAGGGTGATGCAGGATTCAGATACAGCACAGAAGCTAATCAGTAAGTTAAAAATGACACCATTCTCCAGGGAAGAATATTATTTGTCTAGGGAAGATGATCCAGATCCAGTAGAGCAGGCAAGACGCACAATTATAAGAACCTTCATGGGGTTTGGAACCACGTCTTGTTTCAATAGAACATCAGGGTTCAGAGCATCCAGTTTTTACGAGAACAGATCAACCGGTACTCAATGGATTGACCACTCAGAATTTTTGGAAGTGTATATCGGCAGATTGAAGGGGGTGATCATTGAGAACAGACCGGCCATTCAGGTGATGGAGCAGCAGGACAAGAGGGAGGATACTTTGTTTTATTGTGATCCACCGTATGTAAAAAGTACCAGGTACCAGGAAGATATTTATGAAGTGGAGATGGACGATCAGGATCATCGGGATCTGGCAGACTTCCTTCATGGGGTGGGTGGGATGGTAGCGATAAGTGGGTATCACAGTGAGTTATATGATGAGCTTTATGCAGACTGGGATCCGAGGGAAAAGACAGCGTTTGCATCAGCACCATCAGGAGTGAATGAAAGGACAGAGGTTCTCTGGTTGAACCCTGCCTGCAGGAAAAACTTATATCCATTGTTCAATGGGGAATAACCAGGGAGAGAGAGATGTATTGCATAGTAAAAGGAAGAGCGAAGGTGACAGTTTACGAGATGAAAGAATGTGATTGTTGTGGACATATAAACGAACACGAGATGGATGACGTAAGGGAAATAACGGTATTGCTAGATGTCGATGATCAAAGTGAGGAAATGATTACTGGGTATCTTGAATGCCATCTGGAAAATACAACGAAGCCGGGAGTACGGATCCTTCTGAGAAAATGGATTGAGCCACCAGTAATAGAAGAGCTATATCCTGATCTGGTAAATAGAATAATAGGTGCTCCGGTATTGTTTGATGTGAAACCGGTAAATAATATTCAGCCAGTGTATGCCAGGCTGGCAAAGAAGATGGGGATGGATAAGTATTGCAAATCGCTGTGTGCTGTGGAGGTGATGTAATGGCGAGAGTAGGATGGGATGAGAAAGCTAAGAGAAAGCTAACAAGAGAAGCCATGATAAGAGCAGGCTATTCGGAATTGGAAAGGCATGGAGTGACAAGGGTTGGTGATGATCTGATTGTTGGGTCGGAATGGTTAGCAGGAAAAGTGCTCGTAATACCGGCAGAATACCATACATCAGCAAATGGTTGTTTTTCGCCGCCTAAAATGAGAGGGACAAGAAAGCTGATGAATGATCAGCCTTTTCCACGAGATGAAGCTTTGGATTGGGTGTTGGGTCCATGCGCCTGGTGCGGAAGTGATTTTGTAGATGATGGAACTGGTGCCTGCAATTCATGTTATGGACCGAGGGATGGAAAACTATGGCAACGATGAGGGTAATAAGGCCGGAAACATTTACAGATGACTGGATAGGGTCACTTGATTATTTCAGTCGATGGTTGTGGATTGGATTGTTTGCTGTGGTAGCTGATGATCAGGGCAGATTCTGGTTGAATCCGTTGAAGATAAGGGCTGCTGTCCTGCCACATCCGAAGGATGCAGTAGTAAATGATGAACAAATAACGCAGGCGATAAAATCATTTGAGAAAGCAGGGAAGATCCATATTTATTATAAAGAAAAAAAATCTATCTGCCAAATAATATCATGGTGGAAACATCAAAAACCAAGATGGGCAAACAGCTCAGAATATCCACCGCCAGATAAATGGATGGATAGGGAGAGATACGGCACAGGCCAGGGTAAAGCACCACACATGTTGAATTGGGATCTACCTGGTGGATTTACAAAGGTGAAGGCAGTGACTAAGAATGGTGAGAGCGTTGCACATAACATGTATGCAGCAAATATAGATATCATCAGCCCATTTGAAGAAGAGGTATTGAATCAATTAGTAGCTGAGCACAGCCAGGAATGGGTGGTTGAATCTATTGAGATAGCGGTAAAGAACAACGTAAAGAAGCTGTCATACATAAGCGCAATCCTGGAGAAGTGGGGGAAGAATGGTAAAACGACTGGCAAGAAAAGCACCCACAAGGATTATTTAGAGGAAGAATTTGCAGAGTTTATTGAGGAATAGTATTGCGTGTAGGCAACTAGATTACCTCAGAAAAAAGAGATAAAGTAACCATAATAAAGTAAAAGAGCGAAACGGAGCCTGGCTCTTGTGTATGTAAGAGCCTGGCTCTTGTGTATACAAAGGTGTAAGTTTACGTAAGTAATTGTTCCACTGTTGTGTATGTAAGAGACTGGCTCTTGTGTATGTAAGAGTCTGGCTCTTAGATACTTCACTGAAGGTTAATATAAAGAAGTATATGTAAATGTAAAGGTAAATGTAAAGGTAAATAACAATAACTAGGAGAAAATTGTTGTGGTTGAAGCACAGGAAAAAAATGTTATAATATAAATGATCTTCCTTTGATCAAGGGCGTGGGCATAGTGTGATCTGGTTGAGTAAATCAGGAAAAGCATTGTGCTCACGCCTATTTTATTATCTACACCTGGAGGTGTAATATGAAAAAGTTTCTTATCATTACGTTATTGATGGCATTCCTGCTTGCAGGATGCGCACTTGCGGAGCCATCGTTCTATGAAGGATTCACCGCAAGCCAGTTGGTAATTGGATTGGTGACAATCTTGATTACCATTACTCAGTCATTGTTCCCGAAGATATCTATTATCCAGTTGATCAAGCAGAAATTCATGATAGAGGATCGAGCAGCGTTCTTACTGGTGATGGTATTTTTCTTTGGGTTATCTGCCCTGGCCGAATGGGTGACAGGATACTTTGTTCCTGGTACTATATGGAACCTACAGAAAGTTATAGCGTTCTATGGAATCCTCTTGACCACATCCCAGGCAGCATATCAGCAATTGAAAGCATCAGGCAGAACATTGATGCCCTAACCGGGAGGTGATCTGGTGAGTAACGGTGAGAGTGTGTTGATCAACATCCGTAAGATGGTAGAGAATGGAGAGGAATTAAGTGAAAAAGAATTCCGGATCTTCATGCTCTCCACCGCTATTGACGGAGAAAAGAAGAGGGTTGTAGCAGCAAAAGAACTAAAGCAAATCAAGAGATTAGTGTATGAAAAGAATGAAGAATTGAAAGAAAAGATCATAGACCTGGAGAACAAGGATGCATGCAGCCAGGCAGAAACAAATCAGGAAGAGATAATCAGAATAAGGAATAAATCAGATCGAAATGATGTGATGGTAACTATAGTGACAATTGTAGGAACCACATGGGCAGCTATATCCGGCAGCAGATGATAAAAAGGAAGTACGAAAAGAATGGAAACAACGAAGGACACCACACTCACTTATAAGGAGAAAGCGTTTGCGGAATTCTGGACATCAAACGGTTTCATTGGATGGCGTGCTGCCAAGAGTGCTGGATACCAGGGAAGCAGAGAAACATTGTATGTAAGAGCGTCAGAGAATTTAGCGAAGCCACACGTAAAGGCTTACATAGAGAGCAGGCTGGACAATATTGTTCTTGACGCTGATCAAACAATTGCAGAGATTTCAAGCATAGCAAAAGGGGAAGTTATGCAGTATGTGAATGAGTATGGAGAGTTTGATATTGATGCGTTGAAAGAGAATGGACTGATCAGGAACCTGGAATCTATAACATCTTCTACTACGGTATCACCAAAGACCGGAAACATAACTACAAAGACTTCCGCAAAAACAGCAAACAGAAGGCAGGCACTCGGTGATTTATTGAAGGTCCACGATAAGATCAAACCTAAGACAGTTATTCATGTGATCGGTTTCAACGAAGCACTTGAAGAAGCATACGGTGATGATGAGGAAGTAGATGAATAATACCGTTGATAGATACGTGCAGTTGGCGCAGGCAGCAGGAATGCCAATGAACCAGCTCACGAAATTCAAGGAGAACAATTACCTGGTGCTGCCCTGGGCACTCAGGTTTCATGCTTTAGCAAGGGAAGCGGACAGGGATCTGTCAAAACTATTCTGGATACTTACGGGTGGAGCGAGAGGACCGGGAAAATCTCATGCATCATTGGCACAAGCGGGGGATGATTGCACCAGGTTTCATGGGTTGAAGTTCTTATATCTAAGGCAATATAAATATAAAGCCGGTGAATCAATGGGAGATCTAGCAAGTAAGATATGGTCCACAGATCCGTCAGTGAAAATAACTAAAGAGAAAATAGAATTCACAAAGACTGGCAGCCAGATAGCAATTGGTGGATACAATCATCCGGGTGATATTGCTAAGTACCTGGGTATTCAATACGATGGGGGAATATTTGAGGAAGCAACACAGTTAGGAAAGGAATCATTCAAGTTGATACGGGGATCAATCAGGTCCACGATACCAGGATGGAAAACCAGAGTATACTTATCAACTAATCCCGGTGGTATTGGGCACTCATTCATCAAAGAGCAATTTATTATTCCGCATAGGGAAGGGAAGGATCACTATTATCTTGATGGTAAGACAGCATTTATCCCGGGCCGGTACAAAGACAATCCATTCCTTGATGACGCATACACTGGTATGCTTGAAGCACTAGAGGGTCAGTTAGGTAAAGCGTGGAGAGAAGGAGATTGGGATTCATACGAGGGCATGGCCTTCACGCAATGGAATCATAAACTGCACGTTGTAGATCCATTTGATTATCCAGAGTGGTGGCCTAAGTGGAGAGCAGTAGACTGGGGATTACACGCTCCGTTTTGTTGCCAGTGGTTCGTGAAGGATCCTGATATTGGAAGGGTGTATGTTGTTGATGAAGTGTATGAAACANNTACTGGGAGAGAAAGAGTGACAAGGAAGGGAAATTTTTTACATCAGAAGATATATATCGACAAAATGGAGTACCGCTTACTAAGGCAGACAACAATAGAACCCAGGGGTACAGGAGATTCAATAACTTGCTGGCTAAACTGCCAGACGGAAAGCCTGGTATTCAATATTTTGATATTTACTGCTCGGATGCGATCAGGACAATAGCTGACATTCCTTCTGATCCTAATCATAAAGAGGATGTGGACACCAAAGCGGAAGATCACAGCTATGATACCAGCAGGTACGGCACCACTAATTATCAGCACAAGAAAAAGAAACCGAAAGCCAGGCATGTGGAATCACCAATTGAGCAGCTTGCCAGATTAGGGAGAGTATAACCATGAGCGAACTCACATTCAAACAGGTTCAGGAACATTGCAGGCAATTGAAAGTAGACTGGGCAAAAAGGGATGATCAGATAGATGAGATCGAAAAGATATTCCTTCTCAATTGGGGAGATGAGGATACTATAACGAAGAAAGTAACAGATGCAATGGTAACTAAATCCCCGGATGGAAGGAACCAGGCCCTGGGTGCGGTGCGTCTGCTGACAGGTGCTAATCCACAATGGGATGTGCCTGAGAAAATGAATACAGAAGATGTGATGGAGCAAGCAGGAGATATATCAAGTGTGGCAGATAGATTGTGGAGAGCAGCATCAAGGGTTGGTGGGGATCCTGTGCACTACGATGAGATATTATCCCTGATATTGTTTGGAGAATCGCATATCATTATTGATCTAACATCTGATCTGGTAACTGCTGCAGCAGGAGTGAGTAAGGCTGCTGAGTATAGGGCAAATGAGATAGCAAGCAGATCGCCGGTGATGTTCACAAATAATCACCCGAAAACAGGATACCCGGAATCAGATAAGTTTGGAATGTCCGCTTATTATTCATCAGTTGAAATGACTGTAAGAGACTTTGAGAGCGAGATGGGGCCAGCAAGGTCTAAGTTATTGCTGGAAGCTGGAGGATTGACTGGTGCAGATAAGCTTACCAAGATAGGGGTGGAGAAATACCTGGACAACAAGGATCAATATCTTTGGTTTAGCAAGGGTGGGTATGGAGCGAACAAAGGATTTGCGGAGACTAAAGCACATGGGTTCCCCTGCATTCCAATTGTATACACAAGGGGAGAAGGGTCAAAGTTATTCAACAAGCCAGAAGATCAGCACCAATCATTTTTGTATACTATGTACCATTCAGGATTTTGGAATCGAAGCAACCTGGTTTATACAGTTGCTTATACTCTGGTGTTCGCACTAGGTTCGTCACCAATGTTCCTGGAATATTTGAACAAAGATGGTGATGGAGTAACGATAAAGAAAATGGGCGCAGCGCGTAAAGTTGTGGTTGAACAAGGTGCAAAGTTTGATCTGATGGATCTTAGCAAATTATTGAATAAGGATTTGTTAGGACTATTGGAACTTGCTGAGCGTAAGATAAAAGAAAGCACACTGTATCCCCAGGTATTGGGTGAACCTTTGGGTGGGAACGCACCGTTTTCATTGCAGGCATTGATGCATCAGGCAGGAAGGTTACCTCTTGCAAGCACGCAGCGTAAGGGGTCATGGGGTTGTGCTGATGCTATGAAGATATCGTTTAGCTGGTTGAAGAACGAAAGGCCAGAGATACAATACCCACACATATTTGGGAAGAACCAGGAACAATTCCTTGAAGATCTGCCAGATTTTTATGAGCTGACTGCAAGGTTAGGACTGGATCTGCCAGAAGATATGACAGAGAATGTCCGAAATGCAATAGCAATGAGAAAAGATAATGGATCAGGTCCTCTTATGTCAGATGCTTACATCCGTGAAAAGATCATGAAAGAATCAGATCCTAATCAGATGCAGAAGGATATCTGGACAGAGCAAGCGGTTCAATTGAAGAACCAGGAATATCTTACTCAACGAATACGGCAGGAAATAATGGCAGAGATGGAAGCGGAAATGATGGCAGCAGAACAAGAGGAAGCAATGGCAGCCGGTCAAGGTGGAGGGCAGGTAGATATGACAACGACTACCGAGATCCCACCACAAGTAGGGCCAGAAATGAATCAACCAGTACAAGAACAATTACCCCCAGGGATGGCAGAAGAATTGCCGGAAGCAACAATAGGAACAGAACCAGCTCCACCTATGACACCAAGAGCACCTAAGAGATAGCGAGGCAATCATGTTAGGGATGCTGGAAGAGCTACCGATAGATGATCTAATTAGGATGGTGCTAGTAGGTTGGGTGCTGTTGATGCTTGCGGTTATCACCGGTATAGATATATTCAGAGGATAAAGGAAGG
>LGVD01002327.1_pt1 | contig 20610 bp, 16 predicted proteins | sample 469861 | NCBI WGS metagenome assembly LGVD01 (sample SAMN03857201, study PRJNA290197) | marine sediment metagenome | biome: ocean floor; feature: cold seep; material: sediment; isolation source: sample #3730, Push core (PC) 16 from cruise R/V Atlantis leg AT-15-68, Alvin... ... | reverse complement strand
TCCGACCGACTCCTAGGACCGCTTTAGCGATAATAGCAGCCGCGGCGATTATTCATAGCACGTTTGCGTCAAGCCGGAAAGATGAGACTGACGGTAATGTTATCCGTTTCGCAGGGTGGCTTTTAGGCGGTGCGGTCGCAACAGCAGGTCCAAAGCATCGTTGATGTGGACACAGACAAGGTCGGCGGCNNATAACAGTCCATCGTTGCGGCCATTTCCTACGGCCAGCACTGTATTTAATCCCAGACTTTGGGCGTATTCAAGTTTTGCCCGATCCTGCTGGTTTGCCCCGATGATTTTCAGCGTGCAGGGGACGTCCTGTAATTGGGTACGTGCCGAGGCATTGGTGTCAGCGGTAATAACGTGAACGGTGACCTGAGAAGACAGTTCAGCAATCCTCTGAACGACACCGGTAATGAGTTGGCCATCTGTTGCGATGGTCCCGTTAAAATCCAGAATGACATGCTCAATGCTTATTGGGTCATTAGGCGGAATGTCGAGGCANNCGAATAGCAGGGCTATTTGGCGAAAATATGGGCCATACAGCCGAATTTGCAGCCGGTTCATGGATAGTCCGACAGTCTCCTAAGCGCAGGGTGCGGAAATAATGGTGCTATCGGCAAATTCGACGACCCGATCGGCGATGCGTATCACCTGCTCCGGATGGTGGGAAACAATCAGGATAGTCAGACGGTCCTTCAGGCCTAGCAGAAGTTCCTCGATGACCGCGGTAGAAGCCTGGTCCAGTGACGAAGTGGGCTCGTCCAGCAGCAACACTTCCGGTTCCAGAACCAGGGCGCGCGCGATGCAGAGCCGCTGCTGCTGGCCCCCGGACAGGGTGCGGGCATCCTCGTTGAGGCGGTCTTTCACTTCGTCCCACAAATTGGCCATTTTAAGCGTTTGTTCAATCTTTTCCGTAACAACCCCCCTTTTTCTTTCGCCGCTGAGTTTGAGAGGAAAGGCGACGTTTTTGCGAATACTCATGGGCAGGGGGTTGGGTACCTGAAACACCATGGCCACCATTTTTCTTAATTCGGTCACTGCCAGGTCAGGGGCGTAGATATTGCGATATTGATTCTTAAGTTTGATCTCTACGGAGCCCTTCATTTGAGCGTTTGAAATGTTTTCCCAGAGGCGGTTCAGGGTCATGAGAAAGGTGGATTTGCCGGCCCCGGAAGATCCGGTGAGGGCGCTAATCGCATTCTCGGGGAAATTTACGCAAACATCTTTGAGGATGGTTCGGTCCCGGTAGGAAAAACTCAGGTCGGCAACGCGTATCTTGATATCTGGGGTCATGGCAGGCTCATGGTCGGTAAAGGACGAAATGGGTCAGGCCCTTGCGAATGCCGTAGGCCACCGAAAACAGGATAGCACACAACAGCAGCAGAATAATGGAGGCCCCATATCCCTGCATCAGTTCGGCACGGTCGGCATATTGGGACGAAATATAATAAATGTAAAAGGGCAGCGCTTCGTACTGGGAAAAAATCGATCGAGGCAGGCCGGTGGAGGCCACGGCTCCCGTCAGCATGATGACCGCCGTATCTTCGGCACAGCGACCGATGGCGAGGATAATCCCGCTCATGATTCCCGCCAGGGACTTGGGAATCAGCACCAGAAAAATATTCTGCAATTTGGTGGCCCCCAAGGCCAGAGCGGTCAGGCGGATCTCCCGCGGGATGCCCTCAAGGGCAGCCTGGGTGGTGCGAATGATGTAGGGCAGCACCAGGAAGGAGAGGGCGATACTCGATATGAGCAGACAGGGGCCGATGCGGTCGGAGTAGTGCTTGTGCAGAAATACGGCAAAGGCAAAACCAAACAGGCCGATGACGATGGATGGTATCCCGGCTAAGACATCAAAAAAGGCGTCGAGCACTCTTTTGGCTCGGGGTTGGGCATATTCGGCGAGATAGATGCCCGTGGCCATACCGATGGGGATGGCCCAGACGACGGACAGTAGGACTAAAGACAGGGTGCCGACTATGGCCGGGAAAAGACCATCAAAGACCCGTTCTTGAAGAAGAATAGCCCGCAGGGGGGCCGCTTCACCGAAGATCAAAGCGAGGTTGACGGATTTGTAGCCCTTGATAAACAGGTAGCCGAGCAAAAGGCTGACAGTGGTCAGCAGGAGTAAGCCCGCTGCCCAGGAAAATAATACCGTGAGGCGCTCGAGGTGGCGTAATTTCAAACCGTTCTGTCCTTGGTAAAGCTCAGGTAGCGAACCAGAAAGGTTACCGCCATGGTGAACAGGTAGAGAACTACTCCGCAGGCGAAAATCGATCGAAATTCGGGACTTTCATAATCTGCCGCGATGACCAGGGCGATATGGGCGGTGAGGGTTCTGGCCGGTTCCAGGACCGACTGGGCAACCCGGACCGAATTCCCCGCTAGCATAAGGGCAATGAGCGTATCGCCTACGGCCCGCCCCAATGAAAGGATGACGCCGTTGAGCATGCCGCTTTTGGCGGCCGGTAGAATCACATAAAGCAGTTTTTGTACGGGGCTTGCGCCCAAGGCATCCGCGGCATCCAGGTAGGCGCGGGGGATCCGGTCAAAGCTGTCGCAGAAAAACAGTGTCATGGTGGGGGAGATCATGATGCCGAGCACCAGGGCTGCGGTAAGAATGCAAAGCCCCGAGCCGCCCTGAAAGAGCTCCCGGACGATGGGGACGAGGAGAAAGATCCCGACAAAACCGTAGATGACCGTGGGGATGCCGGTCATCAGCTCGATCAGCCGCCGAAATCCCCTGCTGATCGGTTGCGGCGCAATGGAGCCGATCAGAAAGGAACAGCCAAGACTTAAGGGGAAGGCAAACAACAGGCTGAGCAGGGAGATGGCACCGGTCCCCATGATCATCGGATAGATCCCGAATGACCCCTGGAAGGGTGCCCATGGTTTCAGTAGAAGCTGGTGGAGCCCCCCCTGCTTTAGCAGGGGAAGACCCATAAACACCATGAATGCTAGAATCGCTACGGTTATTGCAGAGCTCGCTAGTGCGGAGAGGAGAAAAGCCCTCTCCGCAATCAGCTCTCTATATCTTTTCATTGGGCGGGGATGAACCCACGCTTTTCAATGATCTTTTTTCCTTCAGCAGTATAGAGAAAATCGATGAATTTTTTGGTCAGGCCGGCCGGCTCACCCTTGGTGTTGCTGTACAGCCCGCGGGCGACCTTGTAGCTGCCATCCTGCACGGTTTGAATGGTCGGCACAACACCGTCTAAGGCAACCGGAGCCACCATCTCGTCGATATGGCCCACGGAGACGTAGCCGATGCCGTAGGGGTCCTGGGCAATGGCTGTTTTCATCGCTCCGTTCGAAACAACCACATGAGCGCCGGAACTGATCTGTGTCTTGTTCAGGCCTTTTTTCCAAAAAACAGCGCGGGTGCCGCTGGCTTCATCACGGGTATAGATATTGATGTTCCGGTCTTCGCCGCCCAGCAACTTCCAGTTGTCCAGCTTGCCGGAGAAAATGTCGATCATCTGGCTCTGGGTCAGTTCCTTCACCTTGTTTAGCGGATTAACCACCGGTCCCACGCCGTCGATGGCCCATTGGTACAGCTTGAGTTGATAACGGTCGATTTCTTCATTGGTCGCTTTGCGGCCGCTATTGCCGATGTCGACCAGGCCTTCACCCACCTGTTTGATGCCGACGCCTGAGCCGCCTCCGGCGATGCTGATTTGAATTTCAGGGTTCGCGATCATGATTTGTTGCGCGGCCTCTTTCATGACGGGGATATGTGCTGTTCCCCCCGAAATCTTCAGCAGGCCTTTTTCGCCTTTAAATGACTCCAGACTATCTGACAATGCTGGTGAGCAGGCAAGTAGGGCGAAAACGATGAGCACCAGATTGATAAGAGCCAACTTCTTCATATTTGTTCCTCCATTGAAAAAAATGAATTGTTCGAATGGGAAGCTAACAAATGCATCCATTTATGTCTAATTGTAATTATTAATATAGAGGCGAGGCGCTATCGGTTTTGTCAATAATGGTTCTGGCTGATGTTGGCCAGATTCAGAGGATACTATTCCCTTGGCGGGCATTCAGGAAGCTTTTTCCATTGCCTGCAGGCGACGGGGAATGGCCCATTGCTGCATGAGTCTGGCCACGGCAGGGGGCACGAGTTCTTGCCAGGGCTCGTTTCGGGCCATCCGGCGGCGAATGTCGCTTGCGCTCAGGCCTTTCTGGGCGGTTGGTACTTCACGGAGGGCGTGGGTTGCCAGCCCAAGGGATGTGAAGTATTCTCGCTTCCGCTTCCCCCAATCGTCATAGATGGAGAGAAAAAACATTGCATCGAGGGGCACATAGAATTTATAGAGCTCAGGCAGGTTGATGGGAAACGGAACCACTGAATAGCGTGACGCCTCAATGCCCGTCTCTTCGAGGACTGCTCGCACCATGAGGTAGCGTTCGAAATAGGTGAGGGGGTTGGCAAGAGGATTGCTCCGTTGCGGGTCCACGGATTCATCCTTGGTCAGGAGCGGATCGGGATTGGTGATCCCCACCACTAGGTGGCGGCAGAGGGACATTCCTGCCAGAAGATAGGCGAGGTGGTCGTTATGCAGGACCTGAAAACGGCCGTGGATAACCCCGGTTTGGACATTCGGATGCAGTTCCTTCATAATTCTCAGCCCCTTATCATTGCCAGTGGCACGATAGACCTATTCATTACGAGGACTCCCTTGCTGCGAATCGGTGCGGCAGAACCAAAGTCCGCTGCTCAGTCGAGCCGCAGAGGCGTCGAGGTGCCCGGTGTAAAGGGTTGGTCATCCGCTGAATCCATGAGCCCCCAGAGCTTTCCCCGGTCCAGAAAATTTAGGATCAGGTACATGAGTTCTTGCCCCCGCACCAGACTGAGCCCGCCGGCGGCACAGCTTATCTCGTCGAACGTCTCCACAGCGTCCCGCCGGATGTATTTTCCGGTCATGACCAGCGGCACCGTTTCGCCGGTATGGATCATGGTGCCCGACGCAGCCGTGGAGTGATCGGCGGTAACGATAAACAGGATATCATCATTGGCCACCATGCTGTCGATGGCATAGCCAAGGGCGCTGTCGATGGCTTCTATCGCCCGCTGTTTGCGCAGCGGGTCGCCGCTGTGACCGGCTTCGTCGGCGACCTTGGTATGGACGTGGATAAAATCATAATCGGTGGCTTGGTAGGCCATTTCGAGGCGCTGCCGCAGATCGCCGCTTGGGTCGTCGGTGTCTTTGACTCGGCGGGTTGCCATGCCAACCACCTGGCCGATCCCCTGGTAGAGGGCGCCGGCGGCGATCATCAGCCCCTTGAGACCCCACTTGTCGGTGAAGGAAGGCAGCGCGCCGAGCATTCCGGCCCGCTGGGTGCCGACGGCATTGATAGCCGGCAGCCCCTGCTGTCGGCGCTGGCCGTTGAGGGGGTGCTGCGAGAGGGTGCGATAGCACCAGCGTAGGTAGTCGTTGAGGAACTGAGCGGTGTATTGGGTGCGCAGATCGTCCGTCTGGGCGCGCAGGGGGAGGACCTCAAGCAGGGGGCGCCCTTCGGTGATCGGGTTCGAGTCGCTGACGAAATTGGACACCTCTCCGCGCAGCCGCAGGATGCCGCCGATGCCTTGGGTGGGCAGGAATTCTCCTTCGATGCCGTGACGGGTGAAGCTGCGCACGGCCTCCTGCAGCAACCGGCAGTCCTGCCGCTCGAGAGCGGGATTTTCGTGGCGAAGAACCAAGCCTTCCGGTTCCTGCGCCACAGAGAAGATGCGGGCCAGTAGCGCCACGTCGCCCGGCCGAATATCGAGCCCTTCGCCCAGCGCCTCCACGGCGCCCCGCCCCGGAAACTCCTCCATCCGGTAGCCGAACATCAGAAAATGGGCCAGTTCGCTCGGCAGGGCCGTCCCCTGCAGGTGAGGGTGAAAAAGACCGGTCATGCCGAGGGCGGTAATTTGGTTGAGGTTGGGGGTGTGGGCCGCCTGCAGCGGTGTTTTGCCGCCGAGGATCGAATGACTTCGATCACCGAGGCCGTCGAGAAGAAGAAGGATACAGCGCATGCCGGGCCCTTTGAAAAGAATGATTCGCCATTATAACCGGCACGGGGCTCAAGGTAAACGACTGTGTCGCTTGATGGGAGGCGGGGAAGGGTAAGCGATAAAAGTCGAAAGGCGTTACTGCCTGTTTGCCGTGGGGACGACAAAGNNTGACCGGTCCCAAGCGACCTTTTCCACCTTGGCTGCGCAAGACTTGAATTCCGGAATCTTGGCAATCGGATCAAGAACCGGATTGGTCAGGGCGTTGGCCGGTCCGTCGGCAAAGTGAAAGGGCATGAAGATCACGTTCTGCTTCAGTTTGTCCGTTACTCTGGCCGTTGCCGTAACGGTACCGCGGCGGGTGCTGACCTTGAGCTTGTCCCCATCCACGATGCTCAGCTTGCGAGCGGCATCGGGATTGATNNTGATCTCGACGAAGGATTCGGGGAACAGGGCATTGAGGCCGTCTACCTTACCGGTCATGGTTTTGGTGTGGTAGTGGTAGAGGATTCGACCGGTGGTGAGAATCAGCGGGTAGTCGCTACAGGGCACCTCGGCGCTGGGCTGGAACTCCCATGGTTTGAACAGGCCGAGGCCACGGGCGAACTTGCCGCTGTGCAGGAACTTGGTGCCCGGGTGGTCGGTGGTCGGGCAGGGCCACTGCAGGCTTTCATTTTCCAGGCGGGCATAGTTGATGCCGCCGTAGGAAGGGGTCAACGAAGCGATTTCGTCCTGGATCTCACCGGTGTTGCGGTAGCTTTTGTCGTAGCCGAGGCGCTTCATGACCGCGACTAGGATCTCCCAGTCGGCTTTGCATTGGCCGACCGGGTCGATGGCCTTGCGCACCCGCTGCACCCGACGCTCGGTGTTGGTGAAGCAGCCGTCTTTTTCGGCAAAGGAGGCGGCGGGCAGTACCACATCGGCAAATTGGGCGGTTTCGGTGAGGAAGATGTCCTGCACCACCAGAAAATCGAGCTTTTCCAGGGCTTGCTGGACGTGTTTCTGGTCCGGGTCGGAGAGCATGGGGTTTTCTCCCATGATGTACAGACCCTTGATTTCTCCTTTGCCAGCCATGGGGATGATTTCGGTCACCGTGTGGCCGGGCTTGTTTGATAGCTCGACGCCCCAGGCCGTGGCAAACTTGGCCAGCGCTTCGGGGTTGGCCACCTGATGGTAGCCGGTCAGGTCGCCCGGCAGGCAGCCCATGTCGCAGGCGCCCTGGACGTTGTTCTGGCCGCGCAGGGGGTTGACGCCGCACGACTCCTTACCCAGGTTGCCGGTCAGCAGGGCCAGGTTGCTGGTGCCCATGACGCCGCTGGTGCCGGTGCTGTGTTGAGTGACGCCCATGGAGTAGTAAATGGCCGCCTTGTCGGCGGAGGCGTAGAGGCGCGCGGCTGCCTTCAGATCCTCGGCGTCGATGCCGCAGATCTCGGCCGCCTTTTCCGGCGGATAGTTTTTCATCACCGCCACCAGTTCGTCGTAGTTTTCGGTGCGCTCTTTGATGAAAGATTCGTTTTGCAGACCCTCTTCGATAATGACGTTCATCATGCCGTTGTACAGCGCAACATTGGTCCCCGGGGTGATCTGCAGGAAGATGTCGGCTTCTTCGGCCAGTTCGATGCGCCGCGGTTCACCGACGATGATCTTGGCACCGCGGGCCTTAGCCTGGCGAATGCGGGCTCCGATGATCGGATGGGTCTCGGTGGTGTTGGAGCCGGTGACAAAGAACACGTCGGTGCCCTTGGTTTCGTCGATGCTGTTGGTCATGGCGCCGCTGCCGAGGGTGGTAGCCAGGCCCGCGACGGTGGAGGCGTGACAGAGCCGTGCGCAGTGATCGATGTTGTTGGTGCCGAAGGCGGCACGGACCATCTTCTGGAACAGGTAGTTCTCTTCGTTGGTGACGCGAGCCGAAGCCAGTCCGGCCAGGGCATCGGCGCCGTGCTGTTGCTTGATGTTCTGCAGTTTGCTGGTCACAAGATCGAGAGCTTCGTCCCAGCTCGCTTCGACGAACTGGCCGTCTTTTTTGATCAGCGGCCTAGTCAGGCGATCCCGGTGGTTGATGAAGTTGAAGCCGAACTTGCCCTTGACGCACAGCAGGCCGCCATTGGCCGAACCGTTGGCTGGCTCGACGCCGATCACCTTGTTGTTTTTGGTCAGCAGGTTCATTTCGCAACCAACGCCGCAGTAGGAGCAGGTGGTCTTGGTTTTGGCGACTTCCCAGCTGCGGAATTTGTCTTTGCTCTTGGGAAGCAGGGCGCCGGTGGGGCAGACTGAAACGCAGTTGCCACAGGAAACGCAGGTCGATTCGTCCATGCCGCGGTCGAAAGGCGCCACCGGATGGGTAGTGAAGCCGCGGTCACCGAAGCCGATGGCTTTGGCCTGCTGGAAGCTCTGGCAGACGTTGACGCAGCGACGGCAGGCCACACATTTGTTGAGATTGCGGCTGTAGAACTGGTTGGTCTCGTCCAGCGGGAGGTCGTTGCGCTGACCGGCATAAGAGGTCTGCTCCAGGCCGTATTGGAAGCAGAGGTCCTGCAGGGTGCAGCTGCCGGCCTGCTCGCAGGTCAGGCAGTCGAGGGGGTGGTCGGAGAGCATCAGATCGACGACCGTCTTGCGAGCGGCGTGTACACGTTCAGTGTCGGTCTTGATGACCATGCCCTCCATGACCGGGGTGGCGCAGGCCGGAGCCAGGTTGCGGCGGCCTTCCACCTCGACCACGCAGATGCGGCAGGCTGCGGCCTGCTGGTTGAACTTCTCTTCCATCTCCAGGTAGCACAGGGTCGGGATGTCGATGCCCAGTTGGTTGGCGGCATCAAGAATCGCGCTGCCGACTGGTACTTCAGTCCTTTGCCCATCAATTGTCAGTTTCACCACTTTAGATACTCTCCCTTGTTGATTTTAGTATTTCTGACACGAGAAATAAGATTCATCGGATTCAGGCAAACCATTCGGCCCATCTGTCAGCCTTTCCCCCGTTTCGGCAACGGCGATTCATCATCCATTCCCACCTCCTTTCCTGACCTGACGAGTTTTTGCGCACAGGCAACCGTAAGCTGCCCGGGCGAAACACTGCGTGCAAAAAAAGTCGGATTGACTCAACCGTTTAAATATCAATTTGAAATGCTCCGAGAATCTGATTCCGACCGAAAGGAGGAGGAAGCAAACCCGTGGATAAAAACGGCTTAAGCTAAAGGCATTATCCGGCGGAAGTCAAATGGATAATATCCATATTTTCGATAGAGCATATTCAATTAATCAATAGTTGCTGAAAAAGGAATTCAGTCATTCATGTCTCTGTCATGCGCCAGGGCAGGGTATTGAGCTTTTTTTGATGAGGGTCTTATGACCAGCTTTGCAGGTAGTTTTGCAATGAGGTAGGGGAGGGCTGAAGAGGTGACCTGTCGTTAAAAATCGGCTGACTCCGGTTGCCGAGGTCGCCGAAAAGGAGATGGATGAAGTGCAGTTCGGCGCCTAGGAATGTGCGGCTAAGGGAAACGGGTTTTCGGGCAGTGCCGCAACGGGCGGAAGGGAGAGGGAGGCAAGGTGGCTTTGTAGAAGAGTGCGGGTATGGAGGATCTCCGCCGGTTTCATGAGTTCAATGACCCACCAGTCGCAGGATTTCGCCAGTTCGAGAAGTTGCAGACGACTGCGAATATCCGTCAGGCAGTCGGGGGGAACGTGGCCATAGCCATCAAGTTCCGTGTGGTAGATATGGGCATTGAGGATTCTGTCCCGATGGGGCAGGACGTAATCGCGGTAAATGTCATTTTGCGGTCGCAGATGACGTACCGCATGGGCGTGGCCGATGTCGATGGTGACGTAGGCATCGCTCTCCAGCACCATGCGCCGGAACAGAAAGGGGTCGTTGGTCAGGGGAGTGGTGAGGTTTTCCAGCGCTACGGAGACTCCGTTGGCCCGACCGTGGGCCACCAGAATGGTCAGGTTGTCGATGGCACGGGCCAACTCGATCCCCTCGCCGGAGGGGTTGCCGAGCCCGCAATGGACCGTCATGTGGCGTCCGCCGGCACGGGCCACCTGCTCCACGGTGCGCAGCAGCAAGGCTAGGGAGTCGTCGCCCCTTTGGTCGGTGTAGGCTACGTCCACGCCATGAAAGCGGCAGTGATAGCGCACCTGGCACCCCGCCAGGGACTGCATGAGGGAGAGGAATTCCTGCTCCGGCAGAGTGGGGTCTATGGACCAGTCGATGGCGGAAAAGCCGTGTTCAGCGGCAAATTCAGCAAGTTTCTCCGCATCCTGATCGAATATGTTGCATAGGGCGATGTTGGGTTGCATCGGGGGAAAATAGCTTATCATCAGTGATAAATCAAATCGATAATTCCGAAAAAGCAGGTGGATTGGATTGGTTTTGTCGATAGGTTGTTGCTTGAGATTGCGGTGGTCCGAAGACCTTTTTACACGAAATCCTCGGTGCAAAGAGGGCGACGAGGTATTTCGTGGATCACGATGTCCTCACAGGTTCTATCAAAACCAGAATTCCCCTGCCCGATCATTAGGGCAGGGGAACTCTTCGTACCCCAGGGGAGGGGGGATATTTTTCAATGTCTAGCTTGCAGAAAAAGAGCATCAATCCGGTGGCCGATGGAAAGGTCAAATACGCTGATGATAGAGTTTTTGTCTCCGATGGCAGGGCGAAAGGGATCTTGCCAGCGGTATGTGAGGGGAAATCTAGCAAAGACACTTCTTGGTGTCCAATTACTAATATACATGACAGTATGCTTGCTGATTGGTTTAGTCAATAAGGCGTCCGGGGCCATGTCGTTTATGTGCATGCTTTAAGTGGACAGAGATCGCCGGCGGAAGAGGAATCGTCGAGCGCTCCATTGTTTACAGGAACGAGGCCCGGCGGGGGGCCTCCTTATCGGTTCTTTCCCCGCTTGACAATTGGTGCCGAGACTATACAATGAGGCCGCTAAAGCGGCCTAGTATGGCCCTGGCTGCGGATTGCCTGGCACTGAGTAACCGAAAGCAGGGGCCGAAAAGGTCAAGGAAACTGTTTGTGCCGCGTCGCCGGAGGTTCTGGGCTTACGTCATAATTCTGGCAGCAGGCCCATCGACTATTCAAGGAAAGGTAACACTCTTGCTCAGGAATATCCCAAAGGTAGACAAGGTCCTGGAGTGGCCTGGCATCAAGGTGTTTGTTGATGAACATCCCCGGTCGATGGTTGTTACGGCAGTGCGCGAAGCTCTTGATCAGATTCGCGCTGAGTTCCTTGATGGCAACACAACGAAGGAACTAATCGAAGAAGCAGCGATTGTGGAACGGGTGCGTATTGCTATTGAAAAAAACAGTACCCCCGGTTTGCGGCGGGTGATTAACGGCACCGGAGTCGTGTTGCATACGAACTTGGGCCGGGCGGCTCTATCGCCGTCACTTCGAGAGACGATGCTTGACGCAGCCTTCGGTTACAGCACCCTTGAGTTCAACCTGGAAACCGGAACCCGCGGTAAGCGTGCAGTGCATGTAGAGGAACTCCTTTGCCGTTTGACCGGCGCCGAGTGTGCGGTCGTAGTCAACAATAATGCCGCAGCCGTGTTACTCGCCCTTTCTGCCCTTGCTCGCGGCAAGGAAGTGGTCGTTTCCCGCGGTGAACTGGTTGAAATCGGCGGATCTTTCCGTATTCCCGAGGTTATGGAACAGAGTGGAGCGATTCTGCGGGAAGTCGGCGCCACCAACCGGACCCATCCTCGGGATTATCGCTCGGCCATTACGGGCGAAACGGCTCTACTGCTCAAGGTGCATACCAGCAATTTTGCGGTGGTCGGTTTTACCTCCGAGGTCTCCACCGAGGAACTCGTCAGCGTCGGCCGCGAATCTTCCCTGCCGGTTATGGTGGATGCGGGAAGCGGCACGCTGGTCAATCTGTCGGCCCACGGACTTCACGGCGAGGCAACGGTTGGTGAATATCTTGAAGCGGGCGCGGACCTGGTTACCTTTAGTGGCGACAAGCTTCTGGGCGGACCTCAGGCCGGGATTATCGTCGGCAAGCGTAGTTGCCTGGAATCGATGAAAAAACACCCACTGTTGCGGGCGTTGCGCCTCGATAAGATAACTCTTGCAACCCTTGAAGGGACTCTGCGTCTGTATCAGGACGAACAACAGGCCCTGCGGGAAATTCCTTCCTTGCGCATGATGACGCTGTCCGCTGAAGAACTTGCCTCCCGCGCTAAAACTATTGTGCGGCGCATGCGGCGAGCTCTTCCATCCAGCGTCTCCCTGAAAACCTTAAAGGGTTTTTCACCGGTAGGTGGTGGCACCTTCCCGCTGCTGGAGCTTCCCACGACTCTGATCGCTGTCTTCGTCGAAGGACTTTCTTCCCAGCAGTTGGAGCAGAGTCTGCGCAGAAGGGTGCTCCCGATCATCGGTAGAATTTCCCAGGGTGACTTTCTCCTCGATCCTCGAACCGTTGCCGATGAAGATATTGCAGATATCATTTCGGCTCTGAAGTCTCTTGTGGCTTCCTAACAACAGATGTCGAAGTTTCTCGTAGATTTCACTCGCCAACTTTTGATGCTTTTGCAAGAAAGCAAAATAGCGGCTGGCTAAGCAAAAAGCGCCAAAAGCAAGGCGCGCAAATGTCGAGCAATGAGGCGTACTTGCGTACGTCGAAGCAGCGAGAGCAATTGCAGCAACGCAGCAGTTGGTGAGTTTTTGCGACGCCAGCAACTTTTTGAGAGGAGTCTTGGATGAACGGTCTGGAAGGGAAGGCTGCGCCTCATTTCGCACTACAGGGAAGTGATGCGAAGGTCCATGATTTAACCGACTATGTGGGAAAGACCCTGGTTCTGTATTTCTATCCTCGGGACAATACTCCCGGTTGCAGCAAGGAGGCCTGTTCTTTTCGGGATCTATATTCAGAATTGAATGCGCTTGATGTGGTGCTGCTGGGGGTCAGCAAAGATAGTCTGGCTTCGCACGACAAGTTCATTGCTAAATTCGGCTTGCCCTTTGTTTTGTTGTCGGACCCGGATACAACAGTCATGCAAGCCTATGAGGCTTTTGGCGAAAAGACCATGTACGGCAAAAAGGTTATGGGGACCATACGTTCGACGGTCATAATTGGTCTGGACGGCAAGATCCTCAAGCACTGGCCCAAGGTTAGAAAGGCTGAAAGTCATCCTCAAGAGGTCCTAGATTTTCTTCAGGTGCACCTTGGCTGATCAATAAAAAAAAGCCCCCGGCAAGAAAGGATATCTTGCCGGGGGCTTTTTATTGTCTGATTTTTTAAACGATCGCTAGAATGCGTAGCTCAGGCTGATGGCCGCTAGGTGGATATAGTTTTCGTAGCTGCCGTTGGCGATTGCTCCGTATTCGTTTGTTTTCTTGTCCCGGTCCTCCTGCAATTGAAAACCGTAAGCCAGTGCCACCTTGAATTGGTCGAAGGTCAATTCGCTGCCGACGGTGAACAGGTGGGTGTCCGAGTCAGGGATGGCCGGCTCAAAGGTGCTGTCAGGGACGGGGTTGTCGCCGTAGAGATATCCGGCCATTAGCGCCACGCGATCGTTGAGGCGGTATTTGCTGCCGATGTTGAAAGCCCAGGTGTCGTCCCAGTCGCGAGGGTAGGTCATAGAGGTCTGACCCGCCACCGCTTGGGCGAGATCGATCTTGAGTTTGTCGAAGGACGACCAGTCTTCCCAGCGAACGCCTGCTTCGATGGTCCATGCTGGAGAAAACTCGTAAGCCAGGGCGGCAGTGAACTGGGCGGGCAGGGTGAGGGACGTTTCACCGTCTGTTTCAGGGAAGAGAAAGGCCACTGGGGTCGGTGCTTTGAATTCGGCTTTTCCATCGACGTCGATCTTGATTTCGCTGCGATAGGCTGCACCGAAGGACAGGGCGTCAGTGATCTGTAACTGCAGACCAACGTTGAAGCCGATGCCCTCACCGTCTCCGGTGAATTTTTGACTTGCTTCCGGTTGTCCCATCAGTGAAAGGTCGATCTTGTTTTTCAGTTTGGCATCGAGCAGCAGAATGTCGAGGCCGGCTCCGATGGCGAGTTTAGGGGTGACTTGGCAGGCTACGGCTGGATTAATGTTGAAGGTGGTGATCCGCGATTTGGTGGCGATGAAACGTCCTTCCCAATCGCTGTCCCAGACTGTGCCGAGGCCAAAGGGATTAAACACAGCCAGACCGGCGCTCCAGCGCTCGTTGATCTGATGGCTCAGATAGAAGGTGCTGGGGAAATAAACGGTATCTTCGGTTTTTTCGCGACTGCCATCCAGGTCGCTTTTGAACTTGCGCGAAGGAATTACAGCGGTGGTGCTGATCTCGATTTGTGTGCCGGCCAATGAAGTCATAAGGGCCGGGTTGAAATAGACCGCTGACGGGCCATCGCTATGGGCCACGGTGGCGTTGGCTTGGCCGAGAGCATCTGCGCCCTGGGTGAAAATGCCGTAGCCGGAAGCATGGCTTTGAGAGGCCCCCAGCAAGGCAAACACTACCAATGTAAGGCCGAAAAATAATGATGGGAAGAATTCTCTTAATGCTTTGTTCATGGCCCCTCCAAGTGTTGCAAAGTGCATCTCACTTCATGACAAAAAATCGTTGGAGTACAATACTATGTAACCCCGCTGTTATTTTTACACATGAAAGACAAACCAAGTCAAACGATACAGAATTAACCCCGCCAAAGAATCAGGGCTTTGTTTAGAGTCTTTTGCATAAAACGTTTTGTTGGATTAAATTATTTTATGTACTATCGGTCCAATCTTGTTTGTATAAATACACAGATTCTATCAGACAGGAATGCAATGACGGTACAGGCTAACTATATAATGGAACACGCCGATGAGGCTTTGCGTCTCGATATGAAAACCGGACGTGACGCGGTTGAAAAGCAGGCCAGTTGGGCTGGGTTGGTGTCGGGCATGCGCGTGGCGGATATTGGTTGCGGTAGTGGCAAAACGACCTCAATGCTCAACGATCTTTGTCAACCTTTCGGCCAGGCCGTTGGTGTAGACGGGTCCTTAGAACGTATCGCGCACGCACAAAAGACATATAAGGCGCCAGGCCTTTCCTACTGCTGTCGAAACTTTTACGATCCCCTTGATGATCTGGGTCAGTTCGACTTTGTCTGGGTGCGTTTTGTTTTGGAGTATCATCGAGAGAAGGCCTTTGAAATCGTTCAGAATCTCAGCCGGATTCTAAAGCCTGGCGGCATCCTTTGTCTTATTGATCTCGATTATAACTGCCTGACCCATGCGGGTATTCCGGCACGGCTTGAAAAGGCTATTATTAACATTACTAAAAAACTTGAGCTTGAGGCTGATTTCGATCCCTATATGGGAAGAAAGCTTTACTCTTTTTTGTATGATCTTGACTTTCAGGATATTGCGGTCGATTTGTCGGCCCATCATTTGATCAGCGGTCAACTGAACGAGGTCGATGCTTATAACTGGAATCAAAAAGTGCAGGTGGCTGCCAAAAATTCCAATTACTCTTTTTCCGAATATGCCGGCGGATTCGAAGAGTTTTTCAAGGAGTTTCAAGCGTTTTTTGCCGATTCCAGGCGTTTCACTTATACCCCTTTGCTCTGTGCGCGAGGGATAAAACCAGCAATTTAATGCTCGCGATTGGCAACGTTAAAAGGCGTGCAAACAGATGTTTGTACGCCTTTTTTTATTGTTTGAAAAGATCAGATTCAGCAAGGCTGGCTGGCCAAAGCCGGGAGATGATTGGCGATGACATAGCTGAGTACAGCATCGAAGGTTTTTTTATTCAGGTCTACAAATTCCAATCCAAACCCCATCGGCAGGCCCCGTTTGCGAGGCATGGCCTTGTGGTTAACCCAGGCTACGCGACCGCAGGTTTCATACATTTGCGAATTGATGTTGGGAAGGGTGAACGAGATTTGAATTTTTTCCCCTTCGTTCATATCGCGCTCGCTAGCGACAAAAATACCCTTGGCGCTGATATCGGCGCTAGTGCCCGCTACGAGGGTGCCATCCATGATGTAGGAAACCGGTGCTTTGCAGGGAACTCGCAGACTTTTGCGCTCAGGTATTTCAAGGTCTTTCCATCTATTCTTAAAGTCCTGGGCATGGTTCTTTTCAAAGAAGCGAATCAGGGCTTCAATGATTTCTTCCTCAAAGTGGGTTCCGCTCTCTTCTCGCAGAACCTGAAAGGCGACTTTAAGGGGCATCGGTTCGCGGTAATGACGTTTGGCAGTAATTGCTTCAAAGAAGTCAGCGACGGCAATTATTTTTGACCCCAGGGGAATTTGGTTACCTTTGAGGCCGTTCGGGTAGCCCGTTCCGTCTAGTTTTTCGTGATGCCCGGCTGCGACTTCCGGGACGCACTGGTAGATCCCTTCAAAATTAATCTGGTCGAGAATCTCGCGGGTTTTCTGTGAGTGGGTTTTGACGATCTGATATTCTTCGATAGAAAGTCTTCCGGGCTTTTTGAGGATAGCATCGGGGACCGCTATCTTGCCGTAGTCGTGAAGCAGGGAAGCCACGCGGATCATTTCGCAAAAGTCTTGGGGTTGCTCGAGTTCCTGGCAAATGCCTAGGGCATATTCGGTGACCTTTTCAGAGTGGCCTGCGGTCATGGGGTCACGGGCGTCGATAGACTTGGCTAATACCTGCAGGATAGAGTGAAATTGTTTGCGGCGGCCGTTCATCAGGTCGGCATTGCGAATGCTGATGCCGATAACCGGAGCGATGCCCATCAACAGGGTCAGGTCGCTGTGTACCAGCGGCCGCTTGCTGCGGATGTTGTCCACCGCCAGAACGCCAATAGATTCCCCGTCACAAATGATTGGACAGCAGATAAACGAGTGTACCTCAAGTGCTTCTGCCAAAGCTCGACTGCGAGAGGAGAGGCTGTTTTCCATCTCATTGATGTCGTTGATAAGGAAAGGTTCCTGATTGCGAAACGCAACAACAAACATTCCTTTGGATTCTGGGTTGTCAAGATGGAATGCAGTGCTTCTCAGCATGTTCTGATGCTTTTCTGAATAACCGAATCCTGCACGAAAGGCTAGTTTTGTGTGGTCTGGAGTGACTAGAAGGATTAGGCCTCGATCATAGTCTAGGCGTTTTTGTAAGGTTTGGATGACATCTTTTAAAATTCCATCGATGTTGCTGGTATCCTCAATAGATTGTTCAAGATGTTTAAGATTTGTTTGATTGCTAATTGCTTGGCCTATCTCATTAGCCATTAGCGCATTGTTGTAATTTCTATTTATTTGGGCAAGTAACTCATCTGTTGAGTCCTTAATCCCACCGACGGTATTGAGTATTTCTGATTTTTCCCGTTTTTCAATAAAAAATGAAAGGATAATAAAAAATGTAAATAAAATAGGTGTAAAATATTTTATGGTGATTACTGGTTTATATGAGGCAGCAATGATAGCGGCTGGAATGCATGCAGTGCCTAGATATATACGACATTTTTTTAGTATTAAGCTAACTGTCTTTTCCCAAGAAACAATATATGTACAGGTTGAATCGCCCTTGAAAAGACATTTTGGATGTTCTATCTGTGGGTTTTTATAGCCCATCATTGTGACAATGGCTTCCCAAAAGCCAAATCGATTCTCACACTGGAAGACTTTCTCTTGGACTCCCTTATGTGGCGTCACTGTGATTTTAACTTTATTTGGACCGAGATGTTCTGATTGATAAGTCGCTGATCTGGTGAAGTTCGAGGTTGCTTGACCGATGAGTTTGAAAGCATTTGAAGGCCCAACCAATCCGAGGGCGTATTGACGCATGATGCCTAGTGCATCGGGAGAGGCAGAATATCTCCCCGCTTCACGGCCTATTTTTTCATTGCAGGTCATCTGAACTAGTTTTTCANNGTTTCATAAAAACGATCTATCTGTTCCTGGGTAAACCAGTGAGCTTGGTCAGCGATCTGATAGGATTTCATGTCAGCGTAAACCAATAATTCGCTTAGGTCTACTTCGGGATATTTTCTTTTTATTAGTTTTAGATAGTTGTCGATTATTCGACTGTTGTAAAGTTGGTTGTTGTTTTGTTCAAAGGTTTTCATAAACTATGGCCCGAAGAAACAGTAGTTTGATGGGTAAAATTTGGGATAATTCGTGAACAATAATCAAAATAACTATCGAGGTGTTGTAAATTAAGTATCCATAAATTGTATGTTTTTTCGACAGGGATGTTTGTCTTTTCTGCAAAATCTGTTGGGTAAACCAGTGCAGGGATGTTGTCGATGTCAAATTTTACACATAGCATCGATAGCATCAAAAATAGAACATCTTTTGTTAAACTCTGTTGTTCAATAACTATAATTTTAAAACAATTGGTTAGATCCGACATGTTGAGAAATATTTCTGAAATATTTAAAATTACTATAGCCTTGAGAGATCCCTTGATCTTTAAAGAAAAAAGATGCCGCTCTCTTTTCATTCCAAGTGAGGTATATTCATCAAATAGTTCGGAGTCGTCATATGTTGTCTGATCTAAATCTAATGCCGGCACCATGAGGCCACCGGACGAGTGCTCAATAAATCGCTTTAGTTCTTGAAGATCTTCAGCGTTAGCTCGATTAAAACTCCATGGTTGAGACATGTTCCACTGGTCACTAAAAGACTTTTTAAAGTGGAAGTAAGAAAAGCTGTCAATTGAACAGCCTTTGGGATCATTGATGTGTTTTGCTACACCGCCAAATACACGCTTTGGGAATCGATTGTTTGGCCGGAAGTAACAAAAAACAAAATCTAGATGTGCTGAATAAAGATTGTGGGCTTCGTTGGCATAACGACTGATTTGACTTAGGACCGATAGACCGCCTTTTCTAGTCTCTCTATTTGTAGCGGCATGGTGGTGTATAAGCCATGAATTGCGGTAAAAACGTATCATGGACATATGGGCCAAAATGGTGCCATTTGCCTGATGGATAAAATGTCTGGCAATATTGGGTTTTTCTTTATATAGCTTCCGATATGTTGTTTCGAATGCAGTTTTGTTTGTTTTGAGGTGTAAATATTTTTCGGGGTATATAAAGCCGGAATCAAAAAAGAATTTCCATAATGCATCAAGGTCCACCCGGTTACTCAGGTAGGAGTTCTTGTCAACGGCTTGATATAGCATTGCCAGGAGCCTGGATTGCTCTTCAGTCTTCATGTCTAGAAAAGCAATTCCGCATCTTACGGTGTTCTGTTCTTCTAATTCCTCGGCTTTGATCCGATATACGACCTGGGCCTTGCATTGTAGGCTGTCGCTGTTGGCGAAAGTCAGCGACAGTTCTGAAATGATCAGGCCCGGTAGTAAGACAGAGTCTCGAGCTTGCTCTGTCACAGATAGACCCGACCCTGATAGGTCGTCAACGTCCAGGTCAATCGATTTGCCAGTCAAGGGGTGGCAGAAATTGATGCTAGGCGAAGGAATGAGGTCTTGGCGGTTGCTTCGATATTTCTTGGGTTTAAATTTAAATATGCGGTCACTGGTTGGCAACAATACGATGGACCGCATGTGTTGTCCGTAGGACTGTTTTAGGATTGAAACTTCGGTAGAATATATTGTTTCGCCGTGCCTCGAAAGGATCAGGGCGGCAGGTGTCTCAGGGTTTAGCCATTGAAATGTTTGTGGCGGAGAGGCATTAATCCTGATGTGAAGTGATGTTGCGCTAAATTCAATCAGGCTGCCTCGGAAGTTGCTGCCATTTTGAATAAGTTGGGCCATGATCTCGACACAGTTGTGGTGTCGAGTGCTCCGCGAATGCAATTCCGAACATTCTTTAGGTAAGCAAAAAACCAAAACATTGCGGTTGATTTGGATGGTTGAGGGTTCGACGAGGAGGGTCTTGTTGCCGTCGTTTATAAGTAGATGTTCAAACTGGTGGGACTGTAGTTTTTGTTGCAGATCATCGGTGGTGTCCCAAGAACAGACCAGTTCTTTGTCTAAGCAAGGTTGCGGTTTGACCAGCAGGGAAAGTAGGGTGCCGTAACGTTTGTGACGGAAGGTCGCTGTAATTGTTCCGTCGAGAAAGTGGATGTAGTTAATCTTGTTTATGAGGGACTTTAAATTCAGGCTCTTAGAAAGGGGCGTGCTGGGGGCAGGACAGCCTTCGGTTGGTGACTGCGGAAGTTCTGTAACAGTCCCTTTGCAGGTTTCCATGGGGAGGCGACCCATCTTTTTATGGCAATTTTCCGGAAAAGGATGAGCTGGTTTTTAGACTAGCCTCACCTGGGAAAACGCATTCAAATTAAATAGCAGCGATGACGGATATGGAATGTTTAGCGATTAGCTTAATTATCTATCATAGGGAGGCGACATATTCAAGCATGGAATCCGCAAATTGTTGTGAAGATGCCGGAGCTTGCTTGCTTTTAGGCAATTCTAATCTTGCGAAATGGCTTGCTCGCTGTGGTGGGGTCCGGAAAGTCTTAATCGTCCCGATTCTTGGTCTCGCGAGGCAGGCCCGGATCTCTTGGGATAGCGCCGTCGCTAAGACGGTTTGCTGATGGCAAGGGCGGATTTTGCAGGCTGCGCAGTCGGTCACTCATCGTTTTTTCATAGCCGCGCTCAGTCGGTTGGTAATAGCTGCGTCCTTGCAACTCCTCGGGTAGATAATTTTGGGTTGTGTGTCCGCCGTTATAGTCGTGGGGATAGCGATAGTCTTTGCCGTA
>LGVD01010015.1_pt1 | contig 20780 bp, 34 predicted proteins | sample 469861 | NCBI WGS metagenome assembly LGVD01 (sample SAMN03857201, study PRJNA290197) | marine sediment metagenome | biome: ocean floor; feature: cold seep; material: sediment; isolation source: sample #3730, Push core (PC) 16 from cruise R/V Atlantis leg AT-15-68, Alvin... ... | reverse complement strand
GAACTAACTAAACACAAAGAGGTAGCATTCGAGGGATACTGCCATGATTGTGATACAAGAGTACAAGTGCTATGCACGGTGAACGAAAAGGGTGAGCTTGTAATAGAAGGTGGTGCAGTATATAAACCGCGTGGACGCACGTTCTTGAAGTGTGATGCTTGTTTCGCTAAAGATCGCACACTCAGGAATTATCAAGAATGTGAAGTATATTCGCGTGTAGTAGGATATTTACGTCCGGTGCGACAATGGAATAAGGGCAAGAAAGCGGAATGGGATGCACGTGTAGAGTACAAGCTATGAGACTCATACGTTTTTATAACCGTTTCAAAAACCAATATCGTATCCATAAACGACATTTATCACTATTAAGTATAATCAAGATATCGTGGATACAATCAAAATGAACGAAGTGTACAGAACTGGACGGTATACTAGTATGTGTTAGGTTACCAATAAACTTAGCATAATTGCAAAGTAGTTCCCTTATGTAGTATATAGGTATGGAGAAACATAGTGTGAGTTGGTATTATACCTTTATGTGTCTATATAGTTGTTATATAGTATTATATAGTTTATATAAAGAAGCGACCCACCGCCGCACCCTTGCGCTCTATGTTAATATACTATTTTATTAACCTATTACATGATGTGACAAAACAACACCCACACCATACTGGTGAGGGGTTTATACAGAGGTATGTCTTAGTGAACATATGAAAGAAAAAATACGGTGGTTTGACTTAAGTATGGAAGAGGCGATGGAGCAAGGCGCAGAAGAGTATGAACAAAAGAACAAGAAAGAGGAATTAAAACGGATTTCAGTGCATTTGCCCCAGATATTACGTATGGGGGTTGCAGGGGTACAAGATAGCTTTGATTTGTCACAGCGATATATATTATACCGATTGATACAACACGGGTTTTCTATTTTACAGACTCGCTATAATGGCGACATAAAGGAAATTGAAACTGCACGTAAAGCTTTGAGGTTCCCTAAAGTTCAGGACATACGCAATTTTATGTATGAAATAACAACAACGATAGATGGCGGTAACTTACCGGGTACAAAAGAACGTATCAAACGGCGTGAAGTGTATTTAAACCCTAATATAGTAAATGCTTTATCAAAAACAGGTGAGACTATCGGTGTTGAACGCGCTTCTTTAATCCGGGTATGTATGTATCAGTCTTTTGCAACAGGCAAAAACATAAACCACGAGTTACAGAAGATTGCACATAAAGAACTTAATGTTTTTGATATGCACATGAGACGCAGAAAAGTAATGTATAAAGGGTTTGTAGTGATCGAAGAGTTGTGGGATAAAGACCTGCAACGAATGCAGTTTATAGAAGGGGGACAAGGCGAATAAAGATGAGTAAAACGGAAGAGCTAAAGGTAATGAAAGAAATAGTATCTACAATACTTGGACAAATCGCGAGCCCACCCACAAAAATCTTTGTGGGACATAAGCTTTGTCATGTGGACTCGGATCTACTAGATTTAGAAATACCAGTGATAGAAATTGAGTGGGATAGAACTAAAGACGTTAGGCATGATAAGAAAGGACAGGAAACTGTGGAGACATGGACGATAACAAAAAATGCAAAAAGGAAACATAGGCTGTGGAGATAATGGAAAGGGGAATGAAGAATGAGCGGAACGAATGAATGGTTAAAAGATAACGAAGAGTATGTCGGCCATTTTTATGGGTGTCACACATGCGCATATTTTAGGAACCAAACATGCACACGAGGTATATTACTCACAGGGAGCACGTCTAGTGTGTGTGTTTGGTGGGAAAAGAAAGAATGAGTAAACTAAATATATGCGAATTCAGATGTGACATTTGTGGGGCGGTTATAAATAGCACTGTGCCGTTTACATTTGATGATTGCTATGTATGTACTACGTGTCTTAATAAAGGTGTTTTGTGGGCAATCCGTAAAGCAAATGAAGAGCAGGAGGTAGGCAAAAGATGATTGATAGTACAGATTTATTAGCAGCGGTATTGCTCCTATATATCTTGTTTGAATGTATGGATACTATAGCAGGTCCTATATTTGCTTTAGCATTCACCATATTGATGGGCATAAAATGGTATTTTGAAACCCGTGCGGAGAGGACACGAGACTAATGATTAACAAAAAGACGTTAGAGGAATCATTAGGTGCAGAAGCGTACTCTAAGATCGGTGAATTAGTAGGGGAAGCAACTATGTGTTGGGAGGACATTGGTGCAGCGGGTGTTTTTGATTCAGAGAAAGCCGGTAAAATAGTAAATGAATTGTGTTGGTTTATTGTGGGATTGAATGAGGTGAATAAAGAATGAGTGACGATCTAATAATAAACCTCCGTAAACGGGGCACAAGCTCATGTTTAGAACCGGATCTCCGTCTTGAAGTGGTAGATGGCACACGCATTATCATTGCGTTAGAACGTATTGCTGATGCGTTAGAAACGGAAATAAAGAGGATGAAGGATGAGTGACGACATAACAATAAACACACGTAAACGTGGTGTGTGTACGTGTGTCGAACCGGAGGGGTGGCTCGACATTGTGGGAGAAACGACCCTTGCGCAACCTGTGCAAGAAGACAATACGGAAGAAGCACGGAATTTCACTTGCGCGTTTGGTGAAAAGGATTCAAAAATAACTATTTCTTTCACAGAAGCAAAAACATTAATGAATCGCATAAAATGGTGGTTGTTTTGTAAGGCGTTCCCTGTACGCATAATAAAATGGGAAAAAGAGTAATGAATAAAAAAGAAGTAATAAAAGAGTACTTAGAAGACCGCTTAGTGTTTGCACAAGTGCATTCTATATCGTATGTTGGGCAACTAGTACAGGATAAACCAGAGATAGCGGTAATGCACCACTTATTGAGTGAATTGGAAAGTGGCATGTACGTGAAAATGGTAGACCTTCAAGGTAAAAAAATGATGAATGTAGAAAAATGTATACATCAGATAGTGCAGGCACAGAAAACCCTTGATGTCGTAGCGTATGCGTATAGTGGTTCTGACGAAACATACATAACAGAAATAAAATTAGGTATTGCTCAAGCGGAACGTTACTTAAAAGATGCAAAAGCACTAATAGGTGATAAAGAATGAAACAAACAGATAAGTTAGTACGTGAGATGGCAGACGCTGCGGACCGTATGGATAATGACATAGCCGTTTGGCTTGAAGAAGGGTACACAGCAAAAGAGATAGTGGCTGCTTTTGCCTTGACGGTGAGTGATTATGTGCATATGGAAAGAGTAGGTGATGAGTAATGGCACACATAAACGAAATTAGGTGTTTTGGGTGTCATAAGCGCATAGGCACTTATATTGATGGCGATACAAAAGGGGCAGAAGTAGTGCTGCGTAGCTTACAGGAACATGAAATGCACTGGTGTCCTGCTGCTGCAGGGTATCACGCGAAAGATGAAGAGCAATAACAGGATATATACTTTAACGTATATGTTCACATTTTGCGTTTTTTGTACAACAAAACATAGTTTTAAATACTGTCTTGCTAACGTATGCTTGAGAAAACATGTCGAAACATACGATAAAGAAGCATAGGGGAAATAGCAATATACTATGCAAAGCAATGTATAAGGTTATACGATCGTGTATGTCAGAATGCTATGTAGCACTATGGATACCGGGCGAATATATCGCACCGGACTGGCTACCACGTTTTGAAGCGCACGGGCTACACTTAGAGAAGCGAGTGGTGAAAGAGGGGAAGGACGAATATGAGTATCTTGTACGGAACGAACGAAGGTAATAATAATGGAAAAATGTAAAAAACGAAGTATTGCTGAAGTAATACACACAACTTGTAAGCAGCAACGAGAAGGATGGTCTTTTGAAGAGAAATTGAACGACATTATTATTAAGTTCTTTGAAGAGAAAGAACAATGAATAAAGGCGATAATGTGATCGTATCCATACGAGTATGCGCAACTATCAGAGATGTCAACCTGGACGGGACGTTTAATGTGTATGTCACAAAAATAGGGGGAACTGCTTTGAAACCCGAGATTGTTGTGCGAAGGTTAGTAATGTCACAATTGGAATCAAAAGGGGTGCAGTTTGAGTAATGCAAATAACCATAGCTGTCTCGACAGACGAAGGTGATCTAACGCTAAAACGCACGTTTGCCGTTACACAAGATGAGCGTAATAAGTGCATACACGCGGCGGCAATGCTGCTCAATGTCTCTATAGCAGTAGTGGAAGAGATTGAGCGTAAAGATATGGCACAAGTAGAAGAGGAAATATGTGAGGCTTGCATACATCATAATGAAGGTTTTTGGTGTACTAAAGCACATTCGTGGTATGATGAACAAAGGTTTTGTTTAGAACGGAAAACAAAAGAATGAAATATAAAGTAGTATTGCGTTGTGAAAAATGTGGCGCTTTAATAAACGAAACGGAAGAAATAGACAATCTAGAGTTAACACGAGAAATATATCAAGACGCGCTATTAAACCCGCTTCCTGGTTGGTGTTGGTGTGGCGTGTGTGGGGTGAAGCCCACACCACGTATTATAGAGCTAAAAGACGAAGCGATTTCGGAGGGACACACCGTATATTTTATACCTAAAAGACAAATCGATTTGGGGAGGGGGGGGGAACGTGAGAAATGAAAGGTAGAACAATACTGGAAATAAATAATGAAGATTTTATGCAATGGGCACATGAGTTCATATCTGTTGAGCAACGAGGGTGCCGCACATGCAAATATTTTGAGAACAAAAGGGGGCGTGTGCGGTGTATGTTACCTTTGCCTAACGAAAAGTGCGAGTTATGGGCGGCTAAGGATGCACGATAAAGTTGCAACATTCCACATACTCGCGCGGAATCACGTATATACCTACATGTCATTTGGCACAACTAACCATTGTCATTTCACGTGGGTCCAGGGCATACCGATTATAGCGGACGAATCACGTTCGATCGGTACTTTCTATGCACGTCCACAAAAGCAAGTGAAGAAAGGGTGGAATAGTACAATGCGTGAAAAGATTATAGCACATAGACAGAACTGGCGTAAACAAAGGGGGGAAACATGTTAGACTTAGCACTTTCATGCGTTACAATTGTATATATGTTCCTCTTGTCACGCCGTATAAAAGCGGGCCTTTATCTCGGTACGTTCGCGCAAGTGCTATGGCTTGTCTTTATTGTGCAGCACAAAGCATGGGGCTTAGTACCACTCAATATAGCGTTATGGTATGTCTGCATCACGGGCATTTTGAAATGGGAAATAAACAAGACATGAAAACGTTTAAACAAGTTCTTGATGCACGGATATACAAGATACGTGCAACACTTAGTGCAAAAGCGGGGGAGTACGCTTCTATACAAAATAGATACCATAACTTTGACATCGCTTCTCGCATAGCAAACGTCACTCCAGAGCAAGCATTGTACGGCATGATGCTTAAACATGAAGTTAGTGTACTTGACCTCGTAGCGTGGACAAGAGACGCTGAGGATAAGATAACTAAAGAAATGGTTGACGAAAAGGTCGGGGACTACATAAACTATTTGATTTTGTTGGAAGGGCTGCTGTTGCGCAGGATAGAAGCACGTGAAGAAGGCGAGAAAAAAGATACATAGAGGGCAACGCGGAACAAAAAGCGCAGAAGTGATAAACCAAGTTAGGAAACAAAACGAAAAGAGTTTCCACGCTGCCCCGATTATATGTTTAGTGCGAGAGCATATAAACGTACACGTGAAGAAAAGGGTAAACATACTGTATATATGGTTTGACGTTCTCACATAAAGCATGGTTACGAATTACGCGGGGTTCCCCGTCATTGCCGCTGCTGCTGCGCAAAAAGGCGAGCGCGCAGGTATCGCAAGCGGTGATACGGTGTCTGGCGATCCAACAAAAATGGTGTGGCTAGACGCGCAAAAGCGTATGGAGAACGATACATACGATACCCGTGAGCAGGCGTGTGCTATTGAACCGCTTGTTTCGATTATAATTGACATAGAGAAATATGCTATTGCGGGTGGGTACACGTTGGACTGTGAAGATGAAACGCAAAAAGCGAAAGCGGAAGAATGGATTGACTATACTGTGCGGTTACTCTTCACGTTTAGAAAAGCATTTGAGATTGTGCGTAAACATGGCGTTTCGCATATGCAAAAGCTGTATGACGATAATAAAGCACGGTTAGCAACAGAGACAAACGGGATAACGCATTTACAACTATTGAAGGACGTTAAACGTTATGAAGACCCTTTTAGGGAAACTAATTATTATTATTGGCAAAAGCTGAAGGTATCATCGAATTGGCAAGACCCAACCGATACTACTACAAAAGACGCTGTCGTCTGGTTTCTCAAAGACGGTGAAAAGAATAAAGAAGGGTTTAGTACGGGTAGCGATACTGTGATAAATCGCGATACTATAATAGAAATAGTCAATAACGAAAACAGACAAGCATCAATTAGTCTTTGTCTAAACGCGATCTTCATAAAGAATCAATTACTTATGGGGATGCCCATGATTGTCCGCATTGTGACGACTCCAGGCGAGCGTTATATCTACAAACTATTCCTTGTGGACCCTTCCACTGGCGAAAAAGTGTGGGAGGCACCGATACCGCCAGCAGCTAGTCTAAACGAAATTGATCCCGCAGCGTATGCTGCAAAGAAAGCGGATTTTGAAGCGTTCACTGCGGGGGTACAAAGCGAAATAAACATTATCGCGAAACATAGGTTGGGGCAAGGCGTTGTTGCAATGCCCGAAACGATCAAGGAAGAGATTGTGGAATCTTCGCAAGCGCTTAACCCTGCGATGTTGGATTCTATGTTTTCTATCCTTAACAAGACTATCGCATGGGCGTTAGGGTTTCCCATATCGCTTATTGATGCAAGTGGTGTCGAACTCGCAACTTCGCGGGTAATTATGGACACAATCGCGCCATACTTGCGCGGGCTACAAGCGCAGTTCCGTGATCTCGGTACTGTACTCATAAAAGAGCAATTCCCGGGGATGGAGTTCACGTTCACGTTGCGCGAGCTACACCCGAAAGACGCGAAAGAAGTGGCGGAGGCATTAAAATCAAACATGGAATCACTCGAGAAAGCACGTAATATTGGTTATAGCGACAATGACCTACGTGTGATGGCTCGTACACTCAACGTTACTGACACTGACTTAGAACTGGGTGGTCTCGGCACTTTAAAGCCAGAGGCGATAAGTGCGGCAATTGCAGAAGGGGAGATATTTTTTGAGGAAACATGAAAACTAAAACAATAATGGGTATATTCATAATATTGATCTTGTTGTCTATAGCGAGTGTAACTGCACAAATACCAACGCATGACTATCGTAAAAATTTGACTATTAGTCATGTGGACACAACAGGCACCACGTTAGTAAACAATTCATGTTTCTTAAATATAACTAAAGAGCCGGTGATGGATTATCGCTTTAACGATCTTAGATTTTATGACATCGCATTAAACGAGCTTGATTACGAACGAGAGTACTACACGGATACTTACGCACTAATATGGTTACGGCTCCCGACACTCGAGACAACCGGTACGACTATTTGGATGTATTATAACGGCTATGGTGAAGAGGTAGGCGAAGACCCAGAAGATACGTGGGAGCCAACCTATAAAATGGTGCAGCACTTAAAAGAATCACCGATAAATGGATTCACAGGGCATTTGGATAGTACACGATACAATAATCATGGCACCCCTTGCGATTTCAACGAAACACTGGGTTCAACGACCAACGCAACAGGCATAATTGCAGGTGCCGATTTATTTAATGGTTTCGCAGGATACCCTTATCTCCCTTGCATACAATGTGGCGCGGGTGAAAGCACAAACATCACGGGTAATATTACTCTTGAGGCATGGGTAAAAGCACAACTACCAGAAGAACCAGAAGAACCACAGTCTATAGTAGGTAAATATTACCCCTGGGGCTCAAGAGGTGGTTATCATTTATATCTAAACGAGGGTAAATTTGGTGCATATTTCTTAGATGCACACAATCACGATCATTATATGAGCTTCGGCACGGTGGACACAACTACTTGGCAACACGTAGTAGTAACAAAAGATAGTAGCTATATACGTGGTTATGTAGATAGTATAGAAAAAAGCAATAAATCCTGTAACGCAGGCATAACATCTGCGGACACTGCAACGAGCGCGTATCACGTAGGCATAGGTAGGTATGCTATGGCTTCTTCGGCTCCTTTCGATGGTGCAATCGATGAGGTGCGGATATACGATCGTGCATTCACTGCAGACGAAATCAAGCAATCATACGAAATGGTAACTAATCAGAGCGTATATGCTACTTGGGGAGAACCACTCAATTTACAAAAGTGTGGTGATGCGGATTGCAATGGTTTTGTAAATGTACTGGACGCAACAAAAGTCAAACTGCGTGCTGGGAACCCCTCGTATTTTATCGGTAACGAATGGTCAGCGGATGTTAATTGTGACTCCACTATAAATGTACTTGATGCAACAAAGGTTAAGAACCATGCTGGTAACCCAAGCTATATATTGGACTGTTGCATAATATAATCGGAGGTATTTTTTAAAAATGGAAAAAAGAAATAGAAGAATAATGGGAATATCGCTTTTCGCGATACTAATTGTATTGATGGGGGTATCAGTTGCGGCGGCGGAACCGTGGGCGGGGTATCTTACCCCTCAAGATAGCAAAGGGTATTATGGGCATGACAGTACGGTTGAACTTGAAGTGATATATAATGATGTCGAACTCACTTATGGGGCACTTGCATATCAGGTGGACATCCACTTTAATCCTGATTGTGTAAATATCACAAATGCGGACTTTAGTGCGAGCCCATTTGGTGCGCACATGTTCACACCTTACGAGGCGGGGGTTGTCCGTATATTGGAAGACAATTATGCGACAATGTCGCCGCTATCTGCGGGTACGCACAAGTTGGCAACGCTAACACTAAACGGAAACTGTTCTGAAGCTTGTACAGGTGATATTTGGTTTGACACAAATGTCGTGTCGGACACTGATGGGAATGAAATCGCAAGCACATACACAAATGGCACATATTCGTGTGTCAAAACAAGTGCAGGACCAACCGCATATAGTGTGAGCATAGAAGATTGCTATGGTCCCTTTGGAAGTTACGTTGAAGTACCTGTTCTCATTGAGGACGTTAGTGGTGCACCAATTCAAGGTGTACGTCTTGTAATGGATTATAATGAAAGTGTGTTGGATCTGTCAGAAATCAGTTATGGCGAGTGGACTTCCGAATGGACAGACATGAAATTAGGTGAAGATAAGCATGCACTAGTTATAGCGACAGGCGAAAGCGAGGGTGCAATACCAATAGGGGGCAGCGGGTCAGTTGTGCTGCTAGTGTTTAGTGTGATAGGTGCACCAGGGGATACAAGTCCTCTGGATCTATCGCTTATAGAACTATCTAATTCTGAAGGTGTGGTGGGAACTGCTCCTGGAGAGCACGGAACTTTCCTAGTGGTCACATCAATGGGTTCAGTTGAGGGTACACTCACACACGCATGTAATGGTACTGCAATAGCCGGCGTTGCTGTAACTCTCGTTGTGGATACAACTGTAACAGATGCGTCCGGGATTTACAACTTCATGGATGTTAGTCCAGACGACTACGTTATAAGCGCAACAAAGTCAAGGTTCTGGGATAACGCGACAAACGTGAAAGTAATAGCAGGCGAAGTAGCAACCGCAGACATGACGCTATATCTGAAGGGCGATTTAAACAATGACTGTGTCGCAGCAGATGTCGGTGATGTAGTATTGATGCTACAGGCGGCGGTACGGGACATTCCAGGCGATGCGCGATATGATCTGAATGAAAATGGGATCATAGCGGATGTCGGTGATGTAGTATTGATGTTGAGGGCGGCAGTGTACGACCTAATATTGTGGTAACGACAAACAAATAATCGAAGTGAAACGAGAGCATGCCTTTTGGGTGAAGATAGCTGGCGCGATAGAAAAAGTAAGGGGATGGTAATTACACATGGAGAAAAGACAAACACTGGCGGTGATAACGCACACGTTCAGCTCATTTGTTGAGAATGATTATACCATTTTAAACAAACAGTTTAATGTTGAACGTGTGGAATTCCATTCCCTGAAAGACATTTTCAAACTCTTCAATGCCATACGCCACACAGATATATCTTTATCTTGGTTTGTCGATATATGGAGTTTTTTTGCCGTCATTTTCTCTAAAGTGTGCGGTAAACCTTCTGTTGTTATAGCCGGCGGCTATGATGTTGCGTGCGAGCCCGACATAGCATACGGGCAATTTAATAGAAGCTACCTTAGACGTTTATGGGCTAAGTTTGTTTTGAAACATGCAGACCATATTTTGTCAGTATCGGATTTCACAAAAATGGAAGTGAATAAGTGCGTGAAAATAAAGCGTTTAAAAACGGTGTATAATGGTGTGAACATAGACAAATTCAAACCACATCGCCCTAAAACCACCACGATTATCACGGTATCTTCTGATGCCTCAGTGATAGCTTTGAAAGGACTAGAAACGTTTGTGGAGGTTGCTAAAAGATGCCTTTCTTATAGGTTTATTATTCTTGGTTGCTCAAAGCAGGACAAAGCGAAGCTGGTCCGATATGGCCTCCCTCGGAATCTCACAATTTTAGGGAAACAAACACAAAATGAACTATTACGCTTTTATCAAGAAGCCGTGGTTTATTGCCAATTGTCATACAGAGAATCATTCGGTATGGCAATGGCAGAAGCAATGGCATGTGGCTGCATACCCGTAGCCACCGATAGAGGGGCAATACAAGAAGTTGTTGGCGATGTCGGAATAATAGTACCTTACAATTCTGTGAATGATACCGTAGAAGGCATCAAGTTAGCAGTGACTATGTCTCCTGAAAACGCCAGGAAACACATAGCAGACAATTTCACTATGGATATACGAGAACGTGAATTGCTACACGTATTTGATTTCCTTTTGCGTGACAAAGGAACTAGGATACGAATGCAAAAATGTGTGAAGGTTGCAGACGTGCAACCGAACAGTAGGGTATTGGATCTAGGTTGCGGTAACAAGGTATTAAAAGCATTATTACCAACAGACATAGAATATACTGGTATTGACCTCTCCAAAGATGCAGACATTACGTATGACATCGAACAAGGGTTACCACAAGAACTAAAAACAAACAGATACGATACAATTTTCTTAAATGAGTGCATTGAGCACATAGAAGGCTTTAAGAGTCTTGTTAGTGAATGTGAATCCGTTTTAGCGGAGCATGGTAAAATTATAATCACAACACCCAGCAATATCCGGGTACTTCTATTTGGTGACGAAGACAAAGATCATATACATTGTTTCAGGAAAACGAACATGCAACATCTTGCGAAGCATACGGGCCTGCGTATTGAGTCCATATGTGGTACTTATATAAGTACCCCTACGATACGTGGCGTTGGAGCGATTGTACGAACTAACCAAACGTTATATTCTGATGTATTGATCTACAAATTAGCAACAAAACAATGAATACAGCAACAAAAGCAGTAATAGGCGCAGTCGCGATAATGGCGTTAGCTTTTGGTAGCTATATGGCATATAATCAATACGATGAGTATCTATTTCCTGATGCGCCTGGTGATTCATGGTGCGATACGGATTATGCTAAACGAATAGACATAAAAGTAAACAACACAGCAGGGACGGCTTTAACGGATTATCAAGTCTATGTGAATCTATCTTCTAACCCTATAAACGAGACCTCTTTACACGTTTATAACGCTTCAAGCTGTACATTGCGACCGCATTGGTGCGAAAACGAAACGAGCGGTAACTGTTACGGTTTATGGGTAAACTATTCTGCTATTGCGGCTTCCAGCTGGACGAACAACACAGCGATATATTATCATAATGCCACAGCGAGTTCTGTGAGCAATGGATCAACAACATTTACGTTCTTTGACGATTTTGAAGGAGGAACGACGATAGACGAAACATATCTCACAAATTGGACAAAGTCCAGTAGCAATCCTTTACAAGACAAAACATGCCAGAACTGGCTTATATCGGTATATAGTGATTATGGTAGTGAAGACAAGATATACATCTTTGAACAAAGGGATGCGCACCCGAGTGACACAATCGAAGCGTGGAGTTTTACAAGAGCAAACGCCAGCACCCCCGCTAATTGGACAGATCACGGTACTATTTTCACAGGCGTGGGCGCGCACGATAATGGTCATATAGAACCACATGGGATAATCTTTGAAACACAATCTATGTCAGATGCACGCGAGGGTGTAGGCCCAGGATTAGGAACGCCGAAATGGCGATTGTATTATTGCGCAAAAGGCAGTGGCGAAGATGGAAGTAAATATTCAGCCAACTTTGCTTATGCCGCTGAAAGCGATTTAACAAATTGGACTGCTTACGCCAGCAATCCCGTTTATGACCATGATGCTACTCATGGGTATGCCGATTCAAAGGTATGTATACACGACAACAAAGTCTGGCTCCACCATTGTAAATATACCGGTAGCATCTCTTGTGATCCTCAATTCTTTTCGGTTTCTGATAATGGTATTGATAATTGGACTGACAAAACAACAAATTGGAAATCTGAAAACACGCCGATCGGAACGCTTATATCTTTCTCTTCAGGTCTTCTCCTGACCGGTAGAAATAGTGCATACACTGAATATAATGGGTATTTCACGACAGATGGAGACGATAAAGGCACATATTCAGATAATCCTCTACTAAGTGGTGGTGGTACCGGTGTGTGGGACGAAAACATGTATTGGATCACAATAGCGATTGATAAGAATGGAAATGCCAATTTAAGCGATGCAGGCACATATTATATGTATTATATTGGTCACACAGGCACTACAACTAAATTAGGATTGGCAACATCAACTACTCTAACGGAAGAAAGTGAAACCCCTTCTAGTTTAGACGCAACTAAATGGCAGTCAGGAGGTACTCCCACAATATCGTCTGGCGAACTGCTTATAAATGCTCAGGGTGACTATATTCGATCAATTAACACATTTCAATACAAAGCAATGAAAACGCGCGTTAAATATCCTGCAACATCAGTTAGCTACCATTATTTCGGGTTTCAATCGAGTACAGGTGCCGGGAGTTACAATACGGAGTCATTTTTTTCCTACAATACACCAGATTTAAAAGTAGTTTCCGGGATCGCCGCTAATGCAGAAGCTACTTCAATATACGATTCTGCATATTTTGGCACATATCACAACTACAGGATTTTATGGAAGAGCGGCGAAGCAAAATTCTACGTAGACGAAACCTTGAAAGATACGGACACAACATATGTATGCGCGATTGCAGAACCCATAGGTTTCTATGACTATAGCAATGATGGCGATATGTATGTTGATTGGACTTTTGTCCGTAATTATTCTACACCAGAGCCGTCTTTAGTTTTAGGTGGCGAAGAAGATGCACCGGTAACGGTTACTACTTTCAACCAATCCGTAAAAACGGGTAAGTGGCAATACATAGCGCACGTAAACGCAACCGCGCAATACCCATGGCAACTCAACACGACACTTGGTAATAACGTTTCGTACATCAATATCTGGAACGCAACCGCGCAACGTTGGAACGCGACTTGGATAGCGGACTGGAATAATACGGTAACCGCGCAAGTAGCACCGGGTGACGGGTTCTTTGTGTACTTCACGCAAGACGACACACTAACACGCGATAATTGCACAGACAGCGTCAATTGGTCGTTTCCCGCGACAACGGGCCATTACCTCACGGGGTTGGACTATAACGGCACACGCAATCTCACACAAATAAATACTTCTATTGCTTCTACTAATATGACTGATATAGTATATACAAACGAAACCGGTTCTTCATGGACATACACTTATGGCAGTGCCACAAACGGCGCAATCGAAGTGAAACAAGGACAATCGTTTTGGATAAAGACAATAGGTGCAATAGAGAAAGTAAGAAGTTGGTAGAGATATATAGAGCAAAAACAAAACTATATAAAAAGGAGGCGAAAGAAAGAAAATGAGTGATTATCATGTAATAACGCAAAGTGCAGACAAGAAGACTGTAATGGTGATATGGCATATCCCGATACCAAGCGCGAACAATTCGGCGGGTGTGAACTACAGGACGGCATTAGTAGATTATTTGGAATGGACAACAGGTAAGGACCCGATAGAGAGCAACTGCCCAAATGTGACGGCAGGTGAATTAACGCAGATACAAGCGGGAGAACTATATGAACTCAATCAAACGTATAGATTCTCAAGCATAGATCCACCGTTATCGAATCCCGAGAAAGCGGCGGAATTAGATGCCGAATTTACTAGACTCACGACAGACGGACGTAACAAATTCGAAGTTCAGTTAGAATGGTGGGGACTAAACAGAGATGTATAGGAATGGATATGAACTTAGACATGAGCATTTTGAAAGACTTACCAATGCCGATTGTGTTGGCGGGCGTGGCAATATATTCGATGGAGAAAGGGGAAAGCCCCTATGTGACGTTCTTCGCGATAGCGGGGTTAATACTGTTAGCAGCACTAAAAATAACGGAGAGATGAGCTAAAAGATGGGTAACGCAACATATAATCAAACGCCAACTTTAACGGACTTAATGACAACGGACTTAAACTCATTAGCGAACAACACAACGAACGTAGGTGCAGTGATATTAGATAACACTTCAAACAGGTACTTTTATGCAACTTTTGAACTATATTTGGCAACGGCGAACCTTTCTGCGGAAACGAATCCCGCCGTTGAACTATATCTTGTGCCATCCGGTGACGGTACGAATTATGCGGATACTGGTTCTGACGCTTCTACGACTGACTATCCTTCACCGGTATACCTTGTAGGTATTTTCGGACTACAAGAGACAAGTGCGGTACACCGTGCAGTAATAGAACGGGCTGTCTTATCATCACTGAAATACACACCGGTAGTGATCAATGCCTCAGGCCAGGCATTCAACGCCGCAGGCAGCACGCTCAAAGTAGGCACGTACACAGACACGGTAGCATAAGCGGAGACGGCAATAATGATACTATACGCAACCACACTAAACAAAAAGGCACTACGCTACCTTTTACTTTCACAGTTCGATACACGAGCGTATAGTAGCCCTCACAGGAGTTCATGAGAATGAGTATTAAACGTCCTACGCATAACCCACTCGTAAAGCCTAAATTCCGACAATGCACGGTACAAGACGTAGCGAGTAATTGCGCACGGTTAGGGTTGCCTGTACCCGTGTTAGCGCTTCCAATGTGGGAAGGTGCAGGCACTAAAGTATTTGATTTGAGTAAAGAACAGAATCATGGCGTATTAAAAAATGGTGCTTTTTGGTCGGGAGACGTACTTGATTTTGATGGGGCTAATGATGGACTTGAGATACCTTCATCCCCTTCACTTGAGATTACTGATAATCTCACGATATCTGCATGGGTATATCCCCATGCGATCGGTAGTAGTGGCTCTAAAATGGTATGTAAATTTTATGGTGGTACAAGTAGTGGTACTAATTATATCTTGCACGCTTACAGTACTTACATCGCGTTCCGTCTTTCTATTGCAGGGGTTCTTAAGTCGGTTGCTGGCAATGCTCCTATACTTAATCAGTGGTGCAATATCATTGGCACATATAATGGCGTGGATATGCGTATTTACGAAGATGGAAAAGAAACAGGATATATGGCACAAACGGGCAATATTGTTTCTTCAGTGCATCCTTTATTAATAGGTAATTCTGGGCAATCGAGTGGCGGCGTGGGTAATGATTTTAACCGTAATTTCAATGGTTTGGTAAAAAGCGTGTTTGTCTTTGATGCCGGACTCACCGCGGAACAAGTCAAAACATTATACGAAAACCCATACGGGATGTATGACCCTCTTCGCCCGCTAACGTGGGCAATAGCAGGTTCCGGCACACCTCAAGATCCTTACTTCATACGTGGCACAATAACTAAAGACGGCGTTGGACAAGCTTCAGAAACGGTTACCGTACGTAACGACACGAAAGGTGAACAGGATACGTGCGAAACAAACGCGCAGGGGCACTTCATATTTATGCTGAATGACTTAGACACGGATTATGAAGACGGTGACTCTATAGAGGTGACCGCACTATGAGTATAACAAAGACTACTACCGTAGACATTACGAACTATCCCGCAGGACGTGAAGTAGACATAGCATTGTATGAGATGGCTCTTAACCTCGTTCTAACGCAACAAACCAGTCACGTAGGCAATGCTATTGCAGGTGCCGGGTTAGCGCTTTCACGCGCGGATACAATAGCATCCGATAAAGATGCAACAAAAGAAGCCGCACTTGCTACAACACTAGCACAGGTCTTGACGGCATTAGGTGATAAAGTCGTAACGGGTTCGGTTACTCTTGCACATACCGCTACTTTAGCACAAGATAGTGCGGTTGTTGCGGAATGTGCTTTAACACTTGCAGAATCTTTCGCGATAATACAAAGTACAAGTGATACTATAGACGTGTCTCTCGCGCTTTCTTCTGCTTATGGTATTGCACCAGGGGCAACTTCTATCGCGGAAAGCACATTATCTACTGCGTTATATCTAGCATTAACACAAGAGACCGGCACTATAGCGGATGTAGCACTCGCGTTATCGCATCTTCGCGCGGTTACGCAGACGGGGCAACAATCAACAGACGCAGCATTAACGACGACACAAATAAGTACTCTGTCTCAAAGTGCAGAAGCAATAGCGGAAGCGGGTTTATCGGTCGCGCACCTATTAGAAACTACACAAACAGGGCAAAAGGTAACAGATGCTGCGTTAACGGCAACACAAATACAGGCATTATCACAAAACGCAGAAGCATCTGCGGAGTCCGCGTTGACAGTACTACGTACATCGGGGCTTACACAAACAGGGCAACGGACCCTAAACGCAGCACTAAACATCGCTCGTATTGAAGGATTAAGTACAGACGCAGCAGCGATAGCAGAAGCGGCATTATCCATCTCGTATTTACTTACGGTCACACAAGATTCAGGTGACGTAGTAAACGTGGCACTCGCGTTAGCACGTGTACATACATTACTCCAAACGGGGGAAAGCGTTGCAGAGGCTTCTCTGGCATTAGCGCAAAGTGACACCATCACGCAACAAGCGGAAGCGTTAACAGAAGCGGCATTGAGCATCGATTTTACACTTACTACCGCGCAAGATTCAGGTGACATAGTCAATGTTGCGTTAGCATTAACACGCGCGCATGCGCTAACACAAACGAGCACGATTGATGTCGACGCGGCACTTGCACTCACCCAAACAGAAACAATTGCGCAAGACGCGGTATCTATCGCTGCGGCTGCGTTGTCTATCACACAACAGCTTGCGATCGCGCAAGAGACAGGTGACATTATAGATGTCGCGATTACGCTATTAGAAACGCAGACGATAACACAAACGGGACAAAGCGAGTTGAATGCTGCTCTTGCGCTATTAAAGACCGAGACGGTCACGTCTTCAGCAGTGACCCTCTCTTCAGCGATATTAGCGTTAACGGAATTACTTACAATTACGCAAGATACAGGTGAAGTGAACAACGTTGCTCTCGCGCTCGCACGTGCGCAAACGTTAACGCAATCCGCGCAAAGCAATGCTGAAGGGGCGCTTGCATTAACAGAAACGAAAACACTCACTTCAGAAGCGTTAGCATTAGCTTTAGGGACGTTAACACTTGCACGACAACACGCGATCAGCAGCACTTTCGGTGGCACTATCACCGCGCAGTTAGCGTTAGCGCTACAAAAAGGTGTAAGCGCATCCGTCACGTTAGAGCTACACGCTGATACCGCTTTAACACACTCTTTTGCTACTTCGATGCACGCGCAGACAAACGCGGAAGGGGCATTGACACTCAATCAACTCTTATCGCTTTCTGTCGTAGCGGAAGCGATAGCACATGCAGGATTGACGTTAGCGTGCGTAAAATCCATGACGGTAACTCCTACTACAATCATTTTAGGGTTAATAACGCCAGACAATCGTACCGTTTTTATTACATTGGAATCCCGTTCGGTAACGATACCATGAAACGAGCCATATGAGTAAACATAAGCTTTATATGTGTATAAGGTGAACGTTCATGCGGGAGGTAGTTGATTATGGTAACGAATAAAAAAATATCGGAACGTATACATCTAGGAGATATGTTCGAAGTAGAATGCTATGACAAACACGGCAATTTGAAATGGATAGACACAATCAAGAATTTGGTGGTGAATGTAGGGTTAGACGATTCGTTGGACGAATATTTCAAAGGCTCAGCATACACGGCTGCGCATTATTGCGGGCTGACAGACGGCACACCGACGGTGGCAGCAGCGGATACTATGGGCTCACATGCTGGTTGGACTGAAGTAGTAGCATACAGTGAAACGACACGAGAAGCTATGGTATGGGGTGCAGTAGCGTCTCAAAGCGTAGACAACAGTGGCAGTAAAGCAAGTTATAGTATAAATGCAAATAGCACAACAATCGGTGGCGCATTCATATCTACAGACGACACTAAGAGTGGTACGACAGGGATATTGTACGGCGGTGGTGCATTCACGGCAGGCGATAAATCATTGGATGATGGGGACACGCTAAACGTAACAGTAACGGCATCGGCAAGCGCGTCGTAAGCATGTTTGGACGAGGATATGCACAACATCCTTTTCTTTCATATATCACTTGTGGCATGGTATTGAAGACATTCATCAAAGATCCAGACGCAACATTAGATTACGCGTTTGACTGGTCTGAATGGCTGCAAGAAAGCGAAACAATCAGCACTTACATACTTACAGTAGAGTCCGGCATCACAAAAGAGGGTGATAATGAGGCGGATGGGATAGTGACCGTATGGCTATCTGGTGGTACTATAGGTACTACTTATATCATAACATGTAAAGTAACAACAAATTTGAGTAGGACTGATGAACGGTCGGCAGAGATAATCATGGTAAACCGGTAATGTCCAAATGTGCAATCTGTGATAAACGGGCAACATGGAAATGTCAACACGAGCGAACGCTTGTCATCCGTTATTATTGTGAAACGCACAAACCGCAGTTAGACGAACGCTGCAAAAAGTTTATATATGCCTAAATTCAACGTTTACGCATGACGAAAACGAAAGAGGTGCCAACATTAAGTGATATTAATGAAAATAGTGCGTGGGTGGCTTTAGACGAGGTTAATACAGAAGTAAAAACGTATCTGAAGGGGGAATACGCTTTGTTTTTTAATGGCAATTATGTATTAGATATTAACCCCTACATATTTTATGCCAATACGAAAGAGGGGGTCATAAAGAGTAATCTAGTGATTGATAACGAAATTGTATATAGCATTCTTTCTGGCAAAGAACTAATATCAATTGATTATGGTGACGTACAGATTTTTATGTTAGATGAAAAGGAGAAAAAATGAAAAAACTAGTTTTAGTAGCGATATTGTGTATTGGATTAGTAACGTCAGTGACAGCAGTAACACTTGACTACAATATGGTGATGTCAGGTACGGACGTATCTCTCGTAAAAGGGTATATGGACTACAAAGGGGTTACAAATAGCACAGTCACACAACACGAACAATATGTATATGCAGTGAATCTTGCAGCCATTGATTACAACTCTACGGCAATGATAACAGAGTACCATGAAGTAGCAATAGAGACCGAGTTAGAAACTACACGTGCGCCGTATAGCGGCATTGGTGGCGCGGAATATATAGAGAACATAGGTTCCGGTGATAACGAATCTTGTTGCGTCTTTGGCATGTACGGCAGTGGACATGACCTCACAGTAGCGTCAGTAGTAGGGATACAACCGACGGTTTTAAGCCAGACATACGTAATAGAAGCAAGAAACGGTGAAGTAGGCGTAGGCTATGTAAAGGCAACAGAGAACATGACGGCAGAAGGTACACACATAATACGCGGTAAAGAAGTCCTGTTAGCAGGGCAACGAACGTGCATAAAAGCACCCGAAAGCATTGTAGGGGCAGAAGAGGGCAAACCTAAATTTTGTGTGTGGCAAGGTAAAGGTGTAGGGTATCCCTTGTTCTCTGCGAGACATGGAAACGAGACTGCACCAACATACGACTACTACGTTCGAAGAGGGACAAATACCGCATGACCTCTTTTACGGATTGTTATCAATCTTGTAAAGCTACCGGTGGTTCTGCAATTCGTTGCTTACGTACGTGTATGACTACAAAACCGGTACCAAAACCGACTTCAACGAAGGCGCTTTTACACGCGCAGACTGGTTGCGCAACAAGGGATATTAAGGTAGGTGACACCTCATTCGACCCTATCCCTCTGCAGGACATGCAGACATTTCTGGAAATAGACAAGACGGATCTTATAGAATACAAAAAGGATATTTTTGACTGCGAGAATTTTGCTTTACGGCTTCATGCGAACGCGCACGATTACTTCGCTAGAAAGGGGCTAAACGCGGACTTCGGTGAATTGTGGGGTCCTGTACAATTAGGCAGTAAAGTGGTAGCACACGGTATAAATTGCTTCAGAACGCCCGGAAACTTCTATCATCTCATAGAACCACAGGACGATGGCATACATACAATACGTGAGTATCTTCGTGGTGTGCCATACTGGATAGTGATAAGTTAATCTATCCTTTTTTTCTTTTATTTTTATATATGTTTTGGGCACAAA
>LGVD01000187.1_pt1 | contig 22573 bp, 56 predicted proteins | sample 469861 | NCBI WGS metagenome assembly LGVD01 (sample SAMN03857201, study PRJNA290197) | marine sediment metagenome | biome: ocean floor; feature: cold seep; material: sediment; isolation source: sample #3730, Push core (PC) 16 from cruise R/V Atlantis leg AT-15-68, Alvin... ... | reverse complement strand
GCAACTGGATTTGCAGTTCCCAATGAATATGATTCTGAATTAGTGGCAATTCAGGCTGATTTGAATATTCCCAATCAATATAAGGCAGATGTCAGTGGATTGGGTGTAAGTGGAGAATATGATGCAAGATTAACTGCCTTACAAACAAAAGTTAATGGGTTAAATGGTGAGGCAATGAGAGGAACTGATGGGGCAAATGTTACAATACCACCCACTACAACTGAGATGGCTGGTCAAGTATGGAACAGTCAATCAAAAGATTTTATTGCTACAGGTACTACTGGTGATAATCTGCGTAGTATCAATGTAACTGCTGGTAATCCTTGGTGGGTTGATGTAACACTTGGATCAGATATTAATACTGGTACTACAAGAGCTGATCCATTTGCTACTATAGGTAAAGCATTACTGGAAGCTGCTCCTGGAGATGTGATTTACACAAAAGCTGGAGTATATGATGAGATAGCATTAGATATTAATAAAGCTGGTGTAAAGCTCTGTGGGGATTTAGGTACCACAATTCGAGATACAGTAACACCTGGTCCCTGTCTTAAAGTATCAGCTGATAATTGTGGAGTGAGTGGATGTTGGCTTCATCCCACTACACCTCAGATTGGGTTACATTTTACTGGTAATAATGGACATGTTGAATTGTGTGGAGCTTCTGAATGTAGTATTGGATATAAAATAGAAGGCTATGGCACTGATTTTATGTATGTTAAATCATTGTTTCATTCTATTACAGGTTTTGATATTTCAGGTAGCAAACTTACTTTTGTTAATGCTTATGCATTAGGTAGTGGTGTGAATTGTAGAGGATTTTATCTCTCTGCAAGTGGAGCAAGTTATAATTTATTTCATCCAGTGGTAGCTGCACACAACAATATTACAGATTTTGAATGTGTTGTAGATGCAAATGATAATTCATTTATAGATTATGCAAGTGATAATATTGTGATAGACAATGGAAATAATAATCATTGGACTAAATCACACTCTCCCGGAGATACTTGGGATGGACTTATTTCTGCTCATACCTCTGTTAATTCTTTTGGGGAAACAATAAATTTTTTAAGAGAAATAGAGGGTGGACGTTGGGAACTTGTAGGAACTCAGCATGTTTATTATGCAAAAGACAATGTGACAGAGATTGCCAAATTTAATCTGTATGATAAAAATGGAGTGCTTTGTTCTGATCCAACTAAGATTGTGGAAAGACGGCGAGTATGATAATTACTCGTGGATATGGTACAGGTTTGATAATCACTCGTGGATATGGTGGATGGAGTGCTTTTATAGAAGAGTTGAAAGAAATTTTTCAAGTTAATAGTTTTATTACTAAAATAGTTAATTTAATAAGTAGGTTATCATGCCAGTAGAGAGAAATTCATATATTAATTTATCCAAGAATTTAAGTTCAAATATCACACAATTGTTTCAAAGTAGTAGTCTTATAGATAAAATGCTATTGAATGTTTTATTAAAATCTCCAATAACGTTAAGTTTAATATTACAATCTATTATAGATTTGGAGAAATAATGAATAAAATTTATGTTGGGGATTTTGGAACAGAGTTTCTTTTAGATACTGGAGTAGATATTACTTCAGCTACTACAGTAGAAATTCATTTTGAAAAACCTAATGAAACTATTGGGAAATGGGTAGGTGTTGTTAAAAATAAAACTAAAATTCAGTATATAACCAAACAAGGTGATCTTAATCAGGAAGGACAATGGAAGTTACAAGCATATGTTGTTTTCTCATCAGGAACATGGAGAGGTGAGGTTGCAACTTTTAAAATTTATGGGCATTTTAAATAGAATTAGGAGTTAAATATGAGTGAATATGCAAAGTTACAAGTTCTTTTTACCACTGCTATCTCAGCTACAGCCTCTCCCTATACTAGAAAGTTGTTTGAAGCACTGACCTGGACTATGCCAGAATACACAGGTTTATCAGGAACTTCTATTGCTGATGGAACTTTGCTAAAACAACTTGGACAACAGGATATTGCAAATGGTAGGTTACTTATTTTACTTTCAGACCAAGAAATAGAAGTTAGGATAAATGGTTCAGGAAATGACCCAACTACAGGCACTTTTTGGGTCTATGTAGCAGATGAAACTATTGGAATAACCAGTGTACATGTTTCAAATACCAGTGGAAGTATAGCTAATATCAAATGGTATATTGGTGGAGATATAACATAAAAAATAAGTATAATTGCTCCCCACCGGACTTGCCTTTGTGCCTCTGGTGGGGTTATTTTTTATTAACACTTGACAGGCTCAAACTACTTTAGTATTATCACTATTACTATGATAGACTTATATGTTAATACACTGTATACCAAGTTCAAAGGCCCACACAACGAAATAAACCAACTTAAACAAATTTTAACCATTCCAGTTCCTAACTATTTTTTCTCGAAGTTGTATAAACAAGGGCTGTGGGATGGTTTACAACGTTTTTATAGATATTCAACTTTTCCAACAGGACTTCTCCAATTTATCAGTCAACGTTTGAAATCTGAATACTCTGTACATCAGCGAAAAGTTCCTGACTATTCCAGCAAAATTACCAGAGATATTCTACAAACTAAATCACTTTCAGGTGAATGGGCTTTTCAGTATGAAGCTGCCAGACAAATTCTCCAGAAAAAACGAGGTATTATAAAAATTGCTACTGGAGGCGGGAAAACCGTGCTAATGGCAGCAGTAATTCAGGCTGGAAATTTGCCCACTCTGTTTCTTGTTGAATCCAGAGATTTAATGAAACAAACTTATGAAGTTTTTAAACAGGAATTAACAGTACCTGTGGGTATGTTAGGAGATGGTGAAGAAGATATTCAACAAGTTACAATAGGTATTACAAAAACTGTGAAAAATAGAACAGATGATGAAGAACATGTTTATAGTGACTGGATAAAAGGAATCAGGCTGGTAATTGCAGATGAATGCCATGGTGTCTCAAATAATACCTATACAAAGTGTATACAGCGTTGTAGTGGAGCTTACTTGAGATTTGGTATGTCAGGTACACCTATGGAAAAAGGAGTCTTTAATAGCCTTAAAATCATGCAGTTTTTGGGACCACTTTTTATAGAAGTAAGCAACAAAAAACTTATTGAAATAGGTGTAAATGCCAAGCCACAGATTTACTTCCATACTTGTGATAAAGGTCCAATTTGTAATAAAGAAAATTATATGTTTTATGAAGAAAACACAGATGGTGAAACTGTAAAAAAACTAGATTCTAAAGCTTATTACAGAGGTTGTTATGAGAAACATGTTTCTACTAATGAGTATAGGAATAATCTAATTGTAGATATAACTAAAGAGGAACTTAATGAGAATAAATCTGTATTAATACTAGTTGTTCAAACAGACCATGGAAATATTTTGAAAGATTTACTTTTAGAAAATNNAATGGAAAATCAAAGGTTTTAATCATGTCTAAAATAGGTCAACAGGGTATTGACATTCCACAACTAGATACTATTATACGTGCAGATGGTGGAAAATCACCAATAGCAAATTTACAGATACTTGGTAGAGGAACACGGAAAAAAGTTGGGAAAGAAAATGTATTTAATTTCCATGATTTCTGGGATACAACTGATAAATTTTTGTTAGAACATAGTGAAGTGAGGAGGAGAGCCTATGAAAAAGAAGGATTCCAAATTGTCACAGACTCAGGCACAGAAATTTCTACAAGCTTACACTGAACAAACTAGAGATAGAATGAAGTTTCAGGGTTATCATGTAAAACCTTCTCAGTATAACTATTTTGAAAAATTAGCAAAAATGTATCCTGACTTTGACCCATTTCTTTTTATGGAAGGAGTTTTTAGAGATAAATGGTTTGTTCCCAGTAAAAGAAATAAATCAGGTTATAAAGAAATACCACGACCTTATCCAAGTATGTTGTTAGGTAAAAAGGCTTTAGAGGCATATAACAGAATTAAAAGACAGGGAATAACCAGGAAATTAGACAAAAAATCTGAAATTAGAAAGGAAGTAAAGGATTCTGTAGAACATCTAAAACGATGTGAAATAGAAATGAATGACTATAAGGCTTTGTTTGCAGCTTACCAAGATGGAATTATTTCACCTTATTACTTGGGTAAATTTGCTGAACTTACTAAAGGTATGTTTGAGCATTGGTTAATGAATCAAATGGTTAGACGGAAAATTTCTGTTGAAGATGGGGAAAAGATACAAAGCTGTATTGATTATTTTAAAACTTATCCTCATGTAGAAGTAAGTATATGAAAGGAGAAAAGATGTTAGCTCTTCAGGGTATTGACACTATTAGACACTATTGTGATTATATTGAAGAACATCTTGAAAATGTTCAAAAAGCTTGGCAAATAATTCAAAAAGCTTGTAAATCCATGAATTTTATTTGGGATGATCATTTATTTTTTACAATAGATAAACTTATAAAAGAACATGATATAAGTAAACTCAGTAAAGAAGAATTTATTTCATATGCTATGTGGTTCTTTACTCCCCTTGGTAAAGAGTGGGATTCTATAGGTAATATTAATAATGAAACAGAACACAAAATTCTACAAAAAGATTTTGAATCTGCCTTTGAAAATCATTTGAGATATAATTCACATCACTGGGAAAATTGGACACATAAGACTGAAAGATTTCCCAATGAACTTTCTTGTTATTGTGTTTGTATGATTTGTGACTGGATGGCTATGGGAATGAAATTTGGGGATACTGCTGAAGAGTATTATAAAAAGAATCTCCACCAAATTGTATTACCCCAATGGGCTACAATATTTATAAGAAAGATATTTGTTTTATTACAGAAAGAAGAATGAAAGGAGAAAAGATGTTGTATACTAACAAAGTTGAAAAAGATGGTAAGGTAATAGCAGGTGCTCAAGCATATCCTTTTGTAATTTTTAACAAGAGAGATATTTCTACAGGTTATTCTATAAATAGTACTCCATATAAAAAAGAACCTTCTAAATCTGAAATACAAGTTAAGAAAATACATGAGAATAAAACTACTTTTAGTTTTAACTTAGATGGAACTATTCTGGATTTGAAAATAAATGATGTTCCTGAAATTCTTAGAATTTTAGCAGATGTTCTTGAGAAGGGTACTTGGGGATTTTTTGTGGAGGAAGAGGAAGATGAAGAAGCAATATTAAATAGAGCATTAAAAGTAGAAAATGAAAAGGAAGGTAAATGAAAACACTTAGTCAACATAATGCAGAACAACTTAAAAGGTATGAAGAAATTTATCAGTTTCAGCAGCCACATTCTAATGGAATTGAGTGTCCTAAATGTGGAAGAGAATTATGGGATAGTGACCCAACAAGTACACTGACCAGTAATCCTCCACAAATGAATGTACATTGTCCTGCTTGTGGGTGGAGAGGTTATAGGTACAAATGAAAAACAGCCAACTCAATGAAATTGTTACAGAGTTCTGCCCTTATTGTGAAAAATCTACTAAAACTTTACATATTGTAAAAGATACTATTATAACTATAAAAGGTGAAAAGTTTGAAGTTCCTTGTGAATACTATTATTGTACTATTTGTAAAGAAGATTATGACACAAGTAAATCTAAGTATGACCCAATTGCTTTAGCTATGGAGAAGTATAACAAGATACATGGAACAAATTTAGGCAATGAGTTAGTCATTGAATAATACTGAAACAACCTATACATTTGGGGCTAAATTTCAGAAAAAAATACTGGCCCTGTTAATTCGTGATAGACGCTTTTTAATCAGGCATAGAGATGTTGTTGTTCCCAATTATTTTGAGAATCCTTTGTTTATAAGGCTGTGTAACCTGGTTTTTAAGTTTTATGATAACTATAAAATTCCACCTTCTCAAGCCTCCTTAGAAGAGTATATCTCAGATGAAAAAGATGTTGAAGCTCAGTTAAACCTGATTGATATGCTTTATAAAGAGGATTTAACAGATGGTGAATATATTGTAGAGGAAGCTGTTAACTTTGCTAAACAACAATCTATGAGAAGAGCTTTAGCTGAAATGACTGCCCTGAATAAAGAGCATAAATTTGAGGAGTTATCCAGAATATTTCATAAAGCTACACTTATTGGTACAGATTATGAAGATTTAGGTATGGATTATTTTGAGTCTGTTGAGCAGAGAAGGCACATGTTAACCAAGGATGTTCAACACGAACTTAGAATAGCTACACTTATTCCAGAAATTGACAATGTTTTTGGTGGAGGTACTTATCCAGGTGAATTAAACATAATGTTGGCACCACAAAAAGTAGGTAAAAGTATATGGCTGGCAAATATGGCAGCAGCAGCAGCTTGGCAGGGTAAAAAATCAGTTATTATATCGGTAGAGATGTCTCAGGAAAAAATAGGGTATAGATTGGATACTAGATTTACTGGAATTCCTGAGAGAGAACTTTCTTTTAATTGGATTCAATGGCAAAATAAACTAAACAGAATAAAGAAACTTCAAGGTAAAATTTGGCTGAAAGACTTCCCTTCAGGTACAAGTTCAGTGCTTAATATAAAAAACTTTTTAAATAAATTAATATTGGTAAAGGGTTTTACACCGGATATGATAATTGTAGATTATTTAAATGAAATTCGGCCAGAATATTCTGGAAAAGATTCTAATGCTGCATATCATGCTCTTGGGCAAATTGCTCGTGATTTACGTGGAATGGCTCAAGAATATGGTGTTCATCTGTGGACAGCTATGCAGGGAACTAGAAGCTCTGTTGCAAAGGATGTATTAGACAATACAGATCAAGCAGATTCATTCAAGCCAGGAATGTCAGCTGATGTTATGCTTTCTCTTATGCAGACAGAGAGTGAACAAACACTGAACAAGGCTAGAATAGCTTTTGTGTTATTGAGAAGTGTAGGTTTTATAGATAGGGTAGTAAATGTAACTTTTAATAAAAAGAAAATGTTGTTTTCTCCTTGGAGGGTAAATTGATTAATATGTCTATAATAAAAGTAGTTTGTAAATCTGAGGGTAAAGTAGATTGTTTTCTTGGAAATTTTGGGGATACAGTTTGTGATGTAAAAGGTAGACCATTTGGGGTAATAACAAAAATTGCAAAAAATGGTATTGTTACTGTAGACTGTAAAAATGAGTGGTTAAAGAAAATTCAAGAGGAAGACATCCATGCCAACTTATGAATATATCTGCAACTCTTGTGGATATTCCTTTGAAAAGTTTCAGCAAATGACAGATAAACCTCTTGACAAATGTCCTAAATGTAATAATACTATTAGAAGGCTTATTGGAAAAGGTGCAGGAATTATTTTTAAAGGTTCAGGTTTTTATGCAACAGATTACAGAAGTAATTCTTATAAATCAGAAAAGGAAAAGGAGGAAAAGTAATGGAACAAAATGAATTACATCCACTTTGGAAGTTGGCAATGGTTTCAGCAGCAATAGATAGATATTTTATGAATCTTGAGTATGAAAAAAGCTTAAAAGAATTTGCTGAAAGTCTTATATCAATTGTTCCTGAAGAAAATAAAAAAGAGACTGAAAAAAAGTTAATGAATAAGAATAACTATCAGTATTTTAAAATAATAGATTTTTCTAGTTAAGGAGGAAAAGAAATGATTCAGTTGGACACAGATTTTGAAAGTTTGGAAAAGTATATTGCAAAAGTTATTCAGGATGAAACTGGTTGGTATAATGGTTGGTATGCTTCAGAATATTCTTTTAAAGAAACAAGTCATGTAGCTTCAGAGAGAATTATCAAATATTTAAAAAGGAAAAGGGTGAGAGATTTTAAAAATTTAGTTTCTGAAATGTCATCAGAAAGTAAAAGTAGAATTCAACAAAAAACTTTAGAACTTTTATTAGAGAAAGAAAAGGAGGAAAAACATGTTTGAAAGGGTCAAATTCTTTATCCAGAGTAAAACAAAGAGAAAACTTGTTATAACTACTTTAAATAATCAATATTGTGATCGTGATGAAGTACTACTCCATGCTGCTTTTCAAATACTTGTTAACTATATTGAGAAAGAATCCTTTGGAAAAAAGCAAATATTTGAAGTTACAGAATCTGATAGAATACTTGATAGCCTATACAGTTGGTGGACTGAAATTAGGCCACAAAGAACAGACCCTTTTGATGTATCTTTTGAAGGAGTTAAAAAACTTCCTTTTGAGGAAATGTGGGAACCTTCAGATAGAAAAGGTTTAATGACATTTACTCCAAAAACAGAAGAATATAAAGAATATTGGGCTATTTTACATAAAGCTAGTGACATAGAAGATAATTATTTAAAAGAAGATCAGGAAAAATTGGAATTGTTAATTGAGCATAGAAGGGCTATGTGGGTTTGAAAGGAGAAAATAATGGTTAAAATAGAAAGTGCAATTAAGTGTAAACTTTGTGGAGATACTATCTATAGCAGAACTAGGCATGACTTTAGGTGGTGTAGTTGTAAAAGTATTGCTATAGATGGTGGCTTTGACTACTGTAGAGTAATTGGTGAACTTGACAATATAGAAAAAGTAAAACCCTTTAAACTCTCAATCACAAAAGGGGATTTGTATATTGATTGGAATAAAGGCATTGATAAGTATGGTCTAATTAAGGAACAGGAATAACCTTTGTTAACATCAGATTTAATTGAATCATATGTGACTGATAACCTGAAAGTTATATCCAACGAAGGTGATGAGATTTTTTGCTACTGCCCTTTTTGCAATAAGGGGAAGAAACATTTCTCTATAAATAAGGAAAATGGTGTATACCATTGTTATAAGTGCAATTCCAAAGGTAACTTTTACCAGCTAATTTACTACTTAGAAGGTGTTCCTTATTATGAAATCAACAGTTTACTACAGGAATATCGGGAAAATATCCCCCTTTATCAGCTTGAAAAAATCTATAATGAGGCTAAAGTAAAAAAACAACAGAGTATACCTGATTGGACTGTTAACACCCAGCCAATTGCCCACTTTAGCTCCCTTTGTAACCAGGCCAAAAAGTACCTCCTTAAACGTGGCATAGACATGGAACTAGCCACTGAATTAGGAGTAAGAGTGGGTACATCTGGTCGGTATCAAGGCATGGTAATTTTCCCTGTTATAGAAGATAACCTCGTGGTTAATTTTGTAGCACGAAGATTTATGGGTGGTGGAAAACGTTATGATGGACCGCATAAGGAGGAAGGTTACTGGAAAAAATCTCACTTAGTTTGGAACTTAAATAGAATTCCTAGTGATTCCAGTGTAGTCATAGTTGAAGGGATATTCGATGCCATTTCTCTGCTGGATAAAAATGTGGGAGCTATTTTAGGAAAAACTATAACAAATACTCAAATGATAAAAATAGCAGAAAAAGCATCTGAAGTTACTATATTAATGGATGCTAATTTTACAGAGGAAGGATTAAAAATTGCCAGAACTTTTATAGGATTTGTAGATAAAGTATTTTTGGCTACAATGTTGGATGGTGATCCCAGTAGTAATAGAGAAGCTGCCTTAGAATCAATTAAGAATAAAGTAGATATTGACACTTTTTGAGAAGCTATTATATTGGGTGTAATAAAGGAGGAAATTATGAAATTATCAATAAGGTTATCTAAGATAGCTAATAGACCAGAGCCAGAATGGGACGATTCTCCTGAAGGAGGTTTAGCTGAAGAATTATTTTATGAAAAAATGTATGAGGATATTGTAAATGCTATTGAAAAAGCTGAAATTACAGAAAGAAGAAAGGGATATTATGAAGGGCAATTCTCTTCTATGTATAATAGAAGCTTATATCTTGATCAGATAGCATCAGAATTATCAAATTATGCAGAGAATTGTGGTGATTGAAAGGAGAAAATTATGAAGGCAAAATTACTTTGGGGACTTATATTAATTATTTTTCTTTTATTTTCAGGAGCTACTTGGACAATGGAGGATTCTTCTTTAGCAGATAAATTGACTAATCAGGGACTGATAACTTTTATTTTAAGTGTTGTGATTGTAGTAATAGAATTTTTTAAACACTTAATAGATTGTTGAGTAACCAATGATTATAGTAACTGCTAAAGTATTTGATGGAAACTATTCAGTTATTGCCCATAGTATTGGAGTAAAAGGTTCTTATACTTGGAAACTTATCAAAATGAAACTTACTGGAGAGCCAAAATATTCTACAAAAAGAAGGGCATGTTTAGCACTTGTTCATAAGTTACAGCCTATGAAAGGAGCCTGTACTTCAGGAATTACTTACATTGTACCTAAACAGGAATTTCAAAATTTAACAGGGGCACGAAAGTGGTGTAAAAAGCAAAATGAAAGGAAAGAAGAATGAATCAATCTAAAATTGAATTGTGGCTTAGTGCTATTGGTTGTGTGATTGTTATGTTTTTTGCAGTAACTATACTTTTAAAGTATGGTAAAGATATTTATTTATCTATCTATGGATTAATTGAACATCTTGTTACTTGAGAACATAAGTCCCTTGACAATTCTACTAAAGAAGATATATTACTATCAAACAAATTGAAAGGAGATATTATGAGACAGTCAAAAGTTGATGGATTAAAGCCACGAAAAGTTCCAATTTTTCCTATGGGAGCTACTATCAAAATTTGTACAAAACAGCATCCTATGAGTGGTCAAGTTGGGGTGATTACAAGGGTTAGTCCACTGCAAAATAATGTGTTTTATACAGTTGAGTTTTCACCTGGTAGATGTGCCAGATTCCCAGAGAGAATGTTACAAAATGTTTAAGGAATTTCAAATTGATTTAATGTGTGTAATTGTATGGATATTTCTTGCACTTTTTCTAATAGGTGTTTATTCATACTTATATAGGTTACTAAATTGTATTCTCAGTTTATAGAAAAGGAGATAGTATGAGCGCTGTAAGTAAAGATGTAGAAGAGATTAAAAAGTCTGAACTCCATATAAGTTTAGAAAATGTAATTTCTGCTCATGTGGGACAGTTTCTAAAAGAAGAAGGTTATGAATATATAACAGTTTTAGAAGGCTTTGTTGTAAGTGATTCAGAGAGTAAGGATGTTGTTAAAGTATTAATAACTATTTCACCTGCTAAAATTGTAGATAGGGTATAAATATGAGTGGGACTGGTGGGTTTCGACAGCAGATAAAACCAAAGTGCAATCTGCTGGATTCTGGTTCAACTCCAGACAGTTCCACAAGTTCTTGGGAGAAAATATGTTATATGAATTAAAACTTGGATATTCAATTTCTATCAATCCCATAGAAAATGGTAAAGTAGAATATTGGGTAATTAAAGAAAAGGAATCAGGTGGTTGTATACTTGATAGAAAAACTGCTAAAGATTCTTTTGAAGCAAAGAAGAAAGCTAAGGAATGGTTAAAGAAACATTTAAAAGAAAAAGAAAAATAGAAAGGAAACAATATGGATATTTACCAAAAAGAAAGAGAAAATGCTTACAAGATTTTAAAATCTGTTAAAGGTTCTGAAATTATTCTTCAAGAATGCTATCCTGAAATTATGGAATGGGCTTCTAAATATTTGAAAGAAATTATAAAACTTTTTCCAATAAAAAATTGGGAACTTGACTGGTGTTATTCTCTTATTCAATATTTTACAGCCCCTAAAAAATATTCAAAGCAGTTATATCAAAAAATTTCTGAGAGTAATTGGTATTCCTATTACACTCTCAAAAGCATAAAAGTTCCTGAAAAATACCAGAAACTTCTCAAAAAATCTGCCAGTAAAGGTGGTTATTAATATGTTTACATCTATTTATAAACTTAAAAAAGTTCTCTGGATAACTGTTGAAAATGCTGTAACTATAGGGCTTATTAACACCCTTATTTACAACTATATAGTTTGCCCCTGGTTATCCACACCTACAATTTTTATACCTTATGGAGTCTGTGTATACTGGATGTTAAACCTGATAATCAGGCCACCTCAAATCCACCTTCACATTGATAGGCCAGCTAAAAAGGGTGGTCCTCAAAGTGGTTTACCAGAAAATAAATTGAAAAATATTGTAAATAATTTAAAGGAAAGGAAAGTATGATGAAAGATAACACACTATTAGCTGAAGCAGGAATAATCTTGGAAGCTTTAAATTCCTCAGTAAAATGGGAATTATGTCCTGAAATTAAGGAACAAATAGAACAAACTTTGTCTGAAATTAGAAAAGAAATTAAAAGTACCAATGAAGGAATAAGGGAAAAGATATTCAGTGTAATTGTTAATCTTGTTGAAAGTATTCTTTATGATGAAGGTTTAACTACATTTAGAGATATTAAGAAAGCAATTGATGGAGGAATTATTACAACTGATGAAATAGTCAAAAAGTTTAAAGAATGTTTTACAAAAGAAATAAAGGAACCCCAATGATCCCTCTAATACTCCTCCTATTCTCATTTACAACCTACTCAGTCCCTGAAATATCCCTGCTTTATTCCTATGATATTCAGCCTAACCAGGTGCTATGCTCCCATTATGGTGGCTACTTTCATGGCAGATTAACGGCAAATGGTGAGGTGTATAACCAGTGGGGAAACACTTGTGCTTCACCTAAATTGCCACTGGGAACTCAGTTGGTATTAAGGGTAGGAAAAAAGTATAAAAAAGTGATTGTAAATGATAGAGGACCATTTGCCACAAATAACAGAGGTTATGCAATTTGGCCACTTAAACCCCACCCTACACGGAGATTAGACCTGAGTAAAGGAGTATTTCAAGACTTATTTGGTAACTTAGAACAAGGTATTGGAAATGTTGAGATAGTTTCAGTAAGATTTCCAGTTAATTGAAAGGAAAAATATGAATAAACGAATATTATCTTTAGATGAAAAAGAACTTTTAGAGAAAAAATGGAATATTGTTTCAATAGAACGAAGGATAGGGTTATTAGAAATGGCTCTGTTTGGAAATTCTGGGAATTATTGGCATGATATTAAAAGACTTGAAGATGGGACTTTAGTGGGTTGTATAGGGTCTATGATACACATTATAGATGAAGAGACAGGATATGCAATATCTAAGGGGTTTCATGAGATTAAAAAGCTTGAAGATGGGTCTAAAGTAGGAAGTATTGGAGCTAGTATATATCTCTTGAATGAAGAGACAAATGCTGTAATTTCAGGGGGATTTCATGAAATTAAGCCTACAGGTGGCAACCATTATGAAGGACATCTTGGAGCTATTGTGACTGAATTTACATCTTAAAGAAAAGTAGAAAGGTGAAAATATGATAATCCATTGTTCTAATAAAGTGAGTGATTTTCTCAAGGAACAACCTAATACTCAGGCTATTGTTCATGAAATTCATTCAGTGGCTAAACAGGTTATCAGGCCAGATATTAACCTGTATTTATCCCTCACAGAAAAAATAAATTTTACCTATTTAACACTTGGTTTTGGTCTCAGATCAGATCAAGAATCAGAACCAATTTTTCTCCAGCAAATTGAGGAAATTTTTCAGGAAGTAAATTTATCAGAATATTCTGGCTGGTTTTCTATGGAAGTTGTGGATGAAAAAACCATGTTGAGGAAGGTAATAAATGAGTTCACAGATGACTTATGAAGAACTTGATAAAACTTATACACAGGCTACTTTACAGATACTGGATTTAAAGCTGAGAAACCAGGAATTACTTGAGGAAATTGAGATATTAAAGCTGCAAATTTCAGTGGGTAAGGTGGAGTATTACCAGCCAAAGGTTGACAAAAATAGAAAATGAATTATTATAGGTAAGGAAATGAAAGGAGAAGGGAATGAAAACTAAAACTACAACTGAATTTGAAGAATATCTTGATAAAATAACAGTCAATTTTCCTGAATATATTTATGAATATAGGTGTTTAAGATGTGGTGCAATTATAAATGAAAATATTGAACATTTACATAGTCACAATTGTCTTGATGGAGGTATAGGCTATTTACAGGAAATTGGTAAAAGGCAAGTGAAAGTAAAGAAGAAGAAATGAGTTGGTTTAAAGAACAAAGAAAAAGAAGGAAGCTTAAAAAGGCTATTAAACAATTTCGTTTATTTGCTAATTTGTGTAATATTCCTATAGGTTTTGGGAGTGATAAAGAGATTGAAAAAGTAGCCTTTAATCTCTTTGAGGAAATATGGACTCAAATAAATTATCTTCATATTCAACTTGTACAAATAGATTTGGAAAGACAGGAACAAAATGAAAAAGAAGAATAAATCACTAGAAGTTCCACCACAAACTCAGGCCCAAATGACTTTAGATCAGCTTCAATTAGCTTCATTAGGGCAAGAACTTACAAATATGTGGCAAAAATCTACAGAAAAAAGCATACCAACAAGTAATGAACTTATGTTGTGGGCAATTACAGAACTTAAACAACTTCAAACCAAAGTAAATAATAGAAATTCCAGTGATTTTTGTGTGTTTATTCCAGTTTTACTTGCCAAGGATATTGAGATAAAAATTTTGCTGGATAATACAGGTCAAGTTACAAGTGAAGTGCTGGTAAAAGGTGAAGTTACAAAGGAAGTTAAGTTGAAGGATCATACAGATTTACCCATTTTGGCACAGATGGCAAATTTAGAAAGTACTAAAATTCAGTTGCAAAAACCAGGTTATAGGGGGTAATTTATGGAAACATTATTTAACAACTTATTTATTTTTGTAGTTCTGTTATTTGCAGCTTTTATTATGGTAGTTCATAGAATGTATATGGAATGGTGGGGTGATAGGCAGTATGATAGGGTAGCTAATTGTACTTGTGGTCATATAATGTTTACACCCATTGTAATACTTGATGAAACCTGTCCTAAACATGGTAAAAAGATTAGAAGGGACAGAGAAATTTCTGAGAATTTAAGTAGAAGTTATTTTGAAAGGAAAAAATCTAAAAGAGTTGGAAAAGGTAATTTTAGAAAGGGAAGGAGATTAGGATGAGTGAAAAAAAGTTTGAAGTAGGTGATAAGATAATTTATTATCCACCAATAGATGAAACTTCTACAGCTCAACAAATTAGGTTTGCTGGTAGAAATGGTACAATAAAACGAATTTCTCCAACAACACATTGTATTGGAGTAAGTGCTGATATTGAATTTAAAAATTATTTTGGTTGTGATATTCCACTTACACACCTAGAACACAAAATAGTTCCACCAGTAAACTTTATAGATTTTACTTATGATTTTTTTAAAAAGGAGGAAAAAAAGTTTGAAATAGGTGATGAAGTAGTGTTTTGGGCAAAAGATACAGAAGGCTGGTTAAATTCTTGGATAAGACGAAATGGGACAAAAGCTATAATTATAGAAATTTTCCAAAATTTCTGTGGTGGTGTATTAATATACTTTAAAGATAAAAATACTTCTAATTTTGTAAGTGAAAAAAATGTTTATCCTATTTCAGAAATGGTAAAAGTTGGAGATAAATACTATCCACGGAATTCACTACATCATATGTATATCCCAGAACACATAAATGTTTCTGCAAATATGTTGGGTATGCCTTCCTATCTTCATAGAATACATCCATATATATTTGGTGATAATCCTGATAATAACATATATAGTTGTTTTCCTAAATGTAGAAGTATTTATTCTATGTTTAGTAATAATGCTGGTAATCAATATGTAACTGGAAAGAAGGTTGATATGTATCCTAATAGTTGTCCTAAAGTGAAGGCACTTAGCCCTGAAAATCAGATTGCTGAAAAGCTGGTTAATTTGAATGGTCAGTTTGAGAAAAATGAGAGAAAATTGGACAAGGGTTTGGAAAATTGTACTTTAAGAATAGAACAAATTGAAAAAGAAATGGAGTATCACAGAGAAGAGTTCACAGCAAATAACATCAGACTTAAAACCAGAATTGAAAAACTTGAAAACATTTCTGCCTCAATTAACTGGGATACAGCTTCAGAAGAACTCCAGAAGAAGGCTGTTGAAACAGGAGATGCTATATAAGATGTATACAGATTTGTTAAAAGATTGTCAAAAAGAAAATAATTAGTTTGTCAAAAGACTTGACAATTTTAGGAAAGGTATTATTATAAAGAAAAGAAAGGAAACCTATGAACTTTATAAACCTCACCAATGGAATCCAGGCAATCACTGACTACAACCTAAAAGACTACCACTTTATCTGGTTGCAATCTACTGCTTGTGAACAAAAAAGGTGGGGTTTTATCCTTGAAACAATTAGTGATGAATTTTTACTTAGTTTAGCTTTGGGTAAGTCCTGTGTAGTTTATGACTATGGAGCACACAAGGAAATTCCCAGAGCAATTTGGCAGGGAATTGAGTGGCTTAAGTTTGCTTTGTTAAAAAGATGGTTTGGTCAGGAATATTATCCATTGGGCAGGTGTTCTACCAGTAAAGACTATTTTGAGGAGCAGTATAAAAAACTTGATAAAAAGGTTTTACACCGGTTAGACTACTTTAAAAAGTTTTTGAATACTAATAGGTTGTATCTTGTTTCAATAACAAATAAATCAGGATATGATGGGAATTATGAACATTTTAAAGAGGTATTAATGGGAAAGGAAAAGTAATTTGTGTATACAAAACACCTGTTTTTTCATATATATAAGTAGAGGGGTTGTATGAAACAACAATGTTTAATTTGTGGTAGAGTTCTTAGGAATAATAAATCACTTGGAAGTCATATTCGTATGGTACATAATATTCCTATTAGAATGTATAAAGAAAAATATAATTTAATTCATAAATGTAAAAAGTGTAAAAGAGAATTGAGTAAAAATTGTAAGGGTGACTATTGTAATCATTGCAGAGATCGAACTGGGGAAAAGAATCCATTTTTTAACAAAACCCATTCTGCTGAAACTAAAAGAATACTCTCAGAAAAAAATAAAGAAACTTCAAAAAAATTGTGGGAAAATCCTGAGTATAGAGACAAAGTAATAAGAGAAATGTCTAAACCTAGAAGTGAAAAATTTAAACAAGAACAATCTGTGAGAATTAAAAATTGGTATGAGGAGAATCCTCTACAAAGAGAACTCAGAAGTAATTCAATGAAAAAATCTTGGGAAGATGGTAGAATAGTTTCTAATAATTTTAGTTGCAATAAAAGTAAAATAGAATGTGACTTTTTTGGGGAAGTATCTAAGATTGTCTCAAATGCACAGAAAGATAAAACTATAAAAAATGCTAAAAAATCTTGGTTTTTCCCTGATATTTTATTTGAAAAGGATGGAATAATTATAGAATTTTATGGAAATTTTTGGCATGCAAATCCCTTAATGTATAAAGAAAATGATATTCTTCACAACAATTTAATTGCTAAAGATATTTGGGAAAAAGATGAAAAAAGAATAAAATCTCTCTCTGATATGGGTTATAAAGTTTTAGTGGTTTTTGAAAAAGAATATAAAGAAGATAAGCAATTAGTCTTAAAGAGAATTGAACAAATGTTGAATTGGGAGAGTTGTTTGCTCTAATTGAAAGGAACCAAAATAAATGAAAAACTTCACCAAAATTTCCTTTGAAGTTCCCACCAAAAATCTGTGCATATACTGGGATACCAGTAGATTGCCACAATGTAAGCACATTATTCGTGTAAAATCAGGTGAATATAGGTGTGGTGTATTTGATAAAGCCTTGTTTTGTAACTTTGATGTAGGTGTTCATAAGTGTGAGGAGTGTAAAAAGTTACTTGAATGGGCAGAAACAAATATACTGAAGAAACTTTTAATAGCTGAAAAGGTAGAATAACTATGCACATTTTCAGAACAAAAGAAGGTTACAAAAAAGGTTCTTTCCTCTATAAGGGCCATAAAATCACCATTATTAACACCCTAACTCAGGCTGAATTTGTGGTAACTAAGGGTGATTCCAGCATTGGTTCAGGTGCTGAAAAGGGTGTTAAACTGGCCCTTGAAGCTGGTAAAAAGATAGCTGATAAACATAAGAAAGGAACAAAATGAACTTTAAATCTGACATAATTGTGATTAACCCAGAAGAAGTAACAAGTCCCTACTATAAACCACCTTATATACCTGCCAGTGATCCAGATTATATTAAACATGTTTATTGTGAAGGTGCTATATTTCATATAGTTTGTTATGATACTGAGGGAATTCATTGTAGTGAACCAAAGTGTATTCTGAATAAACCTGGAAAGGAATAAAAATGATTAAAGAAGAAATACTTCACATTGAAAAAGTTTACCCAATTTTCTGTGATAACTGTGGCACAAAAATAGGGGATGGACTTCCTGATGGAATTGGGGGCACTAATTTCTGGGGTCATTGGCTACGTTTACAATCTCTTGATAGGCTAGAAATGACAGCAGAAATAGCCCAACCTGGTTTAGCTCATTTAACATTTTCACAAAAATATGGGCAGGAAAATAGCCACACTTTTGTGCTGTGTACCAAGTGTGCTTTAGCAGAGTATAAAAGTATGAAAGAAAGGTTTATTTATTACAGAGAAGAACCTGAAGTGAAAGAGGAGGAAAATGCTGATGAAGGAGAAAAGGAGGTAATCAGTGTCCAGAAAACCTAAGACATTTGATCAAACTTGGAGAGAGTACCAGGAATATGTAAAAGAACATGCTATAAAAGAGTATAAACTTCCTTGGAAAATAGCAAATGATCTTGCAGATATTCTTGTGAATGGAAAATTAGCTAAACATGGAAATTTTATTCAAGCTTTACTCCAGAATCAATTAGTAGAAACTTCCTATTTTGCAGATGAATGTAACTGGAATAATTTGTTTGTTATTTGCAGATGGATACAGAATGAAATACCTTGTACTATGTGGGGTAAAGATGCTATGAAATGGCAGGGACTCAAGAACTTAGAGGAGGAATAGTATGGAATCAAATTGGAAAGATGCACCAGATTGGGTGAAATATAGGGCAACAGATAAAGATGGTGAAACATTTTATCATGAAAAAGAACCAAAAACCTATAAAGGGGGATGGTGGATAAGTAGTGGGAGAATTTGCCGGGTAACAAAATCTATAATTGGATGGACTGATACCCTTGAAAAACGACCAGAGGAATCCCAGTGATCCCCCTCTTAATTTTCACCATATTAATCACCACAATTGGCCCTTCAACTTATCATTACCAATCAGCAGAACTTTTGGACGAATTTCTTGTTGTGTCCAATATAGAGGCTGAAGTATCAATTGTATATAATAATAGGGCTTTTCAGGTGGCAATTTTGGTGGATAGAGATTGGGATGGTGAGACTTTAGAAGGTGAATTCACTAGCCGGTGTATAGCTGGAAGTGTGCTGGTATATCAGTCAATTGAGGATAAAAGTACTTTAGGAAATCTTATAATAATGTATAATAATTGGTATTTAGTTGCAACTTTAGAATCTTGTTGTGACTTGATATTAATGTATAGTACACCTGGTTTTAACAGGGATTATTTGGTTGAATGGATTGGCAGGGAATTACTGGCTGTTCCCAGAGAATAGTGAGGTTGACAATTTTAAGAAAGGTATTATTATAGGGTATATGAAAATAAAAACTTTAACTGAAGGAGAAACCAAATGAAACACTTTAATTTCACTGACTTATCTGCTGCTCTAATGCTGGTAATTATCTGCCTTTTACTCACTAATTCAATTATTGTTTTTACACGACCTGAAATACCTATTATTGTACAAGCTAAGGAAGTCATTTGGTTACAAGCACAAATTGATAGAATTAACCAGCTAAATATGGCAGGTATTATAGCAGAAGCTGATCTAAAGGAATTACTATATTTTCCCTATCAGGAAGCTCTGGTTATTTCAAGGCAAAATGAGGTGGATATTTTAAGGAATGAACTGACTGATATAACTAGATATAGACTATTTGCAATGGATATTTACAATATTAGAGCAAGGTTGATTCCAATTGTAGTGTTACAGGAGTATAACCTGCCACATACAGTGTTACCTGCTGGTGGTTGGGCAGAAACTTACCAGTATCACCCTAGTATAAGGGAGTGAATTATGTATAATGCAATGATTAAAAAGGATGCTACTTCTCCACCTAAATGTTCTTTTTCTATTTCTGATTGGAGAACAATTATATCATGGTTATCTCGAATTAGAAAATATCAGCCTAATTTGTTTAGGTGGTGTGAAATATCTTTTAATGAAGTTTCCTATCCTTCTCATATGTTTGAAGATGCTGTTTATTGGGCAGGTAAAAAGTATATTTATCAATTAACTAAACAGGATTTTCAGGATTATTTAGACAGTTTGGAGGAACATTAAATGAGTAGAACTGGTGTAACACTATACCAAGCAATTATCTGGGAATGGACTTGCCCTGTATGTAATCACCCAATGACTGAATATGGCTTTACTGTTGATGGTGAAGAAGTTACCTGTAGCGACTGTGGAAAAGAATGTGTAGTATCAGAAATGGAATATTGTGTTGAAGATTAACAAATAGAAAGGAACATTAATGAGTATGGAAAACTTACCAAAAGTACACCCTAGAGAAGAAATTGTATATGAGGCTCAGAGAAAATTGAGAGAAGTGTTATGTGTGTTAGAAAAGGAATTAACATGGGGAGAATATCTCAGATTAATAACAAATGAATTTTGTAGTGAATGGCAATCTATAGCAAGAAGTACAATTAGAGAAGAACGTCACCCAGATGATTCTGATAAACCTGGTGGATGGGAGTAAATTGTGACTGATAATCAAACACCATCTTATTTTCCCAATGAAGGTGTTCTTAATAGACATCAAATACATAATTTTAGAAAATTACTTTTTGGGTGTATCTTTACTCCAAAAAGACCTTTTAGAAAGAAATTTAAACATATATATCTACCCAGATTTAAAGATTTTTTATATGAATATACTTTATGTAAAATTGGAATTCATAAAAAAGAGACTGGTATATGGGGTGGAATATTCTGTGAAATTTGTGGCAAGAAATTAGGAACTATTCCAGAGGTTTCTATTGACAAAAATAAGAAATAACTTATATTACTTTTAGCAGTAAGCTAGTTGGTCTTTGACAAAAAAGAGGTATTGTTGGGAGTGTGGAGATAGTGATACAAAAGAGTGATTTCTATCTTTTGGGGATGACACACATTTGAGGACCAATGAGTCCTAGAGGTATTCTAACCACAAATGGAAGTTGGAATCTCATTCTGCTCAATAATACCTTTAGTAAAATGGGAAGCTGGACCTGCTGACGTGTTAGGGCAATTAGGTGGGTTAGTGAAGCTGCATATCTGTTTCCTTTCACAATCAAACAATTTCAGTTTCCACAGCTTCCCAACGAGAAATTTGTAACTTGGTGGGAAAGACACATGGATATAGACTGCTGTTGACTGTATGAATTAGTGAGTCTTGCCCTGAAAAAGATAAATGTATACAGTAAATTTATCTCGAACTTTCCCACCTTTAATTTTGAAAGGAGAAAAATATGGAAAAGTGTAAGTGGATTGAAGAAGAAGGTTATATTTGGAATACTGATTGTGGAAAGTCTTGGATATTTCAGTATAATGGTCCTGTGGAAAATGAAGTAAAATACTGTCCTTTTTGTGGTAAACTTGTAGAAGCAGAATATTGTAAATGAAAGGAGAAAATATAGTGGAAGAAAAGTTTGGTAATTGGGAACCTGATATAGTAACTCACTGGTGGTGTAAATGTGATAATTGTGGCAGAGAAGTTTCTGTACCTTATGACGATCTTATTTCTGAGAATATAACCTGTTGTGGGCTTTGTGATGTACCTTTAAAAGAGGATGAACCAAGGTATTATATGGATAGATGTGAACATTGTGGCAAAGTTATGCTATACTCAGAAGCTGATCTTATGAAAGCCACACCAGAAAATCCTGCTAGACCAATTATGAAAGTAAAGGAAGAAAATGTTTAGAAAGGAAAAAATATGTGGTTAGATGAAGAGGATAAGCAGGAATTAGTTAGAAGAGTTACACAGATTTTTCATACTTTTGGAGGTGGTAAAGTCAATCTTAATAATCCAATATCTGTTGCTTTAGAAAATGATCCACCAGTATTTGCAGCAGGTGTAAATGTTAGATCAGTTGTAAACTTGATAGTTAAATCTATTGATTCCTTTGATGAAACAGTTTATACACTAAAGGATTTAGAGGACATGGAAAATATTTGAAAGGAGAATAAAATGGCAGAACTTTTAAAATCTTTTTTTATACTCATAGGAACTATACTTTTAATACTAATCCTAATAGCAGCAATATTCTGGGTTATTATGCTTCTGTGGAATGCAATTATTCCAGATTTATTTCCAGGAGTTTCTGAGTTAACTTTTTGGAAAGCTGCTGGACTTTCAGTTTTGTGTAGTTTGTTGTTTAAAGATTTAGACTACAAAAAGAAGAGTAAATAACCTNNAGGGGGTTAACCACCAATTAGCCCCCTTTTCCCACCAGTAAGTCCATAAAAACTGGACATATTTGCCCTTTTTAACGGGGTATCCCTTATTTTCACAGGGGAAAGGGGTGAATTACCTTTTTTAACAGGGGGAGTCTCTGATTCGTAGTCAGGATTTCCCCTTTTTTCTTTTTAAGTTTCCACCCTTTATTCCTTCCCTTTTAAGACACCTACCTTATTTCAGGGTAGCTTACCACTACTCCACCAGAGATAGCCCCTGTATTATGCC
>LGVD01001356.1_pt1 | contig 23986 bp, 36 predicted proteins | sample 469861 | NCBI WGS metagenome assembly LGVD01 (sample SAMN03857201, study PRJNA290197) | marine sediment metagenome | biome: ocean floor; feature: cold seep; material: sediment; isolation source: sample #3730, Push core (PC) 16 from cruise R/V Atlantis leg AT-15-68, Alvin... ... | reverse complement strand
CCAATCAAGAATGTTGGATGTCACTCCATTGACCGTTATTATTCGTTGCAAGATGCTATAACTTCAATTCAAGCCTCTGCTAAGGCTGTGGTTAGAATCTGGGAGGACTTTACTGCACTGGCAAAACTCGTCCTACCGAATACTGGTACACACATAACCATAGATGGTTCCAAAAAGTATAAGTTGGCGTTCACAGGGGATGTTGTTGATATCATTGACGATCAGCATTTCGGATTCATTGATATGGTTGAGGTCAATGGTGGAGCTATCCGATTAAATGGTGCAACTGCTGAGGTGGACTTAGAGTCTAACCAAAGTATATTGGGAGAACTTGTTGTTGATGCTGGAGCTTCTGCACTAATTGATAGAACAGCTTTGAATGGTAGTACTGGTAACCCAGGAATAACTATTAACTCTCTTACAACATCCGTGATAATAGGATATGCCAAGATTGAAGGTGCTGTGGGACAGCCCGCAATTGAAATTAATGTTGTGTGCGACGACCAGCTCAAAATTAAATTCAGTTCATTAGTTTCTGGAACCCCTGCAACAATAGCTCCGATAACATATACGGGTGTGGGTAAAGTGGATATTGCTGTTTACAATACAGGGTTGTCTGGCAGTTGGAATCCAGCGGATGTAAACAATACAATTGGTAGTCCCAATCTAACAACTGATCCAAATATTACATTTTAAGGTAATAGGAGTTTTTATGTCTATCCAAAATATTACCAAGGGATTGACTGTACCTATAGAATTGCAGATTGCTGATGGTGCTATAGACCAATATCCAAGGGCTCTGGTTTATGACCAAGACAGTGTGCTGTTAACCACAATTGATTTGGTACATGATTACCAGGGAAATTATAGTGGGACACCATATGTAATGCCCGATAAATTATACATCAAAGTGGTATTCATTGTTTATTCCGATGCCCTTTTTGCAGTGGAGAACATTAAATATGAGAGGGCCTTGGAAATATTCTATTCATCCGATTGGGTTACACTTACAATGGGCCAAAGGATTTCGAATCTATTGCGCCTAATTTTTATCAATACAAATGGGGAACATCAAGATTAACCTTCAAAGGAGATTATTGTGAAAAAACTTTTTGGTTTGGTTGTGGGATTGGGTATGCTTTTGCTGCCCTTAGTTGTACAAGCTGGTGCTGTTAATATAACATATACTCCACCGGAGAATGCAGATTGGATAACTGTTGTTCTTGTAACTGAAATCTCTGGGGATTACTCACAAGGTTATGGTCAGCAATCTGAGCCTGGGGCTGATACTCTTACCATGGGAAATATCAGAGCCAACACGGACTACTTTTTTAAGGCTTATAGACTGATACCCGGTACTTGGGAAACATCTGGAGATTCTCCAGAATTCCCTTTTACCTCCCCTACGAGAATGCCACCAACGATTTATAGTTTACCGCCAATAGAGGTTGGTAATGTTGTCATAGATATCAAGGCAACCGTGATTGAACCGTAATGGAGTATAAAGTGAGCACCTTTTTAAATTCAGATAGGCGAAAGTTCTCGCTAATTGATATAATTGCAGCCACGGTTTTTATGCTAGTGGTTCTTGCCCTGACTGTATGGATATTCAAGATTGATTCCTCTTTGAATACGGTTAGGGCAATGCAGACGGTTGTGTTGTCCTCCAACCAGGAAAATTCAAAGGCTTCGTGCCTTGTTCAGAATGAAATGACGAAAGTGCGTCAGGAAGTAGAGAAAATATACTGGTTGGTTTTAACCGAGACGCAAAAGGATCCAAATTGTAATGGAAGAAGTCCTAGTCAATAGTTATTTTAGAACTCTGGTAACCCTTGTAACTACTGGTTGTGCTTGGTGGGCAGCAGCTACAGTTCTTTGCATGGGGATTATCAAAGTCACTTTAGACTCTTCTCCCAAGGAAGGTGAGTTGCTTTATTACAAGGGGATTCTGATTATCATTGGTTTGTTCTTTATATCCTTGATAGTATACGGTATTTTTTGTGCGATGTACGTCCAACAGTTGAAAATTTGTGTTTTGCCACTCATATCAATTGAGTTGATTCAGAAGGGTAGTGTACCAAAGATTTTTGATTATTCGATGTACTTCTATTACATTTGTACCACAACCTTTTTGTTCTTTTTCATAAGTTGGATTTATGTTTTGGCTATCAAAAGTAGACTTAGGAAATAATTATGTTGGAGCTTTTAACCCTCAAAAGAATATCCCATGATGTACAAGGAACATACGGAGTTCTACTTTTTGCACAAAAACCAATAATTTTGACGCTAGAAAATCCCTGGTTGGAAAATAGAAAGTCTATTTCTTGTGTCCCATCGGGGCAATATCTCTGTGAGAGATACTCCTCACAGAGGTTTCCTTCCACTTACCAAGTTACTAATGTTCCTGGGCGTACCAATATTATATTTCATAAAGGGAATACTATGGAGGATACAAGAGGGTGTATTCTTACTGGCTCAAAGTTTGGTATTATAAAAGGTGATACGGCTATTTTGGACTCCCGTACAGCATTCAAAATGTTTATGAGTACGGTTGATAATTTGGATAGTTTCCTACTTAATATTATGTGGTAGTAACTGTAGAGATTCCCTTTTTCTGGGAGACGACAAAGGTTTTGTCAGCACAGTTGGCCAACTCTTCTGAATGGGTAACGATTATAAATTGTAATCCAAGTTCCTTGGACAGACTCTCCATCAGTTCAGAGGCTTTGCCCATTAAATCTGTGGACAGATGCCTTAGCGGCTCATCAAATACAAGCACAGGTAGTGTATTACCTAGGGAATGATAGGCAACTCTTAATGCCAGAGAAGCAACATCCGCAGCACCATATCCACAGGAGTTCAGTGGTGAATACTCATTACCTTTATCGTCAGCATAAAATAGATTGCATTCCGTACTACCCCTCTTAGATACAAACTCCACTTTGAACTTATACGGATTTTTAAATACGGTCTTTAGAGCTAGAGACACCAGGTCACTTAGATGAATAGCCAGCTTCTCTTGTGTTATCTCAGCCGCCCTCTGGATCAGAGCTCTTGCTTCTAAGTGATCAGTTACAGAGTCCCCCAGATCAGCCCGTTTGTCCGTAGCCACCTTCAAATTTGATTTCAAGATTGTGCATGTGGTCTTTCCGGTTTCTAATTTCTTTCGTAATTCCTTCATGTTAGCTCCTCCAGGAGGTCCAGGTATTTATCCTCAAAGTTCTTTAGTAAGATCTGAAGGGAATACGTTTTTTTGCCTTTTTCACCAATGAGTCGGTTTCTTTCAGCTTCCAGCTTTTTAATTGTTGGGAAGCCTAGTTTCTTCATCCCCTTTTTCACTTCGTCTAGTGCCCCTTCTAGACGAATCCTTTTCAGGGCTACAGTTTTTAGAGTACTCTCTAGGTCGCCCATCCTTTGTAAAATTTCTTCTGGACTCATATCGAACTCTCCATTGTGTTAGAAATTATTGATTTAACTTGATTATTTGGATCTGCTTTTTCCACAACTCGTTGTAATATTCTTGGAAAATTTGGGCGGTTGGCCTTGACCTGTATTGCTTTAACAAACTCGGATATGACTGCTTTATCAGTTTTGTCCTCTCTATCCATCTTAGCAAAATCAAAGACTTCTGATGCCGGTTTGATTGGAATGAAGATAGGTTCTACCGTTCCCTTTGTAGTATCAATCAAGTACACCCTTGGTTTGTGCTCCTCTTGATCTTTATTGGATCGCATAACTGACCCTGGATTTATCAACCAACGATCCTTTATTTGAGTAACATGTGGAGTATGATAATCTCCCGATATAATGTATTGATACTGCGGGTGTCTTTTAAGCATAGATTCAGCAGAGACAGCATCCTCAAGAAAGAACGGTGGTTCTTTTGGGGTGATACACCGATGAGTTAATAGAATCATCTTCTCTTCTTTTGGAATTTTTTCACCCCAACCGGAAATTTGTATAAAGGATTGGCTCAGATTGGTGATTACGTTACCAGCAATGAGAGTTCCCATAGGGGTATTATCCAGGTTATTCACATGATACCGTAGATCATGTTGACCGACACAGGCATAAATACTTAGTGGGTGATCAAGTAGAATTTCCAAATAGATATTGGTAAAGCTATAGGGCAGCTTTGGTGTATCAAAAATATCCCCGGCAATTAAAATACTGGCCCTGTGTTGGATACTTTGATCCAGAATCCATTTGATTTTTTCGTACTGGGAAACGAAATATTTGTCCTTGCGGTATCTTGGTGTAGTTTCTCTAAGGTGTAAATCAGCCGTAGCTAGAAATTTCATAGTAATTCCGCATTGATAAGTTTCAATATTTCGAACATATCTGTCACAGTTTGGGTACAGTACTCATCTCTCTCAAGTTCGTCGGTTGTGATTGCTGCACAAGCCTCGGGTATAGTCAACTGTTCACCTTCGTGAAAGATGGTTTTTGCCAAGAGCCGGTTACCAAAGTCAGTAAAATCATTGGCAAACTTCACCAGGTCTTTCAGTGGTATTGTACCGAGGGTGGTGTAGTCCTCTTCCTCTTCCTTTTTCAGTTCTTCAGCAGTTTTTGTCAATTTTTCCATTTTACCATTTGGGTTATACATTCGAATGCTCCTCCCAGGGTTTATTGCATGTTGGGCAAAATTTGGTTTTGAGTTTAAAATCGTCCAGTCTCTGCTCTGCTCTTTCAATTTGTGGTTGAGTGTCCAAAAGGTCAGATGAAATATTGTTAAATCTGTTGATCAGATCAGATATCGTTTTTATAGATTCATCTAACCTGCTGATGGATGAGCGGACATCATCAGGAGAGCTTAGTTTGACATTTTTTAATACTAAGTGACGTTCAATGTTACTATCAAGCTCAGAATGCTTTACAATGAGCTCCTTGATGCTATCCAGTTTTTGCTCTATTGCGTATAGCTCATCATCTTTATCCAAAATATCTTCAACTAAGGGGAGAGCTTCTGGTGGTGGTAGTTCATCTATCTCATCCTTCACTTCCAGATATTTTGTTTCTAGTAAGTTAATCACATCAATGGAGTCATAGAGTTGTTGGATTTGCTCCTCCATTCTTTCGATGATACGCAGGTTTTTCTCACAGGATGACAACCAGTCCAGATTTTTTATCTTCTTATCCAGTGTTTCAATAGTTGCATCTGTGTTCTTTACATCTTGGTTGAGTTCCCGTATGGCACTGTTGATAGATTGGAGACTCTTATCCATTATCTTTAGGCCCGCGATTTCATTGAACTTTTTAGCAACCTGACCAGGTGTGTCGTTTAATAGAAAGTAGTTTTCGTGCTGCGGTTGGATGTTGATTGACTCCATCCTGGTCAGGTTTTTTACCTCATCTGGTATATCGGAACGAAGGGCCTGTAAATCTTGCCCACCATTGAGGGTGTAAACATTGGTTTTATTACCCTTTCTACGACAGATGGTGTCATCCCCTATACACAAGGTGACTGAAGTATCTGCTTTTGTGAAGTTGGAACGAAAATCATTCCCTGTTGGTCTATTGGAACAGACCCAGTTTAGGGCACGAACAATAGAGGACTTGCCTTTGTCACTACTTCCAAGAATCACATTCACCATCGGTGAGAATTCTAACGAACAGAATTTCCAGGATTGGTAGTTGAGTATTTCTAGTTCTTCAAGATGGTTCATCTATTTACCCTACTTCTAAAGAATTGTTCCAGGATAGAGACTTGTACAGGTCCTTCCATTGCAGAAGCAACAACTCTGCACCATTTTCTACTTTCCCTCGGTGAGTTCGAGAATGTACGGCAGGTCATCTGCGTCATTTTTATCCAAACGGACTTCAATAAACCTCGGAAGGTAGAGGGAGATACTGGTGGAGGTTTTTTTCCTAATGATTGATTCGAATTTAATGGTAACGATTTTTCCGACGATTTCATTTCTCAATTCTCCTTTTCTTTCTTCATCTGAGAAGCCAGAACCAACCCAGGATGTAATTGTTTCATCAAGAGAGGTAACTTGAATTGCTCCTAAGTAGTGTTCATATTTAGTTCCCGGTTTTCCGGGAGCCCATCCAATTACCTTAAATTCAGCTTCAAATTCAGCTTTAATCTTGACTTGGTCGGGACTGGTATAGTGTTTAAAGACACCGCTCCGATTTTTTATGATAGCCCCCTCACCACCGCCTTTTCTGATCTCTTTGAAAAATTCTAGGGCTTCTTCTTCATTGCCAACCATTTTGTGTTTGATTATTTGGAGAAAGATGCTTGTCTTTGGGAATAACTCCTTCAACCTAGCGAACCTTACGTCGTGTGGGATTAAACACAGACCTTCCATAAAGCTGTGGTGTGGTACCACATCCCATAAAGTTAATATAACTCTGGAGGCCTCTTCCGGAGTTATAGTCCCCTTGATTGCCTTGTTGATTATACCATTGCCAGTTTTTCTATCATAGATATTTCCATTTGGGTCTAATACTCTCCCCTCACCTATAAAAACAAGATCGTCTTCTGTATCAATGTTGGTGAAATTGGCATCTAGAAAACCGTGAAGGGTCATATTTCGTCCCTTTCTGCTGGCAAAGCGGACTTTCTTTCCTTTTAGAACTATATCTATGTGGGCGCCGTCAGCTTTATTCTCAATCTGTGCCGGATATTTAATCCTTTTCATGTTCTTTTCGCTGAAGCTCATGCACCTCATGTAGGGCCATGTAGTGATCAATCCCGGACGGGCTTTATTTACTATCCCGGCTGATACTCCACACCGAAGATCCTTCTTGATTATTCTGGTTACTACTTCCCAGGAAGATTTGTTCTCCGCAGCCATTACAGCGAGGGTTGCTTTGTCTGAATTACTGGCACCAGAACGTTCAGTTAAGTACTCCAATTGGTTGAAAATATCTTCAGTGTCTTCTAACATCGAATAAATTGGCTTATCTGGAAGTTTGGTCATGTGGTAATTTCGGCTATCTTCAAGAGCATATTTTAAGACTAACCGGAATATTTCATGGACGCAAAACTGATCTACCAGTTTCACCTTTGCAGTAGTTGACGGTTCACTGGCTATTAATTCAAGAGCATTTAAAACTTCTATAAAGGTATTCATTCACGTATCTCCTTCAATCTAACCCCTTGATAGTATGCTTCGGCGCAGAATCTACAGCAAAATTTGTTTCTATTGTGGATAAAAACTGCTTCGCCCCTTACCACAACTTCACCGCATTTTGGTCTATGGCATTTTACTCTTACACCGATTTTCCTTAGGATCACTCGTTTTATATCCAGTGTTTTCATAACTTCGGGTCCGTAAGTGGTATTTTGTTTTCTCTACAAATAGGGCAGTTTTCAGGTGAATAAGATTCCACTCTTTCATAGATTAGGGAAACAACGGGAAAATAAGGGTTTGTCCAATTCGTTCTATTCCACACACAAGCGACTGCTTCAACAAAAGCACCACAATCGTAGATAGCAGAGGCAGTTTTTGCGACTGATTTTCCCGTGGTTATTATGTCCTCTATTATAAGAACATTTTTTCCACGGAGGAACTTATCGTACCCACGGCGAAATACCATTTTCCCATCCATTTTTTCAGGATAGACAAACCGTAGTAGCCCTCCGTGTGGTACTCTTCTCATTTCATAAAAGACGGGTGCTGCCAATACCGCCCCGGCTATAGCAGGACCAGTTATCACATTGACCTTTTGGAGATCAACCCACTTGGCACAAGTATAGGCCATGGTGGATATAACCATAGGGAAAAGTTTAGACCTGAACATTTTGTCTTTGTCAATGTACAGACTTGAATGGTTACCTCCTGATAGCAGCCAGTGGCCCTCTCTAGATATGCCTTCTTCTTTGAATTTGTTAATCATTTTGTCTCCAAATTAGTTTTGGTGTGTTTACCATCCTGAAATTTATTGAAAGCCAATTGTATGCAATCCAAACAAATATCGGCAGTACCATATTCATCTACACCAACCCCAGAGCATAAGATCATTCCACGTTCTCCACAAACATGACAGAGACCTATGGAGATTTCAAATTTTACTTCACGACCAAAGCCACCTTTTTTATCACAATTTATTTTTAAATAGGGATCTATTTTCATATCATTTTCCCGTATTTATTAATGCGTTAGCATGGTCACGAAGGGTATCGGTAATCATTTTTATTTCGTTTAGTGCCATTGGAGTGGTGTCAACCGTCCTATAATCTTTTGGGTTTCTGGCAGAAGCAGCAAGGCTGAATATGTTTGACCCGATAAACTCCTCCGTTGTTTCAAAGGGGGCATCCGTATCCTTTAAAGCCTCGGTTGCAGTAACAAAAGCCCTTTCTAGTTGCTCAGTAATATTTAAAAGCAGTACATGTAATTGTTCATTGGTCATTTTATTCTACCCCTATGAATTCTGCAAATGCTGTTGATTCTGAGTACCCATTTGATTCTCCATTCATTTGGGTACCTTTATTTTATCTATTTGGGATAATAGATGAAAGAATACATCCAATTCCATAACTGCCACTGGTTTTTCTCTCTTCCTTTTGAAGATTAATAACCAAGCAGTCTTAGGTAATTGATTTTCTTTAGCTTGTCTGATCCAAGCTGGAACACTCCAACTCTCTTGTGCTTTGCATTCCACACTAAACGGAAAGTGCTTACGAGCCTCCCCGATGAGTCGAACATCTGTTCCAGCTTGTCCCATTTCCCGTGAGGCAATCGTTTCATCCTTTCCCCAGGGGAGACCAATTAAATCAGAAATCTTCTGACAGACCAACTTCTGGAGATTCCTACCCTTGGCCTTAGCTGACGCTACCGTTATCCGTTTCTTCTTCATCTATTACCTCTAAATCCATACCCATCATATCTTTGAAACCCTCAATAGCAATTGGTAGCGTATCGGGATGGCAAAGAAGATAATCCTTAAAGATAGATACATCTTTACGGGGTTTACCATCGTCATCAATATGGTCTTTGGATACTTTTATTTTGTTTGGCAGATTCATATCAATTTCCAGATAGAATATCTATCCAAATCCCCAGGGATTTGTCTTCTAAAAGTGAGTTCATCCCAAGGTCAAAACACACATCTTGAAAGTTGGAAAAAGAAAACTCATTGGGTATTAATGGGAATGAGGGTGTGTGTTTAAGCGGTAACACCACCAAATCCCGGTTGCGTTCTATCAGCTTTTGTGAAGAAGGATTAGTGATATCTTTGTACCGCTTTGAAGTAACACTCAATTTTTTCTTCAGATACTTGATAGCGGTTTTTTCACCCACACCGGCTACTCCTGGTACTGTATCAGACTTACAACCAGCGATAGCTTTTACCTCTCCCCACCACTCTGGGCTGATCTCCCATTCAGCTTTGAAACTTTCAGCAGTAATGAGAATACGCTTCCGTGGATTCCAGATATCACAATAGGGTAGACACTGGAGCAAATCTCCATCTGTGGTAACAAGGATACAGTCTTTGTGGGTCTGTGCAACCTTTGCAAGAATGTCATCTGCTTCGAAACCCTCTGCTATTAACTGGTTTTTGAACCCGATCCATGGTAGATAGTCAGTCCTGAGTAAGTGAAATTGCTCATATGCAGTTGCCCAAATGTCTTGCTCTTTCTTAGTCCTGTCCTCTTTTCTCCGAAATTTGTATCCAGGGAACATTTCTTTTCGGATAGAGGATTGACTATCCCAACAAAATATGAATTCACTTGACTCTAACGCCTTGTAAATGGTTTGAAGTTGTTTAAAGAGACCGTATACCACTCCTGTTCCAACTTCATTCATGCGTAGGTCTCCCATAGCAAAGAGAGCCATACTACCAATGCAGTTGGAATCTATGAGCACTTTTTTCATTAGGTATCTTCCCTCAGATGTCTTCCTGCTCTTTTAGGACTGGGTCCGTGTATTGCCACTCCCATTCTGGTGTTCAGAGCGGTTGCGACTTCCCCTTCCAAGACTTCAAAACATCTACGAAATTCGGATGAAACCTCGTTGGGCGGAGCAAGGACTTTCATTGTGGCCTGGACATTGAATGGTTCGAACTGTTTCTCCTGGACAGTCTTCCCCACCTGCATGGTGATCTCTACGGGATTTTCAGGTACCTTAGTTTCTGTGGTCTTCTTTATGGCTTTCGGCATTTTCGTTCTCCTTGAAGTTTAGATGGTTTAAAGAAAGAGGGTTGGTACGGGATTCGAACCCGTTCTCACACGCGGATGATGTTCTCCTAATGCGCGTTTAGGAGATAGCCCTAACGCTCAACCCTCATAAACTCTTTGCTTATTTCAATCAGTACTCTAGATGCTGGAATTCCATGATCAACTATTATTCCAAGTAATTCTAAACAGGCCCTAGCCTCTCTGGGAGCAAGACAATGTTCTAATACTGGATTAGCAACCCAAGCCGTCCATGATGGTGATACCTCTATTGCTAGAGACTCATTTTGGGCTGATAAGTTTATCCACCTATTGATTGTTTCCATTCTCTCTTTGGATAGTACTATTTTATTTTCCATATCAAAACCTTTATAGATTTACAGAGAATTCACCGCATTTTGGACATACCAAAACTTCGTATTGTGGGGATTCCCCATCCTCACTGTCCATTTCTGTTTCGCAATCGGAAAGTACCCCTTCCCAATCACACTCTCCGCAATAGACAAAAGTATCTCTTGGTTGGGTCTGATTATCCTTGTTTATTACTATGGATACTTCTGGTTTATTAACCATATCAAAACCTTACCTTGTGTTTCCTATTGGTCTGAAATAATTCTTCAATTTCTTCCCAGGCATCTATGACCAGTTCTCTCAAGTCTACCTCAAGATCATTTCCTTCAACATATGCAATAGCTTTGTCCATTGAAACGAAACTTTTTATTGATCCGTCTTTATCTATAGGACAGTCATACCGATTGGCTTTGTTCACGTCTTTCATATACTGAAGGTTGGCTCTGACATCATCAACACCAACACCGAATACAATATAGATGGGAGCGGTGCGGAATTCGTTATCGACTGAAGATTTTTTAATCAGAGCTTCGGATTTTATACCTAGTACTTTAGTGATCTTTTGACCTGAGGGTAAAGTCTTTGTCTTTTCAATCTTGGAATTCTTAAATAGTCTGGCTATTCGGATTCTGACAGAAGCATGATAGCCTACAGCGAACCCACCAGGAGTTGTTTTTCCGAATTCTCCCTGACGTTCCTGATTTGTGAAGATAACTAATTTGTATTCCTTTGCTATTATCCTGGCAATCTTTCGGCAACCTTCAGATAGCTGCTTGGCTTTTAACTGACCACGCTTATCTTCACCCTCCATTTCTTGTTCAGTAGAAAGGGAAGCAATACTATCCACAGCCATTAAGTTGATTTTCCCAGAATCTTTGGGTTCCCACTCCCTGATCTTATTAATCATGTCGTGGACTGTATCGGGTTGATGGTAATTCTTTTTGTCCAATTCTAGTCCATAGACCTTGGAATATTCTTTATCCAGTCTACCCTCAGGGTCAAGGAGAGTTACTTCTCCGCCCCTATTTTGTACAGATGCTCCAATTTCAGACAGTACAGCGGTTTTACCGGAAGAAGACGGACCAAAGATTTCTATCATTATTCCTCCGGGTAAGCCCCCACCACGTATTCTACTACCAGAGATTGCTAAGTCCAGTAGAGTTGATCCCGTTGATACTATGACACTGGAATCAATCGGTGTTCTGATAGACTGTGCAGGTTTACGTGTTTCATCCGATACTTCTTTGGCTATGGACTTTAAGTTTCTTCTAAGTTTTACCATTGTAAAAACTCCTATTAAAATAGGGTAGCGGGGAGGTGGGAACGCCCCACCCCTTTTCGGTATGAAAGCTCACAGGGGTTCCTAGCTACCCTAACTCAATTACCCTCTACGGCGGGTTGAACCTAATCTACGGCCTCCCCTGGTGGCCTGATCTTTTTTGGGTTCTGGATCTGGTTCCTTAGGAGGATCAGGTTCCTGATCTGGTTCCGGATCGGGTTCTGCAGCGGTACTGCGCCTTCCAGTTGTTCTGGCCTGTCTGGCTGGTCTGGCTGCTCTTTCTGCTCTTTCTGGTTTATCTGATCCCATACCCAATGGGACATCCTCTCCCATGTCATACCCACCATCAATCTCTGGTGCAACTGGGGCAAATACTTCAGCCAGTTCTTCATAAGTGGGTATGTGGATTAATTGATCCAGGATATACGCTTCGTCCAGGACATCATCAGATATTGGTTCGGGCCTGTCTTCAAAGGCATACCCTTTGTACCGGGTACTTTGCCCCTTTCCCTTACGAATGAAACTGATACTACTACCAGCGTCGGGGTCAGCAAAAGCATGATAGCCCTGGTCCCTACGATTTCTGGCAAGATCGACCAGCTCATTCTCTGTCAAAAAGTATGATGCTTCCCACAGTTGCAGGCCTTTATCCTCTTCCTTTGGGGTGTCGTAACAAATGATGTTGTAGAGCACCCGCCTTTTGGGGGTAAGGTTTTTAAGTTCTTCATCGGTAAAGCTACCCGAAGACTTCATCTTTGAAAGATGTTCGCATATGGGGCACGGCTGACCTTTGAAATTGCTGGCTGGGCAAATATATGAATCTTCGGTTACACCCAGTCTTTGGTGTACCCACAGATCCAAAAAGTATGTCGGTGTGCCACTGTCGAACCTTGGGTCATTGTCCCCACAAAGATATGGAATGATATCAATCAGGTGCTCCCCTTCTGACACTTTCCATTTGGTTCCTTGGAAATCATTTACGATGTAGTCTCGCCATTTGTTGGAACCAGTCGTGTTCCTGGCAGACTCTTCTGTCCGTTTCATCATAGCACTAGCAGTGTTTTTCACACTCCTAAATCTGCTCTTCTTTGCCATTGTTAATTACCTCTGTTTTTGTAGTTGCGTAACACGCTAATTTCTTTTCCTTAGTCGTTCATTCTCTGCCAATTTGTTGGCCAAATCGTGGTGTGTGCCCTCCTGTAGTTTATTTTTGAACTTTGGATCCACTCTTGGTTCCGCAGAGTATCCCCGAATCAGTAAAGACACTAATAATTCTAGTGACTTCTTTTTGTGCTCCAGTGCAACCTTAGCACCGGTAAGGCTATTGTATGTCTTGACTGCATTCATATACTCATCAAGAGTACTGATATACTTTGGCTGTTGGGTTATACAGGCTCGAATACCACCCTCTGTAGGCTTAGAATCAAAACCAAAGTCATCCCAATTTTGCCGTATGTCCAAGTCTATCTCACTCTCAACAGTTCTTAGCAACTCCTTGGCTCTGTCTTTTTCGAAGTTAGCATCTACAGCCAATTCAGAATACTTTAAGTAGAGGATGGGTTGCCTAATCAATTCACGCTCTAGGTCTAAGTGGTCTATGAGTATGTCATCTGCATATTCGGACATCACAACTCCCGTGTATTTATTATATGAATATCGTATACTACATAATTTTAATGTGAATTGCAAGCACAAAAATCATGTTTATTTAACCAGTTAGAATGGGATCTCATTGTCAATTGATATCGCTTGGAAGCAAGCCATGACCAGACCTGGTTTACCAGTGTTGTAAAACGGTTCTTCAAAACATTCCATTGTTTGAGCCACGGACAGATTACCGTTATCTAATAGAACTTTACTCAGGTACAATAACACCTTCCTGCGTATACCCTCTGGGTCTTCATCAATCCCCTTTAGAATATCAGAGATGATTTTCCAGCTTTCATCTGCTAGTAGAGCTCTGCACAACTCTATGGTAGTAGCCTCTGATACTGTAGCACTTTCAATGGCCTTGATAGCGTCTTCATCTGACTCCATATCAATTATGGAATCCAATAATTTCACAGCTATTCTTGGACACCCTTCAGAGTTATCTATGATGGCCTTTTTAATTTCTGCAGAAAGGTTAATTTCCTCCTTTTCAGCAACACTATCCAAAAGTTTAGTCATGTCCCTGGAGTTTAGGGAACTCATCTGAACAATTGTACACCTGGACTTCAGGGTCTTCTTCAGTTTTTCTGGGTTGGTTGTACACAGAAGAAAGAATACATTATTGGGTGCATCTTCCAGTAGTTTGAGAGCAGCCTCTTGTGCTGGACCTGTAATCTGATGGAGCTCATCCAATAAATATACCTTTACATCTCCATCGACAGGTGCTAACCTACTCTTACTTTGAATGTTACGTATGGTATCAATCCCCCTAGTATCGGAGGCATTAAATTCATGATAGTCAAGATTTGAACAACCCAACTCATCCCTGATGATCCTGGCAATTGTAGTTTTTCCAGTCCCCGCTGGACCCTGGAAAAGAAAGGCATGTGGGATCAGGTCTAACGTTTCCCTGCCCAAAATAGAGGAAATCATGGAAACTGTTTCTTTGTTTCCAAATATATCTTCTAGGTACTTCGGTCGATGTTTAATATGCAATGGACTAGACATGTTATCTCCCTTATGTGAATAAGTTTTTCATCCTATCATCTTTTTTAAATCTATTTTCAAGATCCCTAACGCTTTTATTACCCTTGAACCTTTTATTTCCAATTATAAAATATTCCCAAAATAACATCCTCTCCCATAAATTTGGATAATTCCGTCTAAGATTTTTTAGCTCCCCAATCCTTTGTAATGGACAACAAAAACAAGATGCTCTGGCAAAGTTTTTGTATAAGCCATTCCAAGTATACCCTAGTTTTTTACAATATTCTAGGCAGTCGGCTTCTGTCATTTTGGCCTCGATCAAAGGGTATTTAAACCTATTGGTTGTTACCCTATGCTTTTCATCATAAGCATAGCCAATAGTGTAAGTAGAGTTTTTTACACTATTGGCATATTTCTTGAAGGAATCTAATTTCTTTCCGGTGCACCACCGTAGCTTTGATGTTGGCCAACCAAAGCCAATTTTATGGACCTGCCCTTTTTTCGAACCCTTATTCGCAATTATTTTACGTTGGACCATCCAATGGAAAAAAGATTTCTTAGGTTTTAGTTGGACTATTTTAGTTCCTGTTTTTTGTTCCACTAAATTAATATGATCTAACATATCGGGGAACTCCCAACCAGTATTAAAGAATACGATACTATGGATAGAAATTCCCTGTTCTAACATAAGATGAAGCATGGCAGTTGAGTCTTTCCCGCCTGATAGAGAAACAATGTAATTGCACATTACTCTTTTTCCATCTATTTTATAATTTAGTTCCGTTTTTACAATTAGCACACCAAAACCAGCCGCATGAATTAGCTAGTGCTGGTCTGCCACAGTATGGGCATTTAGTTACAGTGCTTGTCATTTAGTCTTTGTACTCCTCCATTTCTGCAAGATTACCACCCTCTTCACGTAGCTTACTCACTTCAAGGTCCACAGACATGGGCACAGTAATCCATTTGAAATTCTCTCTTAGGTCAACTTCACAAACTTGTCTGATTATAGAAACAACTTGTGGTGTTTCTTTACTTGGTACATCTAAAATCATGGAGTCATGTATCTGACCTACTAGAACTGATTTAAGTCCCTGCTCTCTGAGTTTTTTGGTTACTTGAATTGTGCTCCAGAACAGTAAATGTGTTGCTGTGGACTGAATGGGATAATTNNTAGATGGGATAATTTGTGGCTTGTTTGGTATCAAGATAGTCTGTAAACTTAAACCCAAAGAATGTCTCCACGTACCCAGTTTTTTGATAGGATTCATTTATATCATCCTTCCATTCTGTATAAATCTGAAACTGTTTGTGCCACAACCAATTCTCAACCTCTCTACAATGCTCTGTGAATTGTTTAAGAGTACCCAGTCCAACCTTTCTTAGATGTTTTATCAATGGAGTACCGTCAGCTAATTCCAGTTTACCCTCTACACACGCTTTCCACAATGCTTCAGCACAAACGGCATAGTAACTGCCATAGAATTGTGGGAATGTCCAGCAGTTTTTAGTGTAGAACCTTAATATTTTGGTTATTTGACTCTTTGGTATTTTCCATAATTGTAGTGTGCCATCCCTGTGCATATCTGCATCTTCAGATACCAAGTAATTTATAAAGACAGGGTCCTTGTGGTATATAGCTGAAGTGCAAACTTCTATCCCACCGAAGTCACCTTCGAACAACAAACATCCCAAACTGGGCACAATCCCCTTCCTGCAGATAATCTTAGCCTCTTCATCCCTCTTAGGAATATTCTGGAAACTAGGATTTGTTGCACTGGAACGTAGGCTGCGTGCTATATTAAGGTTGAAGTTTGGGTGCATGTACCCATTGGTACACTCTCTTAGAAATTGTGCCAGGTAACTATCTCGAATCTTTAGATATTTTCTCTTGAGAAGTATGTCTTTAGGTATTGGGTGTGTAATATCACTAAGTACCGAAGCATCTACTGATCTGGAACCACCGGTGGTTTTCTTTAGTGAAACTATTTTCATCTGGTCAAAGAGCAATTCCTGTAAATCCTTGGGTGAACTCTCCTTGAATTCTTTGCCATGGATTTTTTTATACTTCAGGATCTCAGGAGCTTTAGCCAGTCTACTTGTTATTTCGTCGATCTTTACGGTTAAGTCCTTATCAGCATTGATATAATGATTTTCGTCTACTGAAAGACCATTCATTTGCATGTCCAAGAATACATCTGAAGTGTCCCGGAATAATTTTCTTCCATCCTCGAATTTACCAGAGAAACGTGGCTTCTGTTCAAAGTACAACTTCCGTGTTAGCTTGGCATCAAGACTAACATAGAGGAGTTGGTCACCCAATGGCATTTCATCCATCTTGTTAAAGCCAGTACCCTTTTCAGACTTTATGAATTTTTTGGCAAATTTATCGTACTCTCGGATACCCCAACGAATGAATGCCTGGAACTTCAGTCCCGTTACACCGCTTCTATGATCCAAAAGATGCTGTGAATCCATTGTACACCAGTCTACTTTAGGACGTACCCCCAATAACTCCTCGCTCCACATTTTTTCAAACCTAGCATTATGAGCTATCTTATATATTTCATCATTGGATAGATATTTAATGATCAGGTCATAAATAGAATGAAGTTCTTCATCATCCCAATGCCTTTGATAGTCTACTGGAAAGGCATAAGATCCAAGCTCAGTTGCAATAGCCATAGAAGTTATTTTATGACCGGAAGCAAATGGTTTCGTTCCGGTACACTCATAGTCAAAGGCTGTTACTTCCTTTGTCCCTAATATATCTTCAAAGGCTGCTTTGATATCGGGTAGCTTGGTTAGAAGATGAACATCATCCAAGTTGGTTATGTAATCATAGTGCGGTGGTCTCTCCTTTTCTTTCTGAAAAAAAAGGCAGGCTCGTCCTACATCCCTGTTGAAAACTGAGAGAAGGTTCAAGTCTCTTTCATTACGCATTACATATGATGGGTGGTATATGGGCAACACCCACGCTTTGTACTCCTGAACTGGTATTTTATACCCATGGAGTTTTGAAATCTCTAGCTTTGGGTGAAGATGCCCCAGTGTTGAGGACACAGCAACCCCACCAAAGGGTATGATGTACTTTGGTTTGTACTTCTCAATAGTCTCCAGTACTCGATACCTACAAGAGTCAATCTCCTTTTGAGTGGGTCTACGGTTATCGTTTCCATTGGTGGGACGACAACTGACTGCATTCGTCTTCCAGCAGTCCCTATTTAGATCAACACCACAATTATTTAGGGCTGTACGAAGGAACTGCCCAGCCTTACCAACCCATTGAGTTGCTTTTCTATCTTCTTCTGCTCCAGGTGCTTCACCGATAACTAAAATGGATTTCTGTCCCTTTCCCGATACTTCCATTCTAGGGGATAGGCACTGACTGTCCAATCCACATTTTATACATCTAGTGTCTACGGGACCAACACTGCCCTTGGCAAACAAATTTTGAATCTTCATCTTTTCTCCAAATATCTACCATATATTATTTGATGGGCAAAACAATTAGATGCTCAAAGCCTTCCCCTCTGAACATAGCGGAGTTGCTTTTACTGATTTGGAATGAATCAATCAAGTCAAGAGTCAATAGATTACTTAAAAAGACCGGAGAGATATCGAATGATAGGGAGTCTGTAGATGATTCCCTACGGATACCCTTTTTGATATCTAAACCTTCTTTCTTTCCGGTGATAGTGGTTTCCTCTTTGCCAATATAAATACTTACGGACTTCAGGTAGTCCACGTCTTCAGACAATAATTTATTGATGTTGTCCAGCATTGGGATGATGTCTTTAGACAGTACAACTTCTTCATGTGGTACGAAGTTGTCCAGTATGTGATCTACATCTGGGAAGGTTCCATTGACTATTCTGCTGGAGATAATCACGTCCTCAGTTGTTGCGAAGTTAATCCACCCACCTGATACAGCATACTCAATGATGTCCGTGAACTTTAATATGCTACTGATAGAGCTTTGTGGAATAAGGATGGGTTTTTCAGCACCTACTGGGCACGCTACCCTAGTACATCTGTACCCATCACCGGAGTATAGGTAGTCACCTATGATAGCGATGCAGAAAATGTTGTCCGAATCATAGCTGTTGGAGGATACAGAGAATCGGACTAAGTCTAGCTTTTCAAGGAAGTTATCTGGGAGTTTATTCCAGGTCATGTTTTGTAAGTTCAGTGAAGCGTAAAAGTCTTCCACTACTGTAGACTCAGAGATAGTGGAGATTTTTGCACATGTACTGATTGAGGTTATAATCATCTGCCCTTCACTGACTTCTATGTCTACCTCGTCCTCGGTAATACCAGATAAAATCTTGGACAGATCCTCTGCCGGCACGGAACAGTTTATTCCACCTAACTCTAGAGGGTATGAGATTGCTATCTGATCATTCCACGTTCCGGCAATGTCATCCCTGAAGATAACCCGGCTCATTTGTGCAACTAAATCCTTTTTACTGGTTGCCGGAAGTAAGTTTTCTACGACCTCCCGGAAGTCTTTTGTTTGAATGCGCATCTTTTAACTCCTTTAAAAGTTTGAACATCTTATCGGTTTCAGTTTTGAAGAAGAAACTACCTAACCGATCATACGATCCGAATTCTCTCATGCAAAACTCTGCCAGTTTTCTCTCTTTCAATGGTTGATTTATAAATTCGAAATTGCCAGCGAAAAATATCTTTGCTTTCACAGATCACCCACTCCATTAGAATAGTCTGTTAATTTTAGGTTGCCAAGGCCACGGGTAATCGGGACAACTCTCTGCTACTTTGAAAAAATATTTAGCACAAAACAGATATCTTTGTACATTGTTATTAGATATGCCTTCCTCGTGTACAGTTTCAACGGTACGAGAGTTTTTATCGATTAACGTCTCATTAGCTTGCAAAATATGTTTGCTGCTTACAGAGCGAACGGAAGAGCTTCCTAGGCAAAACCCCATTTCGGATATAAAATCGAGTACCTTCTCCCTTTCCATTCCAGTTATGTTCTGGATATGCGTACCTTCGATAGAGATTCTTGGTGATCTGGCAGTTATGAATAGTCTGTTTGGAGTTTTATTCCATTGGTAGTTTCCATGAGGGTTGGTTTTGGGGATTAGAATCATTCCATACTGTGGGTAACTGACCCATGAAGAGGTATCAATTGATTTAAATGGGTACCTGGTCATTAATTCCGGTGACATTAAACCGAAACCATGTACATCACACTTAGGTAAATGATCTGGGGTGTCACAGATAATCGAAAAGCACTTATCAAGGAATGCTTTTCTAGCACCCGTACCAATACCACCAGCCATACCACCCAGGGCAAAGTATGGGTACTCCATACATTTGTAGAGATACTTTATGTCATCTTCTGTATGGTACACAGGCAACGGATTGAATCCATACTCTTCCATTATTGCCTGGTTATTCCAAGTGGCTTCAGCATTACCTATGACATCCAGGACAACATAAGTGGAAATTAGTTCCAGGTTTTCATTTAAGTATTCGATATAATCCCACAAATCTATTGGATTACCACTTGAGTCAGCAGAAAATGCACCTGAATCCAGTAAGAAATTAATCATTTCACCACTTTTGCCCTTTCATAACGTGACCCTTTTTCAATCTCCGTCAAACCTGTTACATCTACACTGCCTCGGAATTTAAGAGCCCCGGCTAGAGATATTACAGCCCATTTCATCATGTTATTCATTTCATCATCGGTAATTAATTCACCCGTTGGGCCGACTTCCCTCACACCCTCAAAATGAGCTCTACCGATAGAAGTAAGTCGATAGTTTATATCCCCACATGAAACTTTTATTTCAATGGGTTCATGGATAGATCCTAAAGAACTTAACTCAACAGTTAATTGCTGCAAATTTTTATCTAAATCCAATGTTAATGGAAACATAGTCCTCCTCCTTTTTGGATGTCTATCACCCCAAGTCTTCATCCAATAGGATAAAATCTTAGAAGCCCTCAGCTCTCCAGTTTCAGGGAACTCCCTTAGTATGTAGGGCACAGCTTTAAACATATTGGTTCCACCGGATTCCCGTAGAGCATCCAAAAATTCTAGATGCTCTACTTTGATATACTTCGGTAGCTCTGTCATAACCAACCCCGATTCATAAAGTCAGCTTTTAATGGAGACATGAGCGCCCTAATTTCGGGATGTGCCCCTGCACTGGTACGTAGGTTAAAGATATGTTCCCATTCTGCGATGTCAGCAGTAGCCACAAGCTCTGCTTTCAATGCTATTGGTAACACAGATCTTGCTATTTGGGCAGAGCATCCAGTAGTTACGAGAGACCGATATGTTTCTTCCGTACGGAGCATTTCAACTTTCCACAATGATTCCTGAGCTTCAGTTAATCCCGGTGGTTGGTGAACCTGTATGTTGTCATACTTCACAAATCTGGTGCTCTCTTGTGTAATGCCAATACGTCTGCGATGCCGTACGAATTCATGTGTTACCCCACGGGGTGCGATGAACCGTACCATGATTCTTCTCATGCCAAGTGGTATCTCAGTGGGATCAGTCACAATTTCAAACTCGGTCTCTTGTGAAGGTTCTACTGTCTTGGAAATCAGGTCACGGAGAAATCCAAATACCAGATTACCAATCTCCCTTGGTATTTCTGGAATTTCCAGCCAGGCTCTAAAGTTACCACCAATATAAGTGTAACCATTAGCCATTTCAACCATATGAAATGGTGTGTAGTAACCAATGGGGAACGAGAGATCACCTACCGTATCGGCGATATTAACATTACCTTTTTTCTTCAGTACAAGGTTAGAGTGTTCGAGTACTGAGTAGTGTCCACGCTTTGCGATCATTTGGCAAAACGCCTTGGCACCATCCCTAGTGATTTTGTCCTGAGACTGATATGCAGTACGACCGGCAACCTCGATCCATTTCAGTGCTTCTACTGCATTAGTGGGGCACTCCCCAAGTATCTCATATCTGGTTTCAACAATCTCCATGATGTTTTCTCCTGTCTTAAATATTTAGTTCTATGTCCTTTATCTCTGGACCAAAACCTAGATGGGTAACTTTTGGTAGTGTATCTAACAACTTATCCAACTCCATTTCAGATAGATAGTTGCAGAAGTTTAAGAAAACGTAATCTGGTTTTAGATACTTCAACACCTTGGAATATCCACTATGTGAAAAGGTTGCAACTCTCCTTTTTCTATGAGTGTTAGTGGTGTACTCCGGTGGTACTCCAATCTCTTTCCAGGTTAACTCCTTAGAGTCGGAATAAAAAGGTCCGGAGTACCCAACTATCTTACCCTCTTCTACAATGTTACCTACTCTAATAGGGAAAGTTCGGATGCAGACAATAACGTTCCCTAGATATTCTGGGTGTACTTGAGCATCCGATAAACTCTGACTCACCGTGATTTCCCTAGAAGTGCAGTAAGGGTAAGCTAATCCTGAGTTTAAAGATAGGTCAAAACCCTGTGGAACTTCTATTAATCCCGTGCAATCTTGATCTAAATAAAACTGAAGGTCAAGTTCATGGACGAAAGGTTTGAGTGAGGGGCAGTCTCCTGCTAACTTAGCCTCTCTATTGATCTTCCTGGAAAGGGCAGCTCCCACACCCTTTCGAGTGGATGCTATTTTTTTAACTCCACCCTCTTGCTCACTATCAATGTCTTGTGCTTCAATGACTGCGGCCCTCGGATGAATATATAGATTATCTGGTAGTATGTTGAAGGTATCAATCTCCTTTAAGAGGATAACTGGATCTATTATAGCTCCAGCACATAGATATATGGTACATCTTTTATTCAGTACCCCCACTATAGGAAGATGGTGAGTCACATAGGGTTGTCCGTCTCTGTAGAAAGTATGTCCAGCGTTGGGGCTACCAGAAGAGACTGCAATATCTACATGCTCATAGGTACCAATGTAAGAAGCTATAAGCCCCTTCCCAGTGGAACCTAGATTCCCATCTATCAATATATTTAACTTACCAGGTTTAAGAATGATGGATTCTCCTGATATTTTGAATTTCATTACATAGTTCTGGTATACATTCACCAGAGCTTTCCCCGTACTTTGTGCATTCTGAATCTTTCAAATGCGTACAATTGGGTGGATGGTAATGATGTTTAAACCTAAGAAGATCTTCTTTAGACAGAGACCCGTCGTCTTCCCAGTCCAAAATACCCAACTCGGAATCTATTTTAAATTGCTGTCTTGGTGATAGTTTAAAATAGTTTTCGGGTCGTTTGAAAGATTGCTCGAACATTTCTTGGTTAGTCATTTGTTTAACCCTCAAGTTTATAAAAGAAGTGTTAGGGTGGGATTCGAACCCACGAAGGATGCACCGGCTTTTCTGCACCACTATTGTAGAGCTACTACACAACGGCCCCATTGACTAGGCTATGGACTACCCAATACTTCTTAACTTCCTCTACTTGATTTCCATATATCAAGGATGAGTACAATAGTTGTACCAACTAAACAACCCAGGACACAACCTATTGATATAGTTTCCCAATCTCCTACTGGTACGTATCTCCATCTTTGTGGAGCATAGATGTATCCGTATAAGTATCCACCTAGTATGGTAGATACCAAACCCACTGTCAAATAGAATTTTCCCATAAGCTACCACCCATTACCATTAAGTCATCCACTTTGTTCCCAAGCTCCTCAAGTGTAGAGTCATTGACTATCTCAATAATAGGGAAGCTGGAGTAAATGACTTGTTCCGAAACGTGGGACTGATCAATTTTGTATGGGTTGTCTGGTCTCATTACACTGATTATGTGTCCACTATACTTAAAGATAAAATCGAGTTCATTTTTAAACCGGACATCATCTATCACTATATGGGTTTGCAAATTCTTGATAAAGTCACCTTCTACTTTCTTTATCCAGAAGTCGAAACCAAAATGATTACGCATACATTCAGTGGCGAATAGCTGCATTATTTCTCTTGGTGACTTGTCCCATCTTGGATTGACTATTTCTTTCAGTTTTGGATCTAAAAGATTGACCATGGGAATGTCAAACAAAGAAGCTACCGCTCTTTTTACGTGTGTGGCAAATGATAGGGGTAAAAATTCATATTTCCTTACTAAGTGTTTTGCAATGGAAGTCTTTCCCGCTCCTACTCTACCCGTTACTCCTATTAGCATGTCGATCTCCAGTCCAATAATCAAGATTTGGGAATTCTTTTCTTTCTAACCATATGATAGAATCCAAATTACCTACCACGTTGGAGCAATTACCATATAGTCCTGTGCAATTGCCAATTAGTCCAGAACAGTTACCGTATATTCCGGTGCAATCTCCGTGTAATGTTGAGCAATCACCGTTCAGGGAGGTTATATTACCGTGTAGTCCAGTACACTTCCCACTTAACCCGTTGAGTGTGCCAGCTATTCCAGTACAGTCACCGTGTATGAATGAACAGTCACCACAAAGCCCAGTACAGTCCCCCTTTAATTCTGAGCAGTCTCCCCACATTGTGGAACAATCACCGCACAATTTGGAAATGTCACCATACAATCTGGATCGGTCACCAAATAGATTCTTTGCTATTTTTCGCTTCGGAACTTTACTCATAGTTAACCTT
>LGVD01003465.1_pt2 | contig 25417 bp, 25 predicted proteins | sample 469861 | NCBI WGS metagenome assembly LGVD01 (sample SAMN03857201, study PRJNA290197) | marine sediment metagenome | biome: ocean floor; feature: cold seep; material: sediment; isolation source: sample #3730, Push core (PC) 16 from cruise R/V Atlantis leg AT-15-68, Alvin... ... | reverse complement strand
TTGTTACATTTACATACTTGTCTAATTATTTTATCTAATTCCTTTTCTTGGTCTTTTAAGAAATCATCATCCCATACTTCAATTAATTACTTGTCTAATTATTTTATCTAATTCCTTTTCTTGGTCTTTTAAGAAATCATCATCCCATACTTCAATTAATTTTATTCCTTTTTCTTCACATAATTTTCTTTTACGTTTATCTCGTTTTATTGCTTCAGGTAATGAATGCCAATAATTACCTTGATATTCAATTCCAATATTTAAATCTGGATAATATATATCTAATTCAAGACCATTTAATATTTTACGATCATTATATATTACTTTATCTTGTATATAATCTTTCAATATTTTTTGTAATAATCTTTGACCCGTAGATCCTTCACAATGGGGACATCTACGATAATTTTTAAAACTACTTGGTATTACGTTCCATTCATGACCATTAGGACATTTTAATTCAACTTTTGTATAATTATTTTTATATTCAGATAATAATTCATATCTTTCTTCTGTTAATAATTCTAAAAATTGATCTTTTGCTTGTTCTGGACATAATCCTGCACAAACTGGACATCTACTATCATTATTTTTAAAATCGTTTGGTGTTACTTTATATTCATGGTCTTTATTACATCTTATTTTAACTTTTGTCATTGAACTTTTATATTCTTCTATTAACTCATATCCTTCCTTAGCTAATAATTCTAAAAATTGATCTTTTGCTTGTTCTGGACACAAACCAGCACATATTGGACATCTACAACCACTTTTAAAATTATTTGGTTTAACTGTATAAATATGACCTTTATTACATTTCAATTTCACATTAATTTTTGTGCCATTATATTCAGAAAGTAATATATATCCAAACCTAGATAATATCTTTATAAATTGTTCTTTTGCTTGTATAGGACAATGATTTGAACATTTTGGACATCTACTACCATTTTTAAAACTATTAGGTGTGACATTATATTCATGACCTTTTTTACATTTTAGTTTAACTTTCTTTAACGCGCTCTTATATACACCAATTAATTTATATCCTTCTTGGTCTAATGTCTGGATAAACTTTTCTTTAGCTTGAATTGGACATAAACCAGCACATTTAGGACATCGATGACCTTGTTGAAAAATATTCGGTGTTGTTTCCCATATATGACCTTCTGGACATTTTATTTTTACTTTAACCTTACTATTAACATATTCATTTAGTAATTCATATCCCTCACCAATAACCAGTTTTTTAAATTTATCTGCATAATCAATCATTTACATCATTCCTATTTCAATACCCCAACCTTCATGTGACTCTTCGTTTCTTAATGTTTCTTCCAATAGTTCTTTTTCAGCTTGTCCATCAGACACCATCGAATCACCATCTAAAGATATCCCCTGATTCCCAAGAGAGTTGAAATTTGCCATTTTCCTGCGAATAATACCTAATGTTATTTTAGTCATAGCAGTCACAAAATCGAGTATCCAATCTTCATCGTACAAATCTTCTTCAACTTCTCGTTCAAAATATGTAGCAGACGTATATGTAATTATCACGTCATCACCTTCAACAAGAATACCATCTAGTGTTAATTCATCCCAAGCAACTGTCTGTGTGTCATCCAATCTAAAATCAACACCATATATTCTATCAAACGATCCTACTGAAAATTTCATACCATCAGCAGCACTAACAGGATCAACAAGAATAAGTGATTTATTAGTAATTTCATCAGCAGTTAAAGTTCTATTTTCAATTTTTGTTGTATATTGTTTAATAACACTCTGATTAGCCGTTGTACTATTCGGTCTTTGACTTCTAACAGCAACATATGTAATATTCATTTGATCACCAACAACCAATGTTCCATCAAGACCTAAATCTTTCCATATAATTTTTTTAGAATTAAGTGGATCTACAATATAATCACCATTTGGTATAATTTCTAATGCATCTGAATCACTACCAGCATTAATTTTTATATTATTATCCCATATAGGCCATGTAACATTAACAAACCCATTATCAATATTAGATTGGTTTAATGTAAATTGTTCTATTTCTGTTGATGTGGCCGTTACATTGGTCCATTCATCTGGATAATAATTTGATCTGAACAATACAGGATAAGAAACAACCAATTTATCACCCTCACTCAATGTAGTATCAAAACCTAAATCTTCCCAAGCAATAACTCTATTATTAACTGCTAATTGTGACCAATCTACATTTTTAGTTGTTCCAAGCCCATTAAGTGTTATCATTATATCTTCTGGTATATTATTATCTAATTTATCAACAAAACCAGTAATAGGTTTATGTTCTAATAGCATTGATTTATTAGTTAATTCTGTCGTACTAATTGTGTGTGTCTCAACGACTGTTTTTATCTCTCTTAATGTATCTTTCCAATCTGGTGTATAATAAGGCAATGAAGAACCTTGTATCATAAATGCTTTTAACATCACAAAACCAGGAGAATCATATACATATTCTTGTGATAATCCTGTATCTGGATCTGTTCCCATAGTATATATATAACCCTCATTTTGTGGAGGTGCTGGATTAATTTCTAATTGATTTGTTGACCTATGATATTTCCAATTATAAGGCGTCACATTATATTTACTGAGAGTTGCCATAAAATCTTTAACTATATGATAACTAACCAAATCATATCCACCTGTAAACATTCCACCATACATTCCCTGTGAAAACATAAAATTATCAACAGTGAATAATGTATTAATACCACCAGATTTCAATGGATCTTCGTTATATTCAACAACCTCTACAATACCTGCTGGTAAATCATAAAGAGTTTTCCCAGCTTGTAAAAGTACTGTAAAATAAATTTCTTGTGTTGAATTAGAACAGGCCCACTTAAGCCATTTTTGTCTGGCATAATCAATATGTTCACTAACTTGGTTATCACATACCTCTACTTTAACCATAGGTTCACCTAAACGATTTCGTACCTTTTGTATTAATTGACTTCTAGATATAGCCATTATTAAATCTCCAAAAAATTACTTATTCCATCTAAACACAATTCTAATCCTGCATCATACTCAAATTCTTCTATTACCTTTAAATCTATACCATTAGCATTACAATATTCTCTCTTAATTTCATCTTTATATATTGAATATTCACTACTATGCCAATATGTACCATTAAATTCAATTGCCTTATTTAATTCAGGTATCCATATATCTAATTCCAAATAATTACCTGTTCTGGGATTTATTATTTGGGTTCTATCGCTAGATATTACTTCTTCATTAATACTAGATTTTACATAATTTAATATATCAATTTCTTTCTGTGACCTTCTTTCAAAACATATTGGACATCTACTACCTTGTTTAAAACTACTTGGTGTAACACTATATTCATGTCCTTCTTTACATCTTAATTTTAATTTTGTTTTAGTATCAATATATTCAGATAACAATTTATATCCCATACTTTCAACTAATTCCTTGAATTCTTTACTTGCTTGTATTATTGGACATCTTGGACATCTTCTACCTTTTTTAAAATTATTTGGTCTAACTTCATATTCATGGCCTTTATTACATCTTATTTTAACTTTTGTTGCAACATTCTTATATTCACTCAATAATTCATATCCTACACTCACTAATAATTCTTTAAATTCTTTCTCTGCTTGTATTGGACATAATCCTGCACATTTAATACATCTTTTGCCAGTTTTAAATGTATTCGGTTTTACTTCCCATATATGATTTCTCGAACATCTTAATTTAACCTTTGTTTTAGTACCTTTGTATTTAGATATTAATTTGTAACCATCTTTTGTTATTAATTCTAAAAATTGTTCCTTTGCTTGTATTGGACATTTATTGGAACATTTTGGACATATATGACCTTGTTTAAAAGTATATGGTCTTACTTCATAAATATGACCTTTATTACATTTTATTTTAACTTTTGTTTGTGCATTAATATATTCAGATAGTAATTTATATTCTTTGCTTTCAACAAATTCTTTAAATGTCAACCCATAATTTTTCTTCATATTATTCTTCCTCTGTATTGTCACCTTTATAATTAGGATCAACATCTTTTTTGTTTGGTATTTTATCTAAAACGTCTTGTAACTTTGTGTCTATAGATTCACCAAGTTCTGTTGACATTTTTTGTATCTTCTCTTTGAGAGTAATTATATTCTTCTTGAGATTGACCATGCGTTCTTTTTGTCTTCTACGTCCTTCTGAATCTGTGTTTGGTTTCTCGCCTTCTTCAAATTCCTTCTCACCCAAAGCAACTTTCAGATCAAAAATAGCTTTCTTGTATTCCCTTACCATCTCATAATCTTCTGATATAAATTCATAAAATCTCATAATTATTCCCTTATTAGTATTTAGTCTTTATTCGTCAACCAAGACCAATCTTCCACCATAGCACCATCACCAAAATCAGCCAATAATCCCCATGCTTCATCACCATCTTCTTGTTCTATGAATTGATATGAATCATCAAAGACTTCTTGTTCTAATACATACAAAGCCCAATATAATGCAGAAACAAGATCATCTGCAATATTAACTCCACCAAATTTATTGTTACCTAAATCTTGATAATCAGCGAGTTGTTCAACGGTTCTGGGATCTATAATCTCAACACTTCCATCTTCTAATAATTTCTTCATCAACAAAACTGCAAGTGTTTTTGATTTATTGGTAGCTCTTATACCCAAATCCTTTTCTTTACTACCTGTATTTATCAAATTTTCATTTTCATATTCCCACCATAATCTTTGTACAACTGGTGCGCCCTCGCCATTATTCTCAACCATAATGTGGCTATTATTGTAATAATATGATGTTCTGTTAACAATAGCTGCAAAAGTGTAGACATCTGTATAATTATCTTCCCAAACTGCTACTTGTTTCATGGTGACAGGAGTTATACTATCAACCCTAAGAACTTGTATTACAGAAAAATTTTCACCCGTACCTTTTGCTGAATCAACACCTAAAACATATGTACATCCTGATTTCGGTTTTTCCCATATTCTAAACTTACCTTTCATATCAAGATGGTGTGGTTCTTCTCTAGCTTTAAATAATCTCTCAATACAAAGTGAATCGATTACTGTATTACTTGACCCAATGAATTCGCAATTATGCATAATTATATTATTAGCGTAAAAAATATTTCCACCTTTTACATCTAATAAATCAAATACATCTTGTTCTTCTAACTCAATTTTTTTGTTTATCTTGACTTCACCATAATGTCTATGAACAATAACATCACCAATATCAAGGTCATCAGATAATACTATACCATCAAGATTAACAAATTTGTGACCAACAGAAACTTCACAATATAATCCATTATCACACTCAAAACGATATCCTTTTTTCCTTAGTTTTTGAATACCTGAGAAATCTTGATAACCAGTTGGAGTAAGTATTTGATATTTTGTATTTGTAATTAATTCAGCCATATTCTATCTACTCATTAAACCAATTATTTTATTATATACTTCTTCTGTGATTTTATCATTATTTTTTAAGAAATCATCATCCCATACTTCAATTAAATGTATACCCTTTTCTTTACATAGTTTTTTCTTTCTCTCATCTCGTTCTATGTTTTCTGGAAGGGTATGCCAATAATTACCTTGATATTCAATTCCTATACTTAATTCAGGATAATAAATATCTAATTCCAAACCATTTAATATTTCTCTATCATTATATATTACTTTACCTATATCACATTCTTCTAACATTTTTTGTAACAATCTCTGACCAGTTGAACCTTTACAATGTGGACATCTATGATATTGATGTTTAAAATTACTTGGTACTACACTCCATTCATGATTATTAGGACATTTTAATAATACTTTTGTTTGAGTATTCTTATATTCTCCTATTAATTCATAACCTTCTTGGTCTAATGTCTGGATAAAATGTTCTTTTGCTTGAATAGGACATTTTTTTGTGCATACGGGACATCTATTACCATTTTTAAAATCATTTGGTTTAGTTTTATATTCATGACCTTTAGGACATTTTAATTTTACTTTTATTTTACTATTCTTATATTCACTTATTAATTTATATCCTTCTTTAACCAATAATTCTAAAAATTGTTCTTTTGCTTGTATTGGACACACATTTAAACATTTTGGACATCTACTACCATTTTTAAAATTATTGGGTATAACTTTATATTCATGACCTTTATTACATCTTATATTAACTTTTGTACTATTATCAACATATTCAGATAATAATTTATATCCCATACTTTCAACCAATTCAATAAATTCCTTTTTTGCTTGAATAGGACATCTATTAGAACATTTAGAACACCTAGAATATTTATTTTTAAAATCATTTGGTCTTACTTTATATTCATGACCTTCAGGACATTTTAATTTAACTTTTATTTGTGCATTAATATATTCACTAAGCAATATATAACCTTCATTCTCTACCAATTTCCTAAATATTTCACCATAGTTTTTCATCAAATAAATCCTATATTATAGCACATTCACAACAATAAATTTTTCATCTTTACCTTTAGATATAGATTTTGCATTATATGCTTCCAAACTTTCATCAATAATATACCCTTCATATCCCTCATATTCTTGTAAATCAATCTTCATGGAATTAATAGAATCACTTGACACAAAATGTATGTTCTGTGAAGCTCTGGATGTTAATTGTAATGTATAATCAGAATATGCATTTGCACCACATAAAGAAGATGACCGCGCATAAAAATCTGCTATTAAACATTCATGTATATGGCCGAATAAAATGTAATCGATTTTTATGTCTCTATCTGAATATTTCCCTTTTATTTGTTGAGATTGTTTTGATATATTACCTTTTAATTGGTGTCCATGCATTAAAAGAATATTTTTACCGTTAATACCAATTACTTTTTCACCAACTGACCCATCAATAAATTTAATACTTGTATTTCTCAACATAGCTTTTAACATTTCAAATATAGTAACATCATAATTATCAGAAACCATTATATCAGATGATCCCATATACTCAGAAGCCCTAGATTCATTACCAGTAACATATGTAACAACCACATCAAAATCCATCGCCAAATCAACAATAACCTGTTCTAATATAATTGAAGCTAATGCAGTTGCTCTAGCTCTATTTGTAGACATATTCAATAACTCATCTGTTCTTCTATCTGAATTTAATAAATCTCCGGTCATTGCTATAACGATTTGTTGTATATTATTACACTTAAACATCTTCTTTGCTTCAATGACATATTTGTGTAATCTTTTTGATGCAATTCCAAAATCAAATTTATTACCATGAATATCAATTAATTCATTAAAATGTATATCAGATAATTGAAATATACCAATTTTTGATTTTTCATCTACATCATGTATTGGTATTTTATATTCAACGATTCTATTTTCAAATATATTAATTAATTCTCTTGTTATATCAGAAAGAGCATTTTCAGTTCGTATTCGATTTCGTATTTTTCGTTCAATACGTTGTTGATCTTGTAATCTTTGTTTTTGTTTTTCTAATTTACTATTATGTTCAAGTAAATCACTATAAACTTCATCAAATACACTAGATTCATTTTCTTTAATTATCTGTTTACATCTCCGAACGATACCTCTAGCCATACTTTCAGATAAATTATATTTCATGGCTATAGTTCTTCTTCCAAGATCAGGATTTTGTAAGATATCATCCAAAATTGATTTTTCTAATCCACCTAATTCACTCATTTCTTCACACATTAATATAAATTCCTCCTATCACATTTTCTTTTGTTATTTTATGCAACTCTAATAGCATTTTTAATTATAATTTCACCTGCATCATGACCATATTCATAATAATCCCCGGCAATAATAATATATTCTCCTTTACCCCACGCATATTGATCTATCATTCGCAATAATTTATCTGGTGTCGAATAAGTTATATTAACGGCACAAGTACCATCTAACTCAATATCAGTAATATCTCCGTCAAGCCACTCAAAAGAATCTGGTACTGGTTTGTTTATTTTTGTTTTAGTATCACGATGGAAACGAACACCATATATATCAAAATCAACATCACCATCATCAATTTTATCTTGTATTTCAATAATTTTTTCTTTTAATTGTTTTATAGATAACTTTTCGTTAATCATAAAATATTCTCTTAATCTCATTTAAACACCCCCATCTAATGTTTTTTATATATCCAACCAACAATACCACCAATAATAACTCTTTCTTTTAATTCAAAATCAAATCTCTTCTCTATATATCTTGATAACTTGTCATAAAATTGTATTAAATCCTTATCACTAGAATTAAATTGTATCCCTTTTACATCCTTCTTTTTTATTAATCTGTCAATAGAACGAAACACACCTGCAATAACATCACCCGTATATCTCTTGTCTTTTTTAACCTTAAACGCATTAATTCCTTTACTATCAGATATATCAAAAGAAATAGAATATATATCGTCATTATTCCACTTTGCATTAAATATATAGTCATCACCTTTTACATTAAACTTTGTACTAAATTCAAATATTCCTTTAACATCTTTGATTATTACATTATCATCAAACATTTCTCTGATATCACACATTTGTCGCTGTACAGGCCATTCTGTTATATATAATATTCGTTCTTCTTCTAAATAACCATCAAATTTCATAAATTCATTAACTCAATTATTTCATTATATATTTTTTCTTCTATTATTTTTGGATTCTTCATGAAATCATTATCCCATACTTCAATTAATTTAATACATTTTTCTTTACATAATAATTTCTTTCTTTTATCACGTTCTATATTTTCTGGTAAACTATGCCAATAATTTCCTTGATATTCTATTCCAATACTTAATTCAGGATAATATATATCTAATTCCAACCCATTTAATATTTTACGATCATTATATATTACTTTACCCAAATCTCTAATTTCTAACATTTCTTGTAATAAACGTTGTCCAGTTGATCCAATACAATGTGGGCATCTACGATAGCTTTTGAAACTACTTGGTGTTACACTATATTCATGACCTTCAGGGCATTTTAATTTAACTTTCTTTAATGCACCTGTATATTCACTTAATAATTCATATCCTTCTTTAGCTAATAATTCTAAAAATAGTTCCTTAGCTTGTATTGGACATTTATTACTACATTTTGGACATCTATGACCATTTTTTAAATCATTTGGTTTAACACTATATTCATGGCCTTTATCACATCTTAGTTTTACTTTTGACATTGTATCTTTATAATCAGATAATAATTCATATCCTTCACTTTCTAATAATTCTTTAAACTGTTCTTTTGCTTGTTCTGGACACATATTTGAACATTTAGGACATCTACTGTTCATACTTTTAAATGTATTTGGTTTAACATTATAAATATGACCTTTTGGACATCTTAACTTAATTTTAATATTATTAGTTTTATATTCAGATAATAATTCATAACCTTCTTTAACTAATAATTCAATAAATTGTTCTTTTGCTTGTATTGAACATTTATTATTACATTTAGGGCATCTATTACCTCTTTTAAAATTATGTGATGTTGTGATATATTTATGACCTTCAGGACATTTTAATTTAACTTTTATTTTTGTATTAACATATTCACTTAATAATTCATATCCTTCTTGGTTTAATGTCCGAATAAATTGTTCTTTTGCTTGAATTGTGCATTTACCTGAACATTTAGGACATCCTCGACCAGATTTAAAATGTGTTGGGGTAACAGTATAAATATGTCCTTTATCACATTTTATTTCAACATTTGTTTTGTTGTTTATATATTCAGATAATAATACACATCCCTTTTGTTCAACTAATTCTTTAAAATTTTTTGTATAATTTATTTTCATATTTATATCCAGTCATTAATCCAATATTAATTTATTACATCCAATCATTTTATAATATAATCCCAAAAAGAATTATGATTAAGCTTCTAATTATATCCTTTCATATAATTCACTTACTGTAATAATTTCTGGGTTTTTACCATTAATTGTGTTTATATTTATTAGTGAATCCTTTGAAATACATCCAAATTCCTGATTAAATTTGACTTTTCCGAGGTTTGACATCTGTTCTTTGGCCCATTCTTCATCACGTCCCGGTACTGATCTATAATCAAATCGAATATTTTTAAATGTATTTTTTCCTTCCTCAGCTTTGGAATAAATCTCATGAAACTTATTGTAAAGTCCATTCGGTGTGCTAATGATAATAATCTTTGAGTCTTTTGATGCTGAAATAGTAGGATAATTAGATGCCCAAAATTCATCTGCCTTCCAACTCGGCTCAACAAATGCGAATTCATCACATATCAACATCCCCATTGGTTCACCACGAAAACTGTCTTTTGATGTCGCGGCTGTATATAATTTAGTATGATTATCAAATTCTATCGTTGTTTGAGCCCAACCAGGGACACCGGGTTTTAACCACACTGGCAATAACTCATACATATATTTTAATCGAGATAAAAAGTTTTTAGCAGCTTCGGCTTTATTTGACACTATACCGATGTTTTTATGACTATTAAAGCACGCAAACCATAGAGCAAAAGCAGCAACAATTGAACTTTTACCCGATTGCCTGGAAAGCAGACACACGGAGAATCTATTATTAATAAAAATGTCTATTAGTTCTACTTGATAATCATAAGGTTTAAATGATATAACGCCTTCATCTTGACTAACTATTTTAATATAATTGCTGATGAAATATAACACATCATTTTTACACTTATTTAACTCTCTAATTTGATCTGGGGTATACTCCCAAGACAGATTTGGAGCTTTGATATAATCATCATATCTTATATTATTAGCAATATCACACCTTCCCTATTATTGTACTATATAGTTGTGATTCTATTATTATTGGTTTATCCATAAAATCATTATCCCATACTTCCAATAATTTAATATTTAATTTTTTACACATTTTCTTTTTCTTCTTATCTCTTTTAATTTGATCAGGAAACGAATGCCAATAATTACCCTGATACTCTATTGCAATTTTTAAATCTGGATAGTAAATATCTAATTCCAAACCATTTAATACTTTTCTATCATTGTAAATACCTACTAAACCACGTTGTTCTAACATTGATTGTAATTTGCGTTGACCTGTACTACCTTTACAATGTGGACATCTATGATAATGATGCTTGAAACAATTTGGTTTAACATTCCATTCATGACCTTCAGGGCATTTTAATAATACTTTAGTTCTAGTATTAATATATTCACTTAATAATTTATATCCTTCTTGGTCTAATACTTGAATAAATTGTTCTTTAGCTTGTATTGGACATGTACCAACACATTTAGGACATCTACTTCCAGATTTAAATTCATGTGGTGATACTTCATATATATGTCCTTTATTACATATTATTTCAACTTTTTGGCTAGTATTAATATATTCACTTAATAATTTATAACCTTCTTTTTCTAATAACAATAAAAACTGTTCTTTTGCTTGTATTGGATTTTTACCATAACAATAAGGACATCTAGCACCATTACTAAAATTATTAGGTTTGATATTCCATGTGTGGTTATCAGAACATATAACATCAACCTTTTGACTAGTGTTAATATATTCTCCTATTAATTTATATCCTTCTCCTTCTAATAACTCAATAAATCGTTCTTTTGCTTGAATTGAACATAAACCAGCACATTTTGGACATCTATTTCCAGATTTAAATTTTGACGGGATTACATTATAAATATGTTTTTTGTTACATCTTATTTCAACCTTATTTCTAGTGTTGATATATTCAGATAATAATTTATATCCTTCTTTTTCAACCAATTCTTTAAATATTAATCCATAATTTATTTTCATATTCTACCTTTTCATTAATCCAATTATAACCCACTTTCTCGTACTAAATCAGCTATTGGTCCTCTTGATTTATTTCCACCAAGAACAATATGACCATAATTCGATTGTCCTTTAAATAATTTCACAATCCAATTCAACCCATTATTATCCTGATTCAAATGAATATTATCTATTTGTCTAACATCACCAGTACATATTACTTTAACATTCTCCCCCATTCTTGATAATACTGTACGCACTTCATCTCTAGAAAGATTCTGTATTTCGTCAATCAAAACAATAGAATTTTCAACATTCATACCCCGAAGGAAATTGATCGGTAACATTTCAACAGTCCTACGATTTAATTCTGGAGAGTTATCTGTTGGATCTTCCCATACTCTGTTTGCTGGTCTAAGTTCATGTAATTTTTCCATCAAATCTTGTATTGGTCTGAAATATGGATACATTTTTGCATTCACGTCGCCGGGTAAAAACCCTAACTCATTTCCTATCTCAATATTAGCTTTAAAAATGAAAATCTTCTTGTAGTTTTTCTTTTCAAATACTTGATCAAACATACAAGCCAATGACAAAAATGTTTTTCCAAATCCAGCCTCAGATTGAATAGTTACCAAATCTATATTTTCATCACATATTAACGACATTGCTGCTTTTTGATATGGTGTTCTTGGTGAAACTTTCCATACCTCACGATCAACCACCAAAGATTCTTCACCATAACAATTATTAAAGTAAAGTTTGCCTTCTTTCCAATAAAAACTATTTTTCTCTAATACATCACCTTCATCAACATTAATAAATCCTGTATATTTCTGTGACTCGGATGTAAATGGATTACTATCTCTAAATTCTTCTGATTTAATGCCCATTTTCTGAACTTTGAATTGTAAAAGATTATCATTAGTAACAAAGATTGGATCGGATACTTTATCTTCATTAGCTTGAATCTCTCGTATTATATGATTATCAGGAGTATCATGTTTCACTCCATTGTATATGATTGTTATATTATCTTGATTTTCTTTTAAAACATTAATAGCTCTTATAACTTGGTGTCTTTTTCTTTTATCTCTTTTAAGTTTATCAAGTTCTTCAATTACAGTTGCGGGAATAAATATATTATTTTCTTCTCCATTCCTCAAAATTTTAATACAATTTTCTGAATCCAATAGTACATTTGTATCAATTACATAATTTTTCTTTGTCATATTTGAGAACTCCTATAAATTAATTTTCTTGTTCAATTTTTTCTTCACCAACGGATTCTACGTGTACCTCCTTATCGTCTTGTTCAATCATAGTAAGCAATTCTTCTCTGCTCATCACAACAACACCCCCATTAACCCCAAGATTACCTTTTTTGTTGGATTTATCTTGAGCTATTGCAGCCTTCACAGCAACTTCTTTCTCTTTAATCTCTATCGTTTTCATGTTATATTCGTGTTTCATTAATCCAAAAGAACTATTTTGAACTGAAGTTGCTGCTGAAGTTATTGCATTAATTAATTGTGCGCATACTTCGAATAAACGTGCGTTTGTCTCACCACCATTACATATAGAGTTCTGTGCGGTGTCTAATAGGGTATTAGCTCGACTAATATTTGTAAGTAGGATGGTATCAGGGTCATTATCGTCCGTGGCTGTTGTAGCGTGTGATAGACTCAATCTCATATCCCTAATTTCTTGGATTTGTTCTCTTCTTTCTTCTGTTGTATCTAAATCAAATTCTTGTTCTAGAATGCTTGTATTTACCTGTGAATTAGCACTATCTTCATCAAATCCTGGCATAAATATTATCTCCTAAACACATTTCACTAAATACTATAATTAAACACTTAGTATTTGAGTAACATTTTATTTACAATAGTATTTATAAAAGAAAAACAAGATGATATGATAAAAATAAAAAAAGGTGATACCGTTTCCAGTACCACCCTTAAGATAAATCAATTTTATTCTATTATGTTTTATTTGATATAATTATAAGATCTTATAATTATATCAAATAGTTTTGATAATTCCTTCTCTTGGTTCTTTAAAAAATCTTCGTCCCATACTTCTATCAATTTAATACCTTTCTCTTTACATAATAATTTCTTTCTTTTATCTCTTTCTGTATGATCTGGTAATGAGTGCCAATAATTACCTTGATATTCAATTCCTATACTTAATTCAGGGTAATATATGTCTATTTCTAAACCATCTAATGCTTCTCTATCGTTATATATTACCTTACCAATATCATAATTTAATAACATTTCTTGTAATAATCTTTGACCGGTAGAACCAGCACAATGTGGACATCTTCTACCATTATTTTTAAAACTATCTGGTGTTACATTCCATTCATGATTATTAGGACATTTTAATTTAACTTTTATTCTGTTGTTTTTATATTCAGATAATAATTCATATCCTTCTCGGTCTAATGTCTGGATAAATTGTTCCTTTGCTTGTATCGGACATTTACCTGCACATTTAGGACATCTTTTATTATTTTTAAAATCATTTGGTTTAACATTCCATTCATGATTATTAGGACATTTTAATTTAACTTTTATCTGAGTATTTTTATATTCTGATAATAATTCATATCCTTCTTCATATAATAATTCAATAAATTGTTCTTTTGCTTGTATTGGACATTTATTTGAACATTTTGGGCATCGTTGATTATGATTAAAATTATTTGGTGCTACTTTATATATATGACCTTTTGGACATTTTAATTTCACTTTAACCATAACATTAATATATTCACCTATTAATTCATATCCTTCTTGGTTTAATGTCTTAGTAAAATTTTCCCTTGATTGAATTTGAATTTTATTCAGACATTTTTGACATCTAGTACCCTTTTTAAAATTATTAGGGGTTACCTCATATATATGTTTATTAGGACATTTTAATTTAACCTTAATACGACTGTTAATATATTCACTTAACAATACATAACCTTCTAGTTCAACTAAGTCTTTAAATTTTTCCGCATAATTATTTTTCATTTATAATTTCATATTTTAAATTTCCACAATCCCATATCCTATCAAAATTTTGTTTCTGCATTATTTCCCATTCAGTGTTTGTCATATCCACATCCCCAAATAATTCAGTTAATCGATCTTTTCTATAATTAAATCTATGTTTTCTTATCATACCCATTTTATTAATATTAAAATACCAATAATTAGGTTTTGTGTCACCCACTAATATAAATCCACTCTTTTCATATACATTACCTTCTGACCATCTTAAATCAGCAAATGTAAAGATTTCATTCCAACTATAATTTTTCTTGAAATAGGATAGTAATTTTGATGCTCCACCAACTACATGTCTTGATGAACAAAATCTGGATAATTCATAAACATTATCAAATTTCTTCCGACCTTTAGATAATGAAGGTTTTGCAAATGTCATAACCGATATTAAATCACCATTATTATACAAACCTAATTTAATTGAACTACCCGTAGACCCTTGTATGTGATGTTCATTAATAAATTCATTTGCAATTTTTGGTGAAATCTCTTTGATAGCACATTTCCTTGCATATATTCTATCACCAGACAATCCCAATATATGTTTTAGTCTGTTTTTTGTAATATCCTGCTTGTTGGTCCATTCATCTTCAAATATTGTAATAAGACGGTATCCTTTTTCATTACAATTTTTGAGTTTATTTGAATGATAATTTCTATCCTTACCTTTTGTTTCTCCATGCCAATATAAACCACAATATTCTATGGCTATATTTTTTTCGGGTATCACAATATCAAGTTCTAATGGTGATATAATTGTTCTATCGTTTTCTATAATATCAACATTCAATGACTTAATATATTCTGCTATATCCTTTTCAGCCTGAGAGAATTGTTTACAACATTCACCACATCCAGTATTACCACTTCTAAAATGACCTAGCCCTTTTGTTATTTCGTGTCCATGAGAACATCTTAGTTTTAATTTAACACCACCTCGTTGTCTCATTATTCGACCCAAATACTCATAACCAAAAGATTCAGCAAGTTCTTTGAGTTCTTGTTCGGATGTCGTTTCTGATTCAGATACTTTTTTTCTAACTTCTTCTCTAAACATAGGATTGTTTTCAGATAACCATTTCCTTCGTTCTCCATTATTACTATTCCATGATTTTTTGACTGCATTAGATAGAAGACCTGAATCCACCATCTTTACTCTGTGTTCGAGATTTCCCCACATCTTTTTAGCATTTTCGGAATGTTTTTGTTTAACATCAGGTCTATTTGCTGTATGTTTGTTTCTACACATACGACAAAATTTACCGATATTTTGTTTCAAATAAGTTCTGTATGCCTGTTCGACTTTTTTAGAACATATATCACATTCAAATATAATTTTCTTGTGACTTCCTTTTGTTAGTTTTTCTATAGGTGTTCCATCAACAACTTCAATAATCATAATATCCTCCATTTCTAATTATATTACTATTTATATTAAATGTCAATTATAATGGATCAATGAGTAGATAAAATATCTTTATAATTAATGTCAATATATAATAAAAATCATCGGACAACTCATAATATAAAATATTGGATGGTTGTATAGGTAGAATGGATTAATGATTAGATAAAAAAAGGGTGGTACTAGAAATGGTACCACCCTTAAGACAAATCAATTTTATTCTAACTACCTGTTATTTAAGGTAGATTTTGAGCTGCCACCTGGATATAATAGTTCTCAGCACCAAAAATGTGCTGGTGAATTGCGTAGCGTGACATAAGCCCGACAGTAGGATTAAAACTATCTTCAAATACAGCTTTGGAAACCAACAACTGAATATACGGTAGGTAAATAATACCGGTGTCATATTCACTCGGGCCTTTGTATCCGATAATGATGTCATCAATAGTTGCAAAAGTATCACGATAAACAGTCATACGACCGTCAAGGGAACCAATTTTTGCGATACCAGTAACAGCAGAATTCACATCAGCAGCAACAGGCTGAATAGTGAAAGATGATGTAGTTTCAAGTGAGGCACAAATCGAAGGAGCGGCGATAACAAAGTTACCAGCACCACGACGGGTATCAACTGCAATACGGTTAGCTTTACGAACCAAAAGGTTATAGAAGTTACGATACTTCTCAGCTTCCCAACGACCATCAGCAGCAGCATAATCCCAAGTAGTAGAAGATGCGTTATTAGCAGCAACACTTCTCATTACATTGATAAGCTCACGGTCAATCTCAGCAGTAATTTCATAAGCAAGAACGTCCATCATTTCTTCTTCAAGATCAAGACCATGCATCGCTTTCAAATCTTGAGCAACTTCAAGGCTCCAACGGCTTCTCAACTTACGAGTACCGGCTTCAACTTGAGCTTTCTCAACTGTCATACTGAGTTCTTTAATTTGTTTACCAGAACCGATACCCAAACCACGATCACCAACACCCTCACCAGTTTGACCTTGTTGTAGGAAACCATCGGCGGATGTAGATGCTGCTGTGTTAGAACCAAGTTCTTCGGCCGCAACAGTACCCATAGCACGACTTGTGGTATTATCACCAGTGTAATATGGATCAATTGTGTTATAACCAATTTCTGTATTAGCCTGTCCAGCATAAGATTGGTCAGCGCGGAAACGAAGTGCAAATGCCAAACCAACAGGTCCGGTCATTGGCTGTACACCTACGATATCATGAGCAATAAGCTCAGGAAAAGTACGACGCACCATAGGGATAGCAATTTTATGGAATTCGGCATTAGTATTATAACTACCAGTACCACCATAGAGATCATTACCAGAGTCAGGGGCAATAGTACCATCAACAGACGATGATTCGTTCATTTGAGGTGCTTTACCAGTTAGGTAATTTATTTGATTTTCGAGCATAACAGCAGTAGCTCGTTTTACTTTACGATTATTTATTTCTTGTCCTTCTGAGAGAATTTCATCCCATTTACCGACAAGACTTTCAACATATGTACTCATTAGAAAATTCCTCCTATTTAATTATTAATCAAATTTGTTTTCACGAATCATTTTTTTCCATTGTTCCATCATTGGACTACCACCAGATTCGTTCATTTTTTTCTTTGTTTCTTTATCTACTTCTGTGGTGGAAGTATTTGTTTCATCTTCATTAATTTCTGTTTCTGTTTCTGTTTCTGTTTCGGTATTTGATTCTTTACCGATTGATTCAAGAACAATATTAAATTTTTTCTCAATGTCATCTTTAGAAGAACCTTCAAGAATACTCATAATAGAAGTTTTTTGTCCTTCCGTAAGACCATCACACTTTTTACGTAAGAAAATATTAGTTGCCATTTCAGTAGCATCTTTTTCGAGTTGAAGATTCTTACCAGTTGTTTCATTAACTTCATTGCGAAGATTTTGAATTTCATCCTTGGCTTCTTTTAATATTCCTTTAACTTCTGTGTCAAGAAGACCTTCATCAATAGCAAGACGAACTTTAAATTGGTCAATAAGATCTTCGTACAATTCACCCAAACGAGCATATTTAACGATTTTATCCGGTATAACCATTTCTTCTTCTAAAATATTATCAACAAAACTTGAAAATTTTGATGTAACATCTTCCTTGTAATCCTCAAATTTTGTTTCAAATTCTTCTACAAGTTTTTCTTTTTCTAAAACAACACTTTCTTCTATTTTGACATCAGCAATTTCTTGTGCTTTTGTCTCAATAATGGTAGCAAGTGTTTCTTTGATTTCTGATTGTTTGGATTCATCAAGTTTTTCGACACCAAGCATTTCAATAATCTTTTCAATATCCATTTTTTATATTCCTCCTTAAAAGTGTATGATCAAGGTGTTAATCCTCTAATTCCTATATATATTTAGAAAGGCATGAAGTCATTTTCATCAACCCCACATTTCCCCTTTGATACCAACTAATTACAAGATCGCAATAATCACAAGTGTTTTTCGTAATAACCACGATTCCTTACATTATATTTAAAAAAAGCTTGGAAACCTATTGACTTTATGATAACTAAGGACAACAACCTAAACGAATAGAGAGGGAAAATGGCAAACAAAAATTTAACTAAAGCAAAATCAGCAAAAAATGATGAGTTTTATACACAATTATCTGATATTGAAAAAGAATTAGGACATTATAAAGAACAATTCAAAGGTAAAGTTATATTCTGTAATTGTGATGACCCAGAAGAAAGTAATTTTTGGAATTATTTTACTTTGAATTTTGAATTTCTTGGATTAAAAAAACTGATTTCTACGCATTTTGAAAAAGAAAAACCTTCTTATAAATTAGAAATCGTAAAAGATATTAATAATGATGGAAAAATAAACAAATTAGACACTATTAAAATTCCATTAAAACAAAACGGTGATTTTAGAAGTTCTGAATGTATTGATATTTTACAAGAAGCAGACATAATCATAACTAATCCACCTTTTTCTTTATTTAGAGAGTATGTTGCTCAATTAATAGAATATGATAAGAAATTTATAGTGGTTGGTAATAAAAATGCTATTACTTACAAAGAAAATTTCAAACTAATCAAAGAAAATAAATTGTGGTTAGGATATACTTCACCAAAAAAGTTTATACAACCTGATGGATCAATAAAAAACTTTGGAAATATTTGTTGGTTCACTAATGTTAAAAGAAAAAAGCACCGTGAAGATTTAATTTTATATAAGAAATATTATGGTAATGAAAATGAATACCCAAAATATGACAATTATGATGCTATAAATATTGATAAAGTTAAAGATATTCCAGTAGATTATGAAGGTATTATGGGGGTTCCTATTACTTTCCTAGATAAACACAACACTAAACAATTTGAAATCGTAAAGTTTCGTAAAGGAGATGACAATAAGGATTTGTGTATAAACGGAAAATGTCCATATTTTAGAATAATTATTAAGAATAAAATAAAGGAATGATATGATGAAAATTGAACTTAAAGAAATTTCTATTAGAGAAGTTTATAATGGATATATTAATAACGAAGATGAAGGAGTTATTGGTTTTGATAGTAAATTAAATATACGTCCAATGTATCAAAGAGAATTTGTATATAAAGACAAACAAAGGGATTCTGTAATTGAAACAGTGAGAAAAGACTTTCCTTTAAATGTAATGTATTGGGTAAAAAATGATGATGATACTTATGAAGTTTTAGATGGACAACAAAGGACTATAAGTGTTTGTGAATATCTCGCAGGTAAATTTTCATTAAACTATCAATATTTCCATAATTTAGAAAAAGAAGAACAAGAACAGATACTTAACTATAAATTAATGGTTTATTTCTGTGAAGGAACAGATAAAGAAAAGTTAAATTGGTTTAAGACTATAAACATAGCAGGTGAAAAATTAACAAATCAGGAATTAAGAAATGCCATTTATACAGGAACTTGGTTGACAGAAGCAAAAAAATATTTTAGTAAATCTGGTTGTCCTGCATATAATATTGCAAGTGATTATTTAAATGGTGTAGCAATTCGTCAAGATTATTTAGAAACTACAATTAATTGGATAAGCAGTGGTAATATTGAGCAATATATGGCCAATAATCAACATAAACCTAATGCCAATGAATTGTGGTTATATTTCAATAATTTAATAACTTGGATAAAAGTAGTTTTCCCAAAATACCGTAAAGAGATGAAAGGTGTTTCTTATGGTATTTTATATAACAAATTTAAAGATGTTGAATTTGACTCAGAAAATTTAGAAAAAGAAATATCTGAATTAATGCAGGACGAAGATGTAACTAAAAAATCAGGCATTTATTCATATATACTAACTAGAAATAAAAAATACTTAAGCATTCGGGCTTTTACGGGCAAACAAAAAAGGGAAGCATACGAAAAACAAAATGGTATTTGTGTTAAATGTAATAATCATTTTGAATTTAATGAAATGGAAGCTGATCATATAACACCTTGGCACGAAGGTGGTAAAACCATTGCTGAAAATTGTCAAATGTTGTGTAAACATGATAACCGAACTAAATCAGGAAAATAAAAATAGGTTACAAATCCTGAATATTTCCTTTGATGCCAACTAGTTATAAAACCGTAAAATAAAGCACATAATAATCCTTTGAAGATATATTATGTGCTTTATTTAAATGTACTGATAATGATTGATTATTTTTATATTCTTTATTATAAATCAAACCTTTCACTATTTTAAAGATTTTACTATTTTCATTATATACTTAAAATATTCTTCCTTTGCTTCATCTAATGTTATAATAGGTAATTTAACCAATTCTTTTTCTACAACACCTATATCCCATGTTCGGCCTTCATATATCCCATTACACCAACTCGGAGTATTACTCGGATCTGTGACCAAATCCCACGTCAAAAGATTATAATCTTCATTAACCGTCCCATCTTCTGAAACAGTACCAAGACCTCTTGAAGAAATACCAATCATACCTTCTTTAACAAGTGTTTTTGCAATTTGACCCTGTGGTGTATCCAAAATTTTAGCCTTACCTAATAGGTCTTTCCCATCCCATTCAAGAGATTCAACCCTGATAGCAATTTTATCTGGATTAATTTCTGGATTAGGTGGATGTCCTAATTCACCCCAAAGACATTTTTTCTCAATTTTTTCTAAGATTTTATCAACTTCACGTTTCATGGTATCTTCTTCATATACACGTCCATTGTTATTACGTCTATCAAATGATGAAAAAATACCTGTGATGTACAAATTCTTATTATCTTCTGATTCATTTAATTGTAAATCATAAGAACATTCTGTTATAAGTAATCCATTTTTCATATTAACCACTCCTTATTTTTCAGAGTCACCAGTTTCTGTTTCTGTTTCTGTTTCTGTTTCTGTTGTTTTTTCGGACTCCAAATCTTTTTGTAAATCTAATTTTTCTTTAAAGAAATCACTTACAACGCCATTGATTTCTTTTTTGATAGTTTCTTTTGCTGTTATAAAATCATCGTTCTCAAAACTATCAAGTGCTTTTTTGATATTGTCATTGTCTACTGGCATAATTAATCCTCCACATTATTTAGTTTCACATATTAAAACCCGAATCCACCACCATTTTCATCATCGGGCATCAATTCTTTATCTTTTTTGAATCCGTTAGCATTAGCTTCTATTTCATCATCAGTCCATTTAAGGAATCGTTTCTGTAAATAGTATTTAGAAAATTCTTCATTATTTGCTAATTGATTATAATTATTAAAATTTGTTTCTAATAAACCCTGTTTCATATGATCACGATATTGATTAGGTGATGTCATTGTTAATCTAATTTTATCCTCATCAATATCATATTGTTTCTTTAGCCCTTTCAAATCCAAATGTATTAAGAACACATTAAGTAATTCCCAACAAAAACGTGTTTGTTGTCTTTCTAAGAATTTTGCCCATTTAATTTCATCTCTAGTAATTTCACCCATTTGACCACTACCGAATAAAATATCCCCTTCTGTACGATCTTGTAATGAAGATACTCTAGACATTGGGTATTTCAATGCTTTGTACATTTTTCTTTGAAAGTAATACAAATCATCAAGTTCGGCAAAACCAGATGGATTACCACCTATCGTATCGACCTGAGAACCACGACCATCAGCTGAGTTTTTGACAAATACCCCACAAGACAATGAAAAGTTATGATTATCACCAGGATCTTTAATTGTCAAACAGCCAGTATCTTCTCTAATATCAAGTTTTTTTACACTAACAATATTATGAGCCATAACAATATTATTTTTTAGATTAGTATAAGATCTAAACCCCATTAAAGAATCACCTTTTGTTAAATATTGAGCTTCAACTTCACTTCCGTCTCTCATAACAAACTTGTGATCTGGTGTACAATCAACAAATTTGCCATTATCAAGATAAACTCTAACCATTTCAGCATTCTTTCTCGTTATTCCTGCCCATTCAACTTCACCCTTAACCACTTTCCCTGATTTTTGATCAACAGAATATACTTCATTTTTTATCCCATTATTATGATCATCAATTATTTCTTTAAGGGTTTTTATACCACTAGCCGTTTCTATCTCTGTAACCAACCGTAAACACTGAGGCAAAAAGAAATTCTCCAAAATATTAAAAATTTCTGGTTCATGTGTCATTTTTCCTGAAACAGAATCATATGTTTGTTTTTTTGAAAATTTTTGTTTTATCTTCTCTACGTATTTCATTGCTTTATCTTTCGGCATATTACCTGTATCAATACGAAAAACAAATCTTTCAGGAGCACGAATCATACGATAAATAACGACCGATGTTTCCAACAGTCTTAAATTATTGTATGGTTGTTTTACCTTTTCCAAATACCCCAAAAATTCTCGTTTTGTTTCACCTTGATATCCATAATGAACTAATGATATTTGATCGGGATAAAATACAATAATATTAGGATCTTTCTGTGCATCCTCAACTGTTGGTGGTTTTTGTCTTGGTTTTAATGTTAAATACTGATAGTATGCTATAGTGTCGCCAGTAATAGGATCATATTCAAAATCCATAGTTTCACATGGAAGTCTTTTGATATCAATAATGCCTTGTTTTGGTCTATTCTTGTTAATTACATGTTCAAAATAAACCTTACCATCAACAAAATAGTTATACATGAGATTCCACATTTTCCATTTAATTTTCAGTTTTCTATAAAATAAATCATTAAATTCTTTATGTAAATTTTTTGAAATATTAACATTTGAAGATAATTCCTCATCAATAATTTCTAATTTTATGATTTTACCTTCATAGTCTTCCTGTGTGGATTCCATTGCAGCATCTTCAATAACATCAGCTATTTCAGGGTATTGAGACATTTCGCGGTAATACTTGAGTCTTTCCAACTCATTCTGAAAAGTTTGATTTATATAGGTTCTATAGAAATTATTAAATCCAAGAGCATTATATTGCCCTTGTAAAATAAAGTCAATATCTTCAAGACCTTCACCTTGTTTCGCTTTCTTGGTTGCATCTCTTTCTTTTTTTGGCCTAAATGATTGTATTTGTTCATCAATTCTTTCTATTGACGGTTTGTTAAACATTTCATTTATACCGAACCATTTTCTTTTAGACATGTATTACTCCAATTATAACATTTTTTGTTTGTAATATAACAGATTTTATCTTTATAATTCAGCATCCGCTCCAAAAGCTGTATGAAAATATCTACTATAATACGCAGTAGCTTCAACACTTGCCCGTAATTCTATAACTTTTTTGTTGGATATAATCTCACTAGCAGCAGGGGTAGGAGAAAACCCAGCGTGATTATCTATATTTGTCCAAACTACAGTAGGTGTAATTCTCATATGTGGTGATAAATCAGCACTTGCACCAAATTTATTTAAATAACCTGCTATTCCATAATAATAAACTTCACCTGTTTGATAATATCGTCTACATAATATTTCTTCATCGGCAATTAATTTATATTCAAAATTTGTATTAGTTGTTCCTTTTTCAAATTGAACCAATGATAATGTTCCAGTTCCAAATTCAATATTTGTATTTGTTCCCCCAGTCAAATCATCTGTAACTGAACCACTAATACCATAACTACCAGTATTAATTCTACCTTGTGATGTACCAGTCCACGACAAAATATGTGAACCACTTTGTAAATTTATACCCTCAATAACTTGCATTAATGTTCCAACAGTAATTGTTAAAGTTGTAATTTCATTTGAAGTTACAAAAGTATATGTACAACCACCACTCCCAGCTTTCCATCTATCATGTCCATATTCATCGATAGCCAACACAACTGTACCACTAACGTCTCTTTGATTTATAACAAAATTACCATTAATAATTTTATTTCCAAAACTTATACGATCACTACCTGTTAAAACATCAACACCACCTTTTTGTAGATCTCCTGTGACATTCAAAGATCCTGTTAATGTTCCACTTTCATCATTTCTTAAAAATATAGAATCACATTCAGCAGCAGTATAAAAAGTTGGATCGTTTTCTGTAATAACACGAACCCAATCACCACACTGTATACCACCAATATATATTTCATCTGTTAAATCTACAGTATTATTAACATATATTAATTTTCGTTCATCACTGGAATCATATACTGGTGGTTCATCTGTAAAATCTCTTAATTTCACATACCCTTGTACATCAATACCATAAAACTTCATATCATCCTTTCTCCATTAAGTTTATTTCCTTCCAAACCCTAACCTGTGTTGATATCATTGAAAGGTAAATGAATATCAACCTGAATCAAATCAGTCAGTTATTAGGATATCAATCATCACACGTCAATAGAATCTGGTACCAATAATTTCAATGTATTATAAGATTGAACCACGATATTATCTTTAGATTCTAAATCTAAATCTAAATCAAATTCAACAGCTATCCCACCAATTGTAATATCACCATTTTGTCTGCCAGCAATATCTTTAAAAATACTCACTCTTGATCTAACTTTTTCGTTTTTCCTGTAAGTTATATCAGTTACTAT